>OLPI01001268.1_pt1 | contig 22727 bp, 17 predicted proteins | sample 1672361 | NCBI WGS metagenome assembly OLPI01 (sample SAMEA3136675, study PRJEB25190) | human gut metagenome
CCCTTTTCGCGATTGAGTTGGTCGCGCTTTCATGCTCCTTCCGCGTGCAGCTTTTGTGGCTTCGCCTAAGCCCTTGTTTGCTCCCCCAACTTTCCGTGAGAACCTATTATTTTCCACGTCATCCCCGCGTCACAGCGGCACAAATTCTCCCGCCCTGCGGGATATGCATTTGCTCACTCGTAAGACACCGAGCGTTTCGACGCCGCGTCATCAGGGAAAATGACAATCAGCGTGCGTCCGCGCAGGAGGGCGATTTCCTCGCCGCTTGCATCGTAGTAGACCGTGCGGGAGGTCATGCCGTCGCGCTTCCAATAGCCGGAAATATGCTTGCCGCCCAGGAAGAAATCCGCATTGCCCTCCGCCGTTTCGCCGTTTTCGCCGATGACGTACATAATCGGCTCATTCTTGTTGTTGTGGTTGTAGTCCACGCGCGTGAACTGCACAATCACGTTCTGGAAGGCAATGGCGCTGTCGTCCGAATCACGGTCGGCGTACCAGTTCGTCTTGCTCGTGCCCATGTAGCGCAGGTAGCCGTTCCACTCCTTGCGGTAGACAAGGCGCGAGTTGTAGAGCTTCGCGCTGTCCCCCCAGTTGATGTAGACGCGGGTGGCGCTGTCGCCGTCGGGCGCATCGTCGGTGAAGCGGAAGGCGTGGTTCGGCGCGACGTGGTCTTCCGGCACGAGGCGGCTCATCGCGGCGACGTTTGCATCCACATCATAAGGGGATTTCGCGCCCGCGCGGCTGGTAAAGTAGCGCTTGAAGTTCGTGCCGCCCGTAATGCCGCTGAAGATAACGCTCCTCAGGTCCGCGCCGAGCCGCTTGATTTCCGCCTTCACGTCGCTCCCTTCCACCTCCTGCTGACCGTAGAACAGGAAGCCGCCGCCCCACTCCTCGCTCAGCCACACATGCCCGATGCGCGCCGAGCGCACAAAGCCGACCGAATCCGGGATCATATCGGAAAAAACGGCGGTGATGCGCGTTTCGTGGCTCCTTGTCAGCGGCGTTTCGTAGAGGATATCCGCACACGCCACGCCCCACGGCGCGCGGTTGCCCACGCCGCCGCCATCATTGCCGATTTGCACCAGCATGGGCAGATAGCGCCCCGTCGCCGCCAGCCCCGCGTACCCCTCCGGCACATAGAGCTTGCTCAGCGTCCGCCCGGTCGTCGGGCTGATGCCGTCGGGCGTTTCATTCTCCCCCGCTTCCGTCAGGGGGATGTTTCGCGCTTCCTTCGGGTCGATGGTCGTTTCTGCCAGCGCCTGCGCCAGCAGAAGGCACAGCGCCATCAACAACGCAGCGATTCGCTTCATCTCTTGCACCCCCGTTACTTCTTAATCGTCGTCACGCCGTCGTCGCAGCGGAAATACACCGTGTCCGGCTCCAGCGTCACGCCGTCCTTGGCGAACAGCTCATCCACCGTCAGCAGAATGTACCCCTGCTCGTAGAGCCATTCCGCCATCACTTTCGCGGTCTTTGGCGTGTTGTCCTTGATGTCGTGCATCAGCACAATATCGCCGTCGGTGAACTGCTTCTTCGTCTTGCTCATAATCAGCGACGTACTGCGCCCGCGCCAGTCGTAGGTATCCACTGACCACTGGATGTACGACCAGCCGACTTTCGCCTTGATCATCGCCGGATACACGCCGTAGGGCACGCGGTCATAGCGCGTCGGGATGCCGATGATGGAAATCAGCGCATTGTTGACCTTCTCCGGCATGGCGCGGAGGGTAGCGGCGCTGATTTTCCGCGCGTCGCCGTGCGTCCAGTTGTGGCTGGCGACGGCGTGACCCTCGTCGTGCGCGCGCTGCACCAAATCGGCGTAGGGCTTCATGTTCTTGCCAATCATGAAGAAAGTGCCGGGCGCGCCGACCTCCATCAGGCTGTTGAGGACTTTGGTGGAGTTGGTGCGCGTCGGGCCGTCGTCAAACGTCAGCGCGACGGTCTTATAATAGGAAAGGTTGTCCGTCTCGATTTGTGCCTTTTCGGTCATGTACTCTCGGATGTCGGGGTAGAACAGCGTCGTCTCAATCAGCGTGTGATGCTCCGGATAGAACGCGTCCGCCGAGAGGTGAATGACCAGCGACATGCCGTGCAGCGTGAAGTCGAGATTCCGCAGTCCCTCGTCCGACAGCACCTGCGCAACGGCATCCGGGTCAGGCGTTTCATCCGGGAAATAGTAGTTGATTTGGGCTTTGAGCTTCTCGCGCAGCATCGTCCAGCCCTCGCTGCCTTCGGGGAAAATGTCCGTCAGCAGGATTCTTTCGCCGGTCGTCATGTCGAACGTGCGGCTGGTGAACTCCTGCGCAATCAGGTCGCGGTGGTAGGTCGTGCGCGCCTGCACGAGGAAGCTCATCCACGTCAGCCCCGTTTTGCTATGGCGGATTTCGACGTCCAGCCGGCTATTCTTGTCGCCGTTCGCTTTCCCTGCTTGGAGCGTCGGGGCGATTTTGTCCGCGTACGCCTGCGCCAGCCCATTGATTTCGTCATCGACGCTCGTCAATGCGGTTTTGACCGACCACAGCCGGATGCCGCTCTTGTTGCTCTGCTTGGAATCGGTATACTTCGCCGTCACGCGGTGGCACGCCTGCATTCCGCCCTCCGCCGATGCGGATGCGGGCAGCATCGTCAGCAGAAGGATAGCGGCAAGCAGGCAGACAATGTACTTCTTCATCATCGGAATGCTCCTTTCCAATGCGCGCGAATGTTGCGGCTTCATGCGCTAAGCCGCAGCTGGTTCTAAGGCACCACCTCATTTGTGCGGTGTTGCCTAAAAATTAGGGTGATTTTTTTCCGCTGCTCCCGTCGCGTCTGCGGACGCGAAGTTGTTCCTTTCTGGCGCGCCAGAAAGGAACCAAAGAGCGCCCAGAGGGGGCTGAAGAGGGTGCAAGTCTGGACTTCAGCCCCCTCTGGACTCCCCCCGCCTCTTCCATTTCTTGCGTGAAAGAGCAGCGGCGGCTGTCCGGCTTGTCGGCACTTCCCTTGCGCTGTTTTTCGTGTGGAAAATACAAAATTCGCACTTGTTTGCGCAAAAAGAGACAGCGGCACCGCTACACACGCATTTTCCCGCCTTTTCGCTGTCCTCTGCATTTTGCGGAATCGTACGGTTAATACTGCGTCGTGACCCCGTCCAGGCAGCGCCAGTACGCCTGATTCGCTTCCAGCGTCACGCCGTCCTTGGCGAACAGCTCGTCCACCGTCAGCAGCATGAAGCCACGCTCCTCCAGCTTCGGGATGAACATCTCCGTCGCCTTGGCGGAGTTGATTTTCATGTCGTGCATGAGGATGATGCCGCCGTCCTTGGTGCTGGCGGCTATGGTGTTGGCGGTGCGGTAGGCATCGGGACCCTGATCGCCGCCGCTCCAGTCCTGCGCTTCCGCCGTCCACTGAATCAGCGGCCATCCGACGCCGTAGCTGCCCATGCGCTGCCACTGTCCACCGGGCGCGCGGGCGTACGCCGGGGCAATGCCGATGGCGGCGATATGCGCGCGGTTGACCTTGTCGTACATGGCGCGGAACTTGCCGCCCTGCTCCTGATTCGCGTACAGGTGCTCGTAGAAGTGCGTCGCAATCGCGTGCCCCTCGTCGTGCTCCTGCCGCGCCAGATAGGCGAAGTCGCTGACGCGGCTGCCGACAAGGAAAAACGTCGCGCGCGCGCCGGTTTGCATCAGCGCATCCAGCACATGCGGCGTAATCCACTGGTTCGGGCCGTCGTCATACGTCAGCGCACAGAAGCGGTACAGGCTCGCGTTGTCCGTCTGCCGCTGCGCTTCTTCGGTCATGTACGCGCGAATCTGCGGATAGTACAGCGTCGCCTGCATCAGCTGCGGATGATTTTCGTACACCGACGGCAGCGGAATGACCAGCGACATGCCATAGAGCATGAAATCCGCCTGAGCGAGATTTTCGCAGAGCGCCTCGACCGCCGCCGCATCGGGCGTTTCGTCCGGATAATAGGCGTTTGCTGTTTTCCGCACAGTCTGCGAAATCAGCGTCCACGCGGGCGAATCCGCCGGGAAAATGTCGGCAAGCGTGATTCGCTGCCCGGTCAGCATATCGTAGGTGCGCGTGGTGAACCGCACCTGCTGAATCTGCCGATGGTACTCCTGCCGCGCCTGCACCATGAAGCTCATCCAGCTCATTCCCGTCCGGCTGTGCAGGATGCGCACGGTGAGCGCGCTGTTCTGCGTGCGCTCCCTGCCCGGCTTTCGCAGCGCGGGGGTGATTTGCGCCGCGTAGTCATCCGCCAGCGCGTTCAGCTCGGCATCCACCGTGCCCAGCGCGGTTGTGATGTGCCACACGCTGATGGACGCGCCGTTTTGCGCGGTGGATTTCTGCTCGGTCATCGTCACCTGGTGGCAGGGCTGAATCGGCGTGCCGTCCGTTTCGGCGGATGCGACCGTCACCATACACAACGAAAGAAGCAGGCAAATCCATCCCAGAAGCAGTCGCTTTTTTCCTTTTTTCATGGGCGGATGCCCTCCTTTCGCGCAGTGTTATACTATTTCCAGATAAGAATGCGCCAAGATGCGCCGCGAATTTTTCATTCTGGCTAACGTGAATGAAACGCAGCGTAGCAGCGCTACGCTAAGTGGAATGAACGGACGCCAGAATGGAAAAGGCGCAAGCAGATGGCGCAGGTGAATCTGGAAATCGTATTATCCCTCCGCGTCCGTCAGCCCCGTCAAGCCCTCCTGCGTGCGCAGGTTGACGTAGCTGTTAAACACCTGCTCCACCTTCTGCGGATTCTCCTCGACCACGAACGTCATGCCGCCGTCGTCCGTCGGCTCGATGCGCGTCACCAGCACCTGCTCCTCGCCGTCGGGGTTGTCCTCCATCTCCAGCAGCACGGCATATTCGATGTCGTCCAGCGGAATCACCGCGCCGAAGCGGAAGCGCATCACCGTGCCATCAGGGGCAGTCAGCTCAATCAGCGGTTCGCCCATTGCTTCCAGTTCGCTGCGTTCGTCATTATTCGCCATCGCTGTTGCCCTCGTTCACCAGCTGGAGAAATTTGTCGAACACCGCCTGCTGAACGGCCTCATCTTCCACCTGAATATAGCTTTCCGTGCCGTCTTCTTCCTGCGCAACCTGCATGATGAACACCTCGCACTGCCCGTCCTCCGGCGCATCCGCCTCGGAGAGCGCAATGTACAGTTCGCCTTCATGTTCAATCGTCGCCAGATGCTGGAAGCGAATCGGCGCGCCCGTCTCGTCGTCAATCAGTTCAATGATGTTGTCCTGTTCTTCCATTTTCGCTGCCTCCTGTTGCTGCTGGTTGCGGCAGGTGTCCAGATACTGCTGCAAAATCACCGCCGCCGCTACCTTGTCCACATTGTGCTTGCGCTCCGCCCGGTGCATGTTGCCCTCGATGAGCGCGTTCGTCGCGGTCACGGTCGTCAGGCGTTCATCCTGATAGACGACCGAAAGCCCCGCTTTTTCCAGCTGTTCGCAAAACGCTTTGACCTTTTCGGACTGGAAGCCCGCCGTGCCGTCCATATTCAGTGGCCAGCCGGAAAGCACCTGCGTCGTGTCGTAGCGCTGGCAGATTTCCACCACCTTGCGCACGTCCGGCCCGTAGCCGACGCGGTAGATGGTGTCGATGGGCGTGGCAATCAGGCGCGACGCGTCCGAAACCGCCACGCCGATGCGCGCGTCGCCGATGTCCAGCGCGATAATCCGTTCGTTCATGTTTCTTTACTCCGCGTATTTTTCCGCGCCCTTGCCCGCCACCGCCAGGCACGGTTCGGCGGTCAGCACCTTGTGCGCCACGTCCATCACCATTTCCGGCGTCACGGCTTCGATGGCGGCAATCGTCTTTTGGTGGTCAGTCGGATGGCCGTTGAGCAGCGTTGAGCGCCCCATCGCCTGCATCCGGCTGCCGGAGCTTTCCAGCCCCATCAAATAGCCCGACCGAAGCTGCGTTTTGCTGTCGCGGAACTCCTTGTCCGTCATGCCGTCCTTCAGGAAACGCTTGAGTTCGCTGTCGATTTCCTCCAGCACCTTATCGCCGTTTTTCGGGCTGATGCCGGCGTAAATGCCGTATGTGCCGATGCCCTGATACGAGTTCGGGTAGGTGTAGATGGAGTACGCCATACCCAGCTCTTCGCGGATGCGCTGGAACAGCCGGGAGGACATCGCGCCGCCCAGCACGTTGTTCATCACCGCGACGGCATACACGTCGTCCGTGCCGTACGCGAATCCCGGATAGCCAAGGCAGATGTGCAGCTGCTCGGTGTCTTTTTCCTTCACAACGCGCCGTCCGGTCAAAACCTGCTGTTTCGGCACAACGAGTGCGCTTTCGCCGCCCTGCCAAGTGCCGAAGTATTTTTCCATCAGCGCCTGCACCTGCGTGGGCTCATAGTTGCCCGCCAGCGCCACCACCGTTTCTCTCGGCAGGTAGTGCTTGTTCTTGTAGTCCATCAAGTTGGCGCGGGTGTACGCCGCGACCTGTTCCGCCGGCCCCAGAATCGGCTGCCCCAGCGACTGTGTGCCGAACTGCGCCTTCGCCAGCAGGTCATGCACCAAATCTTCGGGCGAATCCTCGTCCATCGAGATTTCTTCCAGCACGACGCCGCGTTCCTTGTCCAGCTCCTTCTCGTCCATCGTCGCGTTCATCACCATGTCGGCGATGATGTCGATGGCGAGCTCGATGTCCTCGTCGATGACCTTGGCGTAGCAGCAGGTGCAGTCCTTGCCCGTGAAGGCGTTCAGCTGCCCGCCGACCGCGTCCATTTCCTCGGCAATCTGCCGGACGGTGCGCTTCGTCGTTCCCTTGAAAATCATGTGCTCAATGAAGTGGGACAGGCCGTTTTCTTCCGGCGTTTCCATCATCGAACCCACATGCATCCACGCGCCGATAGACACCGACCGCAGATGCGGCAGGCGTTCCCCCAGCACACGCAGGCCATTGGGCAGCACCCATTCATCACGCATACATTCATCAGCTCCCGCTACTTTTTTCAGTATGCTATCCATTTGATTCCTTTCTGATGCACAATTGCATCGTTTCGTACGATTCTCCCGAAAAAGCAGAAAATTCGCAAAAGCCCGGTGCAATCGCAGGGACTTTTGCGAATTTCTTCATATTATTACATTCTGATTCCGCATAAAGGGTCATCCCTCTAAATTTAACTTTCGATAAAGTTCAAGCAAGAGAGTGTGCATCCGAAGGGGTCAAGGGGGCGATCGGAAAGCCCCCTTGCGCGCCCGCAGGCGCGTCTCCCTGCAACAAAAGCGACCTTTTATGCAGAAAATTCAACCAAATCAGCAATCAACCACTGAAAGGTTGTCGGAAACGCGATTAGTTCCGACCATCCCGACGCGGAGGACGCGCGCGGAACCCTTCCGCACGACGCGGGGCAGCCGCGGCGGTGTTGTCGTAGGTGATGTCGTTGCGCACGAGGTTCACACGACCCTGCGCGTCGATTTCCGCGACCTTCACTTCCAGCGTGTCGCCAATCTTCACGACGTCCTCGACCTTCTCCACGCGGTGGTTCGCCAGCTTGGAGATGTGAATCATACCGTCCTTGCCGGGCAGCAGCTCGACAAACGCGCCGAAGTTCATGATGCGCACGACCTTGCCCGTGTACACCTCGCCAACCTCGATGTCCTTCGCGATGCCCTCGATGATGCGGCGCGCCTTGTCGGCGGCTTCCGCGTCGGGGGTGGAGATGAACACGCGGCCGTCGTCCTCGATGTCAATCTTCACGCCGGTTTCGGCAATAATCTTGTTGATCATCTTGCCGCCGGGTCCGATAACCTCGCGAATCTTCTCCGGATTGATGGTGAAGCGGACAATCTTAGGCGCGTACTTGCTCAGTTCCTTGCGCGGCTCGCCGATGCAGCTGAGCATCTTTTCGAGGATGAACAGGCGGCCCTTGAGCGCCTGCGCCAGCGCGGTTTCGAGAATCGTGCGGTCAATGCCCGCAATCTTGATGTCCATCTGGATGGCGGTGATGCCGTTCATGGAACCAGCGACCTTGAAGTCCATGTCGCCCAGGAAGTCTTCCAGACCCTGAATGTCGGTCAGGACAGCCACCTTGCCGGACTCCACGTCCTTAATCAAGCCCATCGCGACGCCCGCGACCGGCGCGTGAATCGGCACGCCCGCGTCCATCAGGGACAGGGTGGAACCGCACACGGACGCCATGGAGGACGAGCCGTTGGAGGACAGGATTTCGCTCACCAGGCGCATTGCGTAGGGGAACTCTTCCTCAGAGGGGATGACGGGCAGCAGTGCGCGCTCCGCCAGTGCGCCGTGGCCGATTTCGCGGCGGCCGGGGCTCTTGAGGCGCCCCGCTTCGCCCGTGGCGTACGGCGGCATATTGTAGTGGTGGATGTAGCGCTTGAAGTCCTCGCTGGACAGGCCATCCAGCACCTGACCCTCGCTGGTAGAGCCCAGCGTGGTCACGGTCAGCGCCTGCGTCTGACCACGGGTGAACACGGCAGAGCCATGCACGCGCGGCAGCACGCCCACTTCGCACCAAATCGGGCGGATTTCCGTCACGCCGCGGCCGTCGGGACGAATGCCCTGCTCGATAATCTTCTTGCGCATGACTTCCTTGTTCAGGTAGTACAGCGCATCAGCGATTTCGGCTTCGCGCTCCGGGAACTGCTCCGCCAGCGCTTCGATGGTTTCCTGCTTGACCTGCGCTTCACGCGCCTGACGCTCCTGACGGTTGAAGGTGTCGAACACCCACACGCACTTGTCGTAGGCGAATTCGCGCACGGCCTGCTTCACGTCGTCGCCAGTCACGTTCAGCGGCACTTCGACCTTTTCCTTGCCGATTTCCGCCACAATCTTGTCCTGGAACTCAACGAGCTTCTTGATGTACTCGTGGCCGAACATGATGGCGTCGAGCATCGCCGTTTCGCTGACCTCGTTCGCGCCCGCTTCCACCATCATGATGGCGTCCTTCGTGCCGGCGAGGTAAACGTGCATATCGCTCTTTGCGCGCTGCTCTTCATCGGGGTTGATGACGTACTGCCCGTCCACGCGGCCGACAACCACCGCGCCCGTCGGGCCGTTCCACGGAATTTCGCTGACCGCCAGCGCGATGGACGAACCGATCATCGCGGGGATTTCCGGCGGCACGTCCTGCTCAACGCTCAGCACGGTCACAACAACCTGCACATCGTTGCGCATTCCCTTGTTGAACAGGGGGCGCAGCGGGCGGTCGATCAGGCGGCAGGTCAGGGTCGCCTTTTCGGTCGGACGGCCTTCACGCTTGATGAAGCCGCCGGGAATCTTGCCCACGGAGTACTGCTTTTCCTCCACGTCCACAGCCAGCGGGAAGAAGTCCACGCCGGGACGGGGGGTCGGCGCCATCGTCGCGTTCACCATCACGACGGTATCGCCCAGATGCACCCAGACGGAGCCAGCCGCCTGTTCGCAGTATTTGCCGAATTCCAGCGTCAGCTCGCGGCCCGCCAGATCCATGCTGTACTTTTTGCTTTCCATTGAGAATCTCCTTATACTCAGTCGTAGAAAGGCAGCCATCCGCCTTCCTGAACCGCCCGGAGATGCTATCATATGAAAACCCCCTGAATCAGGCGATTCGGGATTTTCAAGGGATAACATCTCCAGACCCTGCCATGTTCTGCGCCGCCTTGCCGCAAAAAGCCGCCGTGAGGAGGAATGCACAGGGGGATTCTCCCCTGCCGCGTGTCTCCAGACGGCGGCTCTTGCGCGCAAAGCCGCCGAGTTCTGCGATAATTACTTACGCAGGTTCAGCTTAGCGATCAGCGCACGATAACGCTCGATGTCGGTCTTCTTCAGGTACTCCAGCAGACCACGGCGACGGCCGACCATCAGCAGCAGACCACGGTTGGAGTGGTGGTCGTTGCGGTTGGTCTTCAGGTGCTCGTTCAGGTGGTTGATGCGGTCGGTCAGCAGGGCAATCTGCACTTCGGGAGAACCGGTGTCGCCTTCATGCTGGGCGTAGGTGGCAATGATTTCGCTCTTGGTCATGGAATTTCATCCTCCAAATTTTTATTTCGGGCAATGCCCGTGGGCAATCGCCTGTTCACGCAGTGCGCCGTCGGAGTCTTCGGTCGTCCGCGCAAACGGTTCGCAGACCCATCCATTATTGTATCAGATTTTTTCCCGTTTGTAAATGGTTAATTCGCGCCTTTCGGGAAAATTTCAGGCAATTTGCTGGGAAAATTAGTACGCTTTCGCGAAATACATGACCTTCTTCGCCTTTTTGCCGCAGCAGACGCAGGTATCGCCGAACCATTCCTTTTCCTGGTCAAAGGGCATATTGCGGGAGGAGGCGTTGAATTTCTCCTTGATTTCGTCCTCGCACGCGCGTTCGCCGCACCACATGGCCTTCGCGAAGCCATTTTCGACTGCCGCGCCCAGTTCCTCCATGTTGTGGACGACGTGGGTCTTTTCGTCGCGGAACTTCTTCGCCTGGTCAAAGAGCGTCTGCTGAATGTCGTCCAGCAGCGCCTTCAATTCGTCCGCCAGATTTTCCAGCGGCAGCGTCACCTTTTCGCACAGGTCGCGGCGGAACACGGTCACGACGCCGTTTTCGAGGTCGCGCGGGCCGACTTCCAGCCGCACCGGCACGCCCTTCATCTCCCAGTCGTTGAACTTGTAGCCCGCGGACACCGTGTCGCGGTCGTCGAGCTTGACGCGGATGTCCGCCGCCTTCAATTCCTCAAGCAGCTTCTCGCACGCCTCCATCACGCCCGGCTTGTGCGCCGCAATCGGCAGGATGACCGCCTGAATCGGGGCAACGCGCGGGGGCAGGCGCAGGCCGCGCTCGTCGCCGTGGGTCATGATAATCGCGCCAATCAGGCGGGTCGATACGCCCCAGCTCGTTTCCTCGGCGTAAGTCAGCTTGCCTTCCTTGTTCTGGAACTGAATGCCGTACGCCTCGGCGAAATTCGTGCCGAAGTTGTGGCTCGTGCCTGCCTGCAGCGCCTTGCCGTCCTGCATCATGGCTTCCATGGAGTACGTCGCGCGCGCACCGGCGAACTTTTCCTTTTCCGACTTCTGCCCGACATACACCGGCAGCGCCATCACGTTTTCCGCCACTTCCTGATAGACGTGCAGCATCTGCATCGTTTCTTCCTGCGCTTCCTCGGCGGTCGCGTGGATGGTGTGACCCTCCTGCCAGAGGAATTCGCTCGTGCGCAGGAACGGGCGGGTCGCCTTCTCCCAGCGCATGACGGAGCACCACTGGTTGTACTTCATCGGCAGGTCACGCCACGTCTGCACCCACTTGGCGTACATCGTGCAGAAGATGGTTTCGGAGGTCGGGCGCACTGCCAGACGTTCCTGCAGTTTTTCCGTGCCGCCCTGCGTCACCCACGCCACTTCCGGCGCGAAGCCTTCCACATGCTCCGCCTCCTTCAGCAGCAGCGATTCCGGAATCAGCATCGGGAAATACACATTTTGATGACCCGTTTCCTTGAAGCGCTTGTCCATTTCCGCCTGAATGCGCTCCCAAATCGCGTAGCCGTAGGGGCGCACGATCATGCAGCCGCGCACGGGCGCGTAGTCGCACAATTCCGTCTTGAGGATAACGTCGGTGTACCACTGGGAGAAATCCTCGTCGCGGGGGGTGATGTGGGTGACAAATTCCTGTTTCTTTTCCTTGGCCATGATTTTTTCCCTCCATATTGATGAATCCGAGGCGAAAGAAAAAGCCTCCGCCTCTGCTGATTTTGCAGGGACGAAGGCATTGCGGATTGCATTGCTTCGCGGTACCACCCGGCTTAGGGCAAAGGCGGATGTTCCCCCTTGTCCTCTCTCTTGCGTCCGCTCTCGGAGACGAACCGGCGGGGATTAGCCGCAGCTCCCGGTCGGGATGACGCGCCCGCTCCCCATGCGCCTTCCACCGCCGCGCACTCGCTTTCCGGGGGCAATTCCCGCGTCAGAACCGTTCATTGCTCTGCTGTGATTATACACCACGCCCGCCGCAAATGCAAGCACTCCGCGCAAATTATTTGGTGCTGCATGAAATATAGGGTCGGTCGCGCCCATATGGCGCGGCAATGCGCAAGTGGTAGGAAGAGCGGCTTGGGGGCGCGTCTGCGGACGCGCGAAGTTACTGGCAGGGACGCTTCGCTGCCTGCGCCTTTGTTGACTGTTCCTTTTGAGTTGGTCGGACGAGGAACAGTTGGGGCGTTGCCCCAAACCCCACCAGAGGCTCTGCCTCTGGACTCCGCAAGGGGCAGACGAAAAGGGACGAAGTCCCCCCTTGACCCCTTCGCGCGATTGAGTTGGTTGCTTTTCCCTGCTCCTCTCGCGTGCGGCTTTTTGGTGCTTCGCCTAAATTATTATTTCCCCCACAGCGGCCGCGGATACTCGCCTTCTTCCGCCTTGCGCAGCATCGCCTTGGCGACGACTGCCCTGTCCTCGTGGTACGTCACGCCGTACCAGCGGTCGGGGCAGGTCAGCACGCGCGCCGTCGCCCGGTGGCGGTCAAGCTGGCGGCTGACGGCGGTCGGCAGGTAATACTCCGCCTTCATCGGGTTGTTCTCCATCGCCTCGTTCAGGAAGGGCACGAAGCCCTCCGCCAGCGCATCCAGAAAATCCGGCGTAAAGCCCCAGCAGTTCATGCTGACGGTCGTATCGTCCGGCAGGCGGCGGTACATTTCGCCATCCTCCGTGAACAGCGGGCCGTCGCAGCTGGCGATAATGTGCGTGCGCTCGCGCACCTCCTTCAGGAAGCCGAACTCGTTGACCGTGCACACGCCGCGCGACACATAGCCGTTCTCTGTCAGCGTATTTTTCAGCGCGTAACCGACCATGAAGTACTCGCCGCGCTTGCCCCGCAGCGTCCGCAGGTACTCATACGCCAGCTTGAACGCGCCCGCGCCGTAGTAATCGTCCGCGTTGATGACGAGGAACGGCGCATCGAGGAATTCGCGGCAGCACAGCACCGCATGTCCCGTGCCCCACGGCTTCACGCGCCCCTCCGGGACGGAAAAGCCCTCCGGCAGCTTCTCCAATTGCTGGAAGGCGTAGTTTGCTTCCATCCCCGCCGGCACGCGCGAACCGACCATCGCCTTGAAGGCATCTTCAATCTCGTGCTTAATCAGGAACACGACGCGGCGGAAGCCCGCCTGGTACGCATCGTAGAGGCTGTAATCGAGGATGACCTCGCCGTCCGGGCCGACCGGATCCAGCTGCTTCAGTCCCCCGTAGCGGCTGCCCATGCCCGCCGCCATCATCACCAAAATCGGTTCTTTCATGGCTGATTCCTCCTGCTGATGAGTTTTTCCTGCCGCCATTATAGCGCGAATCCGCAATTTTTACAATCTGCAAACGGAAAAAACGCGCTATCAGGTTGCGCAAACCAGAATTTTGTCGTATAATAGAAACTGATTTAGAATGCAAGGAGGAACATTCCTCATGGACTTTTTGAAAACGCTTCTGGCGTATGTCGCGCTGACCGTCGCCTTCTCCGTTCAGGAGGGGCCGCTGCCGCAGGATGTCCCGACCCCGACGCCCCTGCCGCCGAACGTGACGGCATCCCCGATTCCCAACGCGCCCGCCGCGACCGACGTGCCCACCGCCACGCCGACGGCCTCGCCCATTCCCGAACCCACGATAACGCCCAACATGGGCTACAGGACCGTGCAGTGGCAAGACCGCGGCTCAGGCGTGCTGAAGGTGCAGAAAAAGCTGATTGAGCTGGGCTATCTGGCAGAGGGCGAGGATGACGGCGCATACGGCAGCAAGACGACCGCCGCCGTCCGCCGCTTCCAGAAGGCGAACGGGCTGTCCGTGGACGGCATTGCGGGTCAGGCGACGCAGACGCGCCTGTTTGAAGACCCGAACGTTGTGCCTTATTCCCCGCCGACCGTGCCGCCGACGGCGACCCCGACCCCCGCGCCGGAAACGCCCGCGCCGAGCGCCGCGCCAACGGCATCTCCGGCGGATGATCTGCCTCTGCCGGGCGCGTCCGGCGATTTCCCGGTGGATACGGTGACGACCGAAGCGCCGGTATATACGCCGGAGGGCTTGACGCTCCTGCCCAACGGCAGCATCATCCTGGGCAACGGCGGCGCGACGCTGACGATGACCGTCACGCAGGATGGCGTGGGCTACACGCGCCGTCCGAGCCTGTGGGTGAACACAGTGGGCAGCCCGGTCATGTCCCTGCGCGAGCTGGCGGCTTGCATCGACGACTGGCAGCTGGATGTCAGCGAAAGCGGCGTATGGGTACTGTCTGCGGCAGGCTACACGGTCGTCATCCGCGAGACGGACAGCGGTTTGTCCGTGATGGTGGATGGCAGCGCAATTGCGATGGAATCCGGCGCCGTCCGGCTGGACAACGGCGAAATGTACATCTCCGACATGTTCCTGCGCACGGCGCTCCGCGCGACGACCATCTACGACAGTGACGAGCAGTCGCTGATTCTGTTCGTGCGGAACAAGTCCGTCAGCACATCGGCAGACTGAAGGGAATTCGGAATTCGATGATTTGTTCGCGATTCCGCGAAAAGCAAAAAGAACCGCCCGGTACATCTGTGTTTGGCAGATAACCGGGCGGATTTTTAATTGTACTCCACCGTCTCCTGATACGCCTTATACGTTGACGTGCAGAGCAGCTTGCGGTCAACTTCCTTGCCGTTCTGATACCAGATTTGGTAGGTTTCGACGACGTAGCCGGTGCGCTTTTTGATGGTCGTCTCCTGCGTACCGGCGGCGAGTTTCGTGTTCTGGACGTACTTGGTGTCGCTCGGCGGGTCAATCGTGCGCGTGACGGTGCTTTCCAGGTCAATCGACACGCCGTCGGGCAGGAGCATCCCGTAAATTTCGACGGTGCACTTCTGCTTGGAATAATTCGCGACGATGTAAATCGGCCACTCGGTATCGTTCTTGAACTTGAAGTCCAGGTTCGGCCAGTTGACCGTCGCGTCCATCCCCTTCTGGACGTAGGAACTCGGCCACGCGTGCGGGCTGCGGTAGACGATTTCCAGATTTGCGCGCGCGACAGCGTTGAAGAGCGTCGAGCTGGTCTGGCATACGCCGCCGCCCACCTCCGGCACGCTCTGCCCGCCGGAAATCGCCGTTGCTTCCTTGTAGCCCTTCGCCGCCGTGCGCTGCCCCGTCGCCTGATTGAAGGAGAACGTATCCCCCGGCGCAACCTTATAGCCATTGATGGCTTGGCAGGACAGGTCGATGTTCGTGTTGCGGTTGGAATTGCTGGTGGTTTTCGTCGTGTAGGTGGAAATGCGCCCGAACTTGCCCACAATCTGTGATTTTGTCACGTCCGCCAGCACCGTGTCCGACTGCAAACGCAGGGACGCGGTGTAATTGCCCATGTCCAGCACGCCCGTGAGCGTCTGATAGACGCTGTTGGCATCCAGATACGCGCCGCTGATGTCGCTGTTGAAGGTGAACTGCTTCGTCGCCGGGTCAAAGGACTCCACCGTCGCGTTCACGGGCGTGCAGGTCACATCCGCCGCGATATTCTCCGCGATTTTTCGCACGGCATCGCGGTCGTAGGTGATTTGCGTCTGAAGCGTCACGGGGCTTTGCTGCATCGCGCGAATCGTCGCGACGCGCTCGCTCAGCGGCGTCCGCCCCGAACCGCGCAGGGCGGTTGTGTTCCCGCGCCCAGCGGCATAGGCAACCGCCGCCATCTCGCTCACGTTGCGGTAGAGCGGCACGTCGTAACCCGTGATGTCGTAGGTGTACGCATCCGCCACCACATGCAGGTGGACGCTATTGTTGTCCACGCCGCCCTGCCCCAAGGCGCTTTCGGCGTCCGCGCGGGTCATTCCGCCAACGTTGATGCCGTCAATCGTCACGCCGGGGAAAATGCGGTCGGTGTTGACCAGCGCGACCGCCTCATTGAAATTCGCGATTCGCTCTGCGTCATACCGGATGATGCTGCCGTTGACGAATGCCAGCGTCGGCAGCCCAGCCAGCTCCATGCCCAGCATCTGCGGCGCGGCAAGCAGCAGCAACCCCGCCGTGCACGTCAGCGAAATCAGCATGACAAGCAGCCATAGGAAGGTGCTGCTGCGCTTTTTGCGCCCCTTGCGCGGTTTGCGTGTCGTTTTCCGCTTCGGCGCGGATGGACGCTTGCCCGTGGGTGTGCCGCGTGTTTTGGGCGGGGCGCTCCGGCGCGCTTCCTCTTCTATCAGCCGCTGTGAGCGTCCCTTCGGCTGGCGCATGGCGGGCTGTCGCGGCTTCGTCTCCGGCGCCAATTTTTCCGTCAGGCGCGTCTGCTGGCTGCGGCGCGGGCGCTGCGTTCCGCCCGAAATGTTGCTCATGTCATTCCTCCAAAATGGATTCCAGCCCTTGCACAGCGGCTGCTGCGGAGGGCTGGTGTGTGATTTATACTATTTCCAAATGAGAATGCGCCAAGATGCGCTGCGAATTTTTCGCTCTGGCTAACGGGAGTGGAATGCAGCGTAGCAGCGCTACGCTAAATGGAACGACCGGACGCCAGAACGGAAAAGGCGCAAGCAGATGGCGCAGGTGAATCTGGAAATAGTATTACTTGCTGTTTTCCTCGTTCCGGTGCGCCATGTGGTAAGTCAGCGTCTGCAAGCTGTCCGTCAGGTGGACATTGACCACCAGCATGTCGTCCGGATGGGTCAGATCGGTCGGCGCGAAGTTCCACACCGCGCGGATGCCGCAGGCGTAGAGCTTGTCCAGCGCTTCCTGCGCGACGCGTCGGGGCAGTGCCAGCACCGCAATATCCGGCATGTTCTCCTTCAGGAAGTTCGGCATTTCCTCCATGCTGTACACGGGGATATCGCCCACCGGCACGCCGATTTTCTCCGGGTCGTTGTCAAACATCGCCAGCGGCCGGAAGCCCTCGCGCTGGAACGTCGGATATTTCGCAATCGCGCAGCCGATATTGCCCGCGCCCACGATAATCTCCGTATGCTCACGGTCAAGTCCCAGAATTTCGCCAATGTGCATTTTCAGATCCGACACCTTATACCCGTACCCCTGACGTCCGAAGCCGCCGAAGCAGTTGATGTCCTGCCGAATCTGCGACGGCGTGAGGTGCATCCGCTCGCCCAGCTCCTGCGACGAAATCTGCTCCACACCTGCGCTTTCCAGTTCCCGCAGATGCCGATAATATCCCGGCAGCCGACGGATTACCGCGTCAGACACATGCCCTGCCATCCTCATTCTCCTCCAGTGCAGTTGTTATCTTGAGGCATTTCCGCCCAATTCCTTCATGTGAAAGGAATATCAATCTGATTGTAGCACACTTTTTGGTTTTGTGCAACCTTGCTGGAAAGATTCCGGGGATTTTTTCGCGCTTCACAGCTGTCGTGAAAGGGGGATTTATCGGATGACAGCCGATATTGCTGTGATATGCAGGCAGTTTTTTCTTGCTGCTCCAGTCGCCTCTGCGGAGGCGATGTTGTTACTTTCTGGCGCGCCAGAAAGTAACCAAAGAACGCCCAGAGGGGGCTGAAGAGCGTGCAAGTCTGGACTTCAGCCCCCTCTGGACTCCCCCCGCCACCCATGTTTATTGTGGAAAAGAGCGGCTGTTGTTGCCCAGCTTGACTGCTTTTCCCTGCTTGGCTTCTGTCCCGCTATTCGTTTTGTTTGAGGCTTGCGCTTACTTTCGGTGATTCCGCGTTTCGCCGCGGAGGAAGTCGCCCGTTTCGGTCGCGAAGGGGACGTCCATGCGGATGATTTCGCCGCCGATGCCCAGCGTATCGACGATTTCGCCCGTCTTTTCGCGCAGGAACGGCGTCGCCTCGAATGCGTGCACGCCCGACGGCGTCAGCAGTTCGATTTTCTCGCCCGCCTTGAAGCGATTTTTGAGCAGGAAGCGTGTGCCGCGCCCGGTGCGGCTGCCCTCCACCACATGCGCCAGATATTCCCGCTCCTGATGGAAGCCGTCCGCGCCGCCGGGATTTGCTGGCTTGCCCAGCGCAAAGCCAGTGTCGCTGTCACGGTGGCTCGCGCAGGATAATTCCGCCATCAAGCCGGGGAGCGCCGCCGCGAAATCGCCGCCATCCGCCAGCAGATCCAGCGCACGACGGTATGCCGCCGTCACCGTCGCGACGTAATACGCCGTTTTCATCCGCCCCTCGATTTTGAGGCTCTTGATGCCCGCGTCCACCAGTTCCGGCAAAAGCGGCATCAGGTTCAAATCATGCGCGGAAAATATGTATGTGCCATTTTCGTCCTCGCACACGGGCATGTACTCGCCGGGGCGCTTCTCCTCCACCACGCTGTAATGCCAGCGGCACGGCTGGGCGCATTCGCCCTGATTGCCGCTCCGCCCCGCCATGGCCGCGCTGAGCAGGCACCGCCCGCTGTACGCCATGCACGATGCGCCATGCACAAACGTCTCGATTTCCATCTCCGGCACGCGGCGGATGATTTCCTTCGCCCGCGCGATGGACGTTTCCCGCGCCAGAATCACGCGTTCGCAGCCCATATCGCGGTAGACGCGCACGGCTTCCGCGTTGACGGTGCTTGCCTGTGTGCTGACGTGCAGGGGCAGCTCCGGCACTTCGCGGCGCAGGGCGGCAATCGCCCCCAAATCGCTGACAATCGCCGCATCCACGCCGATGTCCCGTGCCGCTTTCGCCGCCGCGATGAAATCATCCAGCTGGTCGTCAAACGGGAAGATGTTCATCGTCAGGTAGAACTTCTTGCCCGCGCCGTGCATCTTTTCGACCGCCTGCGTCAGCGCCTCCTCGTCGAAATTGCCCGCGAAGGCGCGCAGGCCGAACTGCTTCATACCGCCATAGACCGCGTCCGCACCGAAATGCAGTGCCGCCTCCAGCGATTCAAGATTCCCCGCCGGGCACAGCAGCTCCGGCATCCGGTTGGTCATTTACTCAATGCCTCTTTCCTTGTCGTACTGCTGCCACAGCGGCGCGTAGATGGCGACCGCCTGTTCATGCTCCTGCAAGGTGCGGGAGAAGTGCAGCTCCGTGCTTTCGGGACTTGTCGCGCAGAAATACAGGTAGTTTTCCGCCACAAACGTCTCGTCCGGGTAGAGCGCCGCGTTGATGGCGTCCGCGCTCGGCGCGCAAATCGGGCCCAGCGGCAGCCCCTTCACCTGATAGGTGTTGTAGAGGCTATCAAGCGCCAAATCACTGCCCGTCAGCGACATTTTCCTTACGCCCGTGATGTAGTGAATCGTCACGTCGCTTTGCAGCTTCATGCCCGCTTTCAGGCGGTTGTGGAATACGGCGGACACCTTCGTGAAATCCGCCTTGGACGCTTCCTTCTCAATCATGCTTGCCAGCGTCAGAATCTCGTCCATCGTGTAGCCCATCTCTTCCGCGCGATCCTCACAGGCGACGGAGAACACCCGCTCGGTCTGCGTAATCAGCTTGCGGATGATTTCGCTTGCCGTCGCGCCGATGTAGATTTCGTAGGTGTCGGGCGCGAGATACCCCTCCAGCACATAGCGGCGCTGGCTGACATTCCGGCTGTTCAGCACATCCTGCACGGAGTAAAATTCGCTGAAGCTCGTGCCGCTCTTGCACAGGGCCAAGAACTCCGCGCTGTCCGTCAGCACGCCGTCTTTGACCAGCTGCTCGGCAAACTGCTCAATCGTCCAGCCGGGAATGAGCGTGATATTGCGCACAATCGGGTTGCCGTCGCCGCGCGTGAGCTGGTCGGCAATCTGCCGCATGGTCATCGACGGGCTGAGCGTGTAGCTGCCGGACTGGATTTTCTGCCCCCAGCCCGCGAAATCGCAGTAGTACTTGAACACCGTGCGATTGCGAATCAGCCCGGCTTCCTCCAGCCGGTTCGCCACGCGGGTCAGGCTCTGTCCGCTCTCGATGGTGAAGGGCACCTGCGCCGTGCTGTTTTCATCCGGCGGCGCAATGAACTCGCCGTACACCTTGTTCCACACGCTGAACAGGATGCCCGCCACCACCAGCACCGTGCCCAAGCCAATCAGGATTGGGCGGATGATGCGCCACAGCGCGCTGTACCAGTACGGGCCATATCGCCGCTCGTCGCGGATGCTCTCGTAGCTGTCATGCTTCTTGCTCAACAAGCCTGCCCCCCTTTGGAGAATCCGGAATTATTGTCCCATCCCCATGTCAATGTCCGCCGCGTCGGTGATGATGCGCAGAATGCCCGCCACTTCCTGCTGCAAACGCATTTCCGCCAGCAGGTACTGGCTGACTTCCAGCTTGCCGAACAGCAGCGCCGAAATGCCCTGAAAGCGCTGCATGTCGTCATTATCCGGCTGCGTGCCGGAGACAGCCGCCATTTGCAGGCGCAGCTGCAGCTTCTTGTATTCCTTCAGGAGTGCGGCGGTCGTTTCGTCCGCCATAACCTCCTCTTTCAGTGCGTGATACGTCTGATACTCCTCGCTCTGGCGGATTTCCTGCGCCAAGCGGTGTGCCGTAGCATGTTCCATAACAGCATGTCCATCCTTTCGATACGCTATCCGTAATTAGAAACGTTTCTGTCCGCTTGATTCATCCCAATTTCCCACGAAAAAGGGAGAAACGCGTGTTGCAGCGTTCCTCCCTATTGTATCAGATGTGCGCCCCCATGTCAAACGTCAAGGATAATGGGCAGAATCATCGGGTTGCGCTTGATTTTCTCGAAGATGAAGCGGTGCAGTTCATCCTTGATGCGGTTCTTGAGCGCCGGCCAGTCCTCGCCCGCCAGCGACGACTGCGACAGAATCTGCCGCACGACATCGCGCGTGTTCTCAATAATATCCTCATTCTCGCGGACGTAGATGAAGCCGCGGCTGATGATATCCGGGCCGGAGACAAGGCGCTGATCGTCGCGGTTAATCGCCATGACGACGATAATCAAGCCGTCCTGACTGAGGTGCTTGCGGTCGCGCAGAACGACGTTGCCCACGTCGCCGATGCCCAGACCGTCCACCAGCACCGCGCCAGTCGGAATCTGCTCCGCCAGATACAGCCCTTCCTGATTCATCTCGATAACCTGCCCCGTTTCGGGAAGCACGATGTCGGTGGAGTTCATGCCCATCGACTCCGCCAGCACCGCGTGCTGCCACAGCATACGGTATTCGCCGTGAACGGGGATGAAGTACTTCGGCTTCACCAGCGCGTGCATGAGCTTGAGTTCTTCCTGACAGGCGTGGCCGGAGACGTGCACCTCCGCCAGCGCCTTATAGATGACGTTCGCGCCGCAGCGGTACAGCTGGTCGATGACGCGGCTGATGCTCTTCTCGTTGCCGGGAATGGGCGTGGCGGAGATAATCACCGTGTCGCTCTGCCGGATTTGCAGCTTGCGGTGCTCGCTGTACGCCATGCGCGTCAAGCCTGCCATCGGCTCGCCCTGACTGCCCGTCGTCATCACCAAAATCTCGTTGTCCGGGTACTGGTCGAGCGCGTCCGCCTCAATAATGGCTTCCGGCGGAATCCGCAGTTCACCAATCTGCATCGCCACGCGGCTGACGTTGACCATGCTGCGCCCGATGAAGCAGACACGGCGGCCGTAGCGCATGGCGTTGTCAATGACCATCTGCATACGGTGGATGTTCGACGCGAACATGGCGACAATCACACGCCCCTGCGCGTCGCGGAACATGTTCTCGAACGTCACGCCAATCTTCTTTTCGGAGATGGTGTGACCGGGGCGCTCGACGTTGGTGGATTCGCACAGCATCGCCAGCACGCCGCGCTCGCCCAGCTCGGCGAAGGACGCAAGGTCGGTGATATGCCCATCGACGGGCGTGTAGTCAATTTTGAAGTCGCCGGTGACGACGACCGTACCTGCCGGGCAGGTGAGCGCAATGGCGCACGCCCCCGCGATGGAGTGGCTGACGTGGATGAACTTCGCCGTGAAGTTCTTGCCCAGCCGCACCTCGTCGCGCGGCTGCACCACCTGCATCGGGATGCCCTGAATGCGGTGCTCCTTCAGCTTCAAGTCCACCAGCGCCAGCGTCAATTTCGTTCCGTAGAGCGGCGCGGGCACTTGGCGCAGGATGTACGGCGTCGCGCCGATGTGGTCCTCGTGCCCGTGGGTAAAGAGGTATCCGCGCACGTTGCGCTTCTTCTCCACCAGATAGGACACATCCGGAATGACCAGATCGACGCCCAGCATGTCCTCTTTGGGGAAAATGCTGCCGCAGTCAACCACCACAATGTCATCCTCATATTCAAAAACTGTCATGTTCTTGCCGATTTCATCCACACCGCCAAGGCTGACAATCCGCAGGCGGCTTGCCGGCTGCGCTGCTTTCGTTCTCGGGGTCATACCATCACTCTCTTTCAAACGTTTTCGTTCCTTCTCTTTCACATACTTCCTTCACGGAAGTAAAAAAGCCATTTTTGCGGAAAACTGCTGCTGGACACGGCAAGCCTGCGTTTCGCCGAACCCCATCAGCATTATTTCCATGCCGGGAAAAAACGCATTTTATCCGCTGCGCCTTGCAGCCGAAAACTGCCCGCGCAGGACTGCCCTGCCCGTGTCCGCTTTCGCAGCCTTTCCCCGTCGTTTGCCAAACGCTGCCGATTCCATCACCGCAGGACGGGCATTGCAAGCCCTCCACCGGCGACTTCCTTTTCTTCATTCCACAATTCCGACTTCCCCAGCATCATCATTCCGGAATGGCGGCGTTTGATTGCGGTCTGTTTTGCAACGCACAGACCCCTCGTTCATATAGTATAGCACACATTCAAAAAAAAATCCACCGGAATTTAGCCGAAATTCAGGCTCAAATTTGGTGGATTTGCAAGAAAAGTATGAATTTTTCGTGTACAAGGGAGGCGCCAGAGGCTCTGCCTCTGGACTCCGGCAGGGCTCTGCCCTGCACCCG
>OLPI01001291.1_pt1 | contig 22426 bp, 5 predicted proteins | sample 1672361 | NCBI WGS metagenome assembly OLPI01 (sample SAMEA3136675, study PRJEB25190) | human gut metagenome
CCATAATAATTATTATAAAAAAAGGGATAACGAAAAATGGGCATCAGCTTTTATCTCCTTTTTCATTTTTGAACAAATTAGAAATTTGCGTAATTTTAAACAAATTCACATATTGATCCAATTTTTTTTGCCTACTTTCTCTAAGATAAGGTTTTAGAGAATAAAGCAAATTGCTTCTTGGGTCATCTTTTTTATTAAGAGTTTCCATAATAGTTTTAATTTTCAAAATAGTTTCAAAATCTATATTACTAGCAAAAGAACTATTGTTATTTTCGGAATTATCGGAATTTGAAGAACTATTTGCATTAGAAGAGCTCGAATTAGCAGAAGAATTATCTTGAGAATTGCTTTTTAAAATATTAGCTAAATTACCAATCATTTCTGGTGTTATATTTAGGTTTTGAGAATCATTTTTGACATCTGAATTATTAGATTTATCAGAATTATCCGTATTATTTAGCATATTTTTAAAGTTATTAATAATATTTGAAATATTATCTTCTGCCATAAAACTCATCTCCTTAGGCTTAATTCATATTATTTTTAGAATTAAGAGCTTGAATAATTTTTTGCTTTTCCTCAGGACTTAAAATTTGATTTAGTTGATTAAGTCCATTAGATAATTGATTTTTATCCATCTTGTTTAACATATTCATTAAATAAGAAATATCAACATTATTCATAAATTTCACCTCTTTATAATTATATTATATGAAACATAGAAATATGTGTTAAAAATTTCTATTATATTACATAAAAAGTTACAAAAAATGTAAAAAAACTATTGCAAAAAAGCCCGAAAGGCTTTATAATAGTAAGTATGGTGCACAATTATGTTTAAAAACAAAAATGTAACATAATTGTAATAAAAATTTAATAAAAAAGTCAAACAAAACCGAAAAAAAGCTTCCGTAAATACATAGAAAATGTCTTTCTAGAGCGAGAGCAGATTAAAGGTTAAAGTTATTGACTAAAAAATAGCTTTTTTTTATAATAACATAAGTAAAAAGCGTACAAAAAAGGGAGGAATTTAATATGAACAGTACAAGAACAAATTTAATCAATAAAATTTGTGCAATTTTAGCGATATTTGCATTAACAGTTTCAGACTTTGTATTTGTTGGTAAATCAGCTGTAAGCTATGCCATAGATGCGGTAAAAACAAATAATGTAAATGTCGAATTTTCTGCGTACTTTCAAGATGAAAGCGGAGAAAAAATACAAAAAACCGAGGAAAATATAGATAAAAAACAATATCTATATGTTGATGTATCGGTTAAAAATGAAGGATATTTCAATGGAGAAATAAAGATCGCAGATGAAAACTTTAATATAAAAAGCGATGAATTAGATCCACAAGTAACAGAAATAAAAGACAATGTTGTTAAATTAAAACAAATAAATGCAGGAAGTACTGCAACAATCAAATTAGCAATAGAAGCCAAAAAAGAAAATACAGTAAAAGAAACAACATTAGCTGGAAAAACAACAGTAGAACTAGGTGGACAATACATTAACAGTAAAAATGTTGAGAAAAATAAACATGTAGAAATAAGCGGAAAAGATGAAGTTGAAATAGATTGGAAATCAAGTGAAGAAACAAAAGTAGAACTTGATGGAAGATTATTAACAAATTCAGTATATGATGTAAATGGAGAAAATAAAAGATTAGTACAAATGCTAGTAAATAGCAAGGCTACAAACAACAATTATCCAGTAAAAAATACTGAATTAACTTTAAATGTTCCAGAAAAAGTAGAAGCTGTAAAAGTAACAGCAAGAAATACAAATGGAACAAATAGCAAAGCTGAATTTGGAGATTCAAACTATGAATATAATAAAGCTGAAAATAAACTTACAATAAATTTATCAAATGAGGATAAAGAAAACATAAGCTGGGAAAAAGAAGCAAGTGATATATTTGTAGTAACTTATATTTTAAATAAGGATGAAAATATAGCAAATGAAGAGATCCAAATACAAGACAAAATAACATTATATGATAACAAAGAAATAACAGAAAACAAAAATGTTCATATTGAAGAAGAAATAGATGGTGTAATATCAAGTACAATAGAAAGTAGTGAAAATGAAATTTATAAAGGAAAGATATATACAGGAGAAGAAAGAGACTATACAGAAACAAATAAAATAAATGTTGATTATATAGAAGAATCTGAAGAAAAAATAGAAATAGAACAAAAAGAAGCTACATACTTAGAAGGTGAAAACGAAAAAGCAGCAAACATTCTATATAAAGAAACAAAAATTAGCAAAGACGAATTCCTAAAAATCTTTGGAGAAAATGGATATATAACAGTAAAATCTGCTGATGGAACAGTAATAGCAAACATAAACAAAGATACAGAAGCAAATGAAGAAGGAAAAATTGTCATAACATATCCAGATGGACAAAAAGAAGTTAAATTAGAAACAAGCAAACCAGAAAATATAGGTACACTAAATATTGAAAATACAAAAGCAATATTAAGTGCAGGATATGGAAGAGATGAAATAAAAGGTCTAACAGGAATAAAAGAAAAAGTAACAACAAATAAAAAAGTAGCAGAAAAAGTAATAATATTAAAAGAAACAGAAACATTAGGAAATATAAACTTAGATATATCAAAAATTTCAACAATAGCAGATAGTCAAACAATAACAGTAAATGCAACACTAGAATCAAATGACGAAAGTAAAGACTTATACAAAAATCCAACTGTAACTGTAAAATTACCAAAAGAAATGACAGTAAAATCAGCTCAATATGCAGTATTATATAAAAATGGACTAGAAGTTGAAAGCACAAGTTCAGACAAAAATTCAAATGGTGAATCAGAAGTAACTATCAAATTTAAAGGTGAACAAGAAAAATATGATGTATCAGGTGGAACAAAAATTGCCTTAAAATTAGATGTTGCAACAAGCAAATTAACACCAAGCAAAACAAGTCAAATAGAAATGACATATTCAAACGAAAATAAAAATGAACAAAAAACAGCATCAGCAGATATAAACTTCGAATCACAATATGGAATAATGATATATAACCAAATTGTAAATTATAACAACAATGGAGACACAGTTGTAACAGTAGATAAAGAAACAGCTTATGGAGAATTAAGCACAAATGCAGATCAAAAAGATGTAACTTTAAATACAGCATTAATAAACAACTATGGAGAAAAAGTTTCAAATGTTACATTAATAGGACAAATACCAGCAAATCAAGATGATGAAAGTTATGTAGCAAAATTAAATGAATTACAAACAAATAATGGAAAATTAAAAATCTATTACTCAAACCAAAAAGATGCTAAAGCAGATGACCAAAGTTGGGGAGAATATAGAGAAGATGCAGTAAGCTACAAAGTTGTAGTAGATGAAATGGAAAAAGAAGAAGTTATAAAATTAAATGTACCAGTAACAGTACCAGAAAATCTAAAATACAACAAAAAAGGAAGCTTCTCATCAGTTGTAAGTTGTGACTATCAAGGAAATACTGAATCAAATACATCAAACATAGTATTAGCAACAAAAACAAGTATGGCAGAAAGTTCAGAAGAAAGAGTTGTAACAAACGAAACAAAAACAGGACTAAATACACAAATTAGTGCAACAGTTGGAAATGATAGTTTATCAGATAATGATAATATCTATGAAGGACAAACAATAAAATATAAAGTAACAATAACAAATAATACTGGAAAAGATTATACAAATGTTACAGTAAAAGCAAATCAAAAAAATGGATATGTTTGGAACTTGGTAGAAAAAGAAGGAACAAACCCATATTATAATACAACAACTAAAGAACATTTTTATGAAATTTCAAATTCAAATGAAATTACATTAGGAACAATTTCAAGCCTAAAAAATGGTGAAAGTAAAACATTTGAATATGAAGCATCTGTATATATGTTAAATAATGAAAAAATAGATGGAACAGAAACTCAAGGAACTATAACAGTTGTTTCAGAAGATAAAGGATTAAATGAAACAATTTCAACAATAAAAAATAACATTAAAAGTGCAGAATTACAAGTAAACATATTCAATGGTTCATCAAATGAGATAGAATTAACAAGTGGTGGAACAGTAAAATCTGAATTAGTAATTAAAAATACAACAAGTCAAAACTTAAAAGATATGGATGTAAAAGTTGCATTTTCTGGTAACTTAACACCAGATGCTAATATAACTGAAGAAATCGAAGATAATGTAGCACTTAGTGGTGTTGAAACAGGAAAAGATGGAATATCAATAATGACATTAAAGGTAAATTCTATAAATGCAGGAGATTCATTAAAAATAGAAATGTTTCCATCAACACAGTATTCATTAGGAGAGAATAAAACAGAGGATGTATGGATGTTAGCAGAAGTTATAACATCAAACAAAAATAGCTATATTTCAAATAAATTAACAAGAACAGTAACTGATTATTCAACAAACCTAAAACTTGAACAACAAGGGGAATATGAAGATGGAAAAGCAATAAATGTTTCTACAGATAAATTAAATGATGGAGATAAAATTGGTTTTACAGCAACAATTACAAATAATGAACAAAAAGAACATAAAATTTCACTTGAATATAATATAGATAGAATGCTAGATGTAGAAAGTGCAAAAATTACTACAGAAGCAGGAGAAGAAGATATATTAGGACAATTATCATATAACAATTTAAGAAAAAATGAACAAACACTAAAACCAGGTGAAACAGTAAAAATAAATGTTGTTGGAAAAGTAGATGCATTAAATACAGAATCAATAACAAATACTTTAAAAGTTTCTGATGAAGAAAATGGTAGAAGAAAAGATGATGAATTAACAATTTTAGTTAATAAAACAGAAAATCCTGTAATTGAACCAGAAAATAACAATAATAATGGAAACAATAGTAACAATAATTCAGGAGAAAATAACAACAATAATAATAGTGGCGAAAATAACAACTCAGGAAATAATCAAAATAATAACAGCAGTAGTAGTGATGATGACGATGATGTAAGATATACTATTTCAGGATTAGTATGGCTAGATAGTGATAGAGACGGAAGAAGAAATAGTACAGAAGAATTAAAAGGAGACATCGAAGTAAATGCTATAAATGCCGAAACAGGTAAAGTCGAAGCTACAACAAAAACAGGTAACGATGGAACTTACAAATTAGACTTAGTAAAAGGAAAATACATAATAGTATTTAAGTATGATACAAATATTTATGGAACAACAACATATCAAGTAAAAGGTGCTAATGATACTGAAAATTCAGATGCAATTTCAAGAGAAATAACAATAGATGGAAATACAATAACAGCAGGAACTACAGATACAATAAACCTAGAAAAGAATATATCAAATATCGACGTAGGTTTAATTTTAAGAAGTACATTTGACTTAAAATTACAAAAATATGTTGGAAAAATAACAGTAAAAAATGATTCAAAAACATCAGAATATGATCAAAAAGAAAATACAACATTAGCAAAAGCTGAAATAAAATCTAAAAACTTAAGTGGTTCACTTGTAGTAATTGAATACAAAATAAAAGTTACAAATACAGGTGATGTTGCAGGATATGCAAGAAATATAGTTGATTATATGCCATCAAGCCTAAGCTTTAACTCAAGTTTAAATTCAGATTGGTATATATCAGGAAATAACCTATATAACACAAGTTTAGCAAATACAAAAATTGAACCAGGAGAATCTAAAGAATTAACATTAGTGTTAACGAAAACAATGACAGATTCAAATACAGGTTTAGTAAATAACAAAGCTGAAATTGCAGAAAGTTCAAATGAACTAGGAATTAAAGACGAAACTAACGAAAAAGGTTCAGCAGATGTAATCATAAGTGTAAGTACAGGAGCATTAGTAAATTATGTTGCAACAACAATAATTACACTAATAGTATTAGCTGGATTAGCATATTTAGTAAACAAAAAATATTTAAGTAAAAGAATATAAGGTGGAGGTGAAATAGATGATAAAAAAATATAAAAATAAAATTATAGCAGCAATAGCAAGTATAGCATTTTTAACAATTATATATGTATTAATAGGAAATGTCTATTCGCTTTACAATCCATCTAAAAGCCAATATATGAATGCTAAAGCAAAAAATTTATTAGGTAAACAAATAGATATGGGTGGAGCATTTTGGAATGGACTTGATAGTCAAGGAAATTTAACATGTTTCTGGCATAAAGAATCAGGTTATACTGGAAGAAGTATGAATAATACAATACACTCTGTATTTGATGTTGGTTTTGATGAAACTAAAGGAAAAATAAAGGTAGAATCAATTATTAATACATCACCTAAAAAATCAAAAACAGCATATGCAGATGGTTCAAAAACATCAATTGGTAGATTAGCAGCAGAAGCTTCTAGAGATGGTAACTCATTTTATGTACAAAATGCTTTATATGAAGCAATAAAAGAAGGAACAGTTGTTAATGAATCAGCCATTATAAATGAAATGGAATGGGCAGGCAGTGGTACTAAAAATCCTGCCTCTCAAGGAAAAATAGATGAATATAATAACTATCAAAAAATAAAAGATATATCTAAAAGTACAGTAGAAGAAAAAGAAAAGCAAGTTACAATAAATAATAAGTCTTATACTATAATGGGACCATTTACAATATCTTTTGCAGGAAAAGGCATAAATAGTATTACAGTAAGTAGTGCAAAATGGACTAGTTCTTCAAATAAAGAAATATATTGGAGCTCTTCAGAGTCAACAGATAAAAAAGATTGGTCAAATAAATTTAATGAGGCAAAATCAGGAAAATATATTCTAGATGGTAAACAATTTTTCTTAGCAGTAGAAACTTCTAAATTACCAGACGAAGGAAATTATACGGTAAGTATAAAACAAGAAAAATTTGAATATTATAATGCAAGAATAGCAGTATGTGTTGGTAGTCAACAACAACAAACAGGATTATATGTTTATGACAACACACCACATACAGTAGATGGAGAAGTATCTTGGACTCTTAAGAGAAAAGGATTAAAAACATTAATAATATCAAAAGTTGATGAAAAATCAGGTAAAGAATTAGATGGTGCAGGATTTAAAATTTATGCAGAATTAAAAGATGGAACAAAAGGATGGGTATCAGGAGATGCTAAGGCTAAAAAAACATACGGAACAACAGCAACAGAATATTCTGCAAAAACAGAAATAAAAAATCTAAAATATGGAACATATTATATATATGAAACAAAAGCTCCAGATAATTGCGCATTAAGTGAACAAACAGGATATAAACAAGCCTCTAATGGTTCAACAGATTTAACAGGAGATTGGGTATTTGTAGGTTCACAAGCATTAGAGCCAGGTTCAGGTTCAAAAATTACTGTTAAAATTACAAACAAATCACTTGCAACAACAGAAATTATCAAAAAAGATAAAACAACAGGAATGGTTTTATCAGGTGGTAAATTCAAACTATACGCAGTTTTAAATGACGGAACAAAAGGATGGATATCAGGAGATGCAGCAGGAGATAAAACTTATGGAGATACAGCTACAGAATACCCATCATCAACAAAAATAGAAAAATTAAAATATGGAACATATTATTTATATGAAACAGAAACACCAAGTGGATATGACATAACAAAACAAGATGGATACAAACAAGCAGCAGAAGGATCTAGCTCATTAACAGGAGATTGGGTATACTTAGGAAACAAAGAAATTAATATCAATTTCCCAGAAGATGGAACATTCAAATTCGAAGCTGATAACAAGAAAGTTGTTGGAGGAATAGAAGGAGATGTTTGGATAGATAATCCAGACCGTAAAGATAACCAAATAAATCATATTTATGATGGACAACAAAGTAATGATAAATTAAAAGAAGGAATAACAGTTAACCTTTACGATGCAAATAATAAATTACTTGCTACAACAGTAACAGATGCAAATGGACACTATAAATTTACAGAGAAAAATGCAGTATCAGATGAAGACAAAGACATTTATTATTGGGACTTAAATGGAGCATATGTAGAATTTATTTATAATAACAAAACTACATATAATGAAGATGGCACAGTAAAAGAACGTGGTTACGTAGTAGTAAATCCATTTACAGGAACAGATGCAAAAGTTAACTCAAAAGCTCAAGAATATGAAATGACAAAAGCAAAATTAGATGACAATAACTTAACAGGAGTTGAAGGAGCAAATCCTGGTAAAGCTGTAACAAGCAAAACAGTTGTTAATTTAGAAAATGACAAATTAGTAGCTGAAAATAATAAAGTATATGGAGACATCAAAGATAATAAAGCAACAGCAGACGAATTGAAAAATGCACCACTTGCATATTACTATGATGAAGCAACATATAAGGTTTCAAATATTAATCTTGGATTACTAGAACAATATGATGCAGACTATACTGTAGATGAAAACCTAGCATATATTAAAATTAATATGAAAGGTTACACATACACATATAAATATGGCGATGCACCTGCTAGTGAATCAAAATATGTACCAACAGTAAATGAACAAAATTCAACAAAATCATATACAGGAAAAATATATCCAACAGATATAGCATATAATGTTGCAAACAATACAGACGAATTAAAAGTATATGTAGTATATAGTATTGATGTTAAAAATAATGAAACAATGTATTTAGATGACCTATATACAGAAGAAAGATTATATCTAGATTCATTAGTAAATTCATATGATACAAATAGATATGAATTATGTACTAACGAAAATACATCAGATAAATCTGATTTCGCACTATGGAGTGATAAAGACGGAGTAGCAAGCTATGACGTGAATAATGAAAATAGTGTTTACAAAAATGGTATAGGAAAACAAGAAACAGAAACATCATATATCCAATTTAGAATAAAAGATGAAGCTTTAAGAAAAATACTAGAAAGAAAAGTAACCGAAGGTGAACTTGAAAATGCACCTACAATAGCTACAGCATTAGGATATCATGAATATTTAAGAACAGACAATGTTTGGGTACATGACGAAAGTGTTAGAGCATTTGATGGAGCAAAAGGAACTAATATTTATCCAGTAACAAGCGAATCTAATAGCAAGAAATATTATGTACATAAAACAATTAGTAAATCTCGTAAGTCATCAGCATTATACTTAAAACTGTCACTAGGAGATAGAAGAAAGATTTCTGGTACAGTATATGAGGATACAAAAACAGAACAAAGCAAAAATGAAGGAACAAACCTTGGAAATGGTATAATGGATGACAATGAAAAAAATAGAGCTCAAAGTGTAACAGTTGAATTATTGAATGCAGATAAATCAACAGTAACAAAATTATATGTAGATGAATATAACAATAACCAATTAAATGTAAGTCAACCAGAAGCTAGAACAACAACACAAGTTGGTGGAACATATGAATTTGAAGGTGTTGTACCAGGATATTATTACATAAGATTTACTTATGGTGATGGTACACAAAAAATGGTAAAAGCAGATAATACAACTACAGACATAAAATCAAATGATTATAAATCAACAATTATAAATACTGAATCAAATGGAGCTGGAGATACAATTAAAAATGCTATGGAAGCTAAAGCAGAAGATTTAAATGCAATAACAGGAGTAGTAGCTTCAAAACAAACAGAAGCTCAAAAGAAAATAGTTGAATGGTATAAATATTTAAATAATACTAACTATTCAACAGCAGCAGATGACTTAACTCAAAGAGCTAAATTTGATGGCTATAAATACAATGATGATGGAACAGTATATGATAAATCAGGAAATGTTGTAACAGACTATCCTTCAAACTTAAATGCATATACTCCAATGACAGGTATTTCAATTGAAAATGATGTAAATACATCTACAGATGTTCAAAAAGATACAGATACACAAAAACCAATTTTCGGAGGATTTAACTTTGGTTTAATAGAACAACCAGAAACAATAATAAAATTAGATAAAAAGATAACTAATGTTAAACTTACAGCACAAACAGGAACAACTTTAGTATCAGCAAATCCAACAGATAGAACAGCAACATATTTAACAGCACTAGATGAAATAACAGGCGGAAGTAAATATGCTAAATTAGAAATTGATCAAAGTCTAATTTATGGTTCTGCATTAGAAACAACATATGAGATAAAAATTGAAAATCAATCTGATAAAGATTACATAGAAGCTGAAGGTTCAGGAGACTATGGAAAATACTACTTATATGGTGAAAAGATAGGTGAAGTATACTTAAAAGCTGTAAAAGTAAATGAAATTGTAGACGAATTAGATAAAAAATACAATTATGATTCAACAAAAGCAAGTTCAACTGCAAGTGTAGTACATTCGGATGGAAATACAGAAAGTGTAGAAGTTTCAATTACAAAGAACAACCCAGATGGAAGTACAGAAACAACAAACAGCTTAAAGATGACAGGTTGGAAAGAATTTGAAAGTGGAGCAACAGAAAGTATGAGCTATACAGTAACATCATTATTATCTAAAGATAATGATACAGCATATACAAACAAAGCAAGAGTAACATCAATTTCACTTGACAAATTAACATCTCTAAAGAGTAAATTCAATTGGGAATTGGCAAAAGATACAACAACATTAACAATTACTCCACCAACAGGTAGTGATAAGAGACCAATTTACTGGATTGCAGGAACTATAGGATTAATAGTATTAGCAGCAGGAATTGTATTTATAAAGAAAAAAGCATTAAAAAAATAATGTGAAATGATAAAAAACGGTATTCCGTAAGGGAATATCGTTTTTTTTAATATATACGAAAAAATGTAATAAAAATGTAATCAAAATATAAATATTTATGTATAGAAAATGCTACATCCTATTCCCGATAGGACATAGCTGTTTTTTTATGTAATAATTATAAAAAACAAGAGATATGAGGATTGAAAAATTCAAAAAAAATTGTAAAAATATATGGTGAAAAAGAGCAAAGAAAGGGGATTATATAATGTTGAAAGTAAAGAGAAAATTAAATGTAATAATAGCAATCGAAATAATACTAACAATGACATTATATTATTTTATTTTTGTTGGTGTAACAGCTGTAACATATGCATTAGATATTGTAAAAACCAATCACGAAAATATTGATTTTTCAGCATATTTCCTAAATTCAAATGGTGAAAAAGTAAATAAAATAGAAATGGCAACAGATACAGAAAGTCAATACCTATATGTGGATATAACTGTACACAATGAAGGTTATTTCAATGGCTCTGTAAACTTAGAAAATAATAATTTTAATATAAAAGCAAACAAACTTAGTGCAGAAATATCTGAAATTTCAGGAAACGAAGTAAAACTAAACCAAATAAATGCAGGAAATACAGTTACAATAAAATTAGAAGTTGAACCTAATTTCGGAACTAAAATTACAGAAGGAAGTTTAACAGCTAATACAAATGTAACATTAAAAGGACAATATATAAACAGTAAGAATGTTGAAAAAGAGAAAAATATAGAAATTTCGGGAAGTACAGAAGTTGGAATTAGTTGGAAATCAAGTGAACAAACAAATGTAGAACTAGAAACAGGACTACTTACAAACCATATATATAATATACAAAATGAAAACAAAAGAATAGTACAACTATTAATAAAAAGCAAAATCACAAATAATAATTATCCTGTTAAAAGTACAGAAATCAATTTAGATGTACCACAAGAAGTAAAAAATGTACAAGTTCATACAAGAAGCACAAAAGCAACTAATAATGATATAGCATTTAATGAAAATAATTATACATATAACCAACAAGAAAATAAATTATCAATAAAATTAAATAATGATGATAGTAATAATGTAAATTGGGAAAAAGATGCCAAAGATATAATTGTTGTTACTTATGAATTAGATGAAAATAGTAATTATGCACAAAATAGTATAAACATAGAAGATAAAATAACAATATATGATAACAAAGAATTAGTAGCAAACAGTAGTGTAAATATAGAAAATGATATAGATGGTATTATTACGACAGATTTAAAAAGCAACGAAGAAAGTATTTTTAAAGGAAAAATATATACAGGAGAAGATAGAGATTATACAGTTTTAAGCAGTGTTAATGTAGATTTACTAGATGGACAAACAATATCTCTAAAAGAAAATGAAACAACATATTTAAAAAATGATCAAGAAATAGCTACAAACGTAATATATAAACAAACCAAAATTGATAAAAATGAATTTTTAAAAATATTTGGGGATGAAGGAAATATAACAATAAAAAATAACAATGAAACAATTTTAGCAAATATAAATAAAGATTCTATAGTTGATGAAAATGGAAAAATAGTAATAAATTATCCTACAGAAGAAAAAGCTATAAATATTGAAACAAGTGTACCTATACAAAAAGGAATATTAAACATTGAAAACACAAAAACAATAAAAAGCAATGGATATTCAAGAGAAGAAATTGAAAAAATAAGTGGAATAAAAGAAAAAGTTTCTACTAACGAAAAAAATACAGAAGCAGTGATAAATTTAAAAGAAACAGAATCAAAAGCAGAAATAAAATTAGACACAAATAAAATCTCCACATTATCAGACAAACAAACAATAACAGTAGATGCAGTACTACTTGCAAATGATGAAAGCAAAGACTTATATAAAAACCCAAATGTAACAATAAGATTACCAAAACAATTAGAACTAATATCAGCACAATATGCGGTATTATATAAAAATGGATTAGAAGCAGGAGAGGCAGTTACATCTGAAAACGAAAACAAACAATCAGAAGTAAATATAAAATTAAATGGAGAACAACTAAATTATGATTCAACAGGAGGAACAACTATACGTTTAAAATTAGAGGTAAAAACAAGCAAATTAACACCAAGCCAAAATACAAAAATAGAAATGGTATATACAAATGAAAATAAAAATGCACAAAAAACAGAAAGTGCAGATCTAATGCTAGAATCACAATATGGATTAATGTTATATAATAATATCTTGGGATATAATAATAAAAATGAAAATGTAGAAACTATAGATACAGAAACAGTTTATGGATCTTTAGACGTAAAATCTTCAAGCAAAGATGCAAAACTACAAACAGCATTAATTAATAACTATGAACAAGAAATACAAAATATAGTTTTAACAGGAGATATACCAACAAGTGATAACGAAAATGGCTTTAATGCAAAACTAAACTCTATAAATACAAATAATTCAAATGCTAAAATTTATTACACAAATAATAAAAATGTGGCAATAGATGATAGTTCTTGGACAGAAAATAATAATGGTGCTGTAAAATATAAAATTGTTATAGATAAAATGGAACCACAAGAAAGATTAGCAATAGAAACAGGATTAAATATACCGGGAGATTTAAAATATAATGTTCAAGGTGATTTGGATACTAATGTGACATATAGTGTAAACAGTGTTGAACAAAAAAATAGTTCAAAAATTGTTTTAAAGACAGAAGAAGGAAATAGTGTTGAACAAACAAGTGAAATAACAACAAAACAAGGTAGTACCGAAACTAGTACAGAAAAAACAGTAGAAAATGAAAACATTAAAGTAGATATAACAGCAACAGTTGGGGAAGATGCATTAGCAGATAAAGCAGATATAAAAGAAAGAGAAACTGTAAAATATACAATAAAATTAACTAATAATAGTGGAAAAGACTGTTCAAATATTAATGTAAAAGCAGTACAAAAAAATGGATATGTATGGGACATAGTTGAAAAAACTGTACAAAAACATACAAGTTCAACTCAATATACAGAAGTTAAAAGTAATTGGTATGAAATTACAGATAAAAATGAAATAAATTTAGGAAAAATTAATACTTTAAAAAATGGGGAAAGTGTAGAATTTTCATATAAAGCAGTTACATATATGTTGAATGATAGCAAAATAGATGGAAGCGATATGTATGGAACAATATATTTAGCATCAGAAGATGGAAGTATTAATCAAAATGTTACAACTGGTAAAAATACAATTAAATCAGCTAATTTACAAATTATATTAAAAAATACTAGCAACGAAAGTTATCAATGGCTAGAAGGAGGAAATTGTATTGCTAGTCTAGTTGTAAATAATTTGAAAAATGAGGACTTAAATAATGTAAAGATTCAAGTAAAACTAAGTAAAGAACTAAGTGATAACATAAAACTTGAGAATTTTAAACTTTCAAATTTATTTATATCATTTAATGAAAAAGATGAAGAAGTTTATGATGATAGTAATCTTGTATTAGATGAAATACAAAAAAATGAAAGTGGGGAGGCAATAGTAAGTTTTAAAATACTAAATTTAAAAGCAAATAGTAGTAAAAAAATTAATATGATTGTATTTGCCGAAAAAGTTAGTGAAAATAAAGTAATGTCTTGGATAACAGCAACAGCAACTGTAATGTCAGATAAGGTAGAAAATTATTCAACAAAATTCGAAAGAAATATCTATAAAAATCACACTAATATTGATGTAGATATAAAGGCATTAAAACAAGGTGTAGCTATAAATGAAAATACAAAATTAAATAATGATGATGTCATTGAATTTATTGCAAATATAGAAAATAATGATAGTAATAATACAAACATAAGTCTATCATACGATTTAGACGAATCTTTAGATATTCAAAAAGCATATATTTATGGAAAAGAAAGTGAAGATTTAGTATCAAAAATGAATGATTCATCTATTGAATTAAATGATTTAGAATTACTATCAGGTAAAAAGATTTCGATTGTTGTTGAAGCTAAGGTAGATGGAAGAAATACAGAGAAAATAACAAATACAATAAAAGCGTATGAAAATAATACAGAAAATTCTTATTCAAAGAGTATATCATTTAATGTTAGTAAACTAGATGATGATGATGATGGATCAAGTAATCCAAGCAATCCAGATAACCCAGATACACCAAATAAACCGGATAATCCAAATAACCCAAGTAATCCAAATAATCCGAACGATTCAAATAATAATTCAGGTAATCAAGACGGTTCTGGTAATGCTACACCAAACAAATACAAAATAAGTGGTACAGCATGGATTGATGAAAATGAAGATGGAAAAAAATCTTTAGATGAAAAGAAAGTAGCACAAATGAAAGTAAGCGCAATTAATACAAAGAACAATAGTACAGTTGAAACGACGCAAACAGATGAAAATGGGCATTATGAATTAAGTTTAGTAAAAGGAGAATATATAATAGTATTTTATTATGATACTACGGTATATAAAGTAACAACTTATAAGGCAAATGGAATATCTGAAAGTGAAAATTCAGATGCTATTGATAAACAGTTTACAATAGATGGAAACGGAGCAACAGTTGGAGCAACAGATGTTTTATCTTTAGAAAACAATTTAACCAATATAGATATTGGATTAATTAACAAAAATAAATTTAGTTTAGACATAAAGAAATATGTAAGTAAAATAGTTGTTCAAAATTCAACAGGAACAAAAACTTATGAACAAAAAGAAGGAACAACACTTGCTAAAGCAGAAATAAAAGCAAAAAATTTAAAAGATTCTTTGGTAGTAATAGAATATAAAATAAAAATTACAAATGTAGGAGAAGTAGAAGGATATGCAAAAAATATAGAAGATATTTTACCTTCATCACTAACATTTAAGTCAAGTATGAATTCAGACTGGTATAAATCAGGAGCAAATTTATACAATTCTAGTTTAGCAAATACACCTATAAAACCAGGAGAATCTAGAGAATTAACTTTAACATTAACTAAAACAATGACTGAATCGAATTCAGGTTTGATAAATAATAAGGCAAAAATAGAAAAAAGTTCTAATTCACAGGGAACTGAAAACAAAAATGATAGTATTGGCTCAGCAAATGTAATTATAAGTGTAAGCACAGGAGCATTAATAAATTATATAGTTATAGTATTAGTAACATTTATAGTTATGGGACTGTTTGCGTATGTATTTGTGAAAAAAATACTAATAAAATAGAAAATTTTAAAGGAAAGGAGGAAAAATGAAACGTATTAAAAAGCTAATAATAGGAATAATTTTTACATTGATATTTATACAATTAGGTTGTCAATATAGTTTTGGTGCAAGTGGTTATGATGGATATGGAACCATTGGATTTTATAGCAATTGGAATTGCAAAGATATAAATTGGTTTTTAGGCAAAACAATAAATACTAGCGGAAGCACCTATGGAGGATGGGATGATGCTTGGAATTCTTGTTGTCAAGCAAACGCTGATATTGGTTATTCAAGTACAATAAGAGCAGTATATGAAACATATTATGATAGTGACCTTGGAACAATAGCAGCTAACAGTATAGCTATATATAATGAAGGATTTGGAGGACAGCAATTTACAAAAGTAACATCTAAAAATATTAGAAATTTTGCTGCTTCAATGTCAATTGGAAATAATATTCAAGGTGTAAGAAGTGCATTAATGAAATGTTTTAATCTAAGCAAACAGCAGCTTTCATATTCAACAACTCTTAAGAGTAATAACTATGATGGTAGTGCCTATGGAGGTTCATCAGCTTGGTGGGAAACAGCATATCAAGCTGTTAGACAAAAATATATAAATTATAAAAAAATAACAAAAGTTAGTACAAATGTTCCAAAAGCCCAATATGCAACTGTTGATGGTACAGAATATGTTGTTATGGGACCATATAAAATGAAATTTGGTGGTGCTAAAATAACAGACATTAAAATAAATGGTACATCTGTTGTAGGAACAGGTTCTACAAGATATAGAATTGCGGGTGAAAAGAACATAAATAACCATTTTAATGAATTAAAAAAGAATGGTGGCGGAGCCTATGCATTAAATAATAAAAAATTCTATGTTTATGTAAAAAAGAGTAAATTAAGAGAGTATGTTGGAAATAGTAATAGAGTTAAGATTACATTTCAACAGGAAGAACTTAAATATAAAAAAGGAAGAGTATTTATATGTAATCAATATAATTCTGTTCAAGGAAGTGTATGGTATACACAAACTGATGCAACTGTAAAATCTGGGAAAATTACCTTTGAAGCAACCTTAGATGATAGTATAGATATAAAAGTAAATAAAATATGGGATGATGGAAATTCTAAAGCAAGACCAAAATCTATAAAAGTTACTTTAACTGCAGATGGTCATGCAATGAACGATGCAGGAGCTACATCAATAACTAAAACAATAAAAACATCAAATACATATACTTTTTCTGGATTAAAGAGATATGATGAAGATGGAAATTTAATGAAATACACAATTACAGAAAATGTTCCAAAAAATTATACAGTAACATATTCACCACAATCTGTTACAGTAAATAAAAAAGATTCTATATATACATTAAAAATAACGAACAAGGGACCAAAGAAAACCCAAGAAGAGCATACACCAGATGTTGGAGATTTAGTAATTAATAAAGAGCGGAGGAGAAATGTCCTTTAGGGTTTGGGAAGACTCAAAACCACAATGGATAAAGAGAGTCACAAAAGGAAGTGGCTCTATGAAGAATGAATGGCCAGAAGATGAATTAAACGGTAAAAAATGGAGTGAAGTATCTAGTAGTGAAATAGAGGATATGAATCAAATAAGTGCAGGAAAAAAATTAGGTTCATATACATATACATCATATTATAATGTAAAATCAGAGAAAGTTGGACATTGGGAATATAGCACAAGTAACAAAACAGACTCTAATGGAAATACAGTTTACAAGGATGATGGAAAAACACCAGAGACAGTAACAACCAGATATTGGGTTACAGAATATTATTTAATTACTTATAATTATAAAACAACATATAAAAACTGTGTTCACAAAGAAACACATGATTGGCTAGGCTCATATCAGACAGAAGGTGGAACTTATACAATTTCTGGATTGTATCCTGGATCATATGAAATATATGAAACAGAATGTGATCAGTATTATGATTTAGAGCTTCAAGATGGATATACTGCAACAGGAACATATCATGATGTTTCAAACATAAGATTTGCAACAACAGCATCATTAGCAGAAAATGATAGTGAGACAGTAAAACTTGGACTAAGTTCAAGTGCATTGGTACATAATGACAGAACAAGAGGAGACATTGAAATAACTAAAAAGGATGAAAAAGGTGAGCCTGTTGAGGATGTTCAAATTGCCATATATGGTAATGTAACAGAAACAATAGATGGAACTATACAACATTATGAAGGTTGGCTAACAGGAGAAGAAAGTTATGAAGATGTTACGTGGAGTAATATTGGAAGTATATTTGGAGGAACAACAGATAGTATATATACAACTACAGAAGAAGGAAAAATTTCTATAACAGGATTACCTGTTGGAACATATTCAATCTATGAAATAAAAACAAAGAGTATCGAATATGCTCTAGAAGGACAAGGAACTTTTGATGGATCTAAAACATTGTTAGGAACTTGCGAAATAGCTAGAGATATGAGCTCTGTAGGCTTAAACCTAGAATATGTTCAAGTACTTAGACCAAAAGGAAATCTAACAATTAAGAAAAAAGGATTTTATAGAAATAATAACCTAAGTTCACCAAATATAGAAGAAAATTTACAAAAAGTTCAATTTATTCTACAATCTAGTGCAATAGATAAAGGTGGATGGAAAGAAGGAGAATATGTATATATTACAACAAATGATAAAGGTGAGGAAATAGTTGACTTTACATCAAATAGAGAAGATGCAACAGTATTTACAACAGACGAAAATGGAGAAGTAACGGTTTCGGGATTATATACAGACCTTGGACCATATACACTAATCGAGGTTGAAAATGAAGAGCAAGACCAATATTATACAGATACTATACAAATAGAAGGAGATACAACAGTAAGTATTGAGGTTGGCAATAATACAGCAAATGTTAGAAACTTAAGGTCATCTGGAGATTTAAAGATAACTAAGGTAGATGATAATTATAATGATCTAAATTTGGAAGGTGCTGAATTTAAGTTAAAATTAATATCTTCACAGTATGTTGGAAAATCTAATTTATGGGTAGGAAATGATAGTTCTTATGAAAAAATTGATGAAGGAAATACATATAGTTATTATAAATCAAAAAGTGATGAGTATTTAGTGAATACAGATAAAGAAGCAACTAGCTTTACAACTGATAAAAATGGAGTAATTAACATTAAAAAGATTATAAATGGTACGTATGAAATATATGAAACAAAGACTCCAAGAGGATATGATATAACAAAACAAGATGGATATGACAAAACAACAGGAATGGTATATAAGGGAACTATAACAATTTCGACAGATGATAATGTTATAAATTATCAAATAAAAGACAAGAAAGTTGTAGACAAATTAAGTGGAACAGTTTGGGAAGATAAATTGCCTCCAAATAAGGTATCAGATACATATAATCATTTATATAATGATGACAGCAAAAATTATCCAGACAAAGCTGATACACCAAAAGAAGGAATACAAGTCAACCTAGTAGATAAAGATACAGGAAAAGTAAGAGCAATGACAAGAACTAATAAAGACGGTTACTGGGAATTTACCACATACTCAGATGGAAGTGACATGATATACTGGGATTTAGTACATTCATACGTAGAATACATCTATGATAATGGAGCTCCAAATGAAAATGGACAATATGGATATGTAGTTGTAAATCCGTTTACAGGAGGCATAGAAAAACTTGAAAAGAACTCTAAGGCACAAGCAACAGAAATAAAAAATGAAGAGTTATATGATGCTAACCTAACAGGAACAAAAGAACCATATCCAGGAAGAGCAGTAACATATACAGAAGAAAAAACGCCAGGATTTAGTGAAGTATTAAAACAAAATGATGAAGTTGAATCAAGAAATGCGGGTACAGATCTAGAGCATAAATTAATAACATCATATTACGATAATGACAGATTTGTTATAGAAAATATAAATCTTGGACTAATTCAAAAACCAGAAACGCCATATAGTGTTGAAGAATCAATAGCCTATGTAAGAATTGTAAAAGGTGGATACACATATACTTATAAATATGGTGATGATGCAGTAACAGTTGACAATAGGGTTCAATCAAGTATCAAATTCCAAAACTCATCAAGAACATTTACTAAAGCCATATATCCATCAGATATAAAATATAATTTAGCAAATGGATTAATGGGAAGTGATAAGGATAATGAAATAAATAAATATAAGATTTATGTAGTATATAAAATTGAAGTTAAAAATAACACAACCGAAAACTATATAGACAAATATACAGAACAAGGCTTATATTTAGATGAAAAAGATAATGGTTTAACAAATACATATGATACAAGTAGATATACACTAGAAACCGAACATGACAAAAACGAACGTACAGAGGGAGATGCAAATACTCAAGTTATAACTTCAGATTTTGCAAGATGGAGTGATAATGGAGATGGTACAGCATCATTTGCAATAGCAGGCTCTAATAAGAAATATGACCGTCAATCTGGACAAGGTGGAATTAAACCATTAGAAATTGAATCAACATATATTGAGTTTAGGGTAAAAGATGAAGTATTAACAAGTTTAGTAGAAAATGGACAAGACACAGATCAAAATGAAACAGCACCTACAATTGCAACAACTAATGCATACCACGTATATACTAGAAAAGACAAAAACTGGAAAAATAAAGACACATATACACATGAAACTAAGAGAAAGAAGCAATCAAGTGGAGCATTATTTATCAAATGGCAATTAATGGATACAAGAGCAATATCAGGAAAAGTATTTGAAGACAGTAAAGTTGAAAATCTAAACGGAACATCACACAAAGAAGAAAGGGTAGGAAATGGTCAATATGATACTGGCGAAAAGAACTTAAAAGATGTTGTTGTAAGCTTGATAAACGCTAAAGACAATGGTAGGGAAGACGAAAAAGAAGGAACAGTAGCATATTTATATGATGAAAACAATCAAATACAAGATGAAACTGGAAAATGGAGTCGAGCAAAAACTATTGCTGTAACGAATGTTGATGCAAATGGAAATTACACATTCAAAGGTGTAGTACCAGGAGAATATTACTTGAAATTCACTTATGGTGATGGAACAGTAGCATTTAAAGATGCAAAAGGAAATGATATAACTAGTCTTGTGACAAATGGCGGAAAGGTTGAAACAAAAACACAAGATGACACTAGGATAAACAGCCTATATTATAAATCTACAGTTGTAACGGGTTCAGCAAAAGGTGCTATGCAAAGTGAATCAAAAGGCGAAGAAAGCGACAAATGGTGGTTCTTAGGAGATATTGGAAATAATAAATCTATTGCTACAGACTGGATGGGAACATATTACGATAAAGACGGAAATATAGTTAAAGACAAAAATGGTAATACATATTATGATATGGTAGAAGCTAGAACAACATCAGATTGGGAAAGTAACTATACAACAGGACAAGACAAAGTAGTTATAGATGCTAAATCTCCAGTTATGAAAATTGAATTTGAATACAGAGGAGAATTAGAATTCCAGACACAAAACAACGAAATAAGCAATTTAAAAACAGATTGTACTGAAATGAATTTTGGTATTATGGAAAGACCACATGTAGATATTAAATTATCAAAAGAAATAAAAAATGTTAAATTAACATTACAAAATGGTACAACCATCATGAATGGAAATCCATTAAATAAAAATGTAGCAGAAGAATTAATAGGAATAGATAAAACACTTGCAAGAATAGAAATAGGTACAGAAAAACTATATGGTGCAGAATTACTTATAACATATAAATTAACAGCTACAAATGAATCAGAAGTAGATTATGCTACATCAAATTACTACAAATATGGTGATATAGGAGATGCAACACCAGCAACTACTACAGTAACTAAAATAATAGACTACTTATCATATTCTAAAACTACATATACAACAGAACCGGAGAGTAAAGTACATAGTACATTAAAAGAAGGAGAAATAGTTGGATTTGATAATTCAAAATGTGATCAAACAACATACTTAAGCCCAGAAACAATTGAAAATAATAATAAATTTTCAAAAGAATACATAATAACAAAAGTTGATGCAGAATTAACACCAAAGAATGCGAAGATAACAGGTAAAAACTCATCTGTAGATTATGAATTCAATGTAAGCAGGCTTATGGGAAGTGTAACAAGTGAAGATGTAGGCTTAGAAAGCTATTCTGAAATTATAGGTCTAAAAAATCTAGGATTTTTGAAACAATATGTTAGTAATTCAGGTAACTATAAGGCAGGAGATACAAAAGCAACATTAGAGGGAGGAACTTCGGAAGATGATAATGCATCATCAGTGCTTACAATTACACCTCCGACAGGAAAAAATAAAAGCTCAATAAATTATGTATTTATTATAGGAGGA
>OLPI01001293.1_pt1 | contig 22406 bp, 19 predicted proteins | sample 1672361 | NCBI WGS metagenome assembly OLPI01 (sample SAMEA3136675, study PRJEB25190) | human gut metagenome
TCCCACACGCCGTCTTCGATCTTGCGGATCGAGGCGAGCACCGTGGCGTGGTTTCGGCCCTCAAACTGCGCGCCGATATCGGTGAGCGCCATGTTCGTGAGATTCCGGCAGAGATACATGGCGACCTGCCGCGCCGTGGCGGTGTTCTTCTGGCGGGACTGCCCGCGCAGTGCCTCCTCCGAAACGGAGAAGTACCGCGCCGTTTCCGCGATGATGACGTTCGGCGTGGGGACATAGGTTCCGACGCGGATCACGTCCTTGATGGCGCGGCGGACGCTTGAAACGGTGATATCGTCCTCCAGAAGATCGCGGTAGGCGGTGAGCTTTTTCACCACGCCCTCAAGCTGGCGGATATTGGATGTGACCGTCTCGCCGATGAACGTTACAACTTCGTCCGGCAGCACGACGCCGAACTGCGCGGCCTTGTTGCGCGTGATGGCCATGCGCGTTTCGAGATCCGGCGGCTGCACGTCCGCCATAAGGCCCCATTCGAGCCGCGTGCGGATACGGTCTTCCAGCTTGTTCATCTCCATCGGCGGGCGGTCGGACGTGACGACGATCTGCTTTCCCGCTTCATAGAGCGTGTTGAACGTGTGGAAGAACTCCTCCTGCGTCTGCTGCTTACCGGCGATGAACTGGATATCGTCCATCAGGAGAAGATCGGCGCTGCGGTATTTGGCGCGCAGATCCTCGCCGCCGCCGACCTGGATGGCGTGGACGAGATCGTTCGTGAAATCGTCGCCCTTGACGTATACAATCTTCGCCTTCGGATTTTTCGCGTGGATCGCGCTGCCGATGGCGAGAAGAAGGTGCGTTTTGCCGAGCCCGGAGTTGCCGTAAATGAAAAGCGGGTTATAGAGCTTGCCGGGGTTTTCCGCCACGGCGATGGCCGCGGCGTGGGCGTATTTGTTCGACGGTCCCACGACGAAGTTATCGAACGTGAAGCCCGCGACCTCCGGGAGCGTATCGTCCGTTTTCGTTTCGGAGATGTAGCTGTCCAGCTCGTCCCCGGCGAGGATCGTCAGCTTGAACTCGGCGGAGAAAAGGTCGCTGAGCGCATCGATGATCGTCTGGGCAAAGCGGGACTGGATAATGTCGCGCTTGAACTCCGTGGGTGTGTGGATGACGAGCCGGTTATTCACAATCTCGACCGGCGTGCAGTCGTCAAACCAGGTGTTCAGCGCCGTGGCGGTCAGATTCTGCCCGAGAACGGCAAGAACGCTGTTCCATATGTCGTTGAGGGAATTCATTCTTTCTCTCCTTATTACCTGCGCGCTTCGGGCGCTATTATCAGCTATTATAAAAGTATACCACTTTTTCCCGGACGTGTAAACATATATGTTAATAATGTAAATATAATTAATTGAGATATACAAGGTAGTACAATATAAAAAGAAAACCGGAAAATTGACTTTTCCCGGTACGGTCAGTATAATTAAAAAATAAGACCCCCCTGTGGGTGGTCTTGTTTTTTGGAGCGAATGAGATAGAGTGGCTCGAAACGAGCCTCTCAAAGAGCTGCCCCTCGATGGGGTGGCTCTTTGATATTCGTCGCCACCTCGGCTGTGCGGCCCTCGTTGCGCCAGCCGTCTGGCGGACACATTCGTGTCCATCAGACGGGGCGCTGCCTTAAAACCGCCGCGCTGTATCTGCCACAGGCAGCGCGGCGGCGGTTTTCCCGTCCCCCGCAAACACCACTGGCGCACAGACGTTTCTTGTCAAAACACACTCCGATCTTCACACGATTTTCACACGCTGGACTTTGTTAAAACTTCTGCTTATGGAAACGGCCACTTTTACAATCAATGCTGAATGATATTTTGGCTATTTTGCATCTGGCGCGGCGGAGAAAAAAGTGTATAATGTTTTTTAATTTAGATTTCATAAGCAGAGAAAGGAGAACCGTATGCAACAGATCACACAATTGAAGAAGGTGCTGGTAGCCAACCGCGGTGAGATCGCGGTGCGCATTTTCCGCGCCTGCTACGACCTGGGCCTTCACACCGTGGCCATCTATTCCAACGAAGATACCTATTCCCTGTTCCGCACCAAGGCGGACGAAGCCTATCTGGTGGGCGAGAAAAAGTCCCCGTTGGGCGCGTATCTGGACATTCCCGGCATCATCGGCCTTGCCAAGCGTCGAGGCGTCACCGCCATCCACCCCGGCTACGGCTTCCTGTCCGAGAACGCCGACTTTGCCCGCGCATGTGAGGATAACGGCATCCTGTTCGTGGGTCCTTCCTCCGACGTGCTGGCCAAGATGGGCGACAAGCTCAGCGCCAAGGAGATCGCCGTCCAGTGCGGCGTGCCCATCATCCCCGGCTGTACCGAGCCCCTGAAGGACGCCGACGACGCGCTGGAGAAGGCCGTCAGCTTCGGCTTCCCCATTATTCTGAAGGCGGCAGCCGGCGGCGGCGGTCGCGGCATGCGCCGCTGCGACAAACCCGAGGAGGTCAAGACCGCCTATGAGCTGGTGCACAGCGAAGCGGAGAAGTCCTTCGGCTGCGGCGATATCTTTATTGAGAAGTTCCTTGTGGAGCCCAAGCACATCGAGGTGCAGATCTTGGCCGACAAGTACGGCAACGTGTACCATCTGGGCGAGCGTGACTGCTCCCTCCAGCGCCGGTATCAGAAGGTGGTGGAGTACGCGCCCGCGTGGTCTGTCCCCAAGGAGACGGTGGAGGCTCTGCGTCAGGACGCGGTGAAGATCGCCAAGTCCGTCAACTACGTCAGCGCCGGTACGGTGGAGTTTCTGGTGGACAAGGCCGGCCATCACTACTTCATCGAGATGAACCCCCGTATTCAGGTGGAGCATACCGTCACCGAAATGATCACCGGCGTGGATATCGTCCGCGCCCAGCTGCTGGTGGCGGCGGGCTATCCCCTCAGCTGCCCGGAGATCGGCCTGACCTGTCAGGAGGACGTGCATTTCGACGGCTACGCCATCCAGTGCCGCGTCACCACCGAGGATCCCTCCAACAACTTCGCCCCCGATAACGGCAAGATCACCGCTTACCACTCCCCGGGCGGCTTCGGCGTCCGTTTGGACGGCGGCAACGTGGGCGTGGGCACTGTCATCTCCCCCTATTACGACTCTCTGCTGGTGAAGGTCACCAGCTGGGATCGCAGCTTCCCCGCCGTCTGCCGCAAGGCAGCCCGTGCCATCAACGAGGTGCGCGTCCGCGGCGTCAAGACCAACATCCCCTTTGTCACCAATGTGCTGGCCCACCCCACCTTCGTCAGCGGCCAATGCCACACCAAGTTCATCGACGAGACGCCGGAGCTGTTCGAGATCATGGATTCTCGTGACCGCGCTACCCGTGTGCTGCGGTATATCTCCGAAATTCAGGTGGCCAACCCCAACGCCGAGCGCCACCAGTACGATATTCCCCGCTTCCCTGAAGCCAGGGAGCCTCTTGGCCCCGGCCTGAAGCAGCTGCTGGATGAGAAGGGCCCCGAGGCCGTCAAGCAGTGGGTGCTGGATCAGAAGAAGCTGTTGCTGACCGACACCACCATGCGCGACGCCCACCAGAGCCTGCTGTCCACCCGTATGCGTACCCGTGACATGGTGAAGGGCGCCGATGGCATGGCCGATATCCTCCGCGACTGCTTCTCGCTGGAGATGTGGGGCGGTGCCACGTTCGATGTGGCCTACCGCTTCCTGCATGAGTCCCCCTGGGAGCGTCTGCGGCTGCTGCGGGAAAAGATCCCCAACATTCCCTTCCAGATGTTGCTGCGGGGCTCCAATCTGGTGGGCTACGCCAACTATCCCGATAACCTTGTCCGCGCCTTCGTGGAGGAGGCCGCCCAGCGGGGCATCGACGTGTTCCGCGTGTTCGACTCCCTGAACTGGGTGCCGGGCATGGAGGTGGCCATGGAGGAAGTCCTCCGCCAGAACAAGCTGCTGGAGGCCACCATGTGCTACACCGGCGACATTCTGGACGAGACCAAGGACAAGTACACCCTGAAATACTACGTGGATCTTGCCAAGGAGCTGGAGAAGCGGGGCGCTCACATGCTGGCCATCAAGGACATGTCCGGCCTGCTGAAGCCCTACGCCGCCAAGAAGCTGGTGTCCACCCTGAAGCAGGAGGTGGGCCTGCCCATCCACCTGCACACCCACGACACCACCGGCAATCAGGTGGCCGCTCTGCTGATGGCCGCCGAGGCCGGCGCGGACGTGGTGGACGTGGCCTGCGCACCGATGGCAGGCCTTACCAGCCAGCCGTCTCTGGATGCTGTTGTGGCCGCCCTCCACGGTACAGAGCGGGATACCGGCCTTGACCTGCGCCGCGTGCAGGAGCTGAGCAACTACTGGGCCGACGTGCGCCTGCGGTACGAGAGCTTCGACCACGGCCTGAAATCCTCCACCACCGATATCTACCGCTACGAGATCCCCGGCGGTCAGTACACCAACCTCCGTCCGCAGGTGGAGTCTCTGGGTCTCGGCGACCGGTTCGAGGAGGTCAAGGAGATGTACAAGACCGTCAACGACATGCTGGGCGACCCCGTAAAGGTGACGCCCTCCTCCAAGGTGGTGGGCGATATGGCCATCTTCATGGTGCAGAACGACCTGACGCCGGAGAACATCGTCCAGCGGGGCGAGGCGCTGGCCTTCCCCGATTCCGTGGTGTCCTACTTCAAGGGCATGATGGGCCAGCCCGCGTGGGGCTTCCCGAAAGACTTGCAGAAGGTGATCCTGAAGGGCGAGCAGTCCATCACCTGCCGTCCCGGCAAGCTGCTGGCTCCCGTGGACTTCGATCAGCTCCAGCACGAGGTGGAACAGTTCCACGAGAACCCGGAGAAGAAGGATCTCATCTCCTACGCCATGTATCCCAAGGTATACGAGGACTTCTGCCGTCACCGCAAGGAGTACGGCTACATCACCCGCATGGGCAGCCATGTGTTCTTCAACGGCATGGCGCTGGGCGAGACCAACAAGATCAACATCGAGGACGGCAAGACGCTGGTCATCAAGTATCTGGGTCTGGGCGACCACAACAGCGACGGCACCATCAACGTCCAGTTTGAGCTGAACGGCATGCGCCGCGAGGTCACCGTCCGTGACCCCCATGCCTCTGAGCAGACCCGCCAGGCCACTCTGGCCGACGAGTCCGATCCTCTGCAGGTGGGCACCTCCATTCCCGGCATGGTGTCCAAGCTGTGCGTCAAGCAGGGCGACCACGTGGAAAAGGATCAGGTGCTCATCATCATCGAGGCCATGAAGATGGAGACTGCCATCACCGCCCGCACCGCCGGAACAGTCAAGTCCGTCCGGGTAAAGGAGGGCCAGCCCGTCAAGGCCAAGGAGCTGCTGATGGAGCTGGAGTAACGCTCCACATTCATAAAAATCACCCCAGCCTTATCAACGGCATAAGGCTGGGGTTTTTCTCTTGCGCACCCTCCCCCTTTATGCTATGATAGTTCCATACTATATCGGGAGGTGCTTCCATGACGCCCAGCCGCTCCAACTACGACAAAGCCCGCGACGCCACGGCGGCGGTCTTTCTCCGCTACGATCAGGCTGCCATGATCCGCAAATTCGGCCTGTCCCACGACGCCGACGCCCTCTACATCACCTTCATTGCCCGCGATTACCGCGTCGACCGCCGCACCGGCGCTGTCACATGGGCGTCGGAAGATGCCCACACCGCCAGCTATAACGAAGCCATGTCCATTTACGACGTGCTGTGCGATTCCCAGCCCCTGTGCCACCTGTCCCACGAGTGGGTCAACGTGGCCAGTCTCTGCTCCATTCAGGGCGGTACCTTGTCCAAGGACGGCGATTTTTTCAAGAACTCCTGCGCCCGGTTCTCCGGAGACGCCGCCGCGCTGGATCGCGCCTGCCGCGCATTGGGCGGTATCCCCCAGCCAAAGGGCGACGTGGCCTATCAGCTGCCCCTGTTCCCCTTTCTGCCGCTGATCCTGCGGTTCTGGGAGGCGGACGAGGATTTCCCCGCCAGCATGCAGGTATTGGTGGACAAAAATACGCTGAATTTTCTGCACTACGAAACGCTGATGCTCGCCCTCTCCCACCTGATGACCCGCCTGCAGGAGGAAAGTCAGGCCCTGTCGCAGTGAAAATTTGTTTCATCCCACCAATGGCGGTCGCCGGGAAGGCGGCCGCCATTGTGCGTTCAGCCGATTTTGCCCCCTTTGTGCAAATTGCCACTTGAATTGGCAAAAAATGTATGTTACACTCCGTTCAACTCTTTTGAAAGGACACAGCGGCAATGATGATGACTCCCACATTCACCAATATGACCGCTTACGCGCAGGGCTCCTGCGCTGTGTCTGCATGCTCCGACATGAACAGCATTATTCTGTCCTTGGACGCCGGCATTCTGCTGGCGTCCATTATTATTCTGCTGGTATTTGCCAGCTTCTTCACATGCCGGAACATGACGTCCCCTTCCCCCTGCCTGCCCTCGTAAGAACGACGACAGCTACAGCTGCAAGAGGCTCCGCCATCCGGCGGAGACTCTTTTTTTCATAGATTTCCGTTCGCTTCTCCTGGCCAGCGAAGCGACGCCACCCCAACATCAAAAGAAAGTGAGAAAATTCCTATGAGCTTCTTCAATTTCGTCATGGCACTCAGCCCCATCGTCGTGGTGCTGGTGGGCATTCTGGGCTTCCGCCAGTCCGCCAAGCGCGTCGCTCCCGTGGCTCTGCTGTGGACGCTTCTGCTGGCCTTTACGTATTTCAATGTCTCCGGCGCTTCCTTCAAGGATAACGTACCTGCGTGTTATTCCCCCATTTCGGGGCTTAAATGCAAAATAATTACGATATTATCAAGTCGAAAGGATGGTTTTACCATGAAAAAACGTGTTCTCGGTGTCATCGGTCTGGGCCATGTGGGGGCCCATGTTGCTTACGCGCTGGCGATGCAGGGCATCGCCGACGAGCTGGTGCTTGTGGATCAGAACCAGCAGAAGCTGGCCAGCGAGGTACAGGATCTCCGTGACGCGGCGGCGTATCTGCCCCACCGCGTCACCGTCCGGGCCGGTGACTTCGCCGATCTGGGCGAGTGCGACGTGATTGTCAACAGCGTGGGCAAGATCGAGCTGCTGCGGGGCACCCACGACCGGGTGACCGAGATGGATTTCACCATCCCCGCCGTCCGGGACTACGCGGAAAGGGTCAAGGCCAGCGGCTTTGACGGCGTGCTCATCAACATCACCAACCCCTGCGATATCGTCACCCGTGAGCTGGCGCTGGGGCTGGGATTGCCGAAGGGCCGCGTGTTCGGCACCGGCACCGGTCTTGACACCTCCCGCCTTCTCAGCGCTCTGGCCCGTCAGACCGGCGTGGATCACAAGTCCATCACCTGCTACATGCTGGGCGAGCACGGCAACCAGCAGTTCGCGCCCTGGTCCTGCGTCAGCTTCAAGGGCATGCCGCTGGACAAGTGGGCCGAAACGGACGAGCGCTTCCGCTTTGACCGTGACGCCTTGCAGAAGGAGTCCATCGGCGGCGGCTGGGTCACCTTCTCCGGCAAGTTCTGCACCGAGTACGGCATCGCCACCACCGCCGCCCGGATGGCCCACATCGTGCTCCACGATGAAAAAGCCATCATGCCCGCCAGCATGGAGCTGTGCGGCGAGTACGGCGAAAGCGGTCTGTTCGCCGGCGTGCCTTGCGTCATCGGCGCAAACGGCGTAGAGGAGGTGGTGGAGCTGCCCCTCACCGACGAGGAAAAGGCCACCTTCCACCAGTGCTGCGAGGGCATCCGCCACAATATGGAGCATCTGAAAGAGATCTGATCTTACCAATCTGATTTTGCGAAAAGGAGACGATTTTATGAATATCACCGTTACGAAGAATCCCCATCCCGGCACCTTGCCCCCCCTCCAACCAGCTGGGCTTCGGCACTGTGTTTACCGACCACATGTTCGTCATGGACTACACCGAGAAGGATAGCTGGCACAACGCCCGCGTCGTCCCCTACGGCCCCATCGCTCTCTCCCCCGCCGCCAGCGTTCTCCACTACGGCACCGAGGTATTCGAGGGCCTGAAGGCCTACCGTCGCCCCGACGGTGAGGTGCAGCTGTTCCGCCCCTGGGAGAATATCGCCCGGCTGAACCGCTCCTGCGAGCGTCTGGGGCTGCCGCAGGTGAACCCCGATGACGCGCTGCAAGCCATCAAGGAGGTGGTCCGTGTGGATCAGGACTGGGTGCCCAGCGACCCCGGCACCAGCCTGTATATCCGCCCGTTCCTGTACTCCACCGACCCCACACTGGCGCTGCACGGCGTCCATGAAGCGTCCTTCGTCATCATCCTCTCCCCCTCCGGCAGCTACTTCAGCGACGGTCTGAAGCCTGTGCCCATCATGGTGGAGACTGAGGATGTCCGTGCCGTTCGCGGCGGCACCGGCGAGGCCAAGTGCGGCGGCAACTACGGCGCGGCCAACCGTGCCGGTGAGCGGGCCGAGGCCAAGGGCTACTCTCAGGTACTGTGGCTGGACGGCGTGGAGCGCAAGTACGTGGAGGAGGGCGGCGGCATGAACGTCATGTTCAAGATCAATGGCACCGTCGTCACCCCCGCCCTGACCGGCTCCATCCTCCGGGGCGTCACCCGCAAGTCCGCCATTGAGCTGCTCAAGAGCTGGGGCATGCCGGTGGAGGAACGTCTGCTGAGCGTGGACGAGCTGTTCGAGGCCGCCAAGACCGGCGCTCTGGAGGAGGCGTGGTGCATCGGCACCGCCGCCGTCATCTCCCCCATCGGTGCGCTGGGCTGGGACGACGTACGCTACGAGGTCAACAACGGCCAGATCGGCGCATTGTCCCAGAAGCTCTATGACGAGCTGACCGGCATCCAGTGGGGCACCAGACCCGATCCCTTCGGTTGGACGTGCCGCGTGTCTGAGTAAGACGATCGATATAACTATGGAACCCTATACGCCCGCACGCCCCACGTGCGGGCGTATATACGTTCTGCATCTGCACGCTTCTGCATGTTTATCGGTACATTATTCCCTTTTATCGGTACATAAACCGCCTTTATGGGGGCGGATTTTCCCCTTTACCGGGTTGATTCCGGCCGCTTATTGGGGTATACTGAATTATTCACACGAAAAAGGAGGTCTGCCGTATGTCTCTCTCCCCCATCCGCGCCCTTACGCTGGAGGTACCGGAGTCCATCGACCTGCGGCAGGCCGCCCGCTATCTGGGTGCGCCGGGCGAACCGGGCAGCGGCACGCTGGCGCTGCTGGAGCGGTGCGCCCCGCCCCTGTTACATGCCGCCATGCCGAAAGCCGTCTGGCGGACGGCGGATACCGCCGCATGGGACGAAGCCGGTATTCTGCAAGGAGCGGATATCCGCCGCCATCTGACGGAATGTCCGCAGGCCATTTTGCTGGCGGTGACGCTGGGGCCTATGGTGGACAGTCAGATCCGCCGCTCCGCCGTGGGCGATGTGGCGGCGGGAGCGGCGGCGGACGCGCTGGCCTCGGCGCTGGCGGAGCAGATGGCGGACGCCGCCGAAGGCCAGCTGCGGCAATGGGCGGCGGAACAGAGGCTTTTCCTCACCGGGCGGTTCTCCCCCGGCTACGGCGACTGGTCCATCAGCCTTCAGCCGCTGCTGGCGGAAACGCTGGACACGGCGCGGCAGATCGGGCTATATGTAACGGATACCTATTTAATGACGCCGCGCAAAAGCGTGACAGCGCTGCTGGGCGTCAGCGATCACCCGGTCAGGGGACAACTGGCGGGCTGCGGACACTGTGTGCTCCGGGCCAGATGCAACTATCGAAAGCGAGGGATCACCTGTGCAGAGCAATGAACTTTTCACCCAGCGCCACACCATTCTGCTGGACGGCGGCATGGGCACCATGTTACAGGCCGCCGGGCTGAAGCTGGGCGCACGGCCGGAGGAGCTGAACATCACCGATCCGGAGACCATCCAGCGGATCCACGGCATGTACGCGGCGGCAGGCAGCCGCATCATCAACACCAATACCTTCGGCGCGTCGGGCCACAAGCTGGCAAAAAGCCCCTACACCGTGGAGGAGGTCATCGCCGCGGGTGTGGCCTGCTGCAAAAAGGCCTGCGCCCCCTACGGCGCACTGACGGCGCTGGATATCGGCCCGCTGGGCGAGCTGCTGGAGCCCAACGGCACGCTGCCCTTTGAGACGGCGGTGGCGGAATTTGCCCGGATCATCCGGGCGGGCGCGGCGGCAGGCGCCGATCTGGTGATGGTGGAGACCTTTACCGATCTTTATGAATTAAAGGCCGCCCTGCTGGCGGTGAAGGAAAACTGCAAGCTTCCGGTGCTGGCCAGCATGAGCTTTGAGGCACGGGGCCGCACCTTCACCGGCTGCACGGTGGAGAGCTTTGCCGCCACGGCACGGGGACTGGGCGCGGACGCGCTGGGCATCAACTGCTCGCTTGGCCCGCAGGAGATCTTCCCCATGGCGAAGCGGCTGGCTGAGTCGCTGCCCGGCGACTTCCCGGTGTTCGTGAAGCCCAACGCCGGTCTGCCCCGCGCCGACGGCAGCGGCTACGATATCACGCCGGAGCTGTACGCCCGGCAGATGGAGCCTTACCGGGAGCTGGGACTGTTTGCGGCGGGCGGCTGCTGCGGCACCACACCGGATTTCATCCGGCTTTTGAACGATGTGTTCCGGGACTGCGTGCCGGGACGGGCGGCCCACGCCATGCCCTCGGTGATCTGTTCTCCCGTGGAGTGCGTCACCGTAGACGGCGTGACCGTGGTGGGCGAGCGTATCAATCCCACCGGCAAAAAGCGGTTCCAGCAGGCGCTGCGGCAGGGCGACATGGACTACGTGCTGGAGCAGGCCGTGTCTCAAGCCGAGGCCGGAGCGCAGATTCTCGACGTGAACGTGGGCACCCCGGAGGTGGACGAGCCGGCCATGATGGAGCAGGTGGTGAAAACCCTGCAAAGCGTGGTGAGCCAGCCGTTACAGCTGGATTCCACCAACTTCGAGGCGCTGGAACGGGGCCTGCGGGTCTATAACGGCAAGCCCATCGTCAACTCCGTCAACGGTGCGCCCGCCGTGCTGGAGCACGTTCTGCCGTTGTGCAAAAAGTACGGCGCGGCGGTGATCGGCCTGACGGTGGACGGGGCGGGCGTACCCTCCGGCGCGGGGGAGCGGGTAGCCATTGCCCGCCGTATCCGCGACGCAGCGCTGGACGCGGGCATTCCCCTTGAGGATATCTACATCGACTGTCTGGCGCTGACCGCCAGCGCCCAGCAGGAGGACGCGCTGGCCGCCGTGGAGGCGCTGGAGCGGTGCAAGAAGGAGTTGGGGGTGCGCACCATTCTGGGCGTGTCCAACATCAGCTTCGGTTTGCCCTGCCGGGCCTATCTGAACACCATTTTCCTGACGCTGGCCATCCACGCGGGGCTGAATCTGGCGATCATGGATCCGGCCAGTCAGGAGATGATGGCGGCCATCTACGCCTACAACGTGCTGTCGGGGCGGGACAAGCAGTGCGCCGCCTATGTGGAGCGGTATGCGGGCCGTGTGCCCACGGCCACGGCGCTGGCCAAGATCATGCAGAGCGCCTCCACCGGCGGCGTCACCTACGGCGGCAGCGCCAACGCCGCCTACGCGCCGCTGATGAAGGCGGTGGAGCAGGGGCTGAAGGGCGAGGCGGCCACCGCCGCCCGGACGCTGCTGCGGGAGAAGGAGCCGCTGGAGCTGGTGGACGGGGCGCTGATTCCGGCGCTGGACGCGGTGGGCGCCAAGTACGAAAACGGCACGCTGTTCCTGCCCCAGCTGCTGCAGGCCGCCAGCGCCGCCCAGAGCGCCTTTGACGAGGTGAAGACCGCCATGGCCGCCAAGGGCGGTGAGGGCGCGGGAAAGGGACGCATCGTGCTGGCCACCGTTCACGGCGACGTACACGACATCGGCAAGAACATCGTGAGGGTGATTCTGGAGAACTACGGCTTCGAGGTCATTGATCTGGGCCGGGACGTGCCGGTGGAAGCGGTGGTGGACGCCGTGCGGGACAAGGATGTGCATCTAGTGGGACTGTCGGCCCTGATGACCACCACATTGAAAAGCATGGAGGAGACCATCGCCGCACTGCGGCAGGCCCAGCTGCCCTGCAAGATCATGGCGGGCGGCGCGGTGCTGACGCCGGAATACGCCAAGAAGATCGGCGCGGACTACTACGCCAAGGATGCCAAGCAGAGCGCCGACATTGCCAAGAGCTTTTTCAGCGTGGGGTAATTAGCTTGCCAAAAAAGCTTCGCAGAATTCGCCGCCCGGTATGGCGGCGAACAGATTAAATCATTTTTTGCCGCGACATGTGCGTGGCAGAAAATACTTTGCGCGGAGAGAGTGTTTTTTCGCCCATTTATGGGCGAAAAAACACGGGTCGGAGCGATTCTTATTTTATCCAAAAGGGCATAGCCCTTTTGGATAAGTTGAAAAAGGAGCGGCACAGCCGCTCCTTTTTTCTCTTTCCTTTATTCTACTTCCGGTAAACTTGCCGCCGCCATGGACTGGCCTACCCGGCGGAACCGCTCGTCCGGCAGTGTGACGGATATCTCCAGTGACGGATATTCCTCCGCCAGCACCCGGCGGCAGGCCGACACGATCTGTTCGCCGCCCACACCGGAGGCCACGCGGCCCAGCACCAGAAGGTTTTGCAGGTCGTACACCGCGGCGTACAGCGGCAGGGTGTGGCCCAGATACACGCCGATATCCCGTAAGACCGTCAGCGCGGACTCCTCTCCCCGCTCCGCCCGCCGCTGCACCGCCGCCAGCTTTTCCGCCGGGGTCAGGCCCTCGTCCAGCGGGATACCGGCGGCAGCGGCCAAGCGGATCACGGCATCCTGTGAGAAATACTGGCTGCCTACGCCGCTATCCCCCGACCAGGCGTCCCGTGCCGCGTGGTCATTCAGATCCACCGGGGCAAAGGCCAGCTCGTTGAACCAGCCGGACACGCAGCCCGCGCCGTCCACGTAGCCCACCGCCTCGCTGGTGCCCATGGCAAGGCCCATGATCCGCCCGGTATGCAGGCTCATGGCTCCGGCCAGCGCTGTCACATCGCCGTCATTGGCCACCACGATAGGCACATTGCCCATGGCGGCGGCCGCCCGGTCATAGATGGTTTTCACCTCGGCGCGGCGCTCTGGCGGCACTTTGATGAACAGCGACGACACCATGGGCGCGTTGCCCAGAAAGACACCGGCGGAGGACACGCCGATGGCGTCCACACGGGGCAGCTTTGCCGCCGCGGCACGGAAGGCGGAGAGAACGCCCTGATAGTGATATTCGGGGTCGGCGTGGGTCTTGGGGTGCCAGACCACCTCCTCGGAATACACCGTCTGGCCGTCGATGACGGCGGAGACCTTGCGGTCGGAGCCGCCGGCATCAAAGCCGATGCGGCAGCCGTTGAGATGGCCGCCCAGCTTTCGAGGACTGCTGCTGGCGGCGGGGAAATCCCGCTCCGCCACGGCTTCCAGACGGAAGGGACGCTCGAACACCGTCTCCATGAAGTCCACGTCGAAGGCCCGCTGTCCGCCGGGGCGGTAAACGCGCCGCAGCTCGTCGGCCAGCTCATCGCAGCCGCAGAGGCAGACCCGCCAGCCGCCTACGCTCCACAGCAGCAGCTTGACGGTGCGCTCCAGAAACCGCAGGTCGGCTTGCCGGTACGCGCCGCCACGCAGGCGGGTATCGAACACCGCCGTCTGGCCGTCCTGCCGCTCTATGGCGATACGGATGGGGTGCGCCGCCTGCGCCAGATACGCCTGCCGCCACGGGGCAAAGGGAAGGAAGTCCCCGTCCAGCGCGGGACGGTTTTTGAGGGAATACTCGATGCCGCAGTATGTCATGGCGTCCACTCCTTCCGGCGGCGCGAAACGCCGCGTGCTATTGGCAACAGCATACACCAAAAGCGGGGCAAAAGGCAAGCCCCGCCGCCATGCATTGAGAGAAACCGGGGCGTTTGCCGTTACGGCAAACGCCCCGGTTGGGTCTTATTTTGGTTTGCAGGGCTTCCTTCAGCGTGCGCCAGCCCAGCACCGCGCACTTGACGCGGGCAGGCATGTGGGCGATATCCCGAAGGGCGGACGCCTCCTCCAGACTGTCGATCTCCTCCTCGGTTGCTTCGCCCTGGATCATCTTCAGGAACGTCTCGCCCAGCTTCAGGGCGGCGTCCTTCTGCTTCCCCACGATCATGCCCAGCATGATATCGGCGGAGGCCTGGGAGATGGCGCAGCCGTCGCCTACGCTGCTGCGGAAGGTGCTGACGCCGCCGCTCTTGCTGATGAAGCGGGTATTCATATAGGAGCTTGTGTTTTTGCCTACGTGAACCACCTTCGCGCCGGTATCCAGATCCTGTCCGGCTCCGGCAAAGGTGACGCCGATGAACTCCATGCGGGAATTGTCGCCCTTGAGGATGCTCATGGGGTAAAGGCAGCCCACATGGGAGCCGAAGGAGCCGGACACCCATTCAATGATGCCGCCCTCCTCCACCAGCGCCCGCTTGGTGTTCAGGTTATACATGTTCTTCGACCAGTTTTCGATGGTGGAGTACCGGAGCTTGGCCCCTTTCTTCACATACAGCTCCACGCAGCCGGCGTGGAGGTTGGCCACGTTGTACTTGGGGGCGGAGCAGCCCTCGATAAAGTGCAGACTGGCGCACTCGTCCACGATGATGAGGGTATGCTCGAACTGTCCCGCGCCCTTGGCGTTGAGACGGAAGTAGGATTGCAGAGGGATGGACAGGTGGACGCCCTTGGGCACGTACACAAAGGAGCCGCCCGACCACACCGCGCCGTGCAGCGCCGCGAACTTATGGTCATGAGGCGTTACCAGCTTCAGAAGTACTTGCGCACCATGTCGGCATATTCGCCCTTCAGGGCGCTCTCCATGTCGGTATACACCACGTCCTCGGCGGCCACGGAGTCCTTTACATTGTGATACACCAGCTCGGAGTCGTACTGGGCTCCCACACCGGCCAGCGACTTCCGCTCGGCCTGCGGAATGCCCAGCCGCTCGAAGGTCTCCTTGATATCCTCCGGCACGTCCTTCCAGTCGTTGCGCATTTTGGTGTTGGGGCGGACGTAGGTGGCGATGTGATCCATGTCCAGTCCCTCGATGGAGGGGCTCCAGTTGGGGAGCTTCATCTCGTTATAAATCTGGAGGGATTACAGACGGAACTGCTGCATCCACGCCGGATCGTTCTTCTCCTGGGAGAGCTTTTCCACGATCTCCGGCGTCAGGCCGGACTCCATGCGGTACGCATCGTGCTCCTCGTCCCGGATATCGTAGACGCTGCGGTCTACGTCTTCTACATAGGTTTTTTCCTTGAAATCTGCCATATCAGGAGCCTCCCGGTTCAATCGTCCTTCAGGCTGCCGAAGCCCTTTTCGTTGATCTCATTCACCAGTTCCGCGCCGCCGTTCCGGACGATGACGCCCTCCTCCATCACGTGGGCCGCGTCCACATGGAGGGCCTCCAGAATGCGGGTGGAGTGGGTGATGGTCAGCAGCGAGCCATGTGTCCGCTCACGGAACAGGCGGACGCCTTCACTGACGGTACGGACGGCGTCCACGTCCAGACCGGAGTCCGTTTCATCCAGAATGGCCAGCTTGGGCGCCAGCATCAGCATCTGTAAGATCTCGGCTTTCTTCTTCTCGCCGCCGGAGAAGCCTACGTTCAGGTCGCGTTCGGCGTAGCTCTCGTCCATGTCCAGCAGGGCCATGGTCTCCTTGAGCTGTTTCTTGAAATCCCACAGCCGCAGGCGGCTGCCGGTCTTTTGCTCCAGCGCGCTGCGGATAAAGGCGCTGAGCGTCACGCCGGGAACCTCCAGTGGCTTCTGGAAGGACAGGAAGATGCCCTTCTTCGCCCGCTCGTTCACCGGAAGCGCCGTAATGTCCGCGCCGTCAAACAGGATAGAGCCGGCGGTGACGCTGTAGGCCGGATTGCCGGTAATGGCGTAGCCCAGCGTGGATTTGCCGGTGCCGTTGGGCCCCATGAGGACGTGGGTCTCGTCCTGTCCCACGGTCAGGTTCACGCCGTGAAGGATTTCCTTTTCTTCCACCCGGACATGCAGGTCTTTAACTTCCAAAAGTGCCTTACTCATATTACATCACCTTATCTTCTTTCCGCGCCGCATTGGCCGGTGTCGTTTCGTTTCCGCGCATAAACTGCGCCAGCGTATGGTTGTCGATGTAGGAATTGATCTGATCCTCCAGCCCCTGCCAGAAAAGCCGGGCGTCGCAGTCGCAGGAGCTGCCGCACCCCGCGCCCTCCTCGGACTGGCACGCAATGGGCGACAGGTCGCCCTCCACCGCCCGGAGAATTTCGCCCACGGGGTACTCCTCGGGAGGACGGGTCAGGCGGTAGCCGCCGGAACGGCCTACCGTACCCTCTACCAGCTCGGCGCGGCTCAGGGTGGCCATGATGCTTTCCAGATACTTTTTGGAGAGCTGCTGCCGCTGGGCAATGTCCCGCAGACAAAGCCACTCTCCGCCGCCGTGCTCCGCCATATTCAGCATGACACGCAGCGCGTAGCGCCCTCTGGTTGAGATCATCATGGGAAATACCTCGCTTTCAATTACCTACCTTGCAAGTAGGGATCGTAAGCCAAAATTCCTACTATGTCAATAGGTTGATTGGAGAAATTTTTAGGGGAGGGAAAATACGGCGCTTTGTCGGGTGCTCCGGTATTTCTCTCCCCCGGTGCGCATAGGCTGGACACCAGAAAGGACGGGGATCGTATGAAGAAATCACGGGTGCGGGTGTTCCTGCTGCACCGCCGGCTGCTGGCGGTGCTGTGTACGCTGGCGGTGGCAGCGGGTATCTTTTATGTGACGTTGTATCCCGCGTCACAGGCCGCGGCGGCTTCCACACGGCAGCTGCCTATCTATTCGGTGGAGCGCAAGGAGAAACTGTGCAGTATTTCCTTTGACGCGGCGTGGGGTGATGTGAAAGTGCGGCAGTTCAGTTGCTAAACTGCCGCACTTTGTTGCGATGTACGAGATGTACGATATAAAAGCGAATCAAAAAAGATGACTGTTCTCCGCCATTTGGGAAACCGCTTCCTCATAAAATACGTTCAGTTCACCTATATACCCCGGTTTCCACGGTTTGTTCCGCCCGCAGTAGTGGATGACCGCCGACTGCCGCCGCACGTCCTCCAGCGTCATGCCGTCCCCGTTGCGCCGGTGGAGGGCGAACAACTTCTCCGTCATATTGTAGCGGATGGGATCCAGCGGCAGGATGCGCTGGCCGTACAGGGCGCTGATGATGTCCTGATCCGGCAGCATGAGCCGTCCCTTGTGGGCGTCCATATAGTCGAATACCTCCTGCGTATCCTGCTCCGCCCGCAGCGCCTGCAAATTCATCAGCATGACGCCGGAGTTGATATAGGGACTGTCCTCGTCCATGTCCAGACGCAGCTCATTGAAACGGTGCAGAAAGCCGCGGATGTGAGTGGCCGCGGCGAAGAACGCTGTGCCCATGGGCATTTCATACAACTCCCGCAGGCTCTGCCGCACCACAATATCCGGGTCGAGATACAGCACCCGCTCCAGCGTGTCCGGCAGATATTTGGCCGCAAAAATACGGTAGTAAATGGCTTTCGGGTAGCGGTCAGAGGTGGGCGCGTCCGCCAGACCGTCCTCGTTCACTCGTATCAGGTGCAGTTCGCCCCGCTGCCCCAGCAGTACTCGCGTTCCCGCCACATCCTCCCCTGACAGTCCCTCGTCGTGCAGCAGGTACACGTCAAAATGCGCGGCACTGTCGCAATGCAGCGCGGAGAACAGCATTACATTCAGCTGCGGAACATAGTTCCGATCCAATGTCATCAACAGGTTCATGTGCATACCTCGGCTTTTTTGTTTTCAGTATATTCTACGTTCTGTCAAAAAGCAAGGGCATAAACGTTCCCGACACAGCATGATGCGGTATCAGTTGAAGGGGAGCCGGGGAAAGTTCTGCGCCGCCTGAAAAATAACGACGCAGACGCATAGACGCGGCCATGGATCTGAGAAATGAACGAGGCTTTTTGCTGCCGGAGCTGCGCGAGATTTGCAAACTCATAAAGGAGTATATGACGCGGTGCTGGCCACGGGGCACATTTCCCCGCAGGAGAGCCGCAGCGTCGTGGACAGCGCACGGATCATCGGCGTCCGCAAGATCGTTATCACCCATCCGGAATACTGGGTCGTGGATATGAGCATTGCGCAGCAGGAAGAACTTATCACAGACTACCATGTAGTGCTGGAACGCTGCTTCCGCCAGCCGCTGCCAAACGGACAGTGGGGCAGCAATGTGGCGCGGAATGCAGAGGCCATCCGCCAATTAGGGGCGGACAACACGATCCTGTCCACCGACTGCGGCGACCCGGCGGATCCGCCGTGGGAATATGCAATGGCGCAATACCTTCACGAGATGGAAGCGCACGGCGTGAGCCGCGATGCACTGCGCCGCATGACGCATACCCTGCCTGCACAGCTGCTGGGGCTCGAGGACGCGGCGGAGCAGCACACCAGAATAGACGCGAACGCGCGGTGCTCATACGAAAAGAGGTGCGTGAAGGAGGGGAATGCCCTTCATGCACCTCTTGCATTATATTAGACCAGCTGCACCTCGGCAAACAGCACCTGCACGGCGACCAGAAGCACGCCCACGATCTGCCGGGCGATCTTGGGCAGGTGCGTGGTCAGCAGCGTGCAGACCGTGCCGCCCAGCAGGCCGAACAGGATCAGATAGGCCACCCGTCTGTCCAGCGAGTGATAGACGCACAGGTGCAGGCACAGCTCCACATAGACGCTGACGGAGCAGAACAGCAGCAGGCTGCGGAGCCACGCCTGCCACAGGCCGCGGCGGAGGGCCTCCGCCGTTTCAGGCGCCTCGCAAGGCGCCTGAGGGTGATTCAATATCTCAATCTCGTTGGGTTTTGTCTTCAGCATATATATCTCCTGCCGCAGGCCTCCCTCAGGGGAAGGCGGCTGCGAAATCTGTCAAAATATTGGTGCGGGGCATATCATACTGTAAACGTAAAGAAATTGCAATGATTTCTGTAAAAATTAAAGAAAGGTTCACAGTCGATCTCGGTCGTTCTGAGCCGAAATCTTAACAAAATGTGTATAGCCAAAACGCGAAAACCGTGCTATACTGTACGCGAAATTGGAAACGCAGTCGATTTTAGGAGGTGAGTCCCGTGACAGAAGCCGGTTTTCATCTGAAACACCATCTGACATCCTTCCAGATCATGATCCTCGGCTTTGCGGGCGTCATCCTGCTGGGCGCGCTGGTGTTGATGCTGCCCATCGCCACCGCAAGCCGCACATGGACGCCGTTTCACGAGGCATTGTTTACCTCCACCTCCGCCGTCTGCGTAACGGGCCTGGTGGTGCAGGACACTGGCAGTTACTGGTCCGGCTTCGGTCAGTCCGTCATCCTGCTGCTGATCCAGATCGGCGGCTTAGGCGTCATCACGGCGGCTGTAACGTTTTTGATGCTCTCCGGCAGAAATATCTCGCTGAAGGAGCGCAGCGCCATGCAGGATGCCATCTCCGCTCCGGTGGTGGGCGGCATCGTGCGCCTGACACGGTTTATTCTCAAGGGAACGTTCCTTGTGGAGCTGGTCGGGGCTCTTGCGCTGCTGCCGGTATTCTGCCGGGACTACGGACTGCGGGGCGTGTGGATGGCGGTGTTTCACTCCGTTTCCGCCTTCTGTAACGCGGGCTTTGACATTCTGGGGCGGGCGGATGCGCTCTACCCTTCCCTGACGGCATACATGGCCGACCCGCTGGTCAATATCGTCATCATGCTGCTGATCGTCGTGGGCGGTATCGGTTTTCTGACATGGGATGACGTCTGCACCCACCGTCTGCACCTGCGGCGGTATCGTATGCAGAGCAAGGTCATTCTGAGCGCAACCGTCATCCTGATTGCGCTTCCGGCATTGCTCTTCTTCCTGACAGACTTTGCAAAGCTTCCCGCGGGACAGCGCGTTCTGGCGTCGCTCTTTCAGGCGGTCACACCGCGAACGGCGGGCTACAACACCGCAGACCTGACGAAAATGAGCGATACCTCACAGGCGGTCACGATTTTGCTGATGCTGACCGGCGGCGCGCCCGGCTCCACGGCGGGCGGCATGAAGGTCACGACGCTGGCTGTGCTGGCCGCCAACGCGGTCGCTGCCTTCCGAAGGCGGGAGGACCCACAGCTTTTTAAGCGCAGGCTGGAGCCCTCCGCTGTACGGAACGCCGCCGCCATCCTGCTGCTGTATCTGGGACTGACCTTCGCGGGTGCGGCGGTCATCAGCGCGGCGGAGAACCTGCCTCTCGGTGCTTGTCTCTATGAAACGGCATCCGCTGCCGGAACGGTAGGGCTGACACTGGGGCTGACGCCGCAGCTGGGTACGCTGTCGCAGGGCATTCTCATTCTGCTGATGTTCTTCGGGCGTGTCGGGGGACTGACCCTGATCTACGCCGCATTCTCCGGGCATGATCTGACCTATGCCCGGTACCCGAAGGAAATGATCACCGTAGGCTGAAAGGAGCGCACGATGAAAAACGTATTATTGATCGGACTCGGCCGCTTCGGGCGGCACCTTGCCATGCAGCTGAGCGAGCTGGGGCATCAGGTCATGGCGGTGGACCGGGACGAGGAGCGCGTCAACGAGTGTATGCCCTTTGTCACCAACGCGCAGATCGGTGACAGCACCCGCGTGGATTTTCTGCGCTCACTGGGCGTTGGAAACTATGATGTCTGCTACGTTACCATCAGCGGAGACTTCCAGAACTCGCTGGAAACGACGTCCCTGCTCAAGGAGCTGGGGGCGAAATATGTGGTGTCCCGCGCCGAGCGGGATGTGCAGGCAAAATTTCTGCTGCGCAACGGCGCGGACGCGGTGACATACCCGGAAAAGCAGCTGGCGAAGTGGGCGGCCATCCGGTACACCGCCAACCACATCTTCGATTACATAGAGCTGGACGAGAAGCACGCCATCATCGAGGTCGCCGTCCCGGACAGCTGGCAGGGGCACAGCATCGGTGAGCTGGACATTCGCAAAAAGTACGGCGTGAACATCCTCGGCGTGAAGCGGGACGGCAAAACTGACGTGACCATCTCGCCGGAAACGGTGCTGGACGGCAATCTGACGCTGCTGGTGCTGGGTGAGTATACGGCGCTGAAAAAGTGCTTCCGGCTGTAAGGCCGCGTCTGCCGACGCTTGTGCGGTTGCAAGCGGCTCGCCGGAGTATGTTACGCTGCCAAGCTCTCCGCTCAAAACTTCGGGTCTGAGGCTGCCGGTATAGGAAAAGCGCTCCTGCGAGGATTGACCTCGCGGGAGCGCTTTTTATTTCAAGTGCCGAGAGAACCGCACTTATTCACCGACACCATCCAGTGCCAGTACCTGCTCGTATGAGTCCGCACCGGCGATAGAGCCGATGGGCAGCACCACATGGAGCTTTCCAGCGCCGTCTGCGTATGTTCGAGCGTCCATATTGATGTTCTCGTCAGACAGCGTCCAGTCGCGGCGCTCCGCCAGAAATTCATTGGTATCGCCGCCCGCGATCGCTCCCCACTGTGTGTCGAACGTTGCAGCGGCAGCGCGGCGTACCGCCTCCAAGAAGGCCGCTTCATCCACATTCATTACCTTCAGCAAATCCGATGTGGCGAGCTGCTGGCCACTGGCGATGTCGTACAGATAAACATTGTACTCGCTCACATCGGAATCCCAGCCGCAGGAGACGACCAGCGACAGGATGTTTTTATACTGATACGACTCCCATGCCACATAGAAGCAAGACAGGCTGACCTTGTCTGCGACAGTTTCCAGTACGCTGTCCACAATAGGACTGTACTCATCGGAGATAGCCTTGTTGATAGCCTCCGCGCCCTGTGTATCGGCTTCGATTTGGGGCACACGGTAGGTATAGTGACCGCTGTTGCCTACGCCATCGGTGTAGTCAAAGTCCTTGTTATACAGTTCCGTGATTTGGGGAGCTTCGTAAGACGTGTCGGACGTTTCGGCCTGATGGTCGTTCTGTTCGTTGTTGTTATTGTTGTCTGCCTCGTTGGGTGTCGTGCCGCAGGCGGCCAGTGCGAAAAGCATTGCTGCGGCCAGCAGCATGGTCAAAAACTTTTTCATGCGAAAATCCTCCTTACTTCCAAGAAAACCGTCCCACAACGGCCTCCGTATACTGGTCGTCCGTGATAGCCGCATAAGACAAGTAATTTTTCTCATAAGCCCTCCTATTGCGGGAACGCCCGCACAGTAAGTATAGCATACATTTTGCCCTGCCGCAACGTGTTCTGCGATGCGCCCTGCCCAAAAACGATCATGCGTATATTTTCTTGGCGAAGATGCGCGGCAAACAGCAACTCCTTGTCAAAGAAACACAAGAACGGCAGCAACATCCGGAACGCTGTTGGCCGCGGCAGCGGTGTGCCGTTCTAAGCGTAAGCGCAC
>OLPI01001301.1_pt1 | contig 22308 bp, 37 predicted proteins | sample 1672361 | NCBI WGS metagenome assembly OLPI01 (sample SAMEA3136675, study PRJEB25190) | human gut metagenome
GGACATGGTTGGTCACAAGCTCGGCGAGTTTGCTCCCACCCGTACCTACAAGGGTCACGCGGGCAGCAAGACCTCCAATAACGGTAAGTAAGGAGGAGTTAAAGTAACATGGAAGCAAGAGCTATTGTACGCAACGTACGCATGACCCCGCGAAAGATCAAGCTGATCTGCGATCTGATCCGCGGCAAGGATGCGGGCGAAGCTATGGCCATCATCATGAGCCGATGGAGAAGCTCCTCAAGAGCGCAGTTGCCAATGCCGAGAACAATCACGGCATGAACACCGACAAGCTTTACGTTAAGGAAGTTCACGTCGGTCCCGGTCCGATCATGAAGCGCGTTATGCCGCGTGCACAGGGCCGTGCATTCAGAATCCTCAAGAGAACCTCGCACGTAACGCTGGTTCTTGGCGAGAAAGAATAAGGGAGGGTAATCAATGGGCCAGAAAGTAAATCCGAACGGTCTCCGTGTCGGCGTTATCAAGAATTGGGATTCCCGTTGGTTCGCTAAGGACAATGTGTTCGGCGACCTCCTCGTGGAAGACTACAAGATCCGTAAGGATCTGAAGAAGCGTCTGTACGACGCAGGCGTTCCGGCGATCGAGATCGAGCGCAAGAACGACGAAATCAAGATCATGATCCAGTGCGCACGTCCCGGCATGGTTGTCGGCCGCGGCGGCGAGGACATCAAGAAGCTCGAAGAAGAGCTGACCAAGAAGTACGGCAAGAAGGTTCGCTGCTCCATCATCGAGATCAAGAACCCGGACACCAACGCTACCCTGGTTGCTGAGAACATTGCAGCTCAGCTCGAGAAGCGCATCGGTTTCCGCCGTGCAATGAAGCAGTCCATGGGCCGTGCAATGCGCATGGGCGCCAAGGGCATCAAGGTTTCCTGCGGCGGCCGTCTGGGCGGCGCGGAAATCGCCCGCTCCGAGAGCTACCACGAGGGCACCATCCCCCTGCAGACCATCCGCGCCGACATTGAGTACGGCTTTGCGGAAGCTGCCACCACCTACGGCCGCATCGGCGTGAAGGTGTGGATCTACAAGGGCGAAGTCCTGAACACCACTCTGCGTGCCGCGACTCCCGAACCCGCTCCCCGTGAGCGCCGCGAGCGTCGTGACCGTCGGCAGGGCGACCGCCGTCAGGGCGGTGACCGTCGGCAGGGCGGCGAGAGAAGAAATTACAACCGTGAAGGAGGAAACCGCTAATGCTGATGCCGAAAAGAGCAAAGTACCGCAAGGTTCAGCGTGGCCGTATGACCGGCGCTGCCTCCCGCGGTAACAAGGTTAGCTACGGTGAATTTGGCATCCAGGCTCTGGAGCCCGGCTGGATCACCGGCAACCAGATCGAAGCAGCCCGTATCGCCATGACCCGTTATACCAAGCGTGGCGGTAAGGTCTGGATCAAGATCTTCCCCGACAAGCCTTATTCCAAGAAGGGCCTGGGCACCCGTATGGGTTCCGGTAAAGGCGCTCCCGAAGGCTGGGTCGCAGTCGTTAAGAATCAGAAGGTGATGTTTGAGATCGGCGGCGTGACGGAGGACGTTGCCCGCGAGGCTCTGCGTCTGGCACAGCACAAGCTGCCCATCAAGACCCGGATCATCACCAAGGAAGTCGAAACTGAGATTGGTGGTGAATAATGATGAAGGCAAAGGAAATCAAGAATCTGTCCGCGGAAGAGCTGAACAAGAAGCTTGACGAGCTGAAGAAGGATCTGTTCATGCTGAGAATGCAGCATGCGACCAACCAGCTGGACAACCCCATGCAGATCGCCGCTGTCAAGAAGGACATTGCCCGCATCAAGACCATTATTCGTGAGAAAGAGACCAACGTCTGAGGAGGAAACGTAAATGACTGAGAATAGAGCATTCCGTAAAACCAGAATCGGTCAGGTCGTCTCCGATAAGATGGACAAGACCATTGTGGTTGCAATCGAGGACAGCGTGCAGCATCCTCTGTACAAGAAGACCATGAAGCGGACTTACAAGCTGAAGGCTCACGACGAGAACAACGAGTGCGGCATCGGCGACACCGTGGAGGTCATGGAGACCCGTCCCCTGTCCAAGGACAAGCGCTGGAGACTGGTCCGTATCATCGAAAAGGCGAAGTAAGGAGGTCGGAAACTTATGATTCAGGAAGAAAGCTATCTGAAGGTTGCCGACAACACCGGCGCTAAGGAAATCCACTGCATCCGTGTTTTGGGCGGCTCCAAGCGGAAATACGGCAACATCGGCGATGTGATCGTGGCTTCCGTTCGTAAGGCTGCTCCCGGCGGCACTGTGAAGAAGGGCGAGGTCGTCAAGGCGGTTATCGTCCGTACCAAGCGGGGCGTTCGCCGTGAGGACGGCAGCTATGTCCGCTTTGATGAGAACGCTGCCGTTATCATCAAGGAAGACAAGAACCCCAAGGGTACCCGTATCTTTGGACCGGTGGCGCGCGAGCTCAGAGAAAGAGATTACATGAAGATCCTCTCTCTGGCACCCGAAGTCATCTAAGGGGGAACCGAAGAAATGAACATTAAGAAGAATGATACCGTTATCGTTCTGTCCGGCAAGGACAAGGGCGTTAAGGGCAAGGTCCTGACGGCCATGCCCAAGGAGAACAAGGTCATCGTGGAGAAGGTCAACGTCGCCACCTGCCACACCAAGCCCCGCCGTCAGGGCGAGGCCGGCGGCATCGTCAAGCGTGAGACCCCCATCCGCTCCTGCAAGGTGGCCCTGTTCTGCGAGAAGTGCAACAAGGGCGTTCGCGTCGGCTACAAGATGGACGGCGACAAGAAGGTCCGCATCTGCCGCAAGTGCGGCGCCGAAATCTGATGAGAGGAGAGTAATTTCATGGCTAGCAGAATGAAAGAAAGATATGTCGCTGAGATCGCTCCCGCTCTGAACAAGAAGTTCGGCTACAAGAGCGTTATGCAGATCCCCAAGCTGGACAAGGTCATCGTGAACGTCGGCTGCGGCGAAAGCAAGAACAACGCCAAGGAAATCGAAGCCATCTGCAAGGACATCGCCACCATCACCGGCCAGAAGCCCATCACCTGCAAGGCCCGCAAGAGCGTGGCTAACTTCAAGGTGCGTGAAGGCGAGACCGTCGGCGTGAAGGTCACCCTCCGCGGCGACAAGATGTACGAGTTCCTGGATCGTCTGTTCAGCGTGGCGCTGCCCCGTGTCCGTGACTTCCGGGGCATCAACCCCAATTCCTTCGACGGCCGCGGCAACTACGCCTTCGGTCTGAAGGAGCAGCTGATTTTCCCTGAGATCGAGTATGACAAGGTGGACAAGATCCGTGGTATGGACATCTGCATCTGCACCACCGCTGCCACCGACGAAGAGGCCAAGGAGCTGCTGACGCTTCTGGGCGCTCCCTTCACCGCTTGATTTAGGAGGAATCAATAAATGGCTAAAAAGTCTATGATCCTGAAGCAGCAGGCTGAGCCCAAGTTCTCCAGCCGCCGCTATAATCGCTGCAAGATCTGCGGCAGACCCCACGCTTACCTGCGGGATTACGGCGTATGCCGTATCTGCTTCCGGGAGCTGGCCTACAAGGGTCAGATCCCCGGTGTCCGCAAGGCCAGCTGGTAAGGTAAGGTCGAATCCAAATGTGAAAAAGATCCAGAGAGTCCCGGGAAGATGGCTCCGCGTCAAAGCGGAGCGCATTCCCCGGATACCTTTGGGTCTCCACGGGTAAAGCCCGTAACTTCTATAAGGAGGATATAAACATGCAAATCACCGATCCCGTAGCAGACATGCTGACCCGCATCCGCAATGCGAACAGCGCAAAGCACGAAACCGTGGATGTCCCCGCTTCCAACCTGAAGAAGGCTATTGCCCAGATTCTGCTTGACGAGGGCTACATCAAGTCCTTCTCTCTGCAGGACAACGGCAACCAGGGCGTCATTCACATCACCCTGAAGTATCTGGGCAAGAAGCAGCCTGCCCTGTCCGGGCTGAAGCGCGTTTCCAAGCCCGGCCTGCGTATCTACGCCGGCGCCGACGAGCTGCCCAAGGTTCTCAAGGGTCTGGGCATCGCCATCGTTTCCACTTCCAAGGGCGTTATGACCGACAAGAAGGCTCGCGAAAACCACATCGGCGGCGAAGTCCTGGCATTCGTCTGGTAAGGAGGGTTTCGTAAATGTCTAGAATTGGTAAGAAGCCGGTTATTATCCCGGCAAACGTTACGGTGACCATTGCCGATGGCAACGTCGTCACCGTGAAGGGACCCAAGGGTACCCTGACTCACACCTTCCATCCCGACATGATCCTGAAGATCGAGGGCAACGAGCTGATCGTTGACCGTCCCGATGATGAGCATCTGCACAAGTCCCTGCACGGCCTGACCCGTACCCTGATCCACAACATGGTCGAGGGCGTTGAGAAGGGCTTCACCAAGGAACTGGAAGTCAACGGCGTTGGCTACCGTGCCGAGAAGAAGGGCAATCAGCTGGTCATGCGTCTGGGCTACTCCCACGAAGTGTTCGTGGACGAGATCCCCGGCATCACCATTGAGGTTCCCGCTCCCAACAAGATCATCATCCACGGCATCGACAAGCAGACCGTTGGTCAGTTCGCCGCCGAGGTCCGGAGCAAGCGTCCCCCCGAACCCTACAAGGGCAAGGGCATCAAGTATACCACTGAGGTCATCCGCCGCAAGGTCGGTAAGACCGGTGGCAAGAAGTAATGGAGGTGTGCCGAAATGGTTAGCAAGATCAATAAGAAAGCAATGCGCATGCATCGGCATGTCCGCGTTCGTGGCAAGATCTCCGGCACTCCTGAGCGTCCCCGTCTGAACGTGTTCCGTTCCAACGCGAACATCTACGCCCAGATCATCGACGACGTCAATGGCGTGACTCTGGTTTCCGCCAATACGCTGGAGAAGGAATTTGAGGGCGCGACCGGCAACTGCGAGGCTGCCAAGAAGGTCGGCGCTGTTCTGGCTGAGCGTGCCAAGGAAAAGGGCATCGAGGAGGTCGTTTTCGACCGCGGCGGTTATGTGTACCATGGCCGTATCGCTGCTCTGGCCGATGGCGCCCGTGAAGCCGGACTCAAGTTCTAAGAGTGAGGAGGAAAGATAATGGCTTATAATAAGACGAACAATGATGCTCCTGAGCTCATTGAGAAGGTCGTTTACCTGAACCGTGTCAGCAAGACCGTTAAGGGCGGCCGTGTCATGAAGTTCTCCGCTCTGGTTGTTGTTGGCGACGGCAAGGGTACCGTGGGTTACGGTCTGGGCAAGGCTGCCGAAGTTTCCGAGGCCATTCTGAAGGGCATCGCCGATGCCAAGAAGAACATGGTCAAGGTTTCTCTGGCGGGCACCACCATTCCCCATGACACCATCGGCATCTTCGGCGCCGGCACCGTTCTGTTGAAGCCCGCTCCCGAAGGCACCGGCGTTATCGCCGGCGGCGCTGTCCGTGCCGTTATGGAGGCTGTTGGCATCAAGAACATCTGCGCCAAGTGCCTGCGTTCCAACAATCCCCAGAACGTTGTCAAGGCCACTATGGCTGGTCTGACTTCCCTGCGTTCCCCCGAGCAGGTTGCTGCTATCCGTGGTAAGAGCGTAGAGCAAATCGTAGGTTAAGGAGGGCAATTAACATGGCAAACCTGAAAATCAAGCTTGTTAAGAGCCTGAACGGCCGTCTGGAAAAGCACATCGCTACTGCTGAGAGCCTGGGTCTGCGCAAGATCGGCCAGGTGACCATCCAGCCGGACAACACCCAGACCCGCGGCAAGATCGCCAAGATCGGCTATCTGCTGCAGGTCACCGAAGTTGAATAAGGAGGGGAAGAATATGAAGCTTCATGAACTTTCTCCTGTTGCTGGCTCCACTCAGGTGGGCAAGCGTAAGGGTCGTGGTACCGGTTCCGGCAACGGTAAGACCGGCGGCCGTGGCCACAAGGGTCAGAAGGCCCGCTCCGGCGGCAAGGTTCGCGTGGGATTTGAAGGCGGCCAGATGCCTCTGGCACGTCGTATCCCCAAGCGCGGTTTCCACAACATCCACGCGAAGCCGCTGACTGCTGTCAACGTTGCTGCGCTGAACTGCTTTGAGGACGGCGCTGTTGTGGATGCAGCCGCTCTGATCGAGGCTGGCGTCATCTCCGCCTGCCCCTATGGCCTGAAGGTGCTGTCCAATGGCACCCTGACCAAGAAGGTTACCGTTAAGGCCGCGGCTTTCTCTGAGTCTGCCAAGGAAAAGATTGAGCAGGCAGGCGGAAAGGCCGAGGTGGTATAAGTGCTGCAGACACTCAAGAATGCCTGGAAGATTCCTGAACTGCGGAAGAAACTCCTCTTCACCCTGTTCATTCTGCTGATTTACCGTTTGGGCAGCGTCATTCCGGTTCCGTTCATTGACGTGACCACTCTGGCGAATTACTTCGACAGCGTTCTGTCCAGTACTATCCTGGGCCTGTACAATGCAATGTCCGGCAGCGCGTTCTCCCGCGCCACCGTGCTTGCACTGGGCATTCAGCCCTACATTAACGCCTCCATCATCATCCAGCTGCTGACCGTCGCCATCCCCGCTCTTGAGCGGCTGGCGAAGGACGGCGGCGAGGATGGCAAGAAGAAGATTGAGCGCATCACTCGCTACACCACGGTCGGCCTTGGCCTGCTGATGGGCTGGGCGTACTACATGATGCTGCGCAACTACTCTTCTCAGATCTCCATCATCACCTCCGAGGGTCTCCTGCCCGCGCTGGTCATCATTCTGGCGTTCACCGCCGGCTCCGCTCTGGTCATGTGGCTGGGCGAGCAGATCACGGAATTCGGTATCGGCAACGGTATCTCCATGATCCTGTTTGCCAACATCATCTCCAGCATCCCAGGAATGGTCGGCACTCTGGCGACTCTGGTCTGGTGGCAGATTATCATCGTTCTGGTTGGCATTGTTGCTCTCGTGCTGTTCATCGTCTTCATCAATGACGCCGAGCGCCGCATCCCCATTCAGTACGCCAAGCGCGTTGTGGGCCGGAAGGTCTACGGCGGCCAGAACACCAACCTGCCTATCAAGGTGGCAATGTCCGGCGTTATGCCTATCATCTTTGCCCAGTCCATCTGCAGCCTGCCCGCTACCATCTGCGCCTTTACCGGCAAGACCAGCGGCTGGTGGTATGATCACGTCTGGAGCTCCTCCAGCTGGATCTACGCAGTGATCTACTTCATCATGATCTTCTTCTTCAGCTGGTTCTACTCCACCATCCAGTACGATACCGTGGAGATCTCCAACAACCTGAAGTCCAACGGCGGCTTCATCCCGGGCTTCCGTCCCGGCAAGCCCACCGCCGACTTCATCCAGAAGGTCATCAACAAGATCATCGTCTTTGGTTCCGTATATCTCGGCATTGTCGCGCTGCTGCCCATTATCGCGGGCAACCTGATGGAAGGCGTCAAGAACCTGGCCATCGGCGGCACCTCCGTCATCATCGTTGTGGGCGTTGCCCTTGAGACGGTGAAGGCGCTGGAAGCACAGATGCTGATGCGGCACTACAAGGGCTTCCTGGACTAAGCAGGAGGTATGGCAGGATGAATCTCATTCTACTGGGCGCTCCCGGCGCCGGAAAGGGAACACAAGCAGAGCTTCTTGTTAAGAAGCTCTCCATTCCCGCCATTTCTACCGGGAACATGCTCCGTGAGGCTATGGCCAACGGCACGGAGCTGGGAAAAAAGGCCAAGCAATACATGGACGAAGGCGCGCTTGTCCCTGATGAGCTGATCCTCGGCATCGTTGCCGACCGCGTGGCTCAGAGCGACTGCGCAAACGGCTTCATTCTGGACGGCGTGCCCCGCACGCTGGCCCAGGCCGAAGCGCTGGAAGCCAAGGGAATTCGTATCGACCATGTAGTTTCCATCGAGGTTGACGACAGTGCGATTGAGAGCCGGATGACCGGGCGGCGTGTCTGCCCCAAGTGCGGTGCCAGCTATCACATCGTCGCCAATCCTCCCAAAAAGGATGGCATCTGTGATGCCTGCGGCAGCGAGCTGATCGTCCGCAAGGACGACGCACCGGAGACGGTGCGCAAGCGCCTGCAGGTCTACCACGCTTCCACCGAAGTCCTGAAGGACTTCTACGGCAAGCTGGGCAGACTCCGCACTGTGAACGGAAGCCAGTCCATTGAAGGTGCCAATGAGGATATCCTCAAGGCGATAGGGGCAAAGGCATGATCTCAATCAAAAATGAACATGAGCTGGAAGCGATGCGCGAGGCCTGCAAAATTACCGCGGCAGCCCGTGCGTTGGCAGGGAAAATGGTAAGACCCGGCGTATCGACAAAGGCGATCGATCAGGCCGTTCACGATTATATCGTGTCTCAGGGCGCGAAACCGTCGTTCCTGAACTACAGCGGCTACCCCGCCAGTGCGTGCATCAGCGTCAACAGCACGGTCATCCACGGAATTCCGGGACATTACATCCTGAGAGACGGGGACATCGTGTCGGTGGACGTGGGCGCGTACTACAAGGGATTTCATGGCGATTGTGCAGCAACCTATGCCTGCGGCAGCATCAGCACCGAAGCGCAGAAGCTCATTGACGTGACCCGGCAGTCCTTCTTCGAGGGCATCCGGTTCGCCAAAAAGGGCATGCGTGTGCAAGATATCTCCCACGCGGTTCAAACGTATGTGGAGTCTAACGGTTTTGCAGTTGTGCGTTCCTTCGTAGGTCACGGCGTAGGACGCAACCTGCATGAGGAGCCGGAAGTTCCGAATTTCGGAAATCCCGGCCGGGGGCCAAGGTTGCTCCCCGGCATGACCATCGCGGTAGAGCCGATGGTGAACATGGGCACCTATGAAGTCCGTGTTCTCAAGGATGGCTGGACCACGGTGACTGCCGACGGAAAGCTCTCGGCTCACTATGAAAATACTGTACTCATCACCGACGGCGAGCCGGAAATACTCACCGTCACCGAAGGACTTTGATCTATGGACTCCGATTTGCCAGACATTCAGATTTCGGACGTGGTGATGTCGACCGCCGGACGGGATCAGGGCGAATGGTTTTACGTGATAGACGCAGATCCTGTTTACCTGTTCCTGGCCAACGGGAAAGACCGCACCATAGAGAAACCCAAGCGGAAAAAACGGAAGCACACAAAAAAAGTCCTTCGCTCTGAGACCAGAGTTGCCGGCAAGATCCTTTCCGGCGACAAAGTGCTCAACAGCGAATTACGAAGAGACCTGGCGTTCCTCGCCAGGGAAATGCAAGCGAACAACCTGGGAGGGTAATTAACTTGGCGAAAGACGACGTAATCGAGATTGAGGGCATCGTAACAGATGCTTTGCCGAACGCTATGTTCAAAGTTGACATCGGCAACGGACACACCATTCTGGCACACATTTCCGGCAAGCTCAGAATGAATTTCATTAAGATCTTGCCCGGTGACAAAGTAACCGTTCAAATGTCTCCGTATGACCTGACCCAAGGCCGGATCACATGGAGAAGCAAGTAAATTCAGAGAAGACATTCTCATATGGAGGTTAAACAGTATGAAGGTAAGACCGTCCGTTAAACCCATGTGCGAAAAGTGTAAGATCATCAAGCGCAAGGGTCGCGTTATGGTAATTTGCGAAAACCCCAAGCACAAGCAGAGACAAGGCTAATAGGAGGTGCTGAAAGAATATGGCACGTATTTCTGGTATTGATCTTCCCCGCGACAAGCGGATCGAGGTTGCTCTGACCTATATCTATGGCATCGGCCCCGCCCGTGCAGCCAAGGTTCTGGAAGTGACCGGTATCGACCCCGATATCCGCGTCAAGGACCTGACCGAGGAACAGGAAGCCAAGCTGCGTGATGCGATCGAGCATCACTATATCATCGAAGGCGACCTGCGCCGGGAGACCGCTATGAACATCAAGCGGCTGAGTGAGATCGGCTGCTATCGCGGCATGCGTCATCGCCGCGGCCTGCCTGTGCACGGCCAGCGGACGAAGACCAACGCCCGTACCCGCAAGGGTCCCAAGAAGACCATTGCAAACAAGAAGAAGTAAGGAGGGATATGTAAATGGCTGCTAAAGCTGCTGCTAAGAAGGTTATTAAGCGCCGTCGCGAGCGCAAGAACGTAGAAAAGGGTGCGGCACATATCCGTTCCTCTTTCAACAACACCATGGTCACCATCACCGATCTGGAAGGCAATGCCCTGTCCTGGGCTTCCTCCGGCGGACTGGGCTTCCGTGGTTCCAAGAAGTCCACTCCCTTCGCTGCCCAGACCGCGGCTGAGACCGCTGCCAAGGCTGCGATGGAGCATGGCCTGAAGACCGTTGAGGTCTATGTGAAGGGCCCCGGTCAGGGACGTGAGGCTGCTATCCGCGCCCTGCAGACTGCCGGCCTGGAAGTCGTTATGATCAAGGACGTGACTCCCATTCCTCACAATGGCTGCCGTCCTCCCAAGAGACGTCGTGTCTGATTAAGGTATAGGAGGAATTTGCGTTATGGCTAAGAATATGCAGCCCGTGCTGAAGCGTTGCAGAACGCTGGGCGTTTCTCCTGCCGCGATGGGTTACAACAAGACTTCCAACAAGAACCCCGGCGGCCAGAGAAGAGCGAAGAAGTCTGAGTACGCCACTCAGCTGACCGAGAAGCAGAAGGTCAAATTTGTTTACGGTATTCAGGAGAAGCAGTTCCGGAACTACTACGACAAGGCCGCCCGCGCCGAGGGCAACACCGGTGAGGTGCTGCTGACCTACTGCGAGCGCCGGCTGGACAACGTCGTGTACCGTCTGGGCTTCGCCAATACCCGCCGTCAGGCTCGCCAGCTGGTGAACCACGGCCATTTCACCGTCAACGGCAACCATGTCAACATCCCCAGCTACCTGATCAAGGTTGGCGATGTGGTCGCTGTTTCCGAGAAAGCCTCCTCCAACGCTTTCTTCAAGAAGCTGAAGGAAGACGATGCTTTCGTTGCTGCCCCCAAGTGGCTGGATCGTGATAAGAACACCCTCCAGGGTAAGGTCATTGCTCTGCCCACCAAGGCAGATATCGACTTCGATATCGCTGTGCATCTCATCGTCGAGTTGTACTCCAAGTAATGCCATCCCCCCTACAGTACGCATTATTGTTATGTGGGGAGACATTCTCCCCATACCATTAAGGAGGGTTTTGATTCATGGTAGAAATTGAAAAGCCCCGTATCACCTGTCTTGATGCCCCGGAGGACCCCTCTTACGGCAAGTATGTAGTGGAGCCTCTGGAGCGCGGTTACGGCATGACTTTGGGCAACTCCCTGCGCCGCATTCTGCTGAGCAGTCTGCCGGGCTATGCTGCAACTTCTGTGAAGATTCAGGGCGTGCAGCACGAGTTCTCCACCATCCCCGGTGTCACCGAGGATGTGACGGAGATCGTCCTGAACGTCAAGCGGATAACCCCGAAGCTGCACTGCGCAGGCGTCAAAACCGTGCATATCGACGCAGTTGGCCCCTGTGAGGTCACTGCCGGCGATATCAAGGCCGATGCCGAGGTTGAGATTCTGAACCCGGAGCTGCACATCTGCACTCTGGGCGAGGACGCCACGTTTAATATGGAGATCACTCTGGCACAGGGTCGCGGCTATGTTTCCTCTGACCGGAACAAGACGCCCCAGACCGTCATCGGCGTGATTCCCATTGACTCCATCTATTCGCCTGTTACCAAGGTGAATTACACGGTGGAGCCGACTCGAGTCGGCGACAAGACCGATTTCGACAAGCTGACCCTTGAGGTCTGGACGGATTCCACCATCACTGCCAAGGACGCCGTGTCTTTGGGCGCGAAGATCCTGAGCGATCATCTGACGGTTTTTACCAACCTGTCCGATTCCGTCAGCACTTCCTCCACGGTCGTGGAGAAGACTGCTGACCGCCCCGACGCCAAGCTGTCCATGACCATTGATGAGCTGGATCTGTCTGTCCGCAGCTTCAACTGCCTGAAGCGTGCCAACATCAACACCGTCGCCGACCTGATCAACAAGACCGGCGAGGACATGATGAAGGTTCGCAACATGGGCAAGAAGTCTCTGGACGAGGTACAGAAGAAGCTGGAGATGATGGGGCTGTCCCTGGCCAGCGAGGATTCTGGCAGCAACACATGAGGAAACTCTGAATCAATCGTCTGCGGCTGAGCAGCGGTCCTTTTGCCCCCATGCCGCAGGCTGAAAAATGGGAAATACATTCAGTATTCCTCCGTTTTCCAGCCTTTGCATGGGAACAAAATCCCTCGCTGTCAGCTCTTGCCGATTTCATCAGAGCTTCCTGAGATAAGTATCGAGATACCTTTCAAAAAAGGAGGAAACGTTCATGTTCGGCACTCGTAAGCTGGGTAAAACCAGCGCACAGAGAAAGGCCCTGCTGCGTCAGCAGGTAACCGACCTGCTGGCCAATGGCAAGATGGAGACCACCTTCTATCGTGCCAAGGAAGTCCAGCCTGTGGTTGAGAAAATGATTACTCTGGGCAAGAAGGGCAACCTGGCAGCTTACCGTAAGGCGCTGTCTTTCATCACCAAGGAAGACGTTGCCAACAAGCTGTTCAAGGAGATCGCTCCGAAGTACGCTGACCGCAACGGCGGCTACACCAGAGTGACCCGCACCGGCGCCCGCCGGGGAGATGCTGCTGAGATGGCAGTCATCGAGCTGGTGTAAACCTTGCAAAATGAGGAAAAAACGCCTGCCGTCATACGCGGCGGCAGGCGCTTCTTCCGGCAAGCAAAATCCTGCTTTTTTCGCAAAAAAAGCTTGACAATTCGCAGACTCTATTATATAATAGGGAAGCTGTCCGGGTGATACGGAAGCGAAGTGAATATGCTGCTATAGCTCAGTCGGTAGAGCGCATCCTTGGTAAGGATGAGGTCGCCAGTTCAAATCTGGCTAGCAGCTCCAAAGCCTCTGGAACCTTCGGGTTTCAGAGGTTTCCTTTTGCTTTCGGCGCTTTTACGTAAGAAAATCTTGAATTTCTCTGTTTTGAAGAATACAGTCAGACCGCATCCCTTTCTATCACTTTTGGATGAAGGGATGCGGTCTTATTTTGGGCAGAAAAATCACAATGAATGGACACATTGGACAGTCCGTGGCGGAGGTGTACCAGGATTTTATTTTGGCTAAAACGGCGGAGGGCGTTTCGGATATTACCATAACTTGCTTAAGGCAAGAATATTATTTGCATCCGGTAATGTAGTTCCGGTCTCCCAACGAGATATGGCCTGACGAGATACATCAAGTTTCTCTGCCAATTCTTCCTGAGATATGCCTTTTGATTTTCGTAACTGTATGAGCTTTTCTGTTATGTTCATGTTGCTCCTCCTTGCTTTTTTATGGCTACATAATAACCAAAAGGCGTTTTTTACTCCACCACTACAACTTTACATTTCCGCAACATGAGTTTACACGATTGAAAATGGACAATAAATTAGAATTTCTTATTCATCTTTGGCGAGTGAGCTCTTTGGCGATTTCATTATATATTTGGAAAGCTTAATGCCTCAAAGTACCTTAGCAATGCCCCGTTTCCAATTGAATCGGAAATCAAAGAACCTTCTGAAAAATGGTCTCTTCTGAAATGCCATGCGATACACGCTATTATCTGTTTATCATTGAGTTGCTTGACAAACGCATCCGTGGGGCAAGAAACCAGCCTTTCATCCAGCTTGCTCTCTTCAATCACTGTCCTATAATCGTGAATAACAAGGGCCACATTGTATGCTTCATGCATGAAATTACTCAAAATGCGTTCAAGCCCATTATGCTCGGTCACAGGTGCGTATACAGAAAAATCATTGCACCACTTTCTCAATTCAATGTCTTCATGCAGTGTCCGTAAAAGCATGTAATATTTCCGGCAAAAATCTTTCTGCTTGGAATACTCGGACTCACATTTACTTTGAGCATCATCCAATTCTCTACGTATCTTTTCACCAAGCTGCTGGATTTTCTCATCAAGCACAGCAAAGTAAATATCTATATCGTAATCGTGATTTTTGGCAAGAAAGTCCTGACACGCCTAAATTGCCTCTTTCCATGCCTTGTCCTTTGGATAACCAAATATTCCTGACGAAATCAGTGGAAAGCCGATTGAATGGCATCCGTTTGCTTTTGTCAATTCAAGTGCGCTGAAATAGCTCCCATGCAGAAACTTAGCTTCTCCCGAATTTCCGCCGTTCCATATCGGGCCGACAGCATGAATTATATACTTTGCTTTCAGAGAGAACCCCGGTGTAATAACGGCACTTCCTGTTTCACAATGCCCGATTTTGCGGCAGGCAGCAGTCAATTCTTTGTATCCTGCCTCTTCAAAAATGGCTCCGCAAACGCCACCGCCGGCTTGTAGTTGACTGTTCGCTGCATTAACGATAGCGTCAACTTCTAATTTGGTAATCCCTTTTTTTATGATTTGTATTGCCATTTGTCCGCCTTCAACCATCCTTGATCTTAATTATCGTTATACCCAAATGTACGTGTCAGCAGGATGTTTTTCCACCATGATTCACGTTCGAGAACAACCGCGTCATCCACTTTAGAATTATAGTTTTCAAGAATCGTGTAGCGAAAATATGACTGGACATATTCGATGCCCTCAGAATCCACAATTCGCTTCAATTCTTTGTTCCTGCCATGACCGTTTGAAACATAATTGCTCCATCGCTGCAGAAGCATACCATAACTGCTCGTGGCCGAACCCACATACAATTTCCCGTTATTCGTATCGGTAATCAGATAGACTGCCTTTTGGCGCTCAAGTGCGGCTATCCAGTCTTTCTTTCCTCGATCAAGAATGCTTTTCAGTTGGTTATAGGAAAGATTAACCTTGTCGTATCCCGGAAAATCGTCGTCATCAAATGTATCCGGCAGAATCTGACAAACTTCCAATTCATCAGCTATCGTAGAATAATTGACCCCTTGCGTTTGAAAACTTTTATGAAACTTAATAATCGTTCTGCCAAAATATTCCTGATATTCACTAAGTGGGGTGCCTTTATAGTTTATTCCATTAAGAACATTGAGTTCTTCGACAACTGTATCAATCGTTGTGAGAAGCCAGTATTCACTGCGGATTTTTACGAGGCATATCGCAATTTGCCCAACATCAAAATATCTGTTCTTATTTCTCCAATATAGCCATTGTTTGTTTATCAGATCGGGATTGGATTTATAAATGTCGATAGGATCGTCATAACCGTTATCTCTATTAAATTTTACCTTTGCTTTCGACGCTTGCTCATCCGTCAAATGCAGCAGATCATTAAGTTTAATCATGGCTCAGCCTACCTTTTACTTACAAGCATAAAATCAATTTTCTTTACATCGGATACTTTTCCGGCGTAATCGGGAAGAATGGTATCAAACTTTTTCACGCACTCTTTCCCGTCTTTACTGTTCAAAAAATCTGCATACCACTTTTCAATGTCGGCATAAATCTCGACAGCTTTACTGATACGCTCTTCTCTATCTTTCCCGTTGAAGGAATTCCACTCTTTATAGCGACCCAGGCTTTTAAGAACATACTGATCCCATATCGGACGATCAACATCCACAGTAGCAAGAAGTTTACTTGAAAAAGATGTCTCAATGTTTCCGAATGTCATGAGCTTACGGAGCAACTGTTCAAATGAAAGAGGATAGTGTTTTTGATTCTCCATCAATTCGTAATAAGCATCATACCATTCAGATTTTCTCTGCCTTACTCTGTAATAGGCATTAAAGCTTGTTCTGAAGTCTGCCGATGCCTTGAAGTCATTCTTATTTACTTTGGAAATAATGTCCATGTACTGGGGCAATCCCCATGCTGTTTCCAGACATTCACCTATTATTGTGTTAGGATTTATTATCATATTTTCCCCAGCTTTCAATACTCAAGATTATGTGTTCGGTTGTTCTTCAAGCTCATCAAGAATTGCAGAAAGTTTTTTCCTTTGATACTGAACTCCAATTAAAATCTTTAAAAAAGATTTTAATTGCCTGAAGGGCATGGAGTTCATATGAGACTTGTTTTGTGATTTCTTTCCTTATAAATCACAAAACAGGCAGCGCCGTCAGGCGATGCCTTCCTGATTAAAATTAAGATTTTAATCAGGAAATAGTATCAGATGCGGCTTCTTCTTTTCAATAAATGCCTGTGGCTGTACAAGCAGAAAATCAAATCCCATCATTCTTCCGCCAGATCGGCAATCAACTTGACGTCACTGACTGCCAGGGCAAGCTGAAGCTTGTTTTCCAGCCCGGTTTTTTGCAGCATGTTTGCCACATGGAATTTGACCGTCGACATCTCGCAGCCCATCTCCGCCGCGATGCGCGTGTAAGACAAGCCCCGCATCAGATGCCGCAGAACTTTCAATTCCGTCTTTGTAAATTCCGTGCTTTTTGCCATGCCGATCTCAACCGTCGGAGGCGCGTCCGGGAAGATACGTTCACCCGCCATCGTTTGCCGGACAACATCCATCAAACGCTTCTGCGTAGAGTCCTTATACCACAGGCTGTCGGCCCCGGCCCTTTTTGCCTCGTCCAGAACGGCGCAGTCGATCAGCGAGGTTACAACAATGATTTTGATCTTCGGTTGTATGGCTTTGATCTGACGAACGGCAGCCAGACCGTTCTCGCGGTTCTCCGTCTGCACATCCATCAAAATCAGATCGACAGAGTTTGTCCGGCACACCTCAACCGCCTGCTTTGCACCGGGGAGGGATGCCGTGATCCGGTATCCGTCCTCGGCACGGAAATAGCTTTCCAGCAGACTGCGGATCATGGTCTGGTCTTCAACGATCATCACTCTCATGTACTGCTTCCTCCTGTTCCGGCAGACTGAGCATCAGCTGAAAGCGAGGGCTGCTCCAAACCTCCATTTTGCCGCCTGCTTCTTCTATACGTTGACGCAGCATGGAAAGGCCTCCGCCCTCTGTGATCTTTTCCTTCGGCACCGCGCCGTTGTTGGTCAGGGAGACCTCCGTGCAGTCCGGCTTCTGCAAAAAGAACACATACAATTCTGTGCCATCTGCGTGACGGACACAGTTTGCCGCACATTCGCAGATCGCCAGTGCGCTCAGTGCGCGTATCCACTGCCTTTGCGGCGCATTCCCTGTCATCAGAACGCTAACGCCCAATTCTTCCGCTCGTTTTTTCGCCGCATCCAGCGGTTCGGATTGCGCCGTTATCTGGCTGGAGCGATAAAGCACGGAAATGGACTGTTCCCACAGCGCCGCGTTTGCGCGAATTTCCTCCGGGTCCGTGTGTTGGAGCAGCACGCGGCGTGCCGCAAGAATACTGTGCCCAATGTCATCGTGCACACGCAGCTTCATCGCCAATGTCTCTTCCTCCCGGATAATCTCCGGCATCTGTACAAGCAGCAGCCGAAGCCGCTCATTCACCTCCGCCAGCTTCGCGTTTTCCGCTTTCAGCTGGTCCTGTTTCCGGATCAGCTCCGTAACGTCCGCGGCAGTGATCTGCGTATAGCGGACGCCCGCTTTTGTTGTGATCTGCTCCTGCGCAAAGCGCAGCGCCTTCCCGTCCGGAAAGCGGTAGATCCGAAGGCGCAGATCCAGACAGCGCACGTTTGCGGGCGGCGAGTGCAGGGCGCTCTGCATCTCTGCAAGCGACTGTATGCCGCCTTTTCGCAGCCAGTTCGCAATGGCAAGCATCCGGCGGTTGATGAGCCGCACCACGCCGTTTTTATCGAAGAAGCAGGCTGCGATGGGCAGACTGTCGAAGCTTTCCTTAATCCTGTCCATACGCCTTTACCCCCTCGATCTTTCCAGCTTCCGCGTCACATATTGCAGTCCGTCCTCATCCTGCTCCCATTCCAGACCCGGAAACCGCGCGCGCAGCCCGTGGAGCGGCTCCGCCGCCGAAACACTGATCGCAACCTCTACCCGCTTACCGACCTCTATGGAGACCAGCAGCGCACGCAGCGATTCCAGTTCCGTCTCCACAACCGCCTCAAACAGATCGTAGACCTGCGTTGCCTGCTCGACGGTAAGCTGCCCTTCCCCTTTGACAATCGTCTTGCAGTCGGCGCCGGAGACACTGATATTCTCGGAAGATTCATTGAGGCACAGCCGAAGCTCCTGCACGCTGATTGCGCCGCGCTGCACGCCGACAAAAATCAGATTGCTTCTACGCTTGACGTAGGTCCCGATGATGATGACCTGCCCGAGCAGATGTCTGGCTCTGTCCGGATCCGCTGTCTTCCGCAGTTCAGCCAGAAGATCCCGCAGCATCGCGATCTGCCGGGCGGTTTGCGCTTCCATCATGTCATACAGGCGGTTTTCCTCCGTCAGCTTCAGCCATCTTGCGCGCTGTGCATTCTCCGCTGCCAGAACATCGCCGGTATCACGCAGCTCATCCCTTGTCAGCTCCAGCTCCTTTCGGATCTGATTCAGCGCGGAGATGTCCTCCTTCCAGAACACCCAGCCGCTGCGCAGCCGGTGCCGCTTCAAAAGCGTATCATCGCCCAGATGGATGGTATCCACCCGCATCTGCCGCAGCTCATCTGGCGGCAAAGCCCCCCGCATGGCAACAGATACATATTGGGAGCAAAATGCCTGATCCGTGATTTGGACAGGCAAACTCGTTGCCTCAAAAAGTTCGTCGTATCCGAGGTTGGACTGGATCAGCCCGCATTGAATGCAGCATTCAAGGATGCTCGCAAAAATCAGGCACTGCGACACCGTCATATCGCCCGCAAGCACCCAGACCCAATAGACTTTTTTAACATACGCGCAAGCATAGGCCAACGAAAGCGCAAGCGGAACCAGCGGCAGCCAGCGAATTCTCCTGCTGCGTGGGATGCGGCAGTTTTTCGCCATCGAAAGAAACGCGAACCCCGCGCACAGGGCCTCCCAACCCATCACAAAGAAATAGCCGCCCTCATACCGATACTCCCGATCCGATAAAACGCCGGACGGGAAGGAAAACACCTGCTGGTGCAGATCATTGGTCAGAACGAGCAAGAGAAGCAGCAGCGTTGGAACATACAGAATCTTGGTCCATCGCGGCAGCCGAAAATCCTCTCCCTTGCCCAGAGATCGGGAAACAAAGACCGACAGCATGGGGATGAACAGCATCGGGAAATAGTAGAAATACCACAGCCAGCGCTCTACATCCGTGTTTTCAATGGAATATTTGATTGAGCGAAGAAGAATCCACAGCACCATCAGCACCGAAATCGCCAGCAGATAGCGCCGTGCCTGCGCCTGCACGATGCGGATCCATAGGGAGTAGCACCACACGCTGAACAAAAACACATAGATCCCGCTTCGCAGGTGGCTGACAGCCGGAGAATGAAAAATATGCCGGCTTGCGTATCGGAGCCACATGGCAAGCGCAATGAACGCCAACACGCCCAGCGCGTATAAGATGCTTTTTTTTGCCGCTTTGCTCATGCCGCATGCCTCCCAACTGTGCACGTCTGTACTGATAGTATAACATGCGGATAGAAAAAGGCAACACAGTTTTGCGCCCTTTGGTGGAAGAAACGAGTCAGATTATGGCACTTGATACTAGTTTTCAATAAAACGGTTAAAAACCGTTTTATTCGGCTGCTGTTTCAGCAGCCAGCGGCGTAGCCGCAAAAAACGTAAGTCCATACATTTCTCGCCGCCACCGGCGGCCTGCGAAGGATTCGCAGGATAAAATGGTGTTAACCATTTTATCGAGAAATAGTATGAACAAAAAATAATTGCAAACCCTATCCAATCGGCGGGGGCAAAAAGGAGCGATAACGGCTAAAATAATAACGGAAACTGCAAAAGGAGAGAAAGGCGGTGAAGAGCACGGATGCGAAGAATTGTGTTGGATATGAAGGGCGGACTTCTGGCGGAGGCGGTCATGCAATCGCTTTCGGGATGCGACCCGGATTTTCTTGTCTACCTTTCCTCAAAGCCGGAGGAAACGCTTGCCCTGTGCCGGACCTGCCGTGCCAATGTGTTGGTGATGGAGGTCATCCGGCAGGGCATCTGGAAGCTGAGCGAGCGGCTCAAGCTTTGCAATGCTGTAAAGCAGCTCGGCTGGGTCTGCAAGGTTCTGCTTCTGGTGGATGAGAACGCGGACGAACTGCTTGCCGCCGATGTGCGTCAGGCGGTGAAGGATCAGTTGGTCGACAATTTTATCTATGCGTCGGTATCGCCGACCTACCTCGCGGGCGTGATCGACACACTTTAGCTCTTTGGTTTTCACTGCCTGCGCGGAAAGCCGCATCATGTACGTATTCGACAAAGAAATAACAGAAGGAGGTTCCAGATGAGAAAACGAATTCTTGCGATTTTCCTTTGCCTGATCCTTACACTGTCCCTTGCCGCAGCGGTGGCCGCAGAGGATTTCACCGTGCCCCTGCCGCCGGGAAGCAACTTTCTTCCGCCGAATCGGCCCGAGCAGCCTGAGCCGGACGACGAGGACCGGATCGTGACGCTTCAGATCCCGATCACCAAGGTCGTTGAGTTGGGGGGAAATACTGCACCGAAGCAAACGACTTTCAGCTTCTATGCATTTCCCAGCGATCCGTCGTATGGCCGTTATGAAGCCGGCGGCAGCGGCCTCTGGGATGTGCAGAACTGCACGGTGACCGTGAACGGAGCCGGAACGTTCAGCTGCGTGATGACCATTCAAATCGACAGAAGCGACTTCTTCGCTCTAACCGACAATCAGGGCATCTTTGTTGTGGAAACCAACGATGAGCAAAGCGGTTGGACGTATGATGAGACCCGCTGGTTCCTCCAACCGCAGTATAAATGGAGCGATGCCGCACGGGAATACAAGTGGACGGGCGGCTGGGATTGCTACAACAAATTTGAAGCTATGGAAGGCAGCGTGCATGTCAACCCGGACAATGCGCAGGGCGGGCTTGGCTTTGTCAATCTTTACACCGAGAACACCGCACCGGCAGAGCCTGCATATAAGCCTGCGACGCTCAACAAGACTGACCATTTCGCGTTCCTAAAGGGCTATCCGGGCGGCGGATTTGCCCCGGGCAAAAATATGAGCCGCGCAGAGGTGACCACCATGTTTGCCCGCCTGCTGACCGAGCAGATGGAGGCAAACAAATCCTATCCAGCCTCCTTCTCCGATGTGACCTCGGCGCACTGGGCGGCCAACTACATCGGCTACATGGAGCAGTTCGGGATCGTCCGCGGCTACAGCAACGGAACGTTCCGGCCAAACGCGCCGATCACGCGTGCGGAATTTGCCGCGATCTGCTGCCGGTTTGAGCAGCTGACGGACGGAGCTGCGGCCTTCACGGATGTTCCTGCCTCTCATTGGGCGGCAAAGTCCATCGCCTATGCGGCGACTCGCGGTTGGGTCACAGGCTATGCAGATGGAACATTCAAGCCGGGCAACAACATTACAAGAGCAGAGGTCGCCGCTGTCACCTGCCGCCTGCTCGAACGCAGTGCTGACATAGAGTATATCCGTGCCCATCTGAAAGAGCTGCCAAGAGTCTTTGCTGACATGAACGAGCAGCACTGGGCATACTGGTATGTGATGGAAGCTGCCAACGGCCATGACTATACCAAATCCGGAAATACGGAAACATGGCTCCGGACATATTCATAAACAGGAGGGTTTTATATGCAGGTCACAATACAAAGCATCCCTGCAAGCCTGCAGGAATTCGAGACGCTTGCGGCAGGCGGAAGACAGCCGGAGCGCATCTGCGCCCTGTTTCTGTGTGCACTGGCACTGTTTGACAAGGACAGGGACGCCGGAACTGCCGCAATGAATCTCCTGCGCGGCCCGCGGCCCATGACGCCCTACGATGCGCAGTTCCTGCGCGACCGGCTGCGCGGCAAAGCCTATCTGCCGCTTGCGTATTTTGAAGGCGCGACGCCGGAAAACGGCTATCAGCCGCGGGCGCCATACCGGCTTAACGTGCTGGCAGACCCCAGGCCGCAGGATATCGAGCCGGGGTATCTGCGCGTGTTCCTGAAAACGGCGGGCGCAGATTCGCCGCGGCCCATGAAGCTGCGGCAGAAGGCATCGACCGGCGAGTGGTTCCTCTGGGAGTATTCCAGCATTCTCAGCGGCATCCGTATTCCTGCGGCGGAAGACCCGTGGGCATAGTAAACAGAGAAAGGGAGAACAGACAATGGGACTCATTAAAGCAGCATTGGGCGCAGCTGGCGGCGTGATGGCCGACCAGTGGAAAGAGTATTTTTATTGTGAATCCATTCCGGAGAACGTGATGGCGGTCAAGGGTCTGCACCGCGTTTCCGGGCGCAGCAGCAACTACAAGGGCAGCGAGAACATCATCTCCAACGGCTCTGTCGTCGCGGTGGCTGACGGCCAGTGCATGATCATCGTCGATCAGGGCAAGGTCACGGAGCTTTGCGCCGAACCGGGCGAATTTGTCTATGATTCCTCGACGGAACCG
>OLPI01001327.1_pt1 | contig 22112 bp, 23 predicted proteins | sample 1672361 | NCBI WGS metagenome assembly OLPI01 (sample SAMEA3136675, study PRJEB25190) | human gut metagenome
TGCGGATGCGCAAAGTTACTGGCAGGGACGCTTCGCTGCCTGCACCTTTGTTGGGGGCTTCCTTGGAGTTGAGCGCCCGAAAAACAGTTGGGGCGTTGCCCCAAGCCCCACAAGGGAGCTCCGCCCCTTGACCCCGCAAGGGGCAGATGAAAAGGGACGAAGTCCCCCCTTGACCCCTTTCGCGCGATTGAGTTGAGTGCTCCTTCTTACTCCTTCCGCGTGTTAATCCTTTTTCTGCGCCCCCTCAGCCCATTTTCTGACCGCTTTCGCCGCCGCCTGATTCATCCCCGGCACCTTCAGCAATTCCTCCTCCGTCGCCTCACGAATTGCCTTCATCGACCCCAGTTTCGTCAGCAGCGCCTTCCGTCGCTTCGGTCCAATCCCGGGAATATCCTCCAATTGACTGTGAATGCTCGCTTTCCCGCGCAATCCGCGGTGGTGCGTAATGCAAAACCTATGCGCCTCGTCGCGGACACGCTGAATCAGGTGCAGCTCCGGCGTGTGGTGGTCAAGGCAAATCGGGTCTTCGCGGTCGGGAAGGAAAATCTCCTCCTGCTTCTTCGCCAGTCCGAACATCGCGACGTCCGCGCCCATGTCCAGCAGCGCCTGCCGCGCGAAACGCAGCTGCTGCGGGCCACCGTCAATCAGCACAAGGTCGGGCAGGTCAGAAAATTTGCCGCCGATGGGGGATAGTCCCTGCTCTTCGCGTTCCGCCTTCTCCTGCAAGCCGTGCGCGAACCGCCGCCCCAGCACCTCGTTCAGGGAGGCAAAGTCGTTCGCGCCCTCGACCGTCTTGATGCGGAAGCGGCGGTATTCCTTTTTCGCGGGTTCGCCGTCGATGAACACCACCATGCTCGCGACGCTCAAAACGCCCTGCGTGTTGGAAATGTCGTAGCCCTCAATGCGCCGTGGGGCCTTGGGCAGCCCCAGCGCCTTGCCGAGCGCCGCCGCCGCGCCGACTGTTCGTTCTTCGCGGATGCTCGCGCGGGCGTTCCGCTTCTCCAGCGCGTCATGGGCGTTTTTCGCCGCCAGCAGCACCAAATCGTGCTTCTCGCCGCGCCGGGGCGTGACCAGCGTCACCGCCGCGCCCTTCTGCTGCCGCAGCCATTGCTCTAACTGGGCTTGCGCGCCGTCGGGCAGCTCCTGCACGAGAATGTTGCGCGGAATCAGGTTGCCCTCCTGATAATACTGCGTCAGGAACTCTGCCAGAACGTCGCCAGCGGGTTCGCTGCCCTCGCGGGGGAGGGCAAAGTGGTCGCCGCCGACCATGCGGCCGCCGCGGACGTATACCAGCTGAATCATGGCGTCCAGCCCGTCCTGCGCAATGGCGAGGATGTCCTGCTCGCTCCGGTCAGTCTGGATGGCGATTTGCCGTTCCATCAGCCCCTGCACGTCACGGATTTTGTCGCGGATGACGGCGGCGCGCTCGTACTGCATCTTTGCCGCGTAGTCCATCATTTCGCGGTTCAGCACGTCCAGTACCTGTTTGTAGTCGCCGCCGAGGAACGCCAGCACGCCGTCCATCATGTCCCAGTACCGCTCTTCGGTGCATTTTCCGGCGCACGGGGCGAGGCATTTGCCGATTTCGTAGTTGACGCACGGGCGGCAGGGTGTTTTCAGCGGCAGTTCCTTCCGGCACGTCCGCAGGGGGAACACGCCGCGAACCGCGTCGATGACCTGCCGAACCGCCGTCGCGCCGATGTATGGGCCGAAGTACTTCGCGCCGTCCTTCTCCATCCGCCGGGCGAGGGTCAGACGTGGGAACGGCTCTTTCAGGTTGACACGCAGGTACGGATAATGCTTATCGTCCTTGAGAAGGATGTTGTAGTACGGTTTGTGCAGCTTGATGAGGTTGCATTCGAGGCACAGCGCTTCGAGGTTGCTGTCGCACAGGAGAATGTCAAAGTCGTCGATGTGGGAAATCATGGCGGCGACTTTCGGCGTGTGCTCCGTGTCGCGGAAGTAGGAGCGGACGCGGTTTTTGAGGTTGACCGCCTTGCCGACGTAGATAATCGTGCCGTCTTTGTCCTTCATCAGGTAGCAGCCGGGGCTTTCGGGCAGCATCCTGATTTTCAGCTCCAGCTTTTCGCCCCAGTCGATTTTTGCCATAAAATACCCTCCCCATAGATGACAAAAGCCGGAAGCCGGACAACCCGTCCGAACCTCCGGCAAGAAAATGCAAGAATCAACAAGTTAGTCGTTCGCCAGACCCCAGTCATCCAGCGTAGACGGAATCTGATGCCACAGCACGGCTTCCACCTTGCCCAGAATCATGTTCCGTGGCACAGCGCCGACGTGCGACGAGCGGCTGTCGTTGGAATTGTTGCGGTTGTCGCCCATCAGGAAATAATGTCCTTCCGGCACGATGTACGGGCCGTAGTCGCTGTACATCCGCGCGGACAGGAATTTCTCGGTGTACTTCACGCCGTTGACGTACAGGTAGCCGCCGGAAATTTGAACCGTATCGCCCGGCAGACCCACCACGCGCTTGACAAAATTCGTGCTGCCGCGGTCAGGATAGCGGCACACCACGACATCGAAGCGCTCCGGCTCGCCGCCCAGCACAATCGGCTGATTGAAGAAGTACGACGTGCCGTAATGCAGCTTGCTCATAATCATGATTTCGCCGTTGTGCAGCGTCGGATACATGCTGTTGCCGTCCACCACCACGGGCGAACCCACGAACGCTTTCAGCAGGAGGACGAGCAGCAGTGCGCCGACAAGTGTCGCAATCCACTCCATGGCGTTCTGCTTTGCGGGCTTTTTCACCTTCGGGGTGACGACGTAGCCCTTTTTCATCATGCGCTGCTGCCATTTGGTGTAATACAGGGCGGATTCTTCCTTCTTTTCGGCAGACTCCGGCGCGTTTTTGGGGGAGGAGGGGGCGGATTCCGCCTGCTTGACCTGTTCGGGTTCAAGGTTGGACATGGGGAAAACCTCGCTTTCATGATGCAGAGGAATTGTTTCGCACAATAAACGAATGGGCGGAGCGATTCGCTGCACGTTTCACGTCAGGAAATTTCTGATTTATTCGGCAACCAACTGGTCACAGCGTTTCATCAGAACTTCCTCAAAAAAATTCGCCAGAATAGGGGAAAATCCTGCCGAAACATCAAAAAGTTGCAGAAAGTTTACAAACCGTCAAGCGTCGCCGTTGAGCCAGAACGCGGGCTTCACCAGCACGGTTTCGTGCTCTTGGTCAATGTCCATCACCATCAGCGACTTTTCGCCCATCACGCGCTTCTTCACCGGCTTTGCGGTGGACATCACGAACGTCATGCCGACGACATCGACATTGAACTCGCGCATCAGGTCGACCATGCCCTTCGCCGTGCCGCCGCCTTTCAAGAAGTCGTCCACAATCAGGCACTTCTGCCCCTCCTGCACCGCGCGGCGCGAAAGGCTCATCGTCTCGATATGGCCGGACGACCCGGAAACGTAGTTGATGTTGACCGCGCTGCCCTCGTAGACCTTGGAGGAACGGCGCGCAATCACCAGCGGCACGCCCAGCGCGTTCGCGGTGGCGAAGGCGACGGGGATGCCCTTCGTCTCCATCGTCAGCACAAAATCCGGCGCGGCGGCATAGTATTCCGTCGCCATGATTTCGCCCATGCGGGTGACGATTTCGGGCGTGGAGAGAATGTCGCTGTAATAGAGGAAGCCGCCGGGCAGAACGCGCCCTTCTTCGCTCAGCTGCTGGCAGAGGTCGCCGATGAACTTGCGCGCTTCAGGACGGCGAACTTTCGTGCGGTAGCGAACACCGCCCGCCGCGCCTGTGACCGTTTCCAGCTCGCCCAGCCCGAAGTGCGCCACAACGTCGCGCAGGATATCAATATCCTCGCTCATGGTCGATTTGGCAGACCCGAAGAGGTCGCAAAAATAGGAAAGCGTGAAGATACGGTTCGGCTTGGCGGCAAGAATCTTCATCATAGCGCTCATGCGCTCGTTGCGGCGGATTTTGTCCACGGGGGTATCGCTCCTTTATCGGTGGTCGAATGCGAATCCCGATGCAACTGAATCATCCGGGAATCGTATGGAAATGGTACGGTTTTTTCGGGCACACCGGAGCAAATCAGGCAAAATAAAAAATCCGGCGATGCCTGAATCGTATTATAGCACAAATCTACGAATGATGGAAGAGGGCAAAATAAAAAAAGTTCGGTTTTTGTGCAAATGCGCGCAATCATCCGCCGAAGGAGTATTACCATGGACAAAACAGGCAAAATTGCATGAGAAAAGGACAAAAATCAGCCGCTTTCCGTTGCAAAATGGCGAAAATCACCCGAAAGGCAGGAAAAAAATCCGCTCCCTCTTGCATTTTTGGCAGGGAAATAGTATACTTATATTCGGACAAAAAAGAAGGAGGTGGTTCACCTATGAAGTCCGTGAACATCAAGCTGAACCTGATGACCGATGGTGCCAAGTTCGTCCAGATCGTTGGCGCGTATCCGTATGACATGGATCTGCGCAGCGGCCGTCACGTTGTGGATGCTAAGTCCATTCTGGGCATCTTCTCCCTCGACTGGAGCAAGCCTGTGACGATGGAGATTTACTCCGACGATTGCGACGACCTGCTGGCCGAGATCAAGCCCTTCCTCGCGTAAGCGTCAGGGGTCATTCAGGACAATCAGCTGCGGAAAGGTCTGCAATGGGGCAAGTGCCGCCGGCGCGGACTTTCTGCCGACAAGCGCATCCCCTCAGCCACTGGCGGAGGGGGTGTTTTCGTAAATGCTATTAGTTAAGGCGCACGCCGAAGGTTTCCAAAGGGCGACCGCAAACTTCGTTTGTTTTCATGCCCTTTGGTCGCGTCCGCAGGCGCGAAACCCTCTGCAACAAGAGACTACTATAATGTAGAAAAAATCCGCAGGGAAGGAGGCTGATGCCGCGTGCAGCGCAAAATTATCCCCGATGCCGAGAACCGGCTGCTCATCCTCTATGCCCTCAAAACCGTCGGCGCAATGACCGACCAGCAGCTGCTGATTGTCATGACCGACACCGACTTGATGAACTACATCACCCTCCAGCTGACGATTGCGGATTTGGAGAGCGAGGGCAAACTGCGCCGTCAGGGCGACACATCCGGCGGGACGCTCGAACTGACCGACGCGGGACGCTACCTGCTCAACAGCTTCGAGATGCACATTCCGGTCAGCCGTCGCGGGCTGATTGACAGCGGCGCGGCGCAGTGGCGCGAGCGGTTCGCGGCGGAACAGATGGCGGCGGTGGAGATTTTCGACCTCCCGAACGGCGAAAAGGGGCTGCACCTGCGCATCGTCGACCGCCGAAACGTCCTGCTGGACATCACTTTTGCACTGCCGACGGGCAAACGCATCAACTGCCTCCAGCAGCGCTGGCAGCAGTGCATGAATCAGGTCTACCTGCTCCTACTGTCCACCTTGGGCAGCGGCCACACGCCGGAAAAGAAGCTGCCGGACGGGTGCAGCGTGCTGCAGGTGAGCGACTCGGAGTGGCTGACGACCGCCTGCGACAACCCGACGCAGCCGACCATTACGCTGATGGTGAGCCTGCCGACCGAGGAAACGGCGCATGAATGCGCAGCCGCTTTTCCGACCATGAGCGCTGTCGTTCGCGACGCAATTCTGGCGCTCCTGGACGGCGCACAGCTGCCGTAATGCCGCGCGCCGCACACTTTTCCCGAAAAAAAGTAAATTCCCTCTTGACAAAGCGGTGGAAACGTGGTATGCTAACAAAGCTGGTTCCATTATGGAGAGATGGCCGAGCGGTTGATGGCGCTGGTCTTGAAAACCAGTGATACCGAAAGGTACCGGGGGTTCGAATCCCTCTCTCTCCGCCAGTTTTCTTAACTGCATACGAGCTTGACATGGAGAAGTACCCAAGTGGCCGAAGGGGCTCCCCTGCTAAGGGAGTAGTGTGAGTAATCGCAGCCCGGGTTCAAATCCCGGCTTCTCCGCCAAAAACCCCGGAAACGTTGCGTTTCCGGGGCTTTTCGTATGCTGTTTTTTATGCAGTGAAAAAGCCGTGAACGCGCTGACAAAATCCCGCTGGATTCAAACGAATCCTTCACCCAAGATACCTGTGAAGAACCGGCACCCCTCATCGGTTAATCCACAGGCACGCCAAGGTCACCACCACAGCAGCTGCGCAAAGAATCCCCAAAACGATAAACCCCATGCGTTCATCTCCTTCCACCGCGGCGAAGTCCTGTCGGAATAGGATGTGCAGACAGGGAGGAAAATATGCCGTATGGGTGGATCTTTTCCATGGGGACAGGAAAATAGGAGCGTCATGGAAACTTTGGGGGAAGGAAGAAGAGCTCAAGTTAGGTAGTAGAAAGCAACTCTTTCACGCAAGAAACTTTTGCGGCGGGGGAGTCCAGAGGGGGCTGCCGCCCAGACTCGACATTCGGCAGCCCCCTCTGGGCGTTCTTTGGTTACTTTCTGTCGCAACAGAAAGTAACAACTTCGCGTCCGCAGACGCGACGGGAGCAGCGAGCAAAACCATGCTTGCTTTCATGAATGCTTCCTCTCCACAGCTTTCCGTGAAGAATTGGAAAATATGCAGTGGACAGCAGCACTTTCAGAACGGTAACATAGTACCAAACTATACGGAAAGAGAATACCAAACAGGGAAAACGGGTTACCCAGAAGAAGAGGATGAGGAATACACCGAAGCGGAACGCGCGTGTACGGGCGGGCGCGCGCGCGATAAGCAAATTGCCGCCATTTGGCGGTCTGATTTCGGTGCGCTGCCCGCCCCGGCGCAGGTGCAGCGGCTCTCCACCGCGGCGGATGTGCTGCAAATGCCGCTGACAGTGCTGCGTGAAGCCGTCCGGTGCGCCGCCACGACGGGCGCGAAGTCCCCGATGGCGTATGTGCTGACGCTCCTGCAAGACTGGCACTATGCGGGCGTTCGGACGGCGGATGAGGTGGGCGAATACGCCTATCTGCGCGACGTGGTGGAGGGCAGACAGCCCGGCGACCGCGAAAAAGCGCAGCAGGGTCTGGCACAGATGCGCCGCCGCCATCAGCAGATGCCGGATGGCAGCGAGGAAGGGGCTGACGGCTGATGCAAGCAAACGACATGACAACGGAGCAGCTGATTCGCTACTTCCGGTGCATGGGCAGTGCGAACGCGGTCTGCCGCGAGCATCAGCGCTGCCCGGATTGCCCGTATTACGTTCCGCAGAGCTACAACGTGCGCTTCCGTGACGCGGCGATGGAAATTGCCAATCGGCTGGAAGCAGCACTGAACCGTGGAGGACAAGCAACATGAGCAACCAATCCCCCTGCACCGACCCGCTCTACCCCTGCACGGCGCTGACGCTGGCGGAAAAGAGTGCCGCGTTGGACGGCCTGACGCGCCTGCTCCACCGCTTGCCGCTGCTCCTTGACGAGGCGGAAGCGGTGAAAGCCGCAATCTGCGCCCTGCGCAAGGCGGCGACGGCGGATGACTGCCGGGTGCGCAAAATTCCTGTGTACGGCATGGGGCAAGCGAAGGACGCGGTGTATTCCCAGCGTGGCGACGACTATCTGCTCGAAGCCCAGCGCGTCGCAGAAGAGAATCCGCCGAATGCGTCAGATATGCCGGAGAACGCCTCGGAGAATCTGCCGGAGAATCCGCCGGAGACGCTGGAGGAAGCCGAAAATCCGCCGAAAAAGCGAAATAGCGGCTGGCGGTGCTGATAGGCGCATCAGGAGGGGCGGACGATGCGGGCGAAAGAGTATCTGTCGCAGGTGCGTTTTCTCGACGAGCGGATCACCTGCAAGCTGGCGGACGCGGCGCGATTGCAGGACATGGCGACGCGCATCACGCCCATCCTGCGGGAAGACGGCGTATCCGGGGGCGGCGGCGCGCCGGATCGTCTGGCGGACGCGGTGGCGAAAATCGTTGACCTGAAAGCCGAAATCAACCGGGATATTGACCGCCTGGTGGACAAGAAGCGCGACATTGCGGCGAAGCTGGGCAAATTGACCGACCGGCGGTATTACGCGGTGCTTTTCCGGCGGTATCTGCTGTTTGAGACGTTCGAGAAGATTTCCTGCGAGATGAACTACTCGTGGCGGCACGTTTGCTCCCTGCACGGGCAGGCGCTGGAGGCGTTTCAAAAGGTGCTGGACGCGGAAAAAGACGCTTGATGCGGCGTGGAGGTGAGTTTCAATCCACGCTCCCCACACGGGGAGCGACTATGGGTATACGACATTGGCAACAGTGTGTGATATTTTTCAATCCAGCCCCCACGCGGGGAGCGACCCGCGCTTACGCGTTTTCTTCCGTAGCCTTGCCGGAATCCGCGTGTTCTTCCAACTTGAGGGGAACTTTTCGCCCGGTGGAGGCTCACGGCACGAGCAAATCCACCGGGATTCCCAGCGCGGCGGCAACGGTGCGCATCCGCTCCAGCGGCACGGACTGCTTGCCGTACTCCCACAGCTGCACGACACGTTCAGCGCTTGCGCCGGTATAGCCGCACATTTCGCCAAGGGCGCGCTGGGTCAGACCGCGCTCCTTGCGCTTGCTCTTGATGAGGGCGGGGATGCTTTCGACAGGGGGATTCGACGGGGTGTAGCACATGATGACGCTCCTTTCACTTTTTGTTCTGATGCGCGGCAGCCGCGAAGCAAATCACGGCAAGGACGCTGAAAACAACGGCGATACCAAGCAAGATTTGAACCATTGCAATTCCCGGTGGTCTGTGCTATAATCAGGGCGTGGAGGAGAGGGCGCGAACCCTCCCCTCCGGGAACTCACTTCAGGGCTTCAATCAACGCTGCGAGGGCCGTAACCAGCAACGCGATGCCGCTGAAGAGCTTCCCAAGCGCTTCAAGCCTTTCGGCTTGGGCGCTTTTCTTTTTGCCCTTCTTGCTCACCGGGCTTCACCTCCTTTCCTCTTCTATTATATCACAATAAGTTCATTGTGTCAATAGGTAAATCAAAGAAATTTTGCAATTTTTCATCACTTTTTCAGAAGCTCGCGCCCTGCTTTCCGAGCCGCTCACGGCATCACATCATAAAATATCATAGTATTTCATATTGCCCCCATGCTATACTGCACATGGAAACCTCCAATCACCTCACCCGACGGACGCGCCAGTCTCCGCCGGGTATTTTTGTGCCCCGAATTCGCTGTGCCCCGCGTGTGGAGGCGAAATCCCCGCGTGTGGAGGCGCAATTCCTCATTCCGCATTCCAGAAAGGATGGTGGACTTGGCTGGACTGACCGAGAAACAGCGCCGCTTCTGCGACGAGTACCTCATCGACCTGAACGCGACGCAAGCCGCCATCCGCGCCGGGTATTCCCCGAAAACAGCGGCGGCGATTGCGGCAGAGAACCTCACAAAACCTAAGGTGACTGAAAACATCAAAAAGCGCATGGACGAAAAGGAAGATGCGCTGATTGCCAAGCAGGACGAAGTGCTGAAATACCTGACGGCGGTGATGCGCCGGGAGATGAAGGAGTCTGTCGTCGTGACGTGCATGGAGGAGAAGACGGAAGTCATCCCCGGCGAGGGCGGCGGCAAGCCCACCCGGCGCACAACGAAGAAGGAAGAACCGAAGGTCGTCGAGATTCCGGCGCGGCTGTGCGACGCGAACAAGGCGGCGGAGTTGCTGGGGAAGCGCTACGGGCTGTTCACGGACAGGGTGGATGTGTCGGGCAGCCTACCGGTGATTCTGGCGGGAGAGGATGCGCTTGACGACTAATCAGCCGCGAATCTACCTGCCAGATGTCGTCGGGCGCGGCTACGGCGCGTTCTGGCGCTTCACGGGGCGCTACCGCGTGTGCAAAGGCAGCCGCGCAAGCAAGAAAAGCACCACGACGGCGCTGAATTTCATCTACCGCATGATGAAGTACCCCGGCGCGAACCTGCTGGTCATCCGCAAAACGTACCGCGCCTTGCGCGACAGCTGCTTCACGCAGCTTCTCTGGGCGATTCACCGCCTGCAAGTGGAGGCGTTCTGGAGCTGGAAGGAAAGTCCGCTGGAAATCACCTACAAGCCGACGGGGCAGAAAATCTACTTTCGCGGCATGGATGATCCATTGAAATTGACCTCCATCACCGCGCAGAGCGGCGTGCTGTGCTGGGTGTGGATTGAAGAAGCCTACGAAATCATGAACGAGAGCGACTTCAACACGCTGGATGAATCCATCCGCGGCGAATGCGCACCGCCGCTGTTCAAGCAAATCACGCTGACGTTCAACCCGTGGAATCAGAAGCACTGGCTGAAAGCACGCTTTTTCGACGTGCAAGACCCGGACATCCTCGCCATCACAACGAACTACCAGTGCAACGAGTGGCTGGACAAGCAGGACTTGCGCCTATTCGAGCGGATGAAGGCGACGAACCCGCGCCGCTACGCCGTGGCGGGCTTAGGGAACTGGGGCATCGTGGAAGGGCTCATCTACGAGCACTGGCAGGAATCCCCGTTCGACCCGGCGGAAATCAGCCGGACGGGCAAGCTGGAATCCGTGTTCGGCTTGGACTTCGGCTTCACCAACGACCCGACGGCGCTCTTCTGTGGATTGTTGGACATTCCGGCGCGCCGCCTGTACGTCTTTGATGAGCTGTACGAACGGGGGCTGACGAACGACATGATTGCCAAGCGCGTGACGGCGATGGGCTACGGCAAAGTGAGCATCACCGCCGACGGCGCCGAGCCGAAATCCATTGCTGAGCTGCGCGGCATGGGCTTGCGTGTGCACAGCGCGGCGAAAGGCGCGGACAGCATCCGCAGCGGCATCCAGTGGATTCAAAATCTCGAAATCATCATCCACCCGCGCTGCGCGAATTTCATAACGGAAATCAGCAATTACACATGGGACAAGGACAAGTTCGGCAAGATGCTCGATGGCCCCATTGACGACTTCAACCACCTGATGGACGCCATGCGGTACGCGCTGGAAAAATACATCATCAACAAGAAATGGACGTACTAACGAGAGGATGACACGAATGACAGACGGAGAAAGACTGACGGCGATTCTTGCGCAGTACGCAATCCCGTGCGAGAAGGTCAGCTTCCACGGCAAGCTGGACGCGCTGGCGGCAGGGCTGGGCATCCAGACACAAGGGCGGCTGCTGGGCGACGTGCTGGATGACATTGCCGCCAAGACGGGCGTGGAGCGCGACGACCGGCTCTATGGCGCGTTCATCCGCAAGCTATACGAGGACGTGACCAGCGGCGAGGACGCGACGCTTTCCGGCAATCCGCTGACGCTGGAAAGCTGCATCGGCGGAAAGCCACTGGGCGCGCTGCATGTGTACGGCAAAAGCACGCAAGCTGCCATGCCGACCCCGACCGCGCCCGTGCCGATTGTCAGCGCGGGTGACGGCGGGACGGTGGCGGTCACGGTGTCGGATGGCGCGAACGAATCGCAGACGCTGCAAACGCCGAACGCGCTGTGCGGCATCCCGGTTGCATCCAGCGGCAATTACACGGACGAAAACGGGCAGCAGTGGGTCTGCGACGAGGTGGATTTGGCGCGCGGCGTGCGGGTGCAGCGTATCGGGAAAATCAAGGTAACATCGTCGCTCAATTGGCAGACGGCAGGTCGCGAGGTTGACCGCTACTTCGCTTGGTTCAACGGCACATACACGTCGAACGTGCTCTGCACGCACTTTTCCACCGCTCTTGGCTCTGAAACGGTCGGCGGGGCGATTGCCAATCAGAATAACCTTGTCGGCTTTGCATTCGCCGAAAAAGGCACGACAACCCTCGATGACTTTAAGCAGTTTTTGGACGAGAATGACGTTTTTATTTGGGCTGCGCTTGCTACACCGGTGGAAACCGACATTTCTGCGGACGAAGTCGCAGCCTACAAGGCGCTGACTACCTATGCCCCGACGACCTTCATCAGCGTGAGCGGCGGCGCAGGGCTGGCGGCAACCTACAGGCACACCAAGACGGCGAAAGACACCTGAAAGGGGTGATTGACATGCTGACAATTCCCGAAATCAAGGCGTTCATTGATAACGACGCATCTTCCGACAAAAAGCGGTTTGCGCGGGTCGGGCAAAAGTACTACGAGGGCGACCACGACATCCGAAAGTATCGGCTGTATTTCATCAATGCGGACGGTGCTTTGCAGGAGGACAAGAACCGCTCGAACATCAAAATCAGCCACCCGTTCTTCACCGAGCTGGTAGACCAAGAGGCGCAGTACATGCTGTCCGGGCAGGAAGCGTTCGTGCGGTCGGACATTCCGGAGCTTCAAAAGGCGCTGGAGGACTATTTCGACGAGGATTTCACCGCTGAACTCTACGAGGTCATCACGGGCGCGGTGGCGAAGGGCTTCGAGTACATGTACGCCTACAAGGATGCGGACGGCCGCACGCGCTTTCAGGCGGCGGACGGCCTCGGCGTGGTGGAAGTGCGGGCAAAGGATACGGACGACGGCTGCGAGTACGTCATCTACTGGTACATCGACCGCATCGGCAAGGACAACAAAGCCATCAAGCGCATTCAGGTGTGGGACAAAAAGCAGACGCACTTCTTCTGCCAGGTGAACGAGGGCGAGATTGTGCCGGATGAATCCGCACCGCTGAACCCGCGCCCGCACACCATCTGGCGCAAGCCCGGCGACGAAAGCACCTACTTTGACGGCTTCGGCTTCATCCCCTTCTTCCGCCTGGACAACGGGCAGAAGCAGTTTTCCGGCCTCAAAACCATCAAGGGGCTGATTGACGACTACGACCTCATGTCCTGCGGGCTATCCAACAACATTCAGGACGCGAACGAAGTTCTCTACGTCGTCAAGGGCTTTGAGGGCGACAACCTCGATGAGCTGATGACCAACATCCGGGCGAAAAAGCACATCGGCATCCCGGATTCCGGCGGCGACGTTGAGATTCGCACGATTGACATTCCCTATCAGGCGCGCCAGACGAAGCTGGAACTGGACGAAAAGAACATCTACCGCTTCGGCATGGGCTTCAACGCCGCGCAGGTCGGCGACGGCAACGTGACGAACGTGGTCATCAAGAGCCGCTATGCGCTGCTTGACCTCAAGTGCAACAAGCTGGAAATCCGCTTGAAGCAGTTCATGCGCAAGCTGCTGAAAATCGTTTTGGCGGAAATCAACGAATCCGGCGGCACGGACTACCAGATGCAGGACGTGTATTTCGACTTCCAGCGCGAGGTGATGGCGAATGCGCTGGACAACGCGCAGATTGAGCTGACGGAGGCGCAGAAGCAGCAGGCGCAGATTGCCACGCTCCTGAACCTTGCGACGCTGCTGGACGGCGACACGCTGATGGAAAACATCTGCGGTGTGCTGGAACTGGACTACAAGACGATTTGCGGGCGGACGAAATCAGACGACGGCGCGGCGGACGTGGTGCTGGCGGACGTTCCGGCGGAAGAGGATGACGCGGGGTGATGTGAATGCGCAAGAGCGAGAAGGAAGCCCTGCAAGCCATGCTGGATGATGAGCAGGAGACCATCAAGGCACTGGAAAAGGCGTACCAGCGGGCGATTCGGCGCATTGACAACCACATCCGCATCCTCGAAAGCGACGAGATGACGCAATCGAAAATCTACCAGAAGCGCTATCAGGAGGCGATGAAAGCCCAAATCAACGCTGCACTGGACGAACTGCACAAGAAAAGCAATCAGACCATCGAAGAATACCTGACGCGCAGCTATCAGCACGGCTATGTCGGCACGATGTACAGCCTGCACAAGCAGGGAATGCCGCTGCTCTCACCCATTGACCAGCGCGCAGTGACCCGCGCCATCCGCACGGACAGCAAGCTCAGCGGGCGGCTGTACGGTGAACTCGGCGTGGATATGCAGAAGCTGAAGAAGACCATCCGCCGGGAAATTTCCGTCGGCATCTCCATCGGCAGCGACTACAGCATGATTGCACGTCAGGTGCAGATTTCGTCCGGCATCCCGCTCAAACGCGCGAAGACGATTGTCCGCACCGAGGGACACCGCATTCAGCAGCAATCCGCTGATGACGCACGCAACGCCGCCAAGGGTCAAGGCTGCCAAGTCGTGAAGCAGTGGGATGCCGTGCTGGATGGCAACACGCGCACGGATCACCGCATCCTGGACGGGCAGATTCGCGAAGTCGGCGAACCGTTCGAGATAGACGGCAAGAAAGCGGAGTACCCCGGCGCATTCGGTCGTCCGGAAGAGGACTGCAACTGCCGATGCGTGGCGCTGACGCGGGCGAAATGGGCGCTGGATGCGGACGAGTTGCAGACCATGAAGGACAGGGCGAAGTTCTTCGGGCTGGACAAGACGGAGGGGTTCAGGGAGTTTGAGGAGAAGTATCTGAAAGCGGCGGAAGAAAGCGAAAAAGTATTCTACAATCAGGAGAGAATCACGAAAAGCCGAGCGTTCGCAGTGGATTCCAAGGTGATTGAAAGCCGAGAATATGCGGATAAATTCGACCTGATGGCGAACAGCCCGCAAGAGCGGCGCGAGTTCCTGAAAGCCGCCAAGGAACTGCTGCAGCATCGTTCCGGGCAGAACGGCGAGGACTTGTACCTGTATAACCGCGATAGGCAGACGTGGGTGAAGTCCGTCACAGGCGACAAGCCGGGAACGCCGGAGTACACGGTGGAAATCTTCAACGCCATTAAAAAGGCGAAGGAGAAAGGCGAGCAAGTGGTAGCGTTCCACAACCACCCCGGCAGTATGCCGCCGAGCGCGGCAGACATCAACGCTGCATTGCAAAATGGGTATTCGGCGGGCTATGTGCTGTGTCATGATGGGACGATTTACAAGTACAGCGCACCCAAAACGAAAATCATTGATGCAATTTATAACAAGCGTGTTGACAGCTTCAAAAAAACAGGCTACAATGAAGGTGATGCACAGCGTAAGGCACTGGAATATCTGTCGGAGTTGTACGATTTTTCTTTCAGGGAGGTGAAGTAACGTGGCAAAACGAGTAGTTTACCGCGAAAATGACAACATTGACTACGAAGAACGCGCAAAGTATGCCGCTATGTCACGCGAAGAGCTGGACAAGCTGCTGAAAGAAGATGACGTGATGATTCTCCGTCAGCTTGAAGAAGCTGCCGCACCACTTTCTGAAAAGCCGGAAATGAAGGTACGCTGCGTAAATGACACAGACCACATCTATCTGAAAAACGGCAAGGTATATAGCGCATACCATTCGGTGACGGGACTTTTCCGCGTGACGGATGACAGCGGCGAAACGTTCCTGTACTCTCCGGAAGACTTTGAAATCGTGGAAGAATATTAAGCACCCTGCCCCCGCAAGGTGCTTTTTTGATACGTTGAAAGGAGTGCGTAAACGTGACCATGACCAGAGAGGAACGAATCCAGCAAATCAGGGACTGCGGGCAGACCATCACCGAAAAGGCAGAAAGCATCTACGGAGATTATGCCTGCCCGTCAAACTTGCAGGTGGTCATTACCATGAAAGCGAATGAGCTGCCGAACATCACCGTGAATCGGGAGTTTTTCAGCGACATCATGATGGAACGCAATGGCGGGCATATCAAGCAGGCGTCTTTGAACCGTCTTTGAACCAGCTTTGAAACTTGTTCGAAACTAAAAATTGCAAGTTGCAAAGAGAAATTGCAACTTACCATCAACTTGCAATCAACTTAATCCGCGAAAAGCAGCCGCACACCTCGTGCAGGCTGTTTTTTCATACAATAATTCCGAACGGGAACCGCTGCACGAGCATCAGGAGACATGAAAAAAGCCGGGATGGCGGCGGAGGGAGAAATCCTCTGAGGCTGTCCCGGCTCTTTTTCTGTGAATCACATCAATTCATACGAGGAAAGCGGCTGCTCGAACAGACCGCACATCGGCGAAGCTGGTCGAAACTGTCGCACTGCCGCGCAGCCACTCAAAAACGAAATTGGCTTCCAAGGTCAAGGGTTGATTGCACCGGTTGTATCTGAGGGCGTAGTCGCGCTTTTCGGGCGTATCCGCGAAGGAAAAGCTGAATGCACGCCGTCCTTTTCCCGCTGATAGGGGAGAATTGCCTGACCGAGCTTCAAATCGTCGCACACTCCAGCGAAGGACATGTCCTGCGCATGGGCGCGAAGCCAGTCGGCGGTTTCTTCCTGTTTCAGATGCTCCGGCGTCTGGGCGGCATCCATACGCCAACGGTGTTGACCGTGTTCACGATGACTTGCGCGGGACTGCTGAAAATGTTCCCCTCGATGTATGTTACCATTTTCCTCGCTCCTTCTGATGAAAGTCAGCACAGCCCTGCGCGCCGCTGTCTTGATGATACCATACGCGGCGGGGAATCGCAAGCATTTGCGGAAATTCCGCTGATTTTTTTGCCGTCGTGTATACGTCATCCACTCTGCGCACACTTCCAGCCCCTTCACCTGACTACCATTCTGACTACCGTCCTCGCCCAATTTCGGTAGTCAGCCCCCATTCTAATGGCAAAAATCCGTCTGTTTTCATCATCAAAAATCCAATCAAAAATCCCCGGAAGCCTTGCACTTCCGGGGGATTTTCTCCTGTACGCCCGGCAGGAGTCGAACCTGTGACCTTCAGAGTCGGAGTCTGACGCTCTATCCAACTGAGCTACGGGCGCTCATCAGCCTAACCATTTTACCACAGCAGGGGAGGATTGTCAAGCGGAAATGCGGAAAAATCGCGGGAAGGGGATCGAAAGGAAAGCGGAAAGGTATCCGCACGGGCGCGAAGCAGGGGAAAATCAGCTATCGAAAAATATCTGCCACATTTTCTGCGCATTTTGTGGGGATTTTTTAAAGAAATGCCGCTTGACCTCTTCTCAAACGGGCAAAAAACTGTTACAATAATACGAGAGCAGAAGATGCTCAAATCACGAGAGGAGAATGAATCCATGAAGAAGCTCGTTTCTCTCATCCTGGCGCTGGCGATGGTGCTGTGCGCGGTTTCCTTCGCGTCTGCGGATGAAACCTACCGCGTGGCGATGATTACCGACTCCGGCGACATCACCGACCAGTCCTTCAACCAGACGACCTACGAGGCCTGCAAGGCGTTCTGCGAGGCCAACGGCGTCGACTTCAACTACTTCAAGCCCACCGGTGACTCCGACGCGGAGCGCATCGCGCAGGTCGAAGCGGCCATCGACGAAGGCTACAACGTCATCGTCATGCCCGGCTACCTGTTCGCGGCGGCGATTGGCGAGTGCCAGCCGACGTACCCGGACGTGAAGTTCATCGCGCTGGACGTGAGCGAGTATGACCTCACCTCCAACGGCGTTGACCTGAGCAACGCGTCCAACCTGTTCTCTGCTGTGTATCAGGAAGAACTTTCCGGCTACATGGCGGGCTATGCGGCAGTGAAGATGGGCTACAAGAAGCTCGGCTTCCTCGGCGGCATGGAGGTTCCGGCGGTGCAGCGCTTCGGCTACGGCTTCGTGCAGGGCGCGAATGACGCGGCGGTGGAACTGGGCATCGCGGCGGACGTCTCCTGCGAGTACGTCTACGGCGGCAAGTTCAGCGGCGACGCTGACATCACGGCGTACATGGACAACTGGTACGCCACCAAGGGCGTGGAAGTCGTGTTCGCTTGCGGCGGCGGCATCTACACCTCTGCGGCGGAAGCGGCTGCGAAGGTCGGCGGCAAGCTGATCGGCGTTGACTCCGACCAGTCTCCCATCATCAACCAGTATGCGGACGGCATGACGGTTACTTCCGCCATGAAGGGTCTGGCGGCGACGGTTAAGACGCTGCTGACCGATACCGTTGCGGGCAACTTCGACCTGCACGCGGGCAAGGTGGAGAACCTCGGCCTCGTGTCCGGCGACGACCTGACCCTGAACTACGTCGGCCTGCCCGTGGAGACCACGGAATGGAACGACACCTTCACCGTGGATGACTACACCGCGCTGGTGAAGGCGATGGTGGATGGCAAAGTGACCGTTTCCAGCGACATTACCGCGCGTCCGGAAACGACCATTGCGGTCAACTACAACGGCAACATCAAGTAATCTCACCTTCCGGGGGATGGCAACGTCCCCCGGATTCTGACAAGAGCTTCCGCCGGGGGAGTCCTCTGCCGCGCGGAAGTTTTTGTCAGAATCAAGCGCATTTTCGGCGCACACGGGGAATCATCCGCCGCAAAATCGGCGAAATCAATGGGGAAAACAGAACATCAAGGAGGAAATGCTTCATGGAGAAACAGCGCGTTCAAACGCCGGACGAAAGCACGCCTTATGCCATCGAAATGCTGCATATCACCAAGCGCTTTCCCGGCATCATTGCCAATGACGACATCACCCTCCAGCTGCGCCACGGCGAAATCCACGCGCTGCTGGGTGAGAACGGCGCGGGCAAATCGACGCTGATGAGCGTCCTTTTCGGCTTGTATCAGCCTGAGAAAGGCGAAATCAGGAAGGATGGCGAAACGGTGTCCATCCGCAACCCCAATGACGCCACCGCGCTGGGCATCGGCATGGTACACCAGCACTTCAAGCTGGTGGAGTGCTTCACCGTGCTGGACAACATCATTCTGGGCGTTGAACCGACGAAATTCGGCTTCCTGCAAAAGAAAGAGGCGCGGCAGAAGGTGCTGGCGCTGTCCGAGCGTTACGGGCTGCACGTCGACCCCGACGCAAAGGTGGAGGATATCACCGTTGGGATGCAGCAGCGCACGGAAATCCTCAAAATGCTCTACCGCGACAACGAAATCCTGATTTTCGACGAGCCGACCGCCGTCTTGACGCCGCAGGAGATTGACGAACTGATGCAGATTATGCGCAATCTGGCGGCGGAGGGCAAGTCTATCCTCTTCATCTCCCATAAGCTGGCGGAGATTATGGCGGTTTCCGACCGCTGCACGGTGCTGCGCAAGGGCAAGTACATCGGCACGGTGAACACGAAGGACACCACGCCGGAGGAACTGTCCGCGATGATGGTCGGGCGCAACGTCAACTTCCACGTCGAGAAGAAACCGGCGCAGCCCGGCGAGGTCGTGCTGAAGGTAGAAAACATGACCGTCGCGTCCCATGTGCACAAGAACAACGCTGTCAAAAATGTGTCGCTGGAGGTGCGCGCGGGCGAAATCGTCTGCCTTGCGGGCATTGATGGCAACGGTCAGACGGAGTTCGTGTACGGTCTGACGGGCTTGGAACCGCTCGTCAGCGGCAAAATCTACCTGGATGGGCAGAATATCACCCGTGCGTCGATTCGCCGGCGCTCGCTGGACGGCATGAGCCACATCCCGGAGGATCGCCACAAGCACGGCTTGGTGCTGGATTACTCGCTGGAAGACAACATCGTTTTGCAGCGCTATTTCGACCCGGAATTCACGCGCGCGGGCTTCCTGCGCCGCAAGAACATCCGCGCCTATGCCAATCGGCTGATTGACCAGTACGACATCCGCTCCGGGCAGGGCGCAACCACCATCGCCCGCAGCATGTCCGGCGGCAACCAGCAGAAGGCGATTGTCGCGCGCGAAATCGACCGCTCGCCGCACCTGCTGATTGCCATGCAGCCCACGCGCGGTTTGGACGTGGGCGCGATTGAGTACATCCACAAGCAGATTATCGCCGCGCGCGACGAGGGCAAGGCGGTGCTGCTGGTTTCGCTGGAGATGGACGAGGTGCTGGACGTGTCCGACCGTATTCTCGTGATGTACGAAGGCGAAATCGTCGGCGAGCTTGACCCGAAAACGACGACGGCGGAAGAAATCGGCCTGTATATGGCGGGCGCGAAACGGGAGGTGCGGTAAAGATGGCAAACGAACCTAAGAAAGTCCGGCAGCGCAGGTCGATGCTGCAAATTCCCGGCGTGCAAACGATTCTCTCGTCGCTGCTGTGCATCGTGCTGGGGCTGCTGGTCGGCTTCGTCGTGCTGCTGCTGATTGACCACGGCGTGAGCGAAAAGACGGGCAACCTCAACGCCATTGATGCGATTCTGGTTATCATCAAGAACTTCTGGAAGTATGGCAGCAGCACCGCGCAGATGAAGTATCTGGGCAACACGCTGGTCAAGACTGCGCCGCTGCTCATGTGCGGCTTGTCGGTGCTGTTCGCCTACAAGGTAGGCTTGTTCAACATTGGCGCGGCGGGTCAGTACGTCGTGGGCGCGGGTGCGGCGCTGTACTGTGCACTGGCGTGGAACATGCCGTGGTATGTGTGCCTGCTGGCGGCGGCGCTCGCGGGTGCGCTGCTGGCGTGCATCTCCGGCGCGCTCAAAGCATTCTGCAACGTCAACGAGGTCATCTCCTGCATTCTGCTCAACTGGATCAGCCTCTATGCCGTCAACAGCCTGCTGTCGCTCGTGAAGGACAGCAACACCCCTTACACCGTCAAGCTGAGCGTGGGCAATCCGAGCGCGCTGATGCCGTCGCTGGGGCTGGAAAAGCTGTTCTCCAACAACCGCTATGTTACCATTGCCATTCCGCTGGCGATTGTCATTGCCGTGCTGATTTGGGTGCTGCTGAGCAAAACGAAGCTGGGCTACGAGCTGAAGGCGACCGGGCTGAACAAGAATGCCGCGAAATACTGCGGGATGCGCGAAAAGCAGAATCTCATCCTGACGATGGGGATTGCGGGCGCGCTGGCGGGCATCGGCGCGGGCTTCATGTTCCTCTCTGGCTTTGAGGAATGGGCAGTGGCGCAGTCGGCGGTTCCGGCGATGGGCTTCAACGGCATTGCCGCGGCGTTCCTCGGCGGTCTGCACCCGATTGGCACGATTTTCGCATCCTTCTTCATCCAGCACATCACCTTCGGCGGCGCGTATGTTGACCGCGCCATCTATTCTTCACAGATTTCCGACCTCATTTCGGCGGTCATCATCTACATGTGCGGCTTCGTGCTGTTCTTCCGGCAGGTTATGACGCGCCTGGCGGAGCGCAAAGCGGAAGCGAACCTGCGGAAGGAGGCGAATCTCAAATGACACTCTTGCTGCAATATATGCTGATGTTTGCATCAGTCCTGCTGCTGGTGGCGCTGGGCGGCTGCTTCTCGGAGCATTCCGGCGTGATTAACATCGGGCTGGAGGGCATCATGGTTTTCGGCGCGCTTGGCGGTGCGCTGATGATGAAGTACATGCCCGACGGCACGGCGGTCGTCGTGGTCATCCTCCTGACGACGCTGATGGCGATGATTTTTGGGATGCTGTATTCGCTCCTGCTGGCGGTCGCGGCGATTAACTTCAAGGCAGACCAGACGCTCGTCGGCACGGCGATGAATCTGCTCGGCACGGCGGCGGCGACGGTCATCGTCAAGGCCATCAACATTGCCGAAGACGTGTCGAATGTGTCCTCCGCCATTACCTACATCAACGTCAAAAAGGCGTTTCTGGTGGATATCAATGGCTTCGAGTTCAACTGGTTCATGCTCATGGCGGCGATGCTGCTGGTGATTTCGTATGTCCTGCTGTACAAGACACGCTTCGGTCTGCGTTTGCAGGCTTGCGGCGAGCATCCGCAGGCGGCGGATTCCGTGGGCATCAACGTCTACAAAATGCGCTATGCGGGCGTGATGATTTCCGGCGTGCTCGGCGGATTGGGCGGCTTGGTGTACATCACGGCGGGCGTGAGCGAATGGAAATTCGAGAACGGCGTGGCGGGCTTCGGCTTCCTTGCGCTGGCGGTGATGATTTTCGGGCAGTGGAAGCCCTTGCGGATTGCGCTGGCGGCGCTGCTGTTCGGGCTGTTCCGCAGCCTGAGCAACGTCTACACCGGCTTTGACTTCCTCGCGCAGCTGAACCTGCCCAGCACGTTCTACAACATGCTGCCGTACATCATTTCGCTCCTTGTGCTGGCGCTGACGAGCAGCAAGTCCCGCGCGCCCAAAGCCGAGGGTATCCCATACGACAAGGGAAGCAGGTAAGGAGAGTGCCAATGTTCCCCTGCGACGTGGAAATCACGGACTTTCGCCTGTGCACCGCAAGCGGCGCGCCTGTGCTGACACTCTCCTTTTGTGCTGATGGCAAAGCGCAAACGCTCCGTTTTCTGTCCATAAGCGACGTGACGCTGCGTTTTCCCGCCATCCCGATGCAGATTTGCGGCTTCGAGATTCGTGACCACCGCGCGGACGGCTGGGATGCCGACCAGCGCTACGAAATTAGCGACTTCGAGGACGGCGCGCTGCACTTCTTCTGCCGCGAAATCGAGACCGAAAACGGCGAACCGCTGTCGTGATGCTGGCAAAATGGAAAACGAACGCCCTGCCGGGGTGAAAAATTCCGG
>OLPI01001329.1_pt1 | contig 22097 bp, 18 predicted proteins | sample 1672361 | NCBI WGS metagenome assembly OLPI01 (sample SAMEA3136675, study PRJEB25190) | human gut metagenome
TGAACAGTCTGACCAAAAATATTCTTTCTTCCTGCTATGAATATCTGCCTTTAAATACTTATCTACTCCTGCCTTTATTTCCAGATTCCATTCAAAATCAAAAAAACTTTTCAAATCTTTATCCGTTGTCTGCTCTCCGATAAATAAAATATTACTGTCTTCTTTTTTAATTACTTCTTTGGCCTTTTTTAAAAAATCAGCAGCACCTTCACTTAATCCTCGAAATACAAATCCATCGATATGGTATTCCCGAATCCAAAAAAGAATATTTGCAAGAAGATAATTTATGGCCTGTGGGTTTTTCTTTTCAAAAAGGTTCACCGCCCTCCTTAAATATTCCGGTGATATTTCTAACAGAACCCCGATATTTCTTTTATGAGAACGGTTAACAAAAAAACGCATTGTATCGGGTGTATTCCCATAAAAAGCCGGTTCAAAAAAGCCTTTATGCGCCCCAAGTTTTTCTCCTTCTGACGTTCCACGAAGCAAAATATGTGTATGTCCCATATCCTGTACAGTTTCCTGTACCTTCTCATCCGGAGAATCCAATTCACTGATCCGGACTTCACAAACAGACATAGGTCTTTTTAAAACATTTCCTCGATATCTTTCAGAAAGCCATCTCATATCCTCCCAGTGAAATCGCTTAAGATCAAACATTCTTGAGGCACCGTTCTCTTTTTCCTCATTCATAACGGCATAAGGATCAACCATCTGTGTGATCTCCCCCTGTGCATTTTTCACTTCAAATTTATAAAACTGCCCACAGGAAAGTCCCGGAATAAACAACTCAAAAATATCAGAATTCTTCATCTTGTGCATCGGATACAGCATTCCATTCCAGAAATTAAAATCTCCAACGACACTGACACGTTTAGCGCCCGGTACCCATACTGCAAAATACATTCCCTCGGTATCTCTAAGCTTCACTTTATGACACCCCATCTTATGATATACCTCAGTCCAGATTCCCTTTGAAAACATTTTTTCCTCTTCTTCGGTAATCAGCCCTTCATAACTATAGGGATCATTACAGATATACGTATTACCATCATGGAATGTCATATGTATCTGATAATAAAAAGATCTTTTATGCGGAAGAAACAAGGAAAATACCGGCTGTCTTTCTACGGTGTCCATCGGATAGTGTTTCCCATCTTCTGAAATAACTTCCATCTTTACCGCATCGGGATGATAGGCAGAGATAACTTGTCCTTCCATAATAAAATGTCGCCCCAGTAAATCTTTGGGTTTACTGCAATTACCAAAAACCAATTCCATAACCTGGTCTTTTTTTATAACTTCGCTGATTTCATATCTCATGCCGTTCCCTCCTCTTTTCAGTTTCTTTTCAAAACAGGCATCTATATATCAATATATTCAAATATGCCTACTGTAATTCCTGTTTGAGTAACTCTATATCATGAATCATTCATCATTCCATAATCATTCAGAACCTCATTCGCACAATCACCGTCTGATTGCTTTGGCTTTACATTCCTATGCATAGCTATAGTTATATTATAATTTTTTTGCGCAAGGAAGTCAATAAATGGCAAAAAAGAAGAAATCCTGAATACAAAAACCGCATCCAGGATTTCTTCTTTTATTCATTTATAGCAACTAAATTTAGGAAATTAACTTTGAACAACATACGACGTAATTACTTGCTTTCTACCGGTTTTCTTAAAAGTCCGAGCATGATTGCTCCAACGATAGCGCCGATTAATAAAGCTACGATATACATTAATGTATGTCCTACTACAGGGAATACGAAGATTCCACCATGAGGTGCCATCAATGTACACTTAAACGCCATAGATAACGCTCCGGCTACTGCAGAACCGATTACACAGGAAGGAATAACGTGGAGGGGATCTCCTGCTGCGTATGGAATTGCTGCTTCTGAGATAAAGCAAAGACCCATGATCGCATTAACTGGTGCTGTTTTTCTATCATTGTCTGTAAATTTATTTTTAAATACCCAGGAGGAAATTGCAATGGCAATTGGAGGAACCATTCCACCTACCATAACGGCTGCCATAATCATATAACCTGCCTCTGTCTGATATGCTAAGGAAGCTGTACCAAATACATATGCTGCCTTGTTAAATGGACCACCCATATCAATAGACATCATACCACCAACAATAACTCCAAGTAAGATACTATTTGCTCCTGATAAGGAATTTAACGCATCAGCAAGCAACTGATTTAACCAGGAGAAGAATGGATTGATTGCGAACATAATCACACTGACCAATAATAATCCAACTACCGGGTAAATTAACATCGGACGAAGACCATCCATGGAATCTGGCATTTTCTCTGTAATCTTTTCTAAAGCTAATACAAGATAGCCTGCTAAGAAACCTGCAAATAATGCGCCAAGGAAACCACCGGAAATTACTGTAACATCCGGATTAAAACAAGAAGCAAATGTTGTTCCTGCACTTGCAACAGAACCACCTACAAAACCAACCATTAAACCTGGGCGGTCTGCGATACTCATTGCAATAAATCCTGCAAGGATTGGAAGCATAAAGTTAAATGCCACACCACCTGCTGTCTTAAAGAATGCCGCTGCCGGTGTGTTCATACCAAAGTTAGAAGGATCAATAGAATAATCATCTAACAGAAAAGCGATTGCAATAAGAATACCACCACCGATTACGAATGGTAACATATGAGAAACTCCATTCATCAGATGTTTATAAATCTGACGACCAAAGCTTTCATCTCCATCTGAAGATGTGCTTGCTGCTTTTCCACCTTCGTGATGATAAATCGGTCCGTCACCTTTTACTGCTCTCTCAATTAATTCCTGAGATTTATGAATACCGTCGGAAACCTTTACTTTAATAACTGGTTTACCGTCAAAACGAGCCATTTCTACATTTTTATCTGCCGCAATAATAATTCCATCGCAGGCATCGATTTCTTCCTGTGTCAGAATATTTTTTGCTCCTCCGGAACCGTTTGTTTCTACTTTAATAGAAATTCCTAATTCCTTACCTTTTTCTTCAAGTGCTTCTGCTGCCATATAAGTATGCGCAATACCGGTAGGACATGCTGTTACTGCAAGTACCTGATATCCAGATTTCTTTGCCGGGACTTCCGCTGCTGCTTCTTCTACCTGAGCTGCTTTATCTTCGTCCCCATACTTTTCTGTTTCTTTTTCATCAATTGCTGCAAGGAAAGCTTCTACGTCTTTTGCAGATAATAACTTTTCACGAAAAGCTGGATCCATTAAAATCGTAGATAATCTGGATAACGCTTCTAAGTGAACATCCGATCCTTCTGCCGGAGCTGCGATCATAAAGAAGAGATTGGATGGTTCCCCATCAAGTGCCTCGCAATCTACACCACCTGGCACTGTGATTGCTGCGATACCCGGCTTAATAACTGCATCATTTTTTGAGTGTGGAATACAGATACCTTCTGCGATTGCAGTAGGTCCTTCTGATTCTCTTTTCATGATTCCTGCTTTAAAAGCTTCTTTGTCTTCAATGTTGCCAACTTTTTTATGAAGGTCAACGAGTAAATCAAGCATCTGTTCTTTTTCGCTTACATCTGCATTAAGAACAACTGCCTCTTTTTTTAACAAATCGACAATTCTCATAATCTTTTCCTCTCTAAAAAATTAAAACTATTCGCTGATCTGTTTCAGCATCTTTTCGTACATTTCAAGAGATGCAAGTCCCTCTGAAAAAGCAGTGGCGCTTCCTGCTGCTGTACCGCTCTTTAATGCTTCTTCATAGCTTCCGCCACGAAGATAACCTGCGACAAATCCTGCTACCATAGAATCTCCTGCACCAACGGAGTTTACTACTTTGCCCTTCGGTGTTCCCATCCTAATATTCTGTCCATCTTCTGTGATAAGAATGGCTCCGTCTCCTGCCATGGAAATCAATACATTAACTGCTCCCATTTCCTGAAGCTTCTTTGCGTAATGTACGATATCCTCATCTGTTTTACAGACTGTCCCGAACATTTCCCCAAGTTCATGGTTATTTGGCTTAATTAAAAACGGATGATATTTTAAAACATTAAGAAGTAAGTCTTTTGTCGCATCCACAACGATACGGATTCCTTTTGATTCAAGTCTTGCAAGAATCTTTTCATAGATATCCTCTGGTAATGTGTTTGGAATACTTCCTGCTAACACAAGAATATCCTCTTTTGTAAGAGTATCCAGTTTTGCAAAAAGTCCATTAATTGCTTCGTCAGTAATTACCGGTCCCTGCCCGTTAATCTCTGTTTCATCACCATGTTTTACTTTCACATTAATTCTGGAATTGCCTTCTGGAAGATGAATAAAATCTGTATGAATTCCCTGTGATGCCAATCCATCTTCAATTGCCTTTCCTGTAAAACCTGCGATAAAACCAAGAGCGGTTGTTTCAAGACCAAGCGTATTCAAAATCGTAGATACGTTGATTCCTTTTCCTCCATAGAAAATAGATTCTCTTGTGGAACGATTCACATCTCCTAATTTCAGATCATCAAGAAATACAACATAATCTAAAGCCGGATTAAAAGTTACCGTATAAATCATTACTTTTGCTCCTCCTCTCGCTTTGCCCTTTCTCTCTTTTTAATGGCTTGCTTTGTTTGTGATTAAAGTATAACAAAATGATAAATTTTATACATCTAACGAATGTCATTGATATCGATTTGTATTTGTCATATCTTTATATGACATTTGTCACTTTTTTAGAATTTCATCGATTTGATTCTTCATTTGGAATAAAAACGTACTGCTGTCGTCCTTCTCATTCACATAACCTTTTATAAGATTATCTGTTTTTTCATATGCTTCTGTATATTCTTTAAAGCGATAGGGAATCACACCTGTATCAATCACTGTATCAAGAAGAGACATATCTATTATACTGTCTCCCGGAGTATCTTTATTCAACAGATTCATTGTACTCTTTGAAGTATTTACTGATTTTAATACCGATGCTGCAGAAGTATCTTCATAGATAAGTTTTTGAATATCTTCATCTGTTGTGAGCATCTTAATAAAATCCCAGGCTGCCTGTTTCTTTCCAGTTCTTGAACTCATTCCTGCCATCAGCGCACTCATTTCCGAACGATTATCTCCCGATGGGCCGGCAGGCATTCTAATACAGGTCCATTCGAAACTGGAATATTTTTTAATCCGCCATGGATATGGCATATATGTGCGATAGTCAGAAAATGTAAATGGTCTGAACGCCACTTTTCCTAAATCAAAATCATTCGATGTAACCTGATAATTCCGATTTGTCTCTTCCAGACGTTTTACAAATTCAAGTGACTGCGAAAATCTTTCATCTAAGAAATTTGACGATGTTCCTTTTTTGTTGAATGGACTTATTCCATTTGAATACACCGCCTGAAGCCATGTATAATCATAATATCCAAATTGTTCAATCTGTCCATCACCATCAGAATCCTTCGCCATTTTCTCGCAGATACGATAAAAATCATCCCAGGTCCAATCATTATCCGGAACCTTTATTCCTTCTTTTTGTAAAAGGGTCTTATTTACAAACATTAACGTTGGATTACATTCCATCGGGAGTGCGTATTGGCTGCCTCCATACTGACCAGCCTTATATACAGAAGAATAAAACTCTTCCTTTTTAAATTCTTTATCTACATTAATTACACCATCCAGATTTTTCAAAGCTCCAAGTGATGCCAGCGTATGAAAGTCTTCATCGAGAACAAAATATACATCCGGTTCTTCTCCCTTCAAAATCTGTTCAGATAACCATTCTGAATAATCATCAGAAAGTATTCCCTTTTCATATTCTACTTTTATATTTGGATATTTTGATTTAAACTTTTTAATTGCTTTATCAAGTATTTCATAATGCACTGTTCCCGGAACTTCCCAGTTACTTCCGTAGAAGATACCTACCCGGAGAACATCCTGATCCCAATAGCGTAAATATAACAGACTGCTGATAAAAAGCACCGCCATTATAAAAAGAATTCCCGTCCCTTTTTTCAGTTTTATATCTCCCATTGTCTTGCTCCTATATGTATCTGTTGACCGCACCGGTCTGCACTGCCCAGATGGCAAGCTGTGTTCTGTCTCTTAATTCAAGCTTGCTTAAAACGGAACTTAAATAATTTCTGACTGTCCCTTCTGAAAGTGCCAGTTCGGATGCGATTTCTTTATTAGACATTCCACAGCCGATTTTCTGGATAACCTTCCATTCTGTTTTTGTAAGTTCTTCTGTCAGTGCATTATCTACCTGAATAGAATAACTGCCTTGCGCCATATGATTAAACAGTTTTACTACCTTATCTGTAATATCCGGATTAATCATAGCCTTTCCACTCACAACTGTTCGAATCGCCTCAGCAAGATTTTTCATGGAAATCCCTTTTAAAAGATAACCGCTGGCTCCATATTTTAAGGCACCAAAGATATATTCATCATCATCGAATGTTGTAAGAACAATAATATTAATATTCGGATATTTTTCCTTTACAAGACGGGTACATTCTACTCCGTCAATTCCGGGCATACGAATATCCATCAAAATAACGTCCGGCTTCTCCTTTTTAATTTGAGAAAGTACTTCTTCACCATTCTCTGCTATACCAGTTACTTCCATATCCTCATTCGCCCCAAGAACAATTTTCAAACTTTCTCGAATTAATTCCTGATCGTCTGCTATTAATACTTTAATCATATTCTTTCCTTTCTTCTGTATGTGTTTTCGTGTCCTGTTCTATCATTATCTTATTTCGAATCGGAATCTTTGCTATCATTGTAAATCCAATCAAGCCCTGATAATTCACTTCACCATTTAACAGTTCCACTCTTTCTCTTATATGTTTTAATCCAAAACCTTCCTTGATATCTTCACATCCGCAGCCATTATCACTGATAATAATCGTCAGTTCCTCTTCTTTTTCGCTGATACGAATCCATATCTCTGTTGCTTTTCCATGTCGTATCGCATTGGTTGTGCTTTCCTGAATAATGCGGTAAATGACCTCTTCTTCATCGGCTTCAAATTTCAGTTCTTCCATATAGGACACAAAATAGATTTTCGTATTTGTTACCTTTGACATATCTTCTATCATCTGATGAATCGCATTATTTAATGACATTCTCTCTAACGCATCCGGCTTTAGCTTTCGGACAGAACGTCGTACATCCTGAAGACCTCTTCTTGCAGTATCTCCGATTCCTTCTAACTGTTCTTTTGCTTTATCCGGCGCAATATCCATGAGAACAAGTACCGCATCGATTCCTACGGATATTCCTGTTAAAATATGACCTAATGTATCGTGAATCTCTCTGGCAAGACGATTTCTCTCCTTCGTCTCTCCCATCAGCTCCTTCTCCTGTGCAAATTCATGAAGCTGTTCATTTGCCTTTTGAAGCTGTGCATTTAAAAGCTGTATCCTCTCCCGTTCTCTCCTGTCTTTCATCATAAGAATCACAATGTATACAAGAAATAATATCATATTCAATATCTCACATATGGTCTTTACTCCAAGAAAAAGACTTTCTGTTTCTCCATCATAAAAAGCCACCCATGTCTCAAATGAATTTAAAGGAATAAACATTGTAACTAGATTATAACTACATACCATATAACAAAGGAAAGAAATAAACAGAAAAATCAATTTGTTCTTCCTGTCTTCCACATAAGTAAGCATGTCTGCTACTATAAGGAAAATTACTCCATTATATGTCATATCTAACTCTTTCAATACGAAAATCAGAAAAATAATTTCAAATATATTCCACAGTAAAACTTTCTCTTTTCCTTCTTCTTCATTTCTTCTTTTATAGTAAATAATCCCGCATAAAAAACATAATGAGAATACGACCATGATAATTTTTTGTTCCGGTCTTTCCGGCATTACCTTAAGTGTTTCAATAAACTGCTGTGCTTCCTGCGCCGCGGCTACTCTGTACTGGGTCAGCACAATAGTAAAAGCAAGGAACAAAACAATAATACAGTTAAGTAATACCATCATCGTAAAACACTGATTCAGATATCTGGCATTCTCTTTTCTTTTTTCCATTCCAGCACTTCCTCCTTTTACTGCCATCCTGATAAGCTGTAATCTTCTACATTGTCCCTTGTTATGAGCCTGACCGGAACAATATACTGGCTTTCCACCGGCTTTCCGGCAAGAATTTTATAAAGCATTTCCACTGTTTTCTTTCCCGTTATTCTCGGAGACTGTGCTGCTGTCGCCGTCATTCGATTTTTATAGATCATCGTTTTCGCCTCCGGGGATCCATCAGCGCCATATACAAGAACATCTGATAACATATGTTCTGCATCAAGTGCTGCCATCGCACCCATCGCACTTGGATCATTTAATGCCACTACTACATCTATATCTTTTGTTTTAGTTAAAACATTTTCTACCAAAGGCTGTGAAACTTCTAACTGCCCCTTACATTCTATGTCCCCGATATTTTCATAGTTCCATCCTGCTTTTTCTAATGTTTCTTTAAACCCTTTTATTCTGTCGATCGCTGATTTATTTTCCGACTGTACAAGGAATAAAATCTTTCCCTTTTTTTTACGTTTCATTAAATCTTTAGCACACTGTGCTCCTGCTTTATAGTTATCTGAGACAACAATACCATCGACAAGGCTCTGGTCATAAACAAGAGTATCCACTGCAATAACAGGAATACCTGCTTTTTTAGCTTTCTTCAAGGAGCTGCCGATTGCCTTCCAGTCTACTGCATTAATTAAAATACAATCTACCTTTTCATCAATAAAGCCTTCTACCTGCTCTGCCTGCACCTCTGCATCCATAGCGGAATCTCTTGTCTCTAATACATCCCCTTTATTCTCCACAACCGCTTTTATTTCCTCGTTAATCACCTCAAAATACGGATTGTTCATTGTCATATAGGATGCGCCGATCGTTCTTTTTGCTTTTCCACTTTCATTTTTGTTTCTGCTGTAAAACAAAAGCACAATACTTATGGCAAATACGACTGCTACACTAACATAGCCTACATATAAAATTATCTTCTTCACTCGCACCTTGTTTCCTCCCATTTTTTAATATGTACTCTCAGGTCTTCACTTAATTTCGTATGATTTCCTCTTATTTGCTATTATTATAATTGTAACTTTTTCAGCAATTTTTGTCTATCTATACACGAAAAAATCGAAAAACGCAAAAAACGGCTTACCTTGACACAGTTACTAAAAATACATATACTTTTAAATACCATAACCCTTATGGAATCTTGATGTACTCTCAAAATTTTTAAGACTTGATTTTGTAAGAGTACATACTAATATACTCCCGGAATCTTTTTGTGCTTGATTTTGCGAGTACATCATACTATAACGAAGGAGGGCGAATTATGAATTGTCCAAACTGTGGCACATATTACACCGAGAATGAAAAGATATGTAAAAAATGTCATACTCCTTTAAGCAATGCCATTTATAATCCGGTAGAACACGCAGAGGATAACCAGAATACATCGAATAAAAAGAAACGCTTCGCTCCGATTATCGCTGTCTTATTGATTTTTTGCATCATCACAGCAGGAATTGGCGGATACTTTTACTACATTTCCCGCGTCAAGCAGGGATGTCGGGATGCGACAAAACAGATTTTTACTTATGCAAAAAATATGGATTTTTCCGATGTCGCACCATCTGACTTACCTGAACCTTTAAAATCCGAACCAAATGTACGTGAACTTGTAAAGAAGCAGCTAAAAACTTATATTGGTGACAGTCAGCTTGGTTCCCTCGTAGATGTTGACAGTATTGATGTTGATACATTATGTAATGAAATGGTCGAACAAGCTTCCTACAAGATCACTGATATCTCCGCAACCTATAATTCCTGCACTGTCACAGTCACAACAAAAAATATTGACTTTTACAGTTTACCGGAAACGATTTACGATGAGATCAAATCAGAGATTACCGATGGAACTTCCTCCTTATGGACATCCATTAAGAATTCTATTTCTTCTCTTTTAGGAGGCAGTGATCAGACAACGATTGAAAAGATTGATATTTCTCAGAATCTAAAGAACTGGTACAAAGAAACGAAAAAGAACGGACCACAAAGAAAAACAACCGGAAAGATTGTTTTTGGAATCAAAGATGGTAAGTGGACACTCATTTCCTTTGATGAACGACTCATTTACGGATATTACGGTCTGCGTCCAATACAATAATTTTCAAAAGTTTTCAAAAACAAAAGAAGGATAGAACCACAAATATAGCTGTGATTCTATCCTTCTTTTATTCTTTTTTTGTCAAACAATTATTGTTCCTGTTCGTTATTTAAATACTTTCCTATATGTTCAATTGCTTTTGTCTCATCGTTTCCTTCTGCAACTACATTAACTTTTCCGCCTGCAGGAACACCTAAAGTCATCATTCCCATAATGCTCTTGGCATTCACCTTTTTGTTTTTCACCTCCACATATACGCTGCTGTCATACTGACTGGCAATCTGAATAAATAATGCAATGGTGCTTGGATCTAATCCCGAAGGGATCTTAATCTCCATCTCTTTTGAAATCATATTAACCTCCTGCTTTGCTATAAATGAATTTTATCTTAGTATTTTCAGACTTGCTAAAGCAAATACTGAAAAAAATTACAAATACCCTTTTTCCCGAATATCCTGAGCTATCTGACTCAGCTTTCTTAATCTGTGATTTACACCTGATTTACCTACCGGAGAATTTAACTTTTCACCAAGTTCTTTCAATGTCGCATCCGGCTCTTCTAATCTTGCATACGCAATATCTCGAAGATTCTCTGATAATCGTTCTAAACCAACTGTATTTTTTATATATTCAATATCTTCAATCTGTTTTCTCGCCGCGGAAACGGTCTTATTTATGTTTGCTGCTTCGCAGTTTACTCTTCGATTCACTGAGTTACGTACATCTTTAAGAATACGTACATTTTCAAACTTCATCAAAGAGATATGTGCTTCTATTATATTCAATGCGTCCGAAATCATAGCACCTTCTTTAAGATATACTACATAGTATTTCTTCCGCAATACAATCTTCGCTTCCAATCCAAAAAATTCAAATAATTCTCTTAATTGCTCTGCTTTCTCTTTTGAAACACAGGCAATCTCAAAATGATAATTCTTTTCCGGGTCTGTAATGGAACCAGCAGAAAGAAATGCTCCCCGTAAAAAAGCTCTGCGGCAGCAGGTTCTCTGCAGCACCGGATTATCTTTTACAAAAAATTCTTCATCCATCTGACCCAGATTATTTATAAGTTGTACTGTCTTTAAAATCTTCAATGCCTGAGCAGAATCTTTGATCGAGATCATGTAAAAGCGATTCTTTTTTAAGTAGTCATGCTGTGTAGTGGAAACTTCCGGCTGAAAATGAAAAACTTCTTTAATCAGGGAATAAAATCTTCTGGCTACCGCTACATTTTCTGTGTGAAGAATCAGCGAATATCTTCCCTCTTCACACTGCAATCTTCCACATAAACCAATGATCGCAGCAAGTTCTGCAATCTTACAATGAATTTCATGACCGTCCACATGAGAAAGTTCTTCTTTTACTTCAGAAGAAAATGACATATTCTATCTCCTTCCATTCGTTACTTTCCTTTTGTCCGGGCATCTTTTTCAATATCCCTGTGTTCCATACGAACAGTATATGGAAGCTTCTTTAATCTTGCATGCAATCCATTCGTTATGGTAACAGACCGATGCTTTCCACCTGTACATCCAATACCGATCACAAGGCTGTTCTTTCCCTCGTCAAGATAACGCGGAATAAGAAACTGCATTAAATCTTCCAGCTTATCAAGAAATCTTCTTCCATCTCCATTCTTCATGACATATTCCTGAATAGAACGATCATTCCCTGTGAGTGGACGTAATGCCTGCTCATAATAAGGATTCGGAAGGAAGCGGACATCAAATACAAGATCTGCATCAGACGGTATTCCATATTTAAAACCAAAAGAAAGTACAGTAATAATAAAGTTGCCGTAACTTTCCGTTCCGACAAAAATTTTCTCCACTTCCTGACGTAATTCTCTAGTAAGAAGAGTTGTCGTATCGATAATATAATCCGCACTATCCCGAATAAAGGAAATCATCTCTCTTTCTCTTGCAATTCCCGTTTCTATGCGGTCTTCTTTTGCAAGAGGATGTGTCCTTCTTGTTTCCTTATATCTTTTAACAAGTGTCTCATCATCTGCATCCAGAAATAAGATTTCATATTCAATACCAAGTTCACACAATGTATCTAGCTGACTGTTCAGCTTCGAAAGCTGTTCTCCGTTACGGATATCTACTCCAACGGCAACTTTATCTACTTCTGTCTGCCTGTCAGACGCAATCTCCCCGAAATTCGGAAGCAATGCTACTGGCAGATTATCTACACAAAAAAACCCAAAATCTTCAAGAACCTTCAGTGCAGTACTCTTCCCGGCACCTGACATACCGGAAACTATTACAAATCTCACTCTCTCACCTCTGTATCCGCAAATCCGATAAAACGGACTTCCGGCTGCATCATAACATTAAACTGTTTCATTACTTTTTTCTGTACCTGCTTGATCAGAAAAACTACTTCTTCTGCTGTGGCACCTCCACGATTGATTACAAAACCACTGTGCTTTTCAGATACCTGTGCACCGCCTACGGTATATCCCTTTAATCCGGCATCCTGAATCAACTTTCCAGCAAAATATCCTTCCGGTCTTTTAAAAGTGCTTCCCGCACTCGGAAATTCCAGAGGCTGCTTCTCCCTTCTGGCTTTGGCCAGTTCATCCATTCTTCCCCGGATCTGATCTGCATCTCCTTTTTCAAATGCAAAACGTGCAGATACTACAACATAGTTTTTCTCAAAAATACAACTGTGGCGGTAAGATAATTCTAATTCTTCAGCCGTCAAAGTAAGGAACTCTCCATCCTGCGTCAACACCTGCGCATCAAGAAGAACATCCTTTATCTCTCCACCGTATGCTCCCGCATTCATAGCGACAGCTCCACCTGTGGTTCCCGGGATTCCCGCTGCAAATTCAAAACCGGTAAGTCCGGCATTCCATGCAGCTCTCGCAGTCCTGCTAAGGAGTGCTCCTGCCTGTACTTCTATTACTGTATCCTGCACAGAAATCTCCTGGAAGTTCTTTCCTATCTGGATGATCATTCCCCGAAAACCTTCATCGGATACCAACAGGTTACTACCGTTACCCATAACAAAAAAAGGAACCCCTGCTTCTTTGGCACAAAAAATCGCATTCTTGATTTCTTCCTTTGTTGCCGGCTGAACAAAAACGTCTGCCGGACCGCCAATAGAAAAACTCGTATGCCTGCTCATCGGCTCCTGCTCTGTAACTGTTCCTGATTTAATCTGTTCTCTCAAACTCTGAAGGAATTCCTTATTCATAATATCTCCTATATCTCCTATCTAAAACATATATGACAACGATATAGTTGCATCCAATATTTAGATACATACTATATGATACTCTAAAATGTGTGGAAGTACAATGTGGAAAAAACACAAAATAAAAGGGAGCTTTTCTTCTCCCTTTAGATAAAACGCCAAAAAAATCTAACATTTTTGCCATCTTTCAGAACATTTACTGGACAAAAAAGTTCTATATACAATTTTGCCCAGAATTTTCTAAACAAAAAATTACTCGTCCTTCTCTGTTTCTGTATTGTTAGAAAGACTTCCTGTTACGCGGTTGTACAGTTCCTGTGCCGCATTATATCCCATCTTCTTTGCTCGATAATTAATTGCTGCAGACTCAACGATAACCGCCAGATTACGGCCCGGACGAATTGGAATCGAATAGCAGACAACTTTGTTGCCAAGGAACTCGATATATTCTTCATCTAAACCAAGTCTGTCATAATTCGCTTCTCTGTTCCAGTCTTCCAGACGGATCACCATATCAATTGTCTGGTTATACATTACGCTCTCCACACCAAACAGTGTCTTCACATCAACAATACCAATACCGCGGAGTTCAATAAAATGTCTTGTAATATCCGGTGAAGTTCCAAGTAGAGTATCATCACTGATCTTACGGATCTCAACAACATCATCTGATACAAGACGATGACCACGATGGATCAGTTCAAGGGCTGCCTCACTCTTTCCGATTCCGCTCTCACCCATAATGAGTACACCTTCACCATATACATCAACTAAAACACCATGAATAGAAATACGTGGAGCGAGTTCCTCACTCAGCCAACGTACAGAATTCGCAATAAAGTCTGATGTCGTCATCTCTGTTGTAAAAATCGGAACACCGTTTTTCTCTGCTGTATCAAGCATCTGTGGTATTGGCTCTAAGCCACGACAAAATACAAGACATGGAATATTAAAACTGAAAATCTTCTCACACAGCTGGGTGATGGATTCTTCTGGAATCTGCTTTATATATGCTGCCTCAACATTACCGATAACCTGTATTCTCTCTGAATCAAAATGTTCAAAAAAACCTGCAAGCTGTAATGCAAGACGATTAACGCCTGACTGTTCGATCATAATATTGTCTGTATCAATATCCGGTAACAGGCTTTTTAAGTTCATCTTTTTTACAAATTCTGTAAGTTTTACTTTGTACATAATCTCCTCCGTATCATTCCTGATATGCTCCCGGAGTCTTTTTGTACAGTAAAGGCACCGGGAATACATCCCTTTTTTCACAATGTTAGTATCTACACTCGTATGTCTACTATACCACATCCCCATTTTTTTTAGAAGTAGCCGTATGAAAAAAGCGATAAATTTCTTCTGCTGTTTTTTCAGTAATTCCATCTGCCTTACAAAGCTCTTCTACTGAAGCCTCTTTAATCTTTCCTATATCTTTAAAATACTTCATAAGACTCTTCCTTCTTGCCGGACCGATTCCTTTGATATCATCGAGAACGGAATGTACCTGTTCTTTGCCGCGAAGAGCTTTATGATACGTAATAGCAAAACGATGTGCCTCATCCTGAAGACGGGTTACCATGCGGAACGCTTCAGAATTCTTTGGAAAATCAATAATCTCATTCTGATAATAAAGACCTCTTGTCCGATGGAAATCATCCTTTACCATGCCACAGACCGGAATGTTTAACCCCATTTTTTCAAGAACTTTTACTGCAATATTTACCTGTCCTTTTCCTCCATCCATCATGAGAATATCGGGAAAACGAGTAAAACTTCCAAGCGACATATCCTGCCCTTTTTCTTCTCGTTCTTTTTGCTCTCTGATACCATGAGAAAATCTTCTCTCTAACGCTTCCTCCATACAGCGGTAATCATCCGTTCCCGCTACTGTCCGTATTTTAAACTTCCGGTAATCACTTCTTTTTGCTTTGCCTTTTTCAAAAACAACCATAGATGCGACATTCTCATAACCATTTGTATTAGAAATATCGAATGCTTCCATACGATTTAAGTTTTCAATTCCAAGAAGCTGCTCTAATTCATGAACTGCTCCAATCGTCCGATGCTCTTCTCTTTTCAGTTTTTCGCTATCCTGAATCAGCACGTTCTGTGCATTTTTTCTGGCAAGTTCCATCATCTGATGCTTACTGCCTCTTTTCGGCATCGCAAAGTTTACCTTTGACCCTCTCTTATCTGAAAGCCATTTTTCAAGAATTTCTTTATCCAGAACATCTTCCTGCGTTAATATTTCTTTTGGGATAAATGGTGTTCCAACATAAAACTGTTTAATAAAATCCGTTAAAATCTCCTGTTTTTCGCTATCCCCGATTCCTGTCATATGGAAATGATCCCTGCCAAGGAGCTTTCCGCTTCGGATAAAAAATATTGCCACAACCGCTTCGTCTCCTGCTTTAGCAAGTGCGATAATGTCTCTGTCATCCCCACCGGTATCATTAATCTTTTGTTTTTCCCCGATTCGCTTTACATTTTCAATCAGATCGCGGTACTCAGCTGCCTGTTCAAATTCCAGTTCTGCTGCCGATTTCTTCATTTTATCTTCCAGATTATTTATTATTTCTTTTTCATCGCCATTTAAAAACTTTAGGGCTTTATCCACATATTTCCGATACTCTTCTCTTGAAATATAATTTTGACATGGTGCATCACACTGATTTATCTGATGATAAAGACAGGGCCGGCCCTTCCCTATCTCTTTAGGCAAAGACCGGCTGCAGCTCCGTATTTTGTATACTTTTCTCATTAGTTCAATTGTATCTTTCACCGCCCCCGCACTTGTATACGGACCGAAATATTTCGATTTATCTCTCTTTACCTGTCGGCAAAATAAAATTCTTGGATAATCTTCCTGCACCGTAACACGAATATATGGATAACTTTTATCATCTTTCAACATCGTGTTATAATGCGGGCGGTGTTCTTTAATCAGATTGCATTCCAAAACCAGAGCCTCTAACTCCGAGTCTGTAATGATATATTCAAAATAAGCAATATGAGAAACCATGTGCTGGATTTTTACACTCTTATTATAACTGCTCTGAAAATACTGACGCACACGATTTTTAAGAATTCGTGCTTTGCCAACATAGATAATTTCATCCTTGGCATTATGCATCAGATAAACTCCTGGCTTTGCCGGAAGTTTTTTCAGCTCTTCCTGAATATCAAACATAATTTACTCTTCCTGTTTTACTTCCTCACTGTCTTTCTTTTCGGTAACTTTCTGTGCATCCTGACTTTCCGCATCTTTTAATGAAGATTCTTCTGATACCGTTTCTACTTCGGATAACTCTGTTTTCTCCTTATCCTCTTCAACACTTTCCGGTTCATCTTTCTTTAAAGATTTATTGTAAATTTCCATAAATTCTTTACCGGTAATTGTCTCTCTTTCGATCAGGAATTCTGCGATCTCATCCATAACTTCTCTGTGATCTTCAATAATCTTCTTCGCCTTATCGTATGCCACTTTGAGCATTTCTTTTACTTCTTCATCGATGAGTGCACCTGTTGCATCGGAACAGTTCATTACCGCCCGTCCGTCAAGATAACGATTCTGAATGGATTCCAGACCCATAAGACCAAACTTCTCAGACATACCGTACTGTGTCACCATCGCTCTTGCAATCTGTGTTGCTCTTTCGATATCATTAGAAGCTCCTGTTGTAACAGAATGGAATACAACTTCTTCTGCTGCACGTCCTCCAAAAAGTGTTACAAGTTCTCCAAGCATCTGCTCTTTGCTCATAAGGTACTTTTCTTCTTCCGGAACCTGCATCGTATAACCAAGCGCTCCCATTGTTCTTGGAACAATCGTAATCTTTTGAACCGGTTCTGTATTCTTCTGTACAGCGATTGCCATCGCATGCCCCACCTCGTGGTAAGCAACGATTTTCTTTTCTTCTTCGCCAAGAATACGATCCTTCTTTTCTTTACCTGCAATAACTACTTCCACAGCTTCTAAAAGATCTTTCTGAGATACCGCTTCCCTGCCGGCTTTTACTGCCGCAAGCGCTGCCTCATTGATCATATTCGCAAGATCGGAACCAACCGCTCCTGAAGTTGCCAGAGCAATCTCATCAAAGTTCACTGTCTCATCCATCTTAACATTCTTTGCATGTACCTTTAATGTCTCAACACGTCCCTTAAGATCCGGTCGTTCTACAATAACTCGCCGGTCAAAACGTCCCGGTCTAAGAAGTGCTTTATCCAGTACTTCCGGTCGGTTTGTCGCTGCTAAAATAACAAGACCCTTTGAAGAATCAAAGCCATCCATCTCTGCAAGTAAAGCATTCAGCGTCTGTTCACGTTCATCGTTACCGCCACCGTAACGGCTGTCACGACTCTTACCGATTGCATCAATCTCATCGATAAAAATAATACATGGTGCCATGGACTGTGCCTGTTTAAACAGATCACGAACCCTGGAAGCACCAACACCAACGAACATCTCTACAAAGTCTGAACCACTTAATGAGAAAAATGGTACATTTGCTTCTCCGGCTACTGCCTTTGCCAGTAAAGTTTTACCTGTTCCCGGAGGTCCTACTAATAATGCTCCCTTTGGCAATCTTGCACCAATTTCAATATATTTACCTGGATTATGGAGGAAGTCTACCATTTCAGTAAGGCTTTCCTTTGCCTCATCCTGACCGGCAACATCTGCAAAAGTAACCCCTGTCTTTTTCTCGACATATACTTTGGCATTACTCTTTCCTACGCTGCCCATCATACCGCCGCCCTTGCCGATTCCACGCATAACGAAATACATCATTCCATAGATCAGCACAAACGGAAGTACATAACTAACCATAACAGAAAGAATCGCATTCGATCCACTGCTGTCCTGCTGTTCATAAGAGCTGATCTTATTCTGATCTTCTGCTTCTTTTAAACGATTGACGAGCAATGCATCATTCATTGAAACCGTATAATACGTTGTCTTCATTAATGGATTCTGCTGTGTTTTCGGTTCAATATAAATCTTGCGATCTGCGACCTGTACTTTTTTAATCTCTCCCTTATCCAGCATCGTAAGGAACTTACTATACGAAATCTTCTTCTGGGAGCCATTTTTATAACGGCTCATCACAGAAGTAAAGAGAGCAGTAATTCCAAGACAAACGACCAGCAGGATAATCGCAGATTTTATGTTCTTCTTTTTGTTTGGATTATCGTTTTGATTATTTTTATTGTCCATTTACGCCTCCATGACGTTTTATAATTTCTTTAATACCTCAATGGCATCTTTCATATAATTATTTTCAACGTACTCAATCTTTCCTGCATCACAGGCTGCAGCAAGTGTTGGATCCATTGGAATCTTAGCCAGAACAGGAACTGCATACTCTGCTGCAATTTCATCGATATGGCTTTCTCCAAATACCTTGATCTGCTTGCCACAGTCAGGACACTCTACATAACTCATATTCTCTACTAAACCAAGAATAGGAACATTCATCATTCTTGCCATGTTAACAGCCTTCTCTACGATCATTCCAACTAATTCCTGTGGAGATGATACGATAACGATACCATCTAAAGGAACAGACTGGAAAATAGTCAGTGGAACATCACCGGTTCCTGGAGGCATATCGATAAACATATAATCAACGTTATGCCATAATGTTTCTCCCCAGAACTGCTTGATCACACCGCCAAGTACCGGACCTCTCCAGATAACAGGATCTGTTTCGTTCGCAAGCATCAGGTTCACAGATACAATATCAATTCCGCAAGTTGTTGTCGCTGGCAGAATCAGTCCATCTGCATTACCTACAAGATTTATGGAAAGTCCAAAAGCTTATATGTTAAGCGTAGAACAAAACGGGGAAGACTATGTATACAAATATGGTACAACTAAAATCTATAACAGAGTATCTTTTTTACTTAGGATGGATATGAATATTGATGATTCATTCGATAGACAATTAATCAACAACTTAGCAGCATATGGAAGATCAACTGATGTATATGACCAAGTAGTTGTTCAAAAACTAATCTATGAAAATGCTAATAAAGATTATACTGTTAAAGTGCTAGATGACTTTAAAAATCCAATTGATACTAGTAAAAAAGAACAAGAAATATTTTTCCTGTCCTTTTATTATAGTTAATATATTAATCTATTATTACAAATAAAATAATAATAGAACTCCTCCTATAACAGTAAAAATAAATCCGAACATCTTAAGCCCAAGTGCGCCTTCATTTTGATCTCCAAAGCTAAAAAACTTTTTAGTAATTGGTCTTGCATCATATATTAAAATTATTCCTATTAAAACAAATACTGCACCTAACATTCTTAAAAATAAATCCATTTTCTACATCCTTTTTTACTTAAATTACATTAGCATTATACCTATTTCATATTCAAAAGTCAATGACCAAACAAATACCTAATCACTTCGCAAAAATTGTAGAAAATACTAACATAATACATAACATTTTAAATCTCGCACACGGCAGTTTTATAAGCAGTTTTGAGAATTCTCTTAATACATAAACCGAGAAAAGCACCTACCACAATAGTGATAGGCGCTTTCCAGAAAATCACGACAACTTTTTACTTTTTATGGTTTTCAACATACACCTGATCCGCCATCTGCATGATGTACTCATATGCTGTAAGACCGCCAGGGATTTCTCCTAAAACTGCATCAACCTTCTGATAAATTTCTTCCGCAGTAATTGGTTCAGATGATGACCACATAAATGATTTTTTAAAAGCATATTCATAGATGCATTCTTTAGTTGAATCATCAGCAACAAGTTTTTTAAATAACATGTTTTTAAGGATTTCTGTTCGAAGATTATCCTTCAAGCCTGTCTTTCTGATATATTCCATTGTTTTTGTATAGCAAAAATCTTTGTAAATGTCATATACCATTGCCTCAACAACCTTTTTAACCATCTGCTCATCTGAATACCGTTCATTTGTATTTGGAATATAGAAATCCTTTTCTCGAAGAACAACATCAACGCATTCAAAAGCTTCTTCAATTCCATCTTCAAGTGTCTCCGGTGATCCAGGCAATTTGCAGATATTAACAGCTTTCTCAACTGCATCTTCAAAAGAATACTCCGGATGATCGATCATTCCAAATACAGTTCCACGGATAATGTCATATCCAATAAGCTCTTTTGGAATTCTTCGACGTCTTGTTGCCAAAACAATTGCTGAATGCAACCGCTCTCTGTCAAAAGTTACTCTTAATTTTCTTGTTTCCTTCTGCATATCTTTTACCTCATGCTTTCTCTTAGGCACATCTGCCTGTTGCTTTATTTATTATGTTAACAATAACATTATACCACCTTTTTGTTTACATTGCAAGTCTGCAATTATTGATTTCATCGCAATTTTCGACAATTTATATTTCTATTCTACTACCAAATTTTTCATCAACTACCTTTTTAAGTAATTTATTTTTATCTTTTTCAAGCTTTGGATCATCATTAATAATTTTAATTGCAATCGCTTGAACAGCCTTCAGTGTCCCAATATCTTCAAACAAATTGGCAATTTTAAATTCAGGTAAACCATGTTGCTTTGTTCCAAAGAACTCACCAGTACCACGAAGTTCCAAATCTTTTTCTGAAATAACAAATCCATCATTAGTTGAAGTCATAACCTTCATACGCTCTCTTATTACTTGCGAATTTCCATTATATTTTAATATACAATATGATTGATACTCACCTCTTCCAACTCTTCCTCTCAACTGATGAAGCTGTGCCAATCCAAATCTTTCAGCATTTTCAACAACCATAATATTACTATTAGGAACATTAACACCAACCTCAATAACAGTAGTAGAAATTAAAATATCAATATTCCCATTTTTAAATTCTTCCATTATTGCATCTTTCTCTTTTGGCTTCATTTTTCCATGCAAATACTCTACTCTATAATCTGAAAAAACTTCATTCTTATAATGTTCCGCAAGTTCCATAACAGATTTTGCATTAATTTCTTCATTTTCTTCTACAAGAGGACAAACAATATATGCCTGTCTTCCCTGATCAATCTGTTGTTTTAAGAAATTATTAACCCTTTGATCCATTCCTTTAGTAACAGCATATGTTTCAATTTTCTTTCTATTAGGAGGCAACTCATCAATAATCGAAATATCCAAATCGCCATACAAAATCAAAGCTAAAGTTCTTGGAATTGGAGTTGCAGTCATAACTAAAACATCAGGATTATCACCTTTTTGCGTAATTATACTTCTCTGTCTTACTCCAAATCTATGCTGTTCATCTGTAACAACTAGACCTAGCTTTTTAAATACAACATTTTCTTCTAACAACGCATGCGTTCCAATTAAAATATCTATTTCCCCCGCTTCTAGTCTTCTTAAAATATCCTCTTTTTTCTTTTTTGTAATTCCACTAATAAGCAACTCACATCGAATGCCAGTATCTTTTAAAATTTCAGTAAAACTCTCCAAATGCTGACTAGCTAAAATCGCAGTTGGCGCCATTATGGCAGCTTGATATCCACTTTTAACACACTTATATGCAGCAATTAATGCTACAACAGTTTTACCTGAACCAACATCCCCTTGAAGCAATCTATTCATTGGCTTTTCTCGTTCCATATCTGAGTCAATTTCTTCTAAAACTCTAAGCTGAGCCTTAGTTAAAGAAAACGGTAATTTATTAATAACGTCTG
>OLPI01001340.1_pt1 | contig 21998 bp, 20 predicted proteins | sample 1672361 | NCBI WGS metagenome assembly OLPI01 (sample SAMEA3136675, study PRJEB25190) | human gut metagenome
CGCAAAAAAGAGAACGCCCCAAAATAACCGTTATAAAGGAGCCCCCTGCGGGCTTCTTTTTTACATTTAATAGAAATGAAGTTCGGTTATGTCGAACAGTATATTGCGTAGGCGATTATTTATTCGACAGGCTGCGGGGATATTGACATTTATTCGCCGCTTCGTTATTCTGTATGATGATAAACGTATGACAAATCGTTTATCAAATATTACACCAAAGAGAGGTTAATACCATGAAAAAAGTAAACTGGCTGGTGGTCGCCGCCGGTCTGGTGGTAGGCGCTGCCGCCGTACTGCTGACCGCACTGGGCAACCCCGGCAACATGGGCTTCTGTATCGCCTGCTTCCTGCGTGATACGTCCGGCGCCCTCGGCCTGCACTCTGCCGCGGTAGTACAGTACATCCGTCCCGAGATCATCGGCATCGTACTGGGCTCCCTCATCGCCGCTCTGGGCTTTAAGGAGTTCAAGGGCCGCGGCGGCTCCTCCCCTGCCCTGCGCTTTGTCCTGGGTATGTTCGTCATGATCGGCGCACTGGTTTTCCTGGGCTGCCCGCTGCGTATGATGATCCGTATCGGCGGCGGTGATCTGAACGCCATCGTCGGTCTGGTGGGCTTCGTTGTCGGTATCTTCGTCGGAACCCTGTTCCTCAAGAAGGGCTTTACCATGAAGCGCGCCTACACGCTCGGCTCCCTCGAGGGCAGCGTTATGCCCGCTATCGTTATTGCATTCTTCATCCTGCTGGTTGCTGCTCCCTCCTTTATCCACTTCTCCACCGAGGGCCCCGGCAGCAAGCACGCTCCCATCGCCGTTGCGCTGATCGTCGGCCTGATCGTCGGTGCTTTGGCCCAGCGTTCCCGCCTGTGTACCGTCGGCGGCATCCGTGACGCTATGATGTTCAAGGATTTCAAGCTGCTGTATGGCTTTATCGCCGTTATTGTCGCCGTTGTGATTGGCAACCTGATCACCGGCAACCTCAACTTCGGCTTTGCCGGTCAGCCCATCGCCCACACCGACGGTCTGTGGAATGCTCTGGGTATGGCTCTGGTAGGCTGGGGCTCCGTGCTGCTGGGCGGCTGCCCGCTGCGTCAGCTCGTACTGGCCGGTGAAGGCAGCGCAGACAGTACCATCACCGTACTGGGTATGATGGTCGGTGCTGCCCTGTGCCACAACTTCGGTTTGGCTTCTTCCGCTAACGGCCCCACCCAGAACGGTATGATCGCTGTGATCATCGGCTTCGTGGTAGTAGCCGTTGTATCCTTCCGCAATATTGCAAAGGAGGCATAAAAATGGTAGACGCAAGAGGATTGGCCTGCCCAATGCCGGTAGTCATGGTGCAAAAGGAAGTAAAAAAATCCAACCCCGCCGAGATGACCGTACTGGTGGATAACCAGTGTGCCGTGGAGAATGTGACCCGTTTTGCGGGCAGCCAGGGCTACCGTGTTGACGTAAAGGCGGACGGTGAGGATTTCACCCTGACCCTGACCAAATAACATGAACAGTTATGTTGCAACCTTTCACACCCATTTTTCCGCCCAATGCACCGCCCGTACCATGATGAAGGCCGGGATCGATGCCAGAATGGCGCCGGTTCCCCGGTCGCTCAGCACCGACTGCGGCACCTGTGTACGCTATACGGCGGCCACACCGCTTACCGAAATGATGCACGCCGATTATGACGCCATCTATGAAGCGGCGGACGGGAAATACCGTGAACTGCAAAAAAATCAAGACACATAAAAAGTGAGCTGTCGGCACAAAGCCGGCAGCCCATTTTTTATAGATTTCCCAGCTCCTCGCTGATGATGAGCCAGCGGTCGAGCGTTGCATCCAGAAGCTGCTGCTTCTCCTCAATAAGGGTGCAAAGCTCCTGCAGCCGCTGATAATCATTCTGCACACTGTCCAATGACATTTCGGCCTTTGCCGCCTCCAGCTCCTCCTCCAGCGTATGGATGAGCGCTTCCGCTTCGGCATATTCCTTGCGGCGGCGTGCATCCTCCCGGCGCTGCTCCTTGCCGCGATTGTATTGCTTTTTCCGCTCGCTGTCGGTCTTGGTGTGGGCGGGGGCGGCTTTTTCGCTTCCCTGCTCTGCCCTGGCCTTGAGATAATCGCCGTAGCCGCCCTTATACTGCGTGAGTTTGCCGTTTTCGATGGCAAAGATCCGGTTCGGGACACGGTCCAGCAGGTAACGGTCGTGCGATACGATAATCAACGTGCCCTCGTATTCCGAAAGTGCCTGCTGCAAAACCTCCTTGGAGGGAAGGTCAAGATGGTTGGTGGGTTCATCCAGTACCAATACGTTGCTGCCCGCAAGGCATATCATCGCCAGCTTTAATCTTGCCCGTTCTCCACCGGAAAGCTGTCCGACCAGACGGTAGGCGTCCTCCCCGGTAAGCCCCATGGCGCCCAATGCGGTGCGCAGGGGTGTTTCGTACATCCGGGGGTAGGCCTTCCACATGGTATCCATGACGGTAAGGGACTGGTCAAGGTGGTCGCTTCCCTGATCGTAGTAGCTGCGTTTAACACCGCGTCCCCAGGAAATTCTGCCCGTTACGGGCGGTTGGGCGGAAAGCAGGGCACGCAGCAGGGTGGTTTTTCCGCTGCCGTTCGGCCCGATAATGGCAACCTTATCACCGCGTTGGATATTGAATTCGGCGTCGGAAAGCAGCACCCGTTCCTTTTCCCCGCTGCCCACCGCAATGGTAAGGTTTTCGACGGTCAGAACATCCTTGACCGGCTCGGTTTCAAATTCCAGGCGGATTTTTGGCGGCTTTAAGCGGCGGCGGGGCTTCCCTACCGGCTCCAGCCGCTCCAGCATCTTCTGCCGGGACTGTGCCATTTTCGTCGTAGAGGCACGCACCAGATTGCGGGCAACATAATCTTCAAGCTTGGCACGCTCCGCCTGCTGCTGTTCATACAGCTTTTTCTGGCGGGCGTCCTGCTCCTCCCGCTGCTTGGTATAGGCGGTATAGTTGCCCTTATATTCCCACAGGGCGGCGTCCTCCAGCTCCCATATCTTATTGCAGAGCTTATCAAGGAAGTAGCGGTCGTGCGAAACCACCAGCAAGGCCCCTTTATAGCCGGAAAGGTAGTCCTCCAGCCAGTTTAAGGTGGCAAAATCAAGGTGGTTGGTGGGCTCATCCAAAATAAGCAGACTGGGAGCCTCCAGCAGCAGCTTGGCGATCGCAAGCCGGGTCTGCTCTCCGCCGGAGAGCTTATCCACACATTTATCAAAGCCGTGCTCGGCAAAGCCCATGCCGGTAAGCACCGTTTTTATTTTAACTTCGATTTGATAGCCGTCCCGCGCAAGAAAAGCGTCCTCGGTGCGGCGGTACTCCTCGGCTAGTGCCGGGCTATCACCCGCCGCCATCTGCCCCTGAAGCTCCTTCATGCGGCGCTCCAGCGCATATACATCGGCAAAAACCGACTGCATCTCCTGCCAAATGGTTCCCTCAAAGGTCAGTCCGCAGTTCTGCTTTTGATAACCGATGGAAAGATCGGACCCTCGGGCGATCTCGCCGGGGCCGTCGTCCGGCTCCAGTTCGTCGCAGATGACCCGCAAAAGGGTGGTCTTGCCGGTACCGTTGGGGCCGACCAAACCGATCCGGTCATGATCTTCTATTTTTGCGGTTACACCGCTGAAAATAACCTCACTGCCAAAGCTCTTGGTTACATCATGCAGCGATACCTGCATCAGACCTCCCTCCTTTCCGAAAGACAGCCAAAATATTATAGCACAGGGCGGCCCGGATGGAAAGCCTTTTTGCGTTCGGTTATTCCCAAACCGGCACCGGGATGCTATAATGGGGGCATAGAAGCCCGAAAAGGAGAGCTTTATGTTTAAGAAAAATGATATTATTCCACTGAAAATAGAGTCTGTCACCGGGGAAGGCAGCGGTGTAGGGCATGCAGACGGCATCGCCGTTTTTGTGCCGATGACAGCTGCCGGTGATGAATTGAAGGTACGCATTGTAAAGGTGCAGAAAAGCTACTGCTACGGCATCATTGAGGAGCTCCTTGTCCCCTCCCCCGACCGTATTCCGGCGGACTGCGCCTGCTACAAGCGCTGCGGCGGGTGCAGCCTGCGGCATATCACCTATGAGGCCGAGCTGCGGGAAAAAACAGGCTGGGTACGGGATGCGATGAAGCGGATCGGCGGCTATGAGATGGAACCGCTGCCGATTCTTCCCTCCCCTTGCCATGACCGTTACCGCAATAAGGCGCAGTTCCCCTTTGGCAGGAATGAAAACGGCTGCTATACCGGCTTTTTTGCGCTGCGCAGCCATACCGTTATCCCCTGCAGGGATTGTCCCCTCCAGCCTGCTCTGTTCAGCGAGATTGCCGGATGGGTGTGCCGCTATGCCGATGCGCACGGTATCACCGTCTATGATGAAGGAACCGGCAAGGGGCTGCTGCGGCATCTTTATCTGCGGCAGGCGGCTATCGACGGAAGGGTCATGCTGTGTCTCATCATAAACGGCAGCCGGCTGCCCGATGCCGATGAATTTGCCCGGCAGGTGCAGGAGGCCTTCCCCAAGGTTTCCACCGTAATCCTTAATCACAACACCCGGCGGGATAATGTGATCCTCGGGAAAGAACAGACGGTGCTGGCAGGGCCCGGCACTTTACAGGATACCCTTTGCGGGATCTCCGTTTCGCTTTCCCCAAACAGCTTTTATCAGGTCAACCATGATGCTGCCGAGCAACTTTACCGGGAAGCCGCCCGGCTGGCTGACCTGAAGCCCGAAGAAACGCTGCTTGACCTCTATTGCGGAGCCGGTACCATCGGGCTTTCGATGGTGCGCCCGGGGCAAAAGCTCATCGGTGTGGAGGTGGTGCCCGGCGCCGTGGAAAATGCCCGGGAAAACGCCCGTCGTGCCGGTGTGACCGATGCAGAATTCATCTGCGGGGACGCCGGGCGTGCCGCTACTATCCTTGCTGCGCGCGGGTTGCGGCCGGATGTGGTCGTGCTTGACCCGCCGCGTAAGGGCTGCGACAATGTGACGCTTCAGGCTGTCGTTCAAATGGCGCCCGGGCGCATCGTGATGGTGAGCTGTAACCCCGCCACCATGGCACGGGATGCCGCCGCCCTGCGGGATATGGGGTATATCCTGCAATGCTACCGCCCCGTGGATCTTTTCCCCCGCACGGCGCATTGTGAGACGGTGGGGCTGTTCATCCGGGAATAACTAATCAGTCAATTATATGCATGAGCGGGCAAGCACAGTTTTGTGCCTGCCCGCTTTGGCTTGCATATGAGCTATGTTCGTTCAGCTTCCCTTGCGCTGTTCTGTATCGGCATTTGGGGACGCCTCGGACTCTCGTTGCAAAATCCATTCGATCTTTTTACCGATGATCTCCCCGGATACTGCATCGATCTTGTAGGAATACGCACACTTGTCCGTGTAGAACTCCAGAATGTAGCAAGGCTTGCCCTGATTGCGGCTCAGCTCCTCTCTGGTGAACACGATTTTTTGTGTGGCTTCATTAAGTCCGGCATCCTTCAGGGCGATCTCCTTCGCCTCCTCCAGAGAGATGAAGTCCGTTGTCACAATCTCTTTCTGCTGCTTCTCCAACACAGTGCCTAGCACCGCATCAATGCGGTATGTCCACTGTGTTTTCGTATCGGCAAAGACGAACCGGTAGTAAGGCGTTTTGATGCCGCCGGCAACCAGCTCTTCTGTCGTGAAGACCACCTTTACGTTGACCCCGGCATCGTCCAGTGCGATTTTCTTCGCGTCCGCCAGAAGAATGAAGTGGTAAGCCTCCATGATGTTGCCGTTCTTGGCGTCCACCTTGTAAGAATACTGCTTCTTCGCGGTGTAGAACTCCAAGATGTAGCAGGGCTTGCCCGAATTGCGGTTCAGCTCCTCTCGGGTGAACACGATTTTCTGCGCTGCCTCATCCAGCCCTGCGTCTTTCAGGGAAATCTTCTTTGCTTCTTCCAAAGAGATGAAATCTGCAGTGTCGATTTCCGTTGTGGCGGTCTCTTTCTGCTTTTTCTCCAGAACGATACCCAGCACCGCATCAATGCGATAGGTCCACTGTGTTTTTGCATCGGCAAAGACAAGCCGGTAGTAGGGAGTCTTGATGCCGCCGCTTACAAGGGTTTCTTCTATAAAGGTGACCCTGTCGGTGCATCCGGCATCATCCACGGCGATCTTCTTGGCTTCGGTCAGGGTGATGAACTTCCCGGCGTACATAATTTCCCCGGTCTTGGCATCGATCATGTAGGAATACTGTGCCGTCCCGGTGTAGAACTCCAGGATGTAGCAGGGCCGCCCTTGGTTGCGGTTCAGCTCTTCCTTGGTGAAGATGATCTTCTGCGCCAGCTCATTCAGCCAGGCGTCCTTCAAGGCGATCTTCTTTGCATCCTCCAAGGAGATAAGCTTCGATATGCTGACGGAGGCTGCGCCGGGGTCCTCCTGCAAATTCAGCAGCTCATCCAGCGGCATACGGGCAACCTCATCGGTGGGCAGGCCGGTTTGATCAGATGCGGCAAGGATCCAGTCGGCACGCCCGAGGGAAACATGGTATTCCTCCGCGATTTTCGCAGCCTCGACGTTTTCGGCCGATACGGAATGGAACACCAGCGTACCGACGGCTTCGGTCTGCTCCAGGGCCTTTTGGATCTCCGATGAGAGGGCGTTTTTCCGCTCGGCATCGGCGCCAAGGCGGGCATCAAAGGAAATCAAAACGGTGGCATTGCCGTTTTGGATATAGCCGCCGGCTTCATAGGCGGCAACCGTGCGCGTCAGTGCGGTCTCAATGCTTTGATTTTCCAGTACGACATCATGGAGTGCGTTTTCCGCATCGCTATTCAGACAGCGGGCGTGTTTTACCGTACCGTTTCTTGCCACGGTGTATTCCACGCCGGGGTTCACATCCATTGTAAAGGTGCCCACGGACGCATTGCTTCGGATGACATTGGCAACGATACCGGTACAGAGTACCAGCGCCAGACAGGCAGCCAGCAGGCCCAGTCTGCCCCAACCGTGGTTTCTGATAACAGTCGGCTCACATTCCGCATCCGCAATCAGTCTATCATCGATTTTTCCGATGGAGTGAAGAAGAACTTCGGTTTTCATAGCATAATACCCTCCTTTTCAAGAAATATCCGTAACTCGTTTCTCATACGGAAAAGCAGCGACGTCACCTTGCTCTCGCTCATTCCGTATGCATCCGCAATATCCCGTATTGCGTAAAGGTGCCAGTACCGGCGGACAAAGATGCGGCGGTTTTGTTCCGGCCTGGAATACAGAAAGCGGTCGATGGCGGCGGCCAGCTCCTTTTCTTCAATCGCCTGCTCCACACTTGTATTGGCGGGGATACAGGCTTCTAACTCGGACAGCACAAGTTCCACCTGCCCGTGCCCACGTTTTTCTGCGGTATACCGTTTATAGCGGTTGAGGGCGAGGTTGCGCGTGATTTTTCCCAAATAGATCGATAAGCGGTTCGGGCGCTGTGGCGGGATCGAGTTCCATGCGCCCAGATAGGTGTCGTTGGAGCATTCCTCCGCATCCTCATTGTTATGTAGGATGTTATACGCGATGGTGTGGCAGTAGCTGCCGTACTTATCCGCCGTGGCGGTGATGGCTAACTGATTACGCGCCCAGTACAGCTCTATGATCTCATGGTCTTTCATTGTGCCCTCCCTTCGTTACGTGTAAAGGCCTTTCACCAATATAGACAACAAAATTCGGCTTTTATTGCGTGGACGGGAAAACTTTTTCAATTTTATAATATCATGCTGGAACGAATATTACCATAGGCATAAGAAAAAGCGCAGCCGGTTTTGGCCGATTGCGCCTTTTCGAATACCGATTTACGGACTTATTCCCGTGTTGGGCGATGTATTGTCGATGATCTTCCATTCCCCTGTTTTCACATCCTGAACCAGATAGAAGTACTGCCGTGTGGTGCCGTCATCCATAAAGGTCTTTGTATGGTCATACTTCACATAGTATTTCGCCCTAACCACCAAAAAATGCTCCGCCAGAAACTCATCCGTCCAGCCTCTTTCCTTGGCTAGGTCGCTGCCGGCATACATGCTGATGATGCGCTCTGTTTCGCTTTCGTCAACAGCGATCTCATCTATGCGCACAAAAACGGTGTACTCCTTTTCGTCCTGGCTCTCAATTGCGCTTTGAACGGTTCGGATCGGATCGTTTGACGGTTTTTGGAACCATGGATCAAAAAGCCCGAGCTCATATGTCGCAAAGCCGCAAAGAGCAAGTGCTGCGATGATGGCAGCGATCAGCATGCCGATCCGCTTCGGCCTGATTTTCGATGCGCTCGCCCTCCGGTAGGACAGCACTTCATCAATATATTTATCGTCCAATTCGCCCATGGCTTCGGTAAACCTCTTTGCATTCATACCAGCACCTCTCTTTCGATCAAGTATTTCCGCAGCTTTTCACGGATACGGGTCAGCCGGACGGAGATGTTCTTCTCCGTCAGCCCCACCTTTTCGGCGATGTCCCCACAGCGGTCGGCAAACCAGTAGCGGCGCAGGAAGATCACACGATCCTCCGGCGTCAGCATATCCAGAAAGCCCTCAATGATGCGAGCCAGCTCCCTCGCTTCGATCTCTGCTTCTACCATATCAGGCGCTGCGATGCAGGCTTCAATTTCCTCCATCGCAACGGTATAGCGGCTGCTTCGCTTGGCTGCTTCCCTTTTGTAATAGGCGTTCAGGGAAATATTGCGAACCATTTTGCAGAGGTAGGTCAGCAGCGGATCGGGCTTTGCGGGCGGAATTGCGTTCCACGCCCCCAGGTAGGCGTCATTGACGCACTCCTCCGCATCCTGCCTGTTGTTTACGATATTAAATGAGAGACTGTGACACACCTTCCCGTATTTTGCATCCAACTCCCGGATCGCCTGCTGGTCACGTTGAAAAAATAACTCAATTATTTTTGTGTCATCCATCTTACACATCGCCTCCTTTCCGGCTTCACCCATATACTACGGTTCCGGCGGCAAATACTACATCTTTTGCCGAATTTTCTTTAAATAATCATAGCAGGTTTTCACCTGTATCTGCATTTTTCCAAATAAAAAAGAGGCAGTCTTAATGCCCCTTTCTCATAATATCCCGCAAAAACGGAATCATCAGCACCGCATCTGCTGCGATCCATGCCGCAGGGTCGGCCGCACACAGTGCATAAAATGCGAGCCGCGGTGCGGCTGCGCTCACTTCCCCACCTGCCAGCAGCGCCGGCAGCACAAGACACACCGCCACACGGCCTGCCAACTCGGCAGTCCCGGCGCCTAAAATAAACCGCGATTCCCCGATGCCCTGCACGCAGTTCCGCACCACAAAAATAAATCCGAGGAACAGGTACATCGCAAGGTCTACGTACAGATAGGTATTACCGTAGCGAATGGTCTCCGCCGTGATTTTATCGGCGCTCAAAAAAATCTTGAGGTAGCTGCCGCCGACGGAAAGCCATAGCCCCAGCAGGATGGAAAGTCCCGCCAGCGCCGATACCATCATCAGCGCCTGCACCGTTCCCTTTTTGATCCGATCCGGCCGCCCGGCGCCTTTGTTCTGCGCTGTGTAGCTGGTCATTGCAGCGCCAAGGCCGTTCAGCGGGGTCATCAGCAGGCTATTCAGCTTATTTGCCGCGCCAAAGCCGTTCTGTGCCGCATGGGAGACCATCTCTCCGCCCAGGATATCAAACTTCACCACGACGCTCTGCATCACGATGATACCGATGGCAAGCACCGAGAACTGCAGGCCAAGCGGAAGTCCCTGATTAAGGTGCCGCAGGATATCCCTTCCGGTGATCTTCCAGTCCTCCCGCCGCAGCCGAATTTTGGGGTATTTGATAAAGGCATAAAGAAAACAGCCCACCGTGCTGATAAGCTGTGCCATTATCGTGGCGATGGCCGCACCCGCTACGCCCCAGCGGAAGCTCACGATAAACAACAGGTCCAGCCCGATATTGAGGATGGTGGAAAAAAGCAGGAACAAAAGCGGCGTCACCGAATCCCCCATACTGCGTAAAAAGGAACAGATGAAATTATAGAAAAGCTGTGCGCCGATGCCCGCAAAGATGATTGCACAGTAGGTATAGGCGGCACGGTACACCTCCGGACTGTCCGGCGTTACATTGATCCACGCCAGCATGGGACGCAACAGCAAAAGCGCCAGCCCCGTAAGCACCACCGTAAGCGCCGCCGAAAGAATGATTTGGGAGGAAAGCGAGCGCCGCACACCGGCATCATCCCGTGCGCCCACCTCCGCTGCCGTCACCACGCAAAAGCCCGCGCTGACGCCGAAGGCAAACTGCAAAAAGATAAAGATGAGCGAGCTGGTGTCGTTCACCCCGGCCACCTCACCGGCGGTCAGCGTCTGCCCCACTATGGCGGCATCACTGATGGTATAAACCTGCTGTAACAGGTAGCTGATAATAATGGGAAAGGCAAACGCCAAGATCGTTTTCCACGGCGCGCCCTCGGTCAAATCTCTGGGCCGGAAAAAGCCATGTAAAGAAATCCGTGAAGCTCTGTTTTCGTTCATCATATTGCACCATGCCGCCCTGCGGCTCTCTTTATCGTATTTCTGTTTCTTTCATCAAAGTAGTCATTATAATCATGCAGGCTTTCTCTGTCAAGCTGAAATTTCATGTATTTTGCTGCAAAACAAGCATTTTATTTTGTGCATATTTACACTGTGATGGGCACTGTCTTTACTTTTGTTCTTTGTTCATTATTTCGTGTTTATTTTCCGCAAAAAGTTTCACTTATTGTTCATATCCGCTTTACAACTTTCTCCGCAGGATGCTCTATAATAAAATCACAGCAAGGGAACAGGAACCCGATGCTGTAAACCTCCTCATAACCCCCTCAATTACAGTCAACACATTAACCTCTCTCTTACCTCTATCACAAAGAAAGAGCCCGGGTGTTGTCATGAAAACAGTCCCCGGGCTCTTCCTTTATTATATGTATTATTGGATGCGAACCAGTAAAACGGTGTCCTCTTCGCGGCTCGCACGGATTTCCAGACCGAATTCATCCTTCTTACGGGTAAAATGCAGCAGGTCGCCCTCATAACAGGGGGTCTTGAACATCACATCCATACGCTTTATTTGCATTTTGTTCATTTCATCACCGGTGAATGTCCCCATCAGCGCCCGGACGTAGGCGGTATTGTTCATGTGGCCGCCCACATCGATATCGGTGGAACGCACCCGGTATTCGGCGTAGGGCTCCAGCCCCTCAAAGCAGTCGGGGATGCGTGCAAACGGCTCCGGGCAGATGCCGGGCAGGTCAAACCGGTAGCCATCGGGATAAACGCGATCAATGGGCGTAAGCCTGTGTGTATCGGTGGTGATGACTGCCCATTCGGTCTTGCCTGTCAGCATCATTTCATCGCCGCACCGCAGAACATAGCTGCGGTTACCCCGCATTCTGCTGTGCTGTTCCGGCCATGTTTCCATCGTCACCATCTGCGTGATCTGCGGGCGGTTTATAAAATTGATCTGCGTTTTAACCGTCAACCAAAAAAGGCCCATTCCGGCCATATCTAGTACTCCGCTGCCAAGCTGTCCGGCGTGAATGGACGCAATATCCATAAAAAGCCCGAAGCTTTCGGCATAGCTTAACCGCCCGTCCGCATCGCAGATGCTCGGGCCGATCTCTCTCTCCGTTGTGTACTTCTCCAACATGGGGCAACCCTCACTCTATTTATTTTAGGAAAAATGGTGTATAATGCTATTGTACCATCCCTAACAAATATTGCAAGGAACAAAAGCGAAATATTGAGCAAAGGAGAACGAAAAAAATGTGCACAGCCATCACCTACCGTACAAAAGACTTTTACATGGGCCGCACGCTGGATTTTGACTTTGCCTACCCCTGCGAAGTCACCGTTATGCCCCGTCACTTCCCGCTTACCCTCTGCCACGGTGGGGAGCTGCGGGAGCATTTTGCCATCATCGGCATGGCGCATACCGCCGAGGGCTATCCGCTCTACTTTGATGCCGTCAATGAAAAGGGACTGGGGATCGCGGGGCTGAATTTTGTAGGGAATGCCGCCTATGCCGCCTCCGGTGAGGACAAGCCAAACATCGCACAGTATGAGCTGATCCCGTGGTTGCTGGGTACCTGCACCACCGTGAAGGAAGCCTGTGAAGCCCTGACCTCCGTTCATTTGACCGGTACACCGTTTAATGAAAACTATCCCACGGCTTCCCTGCACTGGCTGCTTGCCGATAAAAATAAGGCCGTCGTGATAGAGCACACCGCCGATGGCCTGCACATTTATGAAAATCCCGTAGGCGTGATGACCAATAACCCACCCTTCCCGCAGCAGATGGCAAACCTTGCGCGGTACAGGGGGCTTTCCCCGCATCAGCCGCAGGGGGATTTTGCCGCGGCGATTGGTCTGCCGGAATACAGCCGAGGGCTTGGAACGCAGGGTCTGCCCGGCGGGCTTTCCTCCGACGCACGTTTTGTGCGGGTGGCATTTACCCGCAATAATGCCATCAGCGGCAATAGCGAAGAAGAAAGCGTCGGCGGGTTCTTCCATATCCTCGGGACGGTAGATCAGGTCCGGGGCTGCTGTGAAGTCACCCCCGGTAACTTTGAGATCACGATTTATTCCTCCTGCTGGAACGCCAACCGGGGTATTTACTACTATACCACCTATGAAAACCCGCAGATCACCGCAGTGGATATGCACCGCACCGATTTGGACGGTTCCGAACTGACCGGTTATCCCCTGCTGCCCATTGAAATCCACAAGCAGAACTGAATATCAAAAGGAGCCGCAGCAAACCATCCCTTGCCGCAGCTCCTTTGCTTTCCATGTGAATGCGGTTACGGCCGTTACTTCTTGCGCAGGAGGGCAGCCGAGCCGAGCAGCGCAATGACCGCTGCAGCTGCGGCGATGCCTACGGCATCCCGGGCGCCGGTGGCGGGGTTGGGCTGCCCGCCGACGGTGAAGGTCGTAGCGGCGGTTGCACCGTCAAAATAAACCGAAAGGGTGTGGGCGCCGATGCCGAGCGTTTTCACGTAGGCGGGGGTCAGCTTCACACAGGTGCTGCCCTCCCAGGTGGTGTAATTGGCGGGGGTAAGGGTGACGCCGTCCACCGCAACGGAGCGGAACGCCGCATAGTTATAGTCGATGCGGAACGCCGCAGTGCTGCCGAGGGCGACCGTCTGGTTCGCACCGGAGAGGAACGCCGGGTCGGCGGCCTCCGGGGTGATGATAATGCCAGAACCGCCGGGGGTAGGCTTTGCAGAGGCGGGGTCGGCCGCCCCGCAGGCGGTGCAGCTGCCGTTTTGGTAGGTGTGGTCTTTCGCCGCACCAAACGCCCCGCAAATGCATTGGCCACGATGCTTCCCATCCTCGGCAGGCACCGTTTTATGGCTAAAATCATGCGGCTCAATACGGACCTCCCCGCAAATATCGCAAGTCATGGTGTGTGAATTGTCGCTGTTATCACAGTAAGCAAAATTATGCTTCTCGATGGCCGGTTCAGCGCCGCAATCTGCGCACTTTTTCACGTGGTGCACCCCGTCATCGGCAGGTTCCCAAGTGCTGCCCTCATGTGTGCAGGGGACGGGAGGGATGGCGGCCGTTTCTTTGTAGTGGCAAACGCTGCACTCTCGGCATTTGGTTCCCGCTTCGGTGGCGGTCGGTTCTTGTGTGATCTGCCACTCGCTGCTGGTGTGGATGGTTTTTTCTATATCTGTTTTGCAATCCTTGCAAGTCTTCCAATGGCCGGTCTCATCAAATTTCCAGTCGGAAAGATGGGTATGGTTACTGGGATTAAGCTCGCCGTATGGTTCGCCGCAGACTTCGCACTTTTTCTTTGTGTTGCAGGTGGCAGCGCCGCCGGAGTGAGCAGCTTCCTCTATAATCGCACCGCAATCTGCACACTTTTTCACATGATGCACTCCATCTCCGGCAGGTTCCCAAGGAGTGCTGCGCTCATGCGTGCAGGGGACGGGAGGGGCGGTGGCCGTTTCTTTGTAGCTGCAAACGCTGCACGTGCGATGTTTTAATCCCGCCTCGGTGGCGGTTGGTGCTTTATCGATGATCCAGTCGCCATAGGTGTGGGCGGCATTATCAATGCCGGTTGCGTTACAGTCTGCACAGACTTTCCAATGGTGAGTTTCATTCGATGTCCAGTCAGAAAGATGGGTATGGTTATTGGGGTCAAGCTCGCCGTATGGTTCGCCGCAGACTTCGCACCTTTTCGCTTCGGTGCAGGTGGCGGTGCCGCCGGAGTGGGCTGCAAAGTTCAGCTTTTCGGTGCAGTTGGCATCTGCACAGCGGTGCCAATGGCCGGTGGCATCGGATGTCCATCCATCACTACAAATGTGAGAATGGGGAGCCGGGGAGCTGATGGTAACCTGCGATGCATCAGTTTGCCCGGGGGTTTCGTTGCCGTTTATGATGGTCGCATGGATGGCACGGCCGTTGGCATTATTGTTGGTGACGGTGATGGCGGAAGCGCCGGAAACGGTGAGATTTCCAAGGGGACCGTCGCCCTGCGTGGCCTGAATGGCAGCGCTGTCGGCGGAATTGTTGGTGGCAATAAGGGTGGCGTCGGAAACGGTAATGTTATTCGCCCGAAGCGCAGGGCCATTACCGGCGGTGACCGTGAGGGTGATGCCGGTGACGGTAAGATCGCCAAGGACAGAAATTGCCGTACCACGCGTTGTTGTGCTCAAGGATAGTGTATCCTTCCCGGTGGCCCCGGTGATGATGAGATTTTTTATGGATTTGATTGTATCCCTTTTATTGACAGAAATGTTCACATTTCCATGGACGGTGATGGTGATCTCGTTTTCGCCGGTTTTGGTCACCTTGAGGTAGGGACCGGCATCCGGCGGGATAGATCTGAATCTTTCGCTTTTACCGGGGATATAATAGCCGACTTCGTCATTATTCAAGAATAGCCAACCGAGATTTTCAATGATAATTTCGCCATTATACGAATCGGATTTTGCGAAAGCGGAGGCGGGGAGCATGGTGAGGGTCATGCAGAGGACGAGCAGGAGGCTGAACAGGCGTCGTTTCATCTTGGGGGCTCCTTTGGATGTCATATTTATCGTAGTTATCCTCTATTATACCGCAGGAGGCGCACGGCGCAAGGGGGAACGAGGGGAAAATGCACGAAACATGTCGGAAAATGCGGATGAGAAATGGCATACTGCACAAAAACAGATGGAGATAATCGACTTTTTGACGAAGGACGCAGCAATAATAGTGTTCAAAAATATAAATGGAGACCGCAACAAAAACATTTGCCACGGTCTGTTTTCCTTTATTGCAGCTCGCTGCTTTTATGGATGCCGGTCACCGAGAAAATGACCCACTCCGCAATGTTCACCGCATGGTCGCCGATGCGCTCGAAGTACTTGGCGATCATCAAAAGGTCGATCGCACGTTCCCCGTTTGCCGGGTTTTGGGCGATTTGTGCGATCAGCTCCTGCTTTATGCGGTCAAAATATTCATCCACAATATCGTCTTCGGCGATGACCTGCTGTGCCAACCCGGTATCCCGCCGCACATAGGCATCTGCACTTTCGGTCACCATTTTTATGGCGGCCTTGGCCATTTCCCGCAGCATGGTGCAGTTGGTGCAGCGGTATTCCATGCAGGTGACGATCTCCGCAATATCCTCCGCCTGATCGCCGATTCGTTCCATATCGGTGATCATTTTCAGTGCGGCGGAAATCTGCCGCAGATCGCGGGCCACCGGCTGCTGCTGAAGCAGCAGTTTAAGGCACAGGCTTTCGATATCCCGTTCCTTTTGGTCGATTTCGGCATCCAGCGGCGCTACACGGGCGGCCAGCGTCTTATCGCCCTCGCTCAATGCCTTGGCCGATAGCGCTATCGCTTCCTCGCACAGGGCACCCATTTCGGTCAGCTCCCGATTGAGCTGCGCCAGTTGTTCATCAAAGTGACTTCTCATTAACCGAACCTCCCCGTGATGTAATCCTCCGTCTTCTTTTCCTTTGGTTGAGAGAACAGCGCCTCGGTGTTGCCGAATTCAATCAGCTTGCCCAGCAGGAAAAACGCCGTTTGATCCGAAATGCGGACAGCCTGCTGCATATTATGCGTAACGATAACAATGGTGTATTTCTCTTTCAGCTCCATCGTCAATTCCTCGATTTTAGAGGTGGAGATGGGATCGAGCGCACTGGTCGGCTCATCCATCAGCAGGACATTGGGCTGCACCGCCAGCGCCCGTGCAATACACAGCCGCTGCTGTTGCCCGCCGGAAAGCCCCAAAGCATTTTTCCGCAGGCGGTCCTTCACCTCATCCCATATGGCGGCGTCCCGCAGGGAGCACTCCACGATTTCGTCCAGCTCCTCCCTTTTGCGGATGCCGTGGGTACGGGGGCCGTAGGCCACATTATCATAAATGCTCATCGGGAACGGGTTGGACTTTTGGAACACCATACCGATCTGCCGCCGCAGCTCGCTGACCTCCACCTCCGGCGCATAGATATCCTGCCCGTTATAGAGGACTTCCCCTGTAATGTGAACATCCTTTACAAGGTCATTCATGCGGTTAAAGGTCTTTAACAGGGTGGATTTGCCGCAGCCGGAAGGCCCGATAAAAGCCGTTATGCTTTTTTCGGGGATGCCTAAATCAATATCGTACAGCGCCTGATTATTGCCGTACCACAGGTTCAAATCCTTTACCGAAATTATATCACTCATTCGTTTTCTCCCTTCCGCAGCGCCGGGAAACCAGCTCCGCAGCCAAATTCAGCAGCAGCGCCATCACCATCAGGATGGATGCGATCGCAAAGGCTACACCGAATTCGCCGTCCTCCTTGGCGTAGAAATACAGGGCCACCGTCAGCGTCGAACCGGCATTGGTTATGGCGGTAAAGAAGTCATTGATCACATGGCCGAACCCTGCCGTAAAAAGCAGCGCTGCCGATTCGCCTAGAATACGCCCGACCGAAAGAATGCAACCGGTAATGACACCATCTACACAGCCCGGCAGCACCACCGTGCGGATGACCCGCCACTTTCCTGCCCCCAACCCGAATGCACCCTCCCGATAGCTCTGCGGGACGGTTTTTAGGCTCTCCTGCGTAGTTCGCATCACGGTGGGCAGGTTCATGATGACCAATGTCAGCGCACCGGCCAGCAGAGAGGTCTGCATCTTAAAAAACTGGCAGAAAAACAGCATACCAACCAGGCCGTAGATAATAGAGGGAATGCCGGAAAGGGTCTCGGCGGCGTATTCTATCACAGCGACTATTTTACTTCCGGCGGCATATTCCGTCAGGTAGATGGCCGCCCCGACCCCCAGCGGCACCACAATAACGATGGTTGCCGCAACGATATACAGGGTGCTTAAAATATCCGGCAGGATGCCGATGGTTCCCTTGAGGTAGCTGGGCGCCGTGGAAACGAGCTGCCAGCTCAAATTCGGCAGGCCCTTGGCCAAAACATAGATAATCAGGAACAGCACCAGCGCCCCGGTTAGCAGGGTCGCCGCCGCCATCAGCAGCTTCATAACTGCCGCATAGCCGCGCCGCCGGGCGCTTAATTTTTGCTCTGTCATCGGTTACCCTCCTTCCCGCGCTTCAGCAGCAGGTTCAGTCCGGCATTGATGAGCATGATAAACAGGAACAGCACCAACGCAATGGAAAACAGCGCCTGCTGCTGCAGCCCGGAGGAATAAGACCATTCGCTGGCAACGGCCGTAGTCAAAAACCGCACACTTTCAAACAGGCTGGGCATCCGGCTGGTCGCATTGCCGGAGACCATCATCACCGCCATTGCTTCGCCGATGGCCCGCCCGACACCGAGCACCACCGCCGCCGCAATACCGCTGCGTGCCGACGGGACCGATACCTTAAAATAGGTTTCTACCGGTGTAGCGCCCAAAGCCAGCGAAGCCTCCTCATATTCCCCGGGGACAGCCTCCAGCGCCGTGACCGATACCTTGATAATGGAGGGAAGGATCATAATGGCCAGTACGATGATCGCCGCCAGCAGGCTTGCGCCGTCCGGTACATGGAACACCTTGCGAATTCCGGGCACCAATACCATCATTCCCACCAGGCCGTATACCACCGAAGGAATTCCCGCCAGCAGGCTTACCGCCGCCTGCATCGTATTCTTTATTTTAGGCGGCGCCAGCTTCGCCAGATAGACCGCCGTCAGAAATCCAATCGGCACCCCCAGCAGGATGGCACCGGCCGTGCCGTAGATGCTGGTGAGGATAAAGGGCAAACTGCCGTAACGGGGCTCCGCTGCGGTGGAGGCCCAAACCTTACCGAACAGGAACTCCCCCAGGCCGATCTGCCGAATGGCCGGGATGCCGGACACCACCAGGTAAATGCTGATCAGCAGAACACATCCTACCGTGATGAGCCCCAGCAGGAAAAAGATAAAATGAACGATCTTTTCGCCTGTTTTTTTCATTGTCGTTGCTTCCTCCTTAACGGAAAAGACGGCAGCATCTGCCGCCGTCCCTTCCTTTCCCCTTTAGTTGGCGGCTACCGCCCCGGCAGCGGAGATCAGCTCGGCTGCCCCGGAGGAAGTGATATACTCAAAGAATTTCTGTGCGCACTCGTTGAGCACCTTGCCCTCAACCGTCACCAGCACGAAGGGACGCTGGATGGCATAGGTACCGTCCTTTACGGTCTCCTCGGAGGGAGCGACCCCGCCGACGGAAAGTGCCTTTACGGTGTCCTTGATCGCTGCCAGAGAAGCATAACCGATGGCATCGGGGTTCTGTGCTACGGTGGTGATCACATCACCGGTGGAGGTCAGCTCCTGACGATACTTGCAGGTATCGGCGGTCTTGGTAATGGTCTCAAAGCCGTCACGGGTACCGCTGCCGGCTTCACGGCCGATCAGTACGATCTCGGCATCCTTGCCGCCAAGCTCTTTCCAGTTGGTGATCTTGCCCGTGTAGATGTCGGCGATCTGCTCGATGGTCAGGTCACTTACGGTATTCTCGGGGTTCACGATGATGGCGATACCGTCATAGGCCAGAACGGTTTCCTTGAGGCCGGCTTCCTTTTCCTCGGCCTTCAGCGCCCGGCTGGAAAGGCCGATATCGCAGCGGCCCTCCTGAACGGCCTTGATACCGGAGCCGGAGCCGGTGGGATTGTAGGTAAAGGTAATGCCCTTATTCTCATTCATAAATGCTTCGCCCAGTGTGTTGATGGCCTTCTGCATTGAGGTGGAGCCATCGGTGGAAACGGAGCCGGTCAGCTCGGTGGGCTGGGGCTCGGGCTGGGGGTCATTATTATTGCCGCAGCCGGTCAGCATCAGTGCGGCGGCACAGGCAATGGCAAGTACAATTGCAATCAGTTTTTTCATGTCTAACATCCTTTCTTCTTTTTACATTTGACTTCTTTTAGCATCTTCATCTTATCGCCCCCATGTAAAAAGAAAAATGCCGCTTCTGTAAAAAGAACATCAAATTTTTTGGGCAAAATGAACATCCCCCGGTGTCGGCGGGGGATGTTTCAAGCGTGCGTCCTGTTGCATCAGTATAGATTATCAGCCGTTCATCTGTTTTGCCGCCTTACCGTAAAGCAATACCTAACTTACAAACACAGCATCCGTAAGGCAGTAGGTTCTGTTGCCGTTTTCTTCATAAAAGCCGAACTTACCGATCAGCGTGACGGAGTCGCTGTTTTGGGGAAGGTCCTGACCCCCGGCCGGAGCAAATTCCAAACCGACGGAGCAGCAGGCAGCCGCATCGGTAACGATGCAGGTATGGTATTCCTTTTCTATATCCGGGTCAACGTAAAGCTCATAGACCCCGTATATCTTTATCGTTTTTCCAAGGTATTGCTCCGGTTCCGAAATCATATGATATACTTCCGCATAGACCATGTTGCTGCTGAACTCGGTCAGATCAATATCGATGCGGTCGGGCTCGGATGCAGGCTGCTTCTCGGTCAATCGGCTTTGTGAACCAGGAGGGGAAGGCGTCTGACTGTTTGTCTCATTCTTACCACCGCAGGCGGCAAGCGATACAAGCGTCAGCACCATCATCAATACGCAGAAAAGCATCTTCATTTTCTCACCCCTTCCAGCGCCCTGCCCGTCATCCATGATAAGCCAAATGCACCGATGTGAACGGCGACAATGGTGGAGCCTACCGGCGTCCCGGCAAGAATGGAAACCAGAATGCCAAGCAATGCACAAAAAACCGAAAGCACCGCCGCACAAACTGTCACGCTGCGAAAGCTCTTGAACATCCGCATGGCGGAAATTGCCGGAAAGATCACCAGAGCGGAGATCAGCAGAGAGCCGACAAGGTTCATGGCCAGCACGATGATCACAGCCACAACAACGGCGATCAGTAAATTATAACATCCCGTGTTTATGCCGGTCGCCTTTGCAAAACTCTCATCAAAGGTCACGGCGAAGATTTTATTGTAAAACAGGATAAACACCGCCACGACCAGCACCGACATTCCCACAGACAGCCATACCTCTGCAAGGGACAGCGTCAGGATAGAGGTTGAGCCGAACAATGTACTGCACACATCCCCCGAAAGATTTGACGAGGAGGAAAAAATGTTCATCAGCAGGTAACCAATGGCGAGCGCCCCCACCGAGATCATGGCGATAGCCGCATCACCCCTGATCTTCGCATTCTGTCCGGTACGCAGAAGCAGCACGGCACTGATGATCGTAATAGCCATCACCAGGGGCATTTCACTTGTGATTTGCAGCACTGCGGCGATGGCCATCGCCCCGAACGCCACATGGGAAAGCCCGTCACCAATGAAGGAAAACCGTTTCAGCACCAGCGTAACCCCCAATAGAGAGGAGCAAAGTGCAATCAATACGCCGACAATAAGCGCATAGCGGACAAACGGATACGCCCAGTAGAGGGTCAGCTTTTCCAAAATATCGGTCATCATGCGTCACCGCCCATGTGCCGTGGAATACAGTAACGCCGGCGTGAATAATGCGGCCGGCGCATTTGGCTCCTGCTGTAAAATCGTGGGGAAGCACAAGTGCCATCGTTCGCAATGGCCTTAAAATCAAATCCTTGCAGAACCGGCTTCCCATCGCAGCCGATACAGCGCTTTTGATCAGTAAGCCGTACCATAACCTTGCCTCCTTACCCCAGCGCCTGCTTCAGCACGGAAAGGTTTTTCTCCATAACGGAAAGGTAGGTCGTGCCGTTTGCCGCATCCTTTGATGTCGTAGACTGCATGGAGTCCATGGTCAGCACCTTTTGATTTTTCGCAGCCGTATTCTGCACGATAGTCTCCGCAATCTTATGCCGCGCCCCCTCTATGGTCATCACACAGGGCAGCCCCAGCTCGTCCACCTTCCCGGCAAGGAATGTTATGGTATCAAAGCCGGCTTCGGTCTCGGCGGAACAGCCTGCAAATGCGGCGTAGTAGCTTAAACCATAGTCATCAACCAGATAGCGGAACGGGAAACGGTCGCCGAACAGAATAGTCTTATAGGCTGCCCCGGCCACCGCCGCCCGGTAGTCCGCATCAAGGGCAGACAGCTTTTTCACATAGGCATCGGCATTGGCAGCATAGGTGTCCTTGTTTTCCGGGTCAAGCTCCTGCAAGGCATCGGATATTGCACCGACCAGAATTTCGGCGTTCTTCAAAGACAACCACACATGCTCGTCGTATTCCGCATTATTTTCATGGTCATGTCCGTCCTCTTCGTCATGTTCGTCTGCATCCTCGTGTTCATGGTCGTGTTCGGTTCCCTGCATTCCCTCAATGACTTCTTCCGCTTTTACGGAATTCCCCATCACCTCCATCAGATTGATGACCTTCACATTCTTGTTGGCGACATTTTTCAAAGCCCCCTCTACCCAGCCGTCAGACTCGCCGCCCACATGGATAAACAGGTCACAGGTGGAAATTTTGACAATATCATCGGCGGTGGGCTGATAGCTGTGCAGGTCAACGCCGTTATCCAACAGCATCGTGAGCTCGGCATTTTCCGCCTTTTCGCCGAGGAGCTCCCTGACCCAGTCGTATTCGGGGAAAATGGTG
>OLPI01001348.1_pt1 | contig 21925 bp, 22 predicted proteins | sample 1672361 | NCBI WGS metagenome assembly OLPI01 (sample SAMEA3136675, study PRJEB25190) | human gut metagenome
GTCAAAGCGCAAGGGCCTGTTGCAAAATGTGTTTTCATACTGCTCCCCGTCCAGTAGACCGCGAAATTATAAACAAAGAATTCACAGCACTGCGGTGCTGTGGCAACTGCGGATTTTAGTTGGCAGCTACAGCCGCCAACTAAAATCCGCAGTTTTACGTGCGCCCGATGCGCGCATATCAGACGGTCTCACGATTGCAGTATGGGCCTGGTCCTTGTAAAATTGACCTATCAGAAGGTGTGAGGGAGACATATCGTAACGTATTTCGGAGCGTACTGCGTGAGCTCACCTTAATTTTGAAGGGCTGGGGGTTGATTGACGGAAAGCTCATTGCCACAGATGGAACACGGAATGTGGCACATGCTCTAAAAAAGGCGCATGTACGACATCAACAACAGGCCGAAATATCCAGCGACAACCGGGCTATCCACATTTTCTCCGAAGGAAAGCTGGAAATGTAGATGCAGAATGTGCGTCCATGTCCATCGCTTATAACCTTAAGCGATTACTTGGCATGTTTTCTGTCCAAGAGTTGACGAGAAAATTTGAAATGAGCAGAGCGCGAGGCGCCTGCTCATTCAATAAATTTGTGAAATTTTGTGGATTTTCTAGCAAATTACACCAGAAAACGCTTATGACCAAGGCGGAAGCTCCCAATTGTGAGACAGTCTGACGTACGGTGGTGTGGAAGGTCGGGGCGATTTAGCCCCTCTGTCCGATTGCATGGGAGGCCTACAGACGGAGCAGCTCCACCAGCATTTGGGTGCACAGCTCCATGTCCTCTACGGGGATGTACTCAAACCGGCCATGGTAGTTCTCGCCACCGGTGCACAGGTTGGGACAAGGCAGCCCTTCATAGGACAGCCGGGCTCCGTCGGTGCCTCCCCGGACAGGGACGGTGACGGGGGTAATTCCCACCCGCTCCATGGCGGTCTTGGCCCGGTCAATGATATGCATCACCGGCAAGATCCGTTCCTTCATGTTGTAATAGCTGTCCTTCAGAGTCAGCTCCACCGTGCCTTCCCCATATTTCCCGTTGAGGAAGGCGGCGATTTCCCCAAACAGCTCCTTCATCCGGGTGAACTTGCCCATGTCATGGTCCCGAATGATGTAGCGCAGCTGGCTCAGCTCCACGGTGCCTTTCATGTCCGTAAGCAGGGCGAAGCCCTCGTAGCCCTCTGTAGCTTCGGGCCGCTGGTGGACGGGGAGCAGACTGTGGAACTCCATGGCGATGAGCTGGGAGTTCACCATCTGGTTCTTGGCAGAACCGGGGTGGATGTTCCGGCCGTGGAACACCACCTTGGCAGCGGCGGCGTTGAAGTTCTCGTACTCCAATTCACCCAGGGTGCCGCCGTCGGCAGTGTAGGCAAATTCGGCCCCGAAGTCCTTGAGGTTGAACCGATCTGCCCCCCGGCCGATCTCTTCATCGGGGGTAAAGCCGATGCGCAAAGTGGCATGGGGCTCCGGGGAGGCCAGGAGGCGTTCGGCTGCGGTGAGGATTTCCGCAATCCCGGCCTTGTCGTCGGCCCCCAGGAGCGTGGCGCCGTCGGTGACAATGAGGTGCTTGCCCCGGTTCCGGGCGAGGCTGGGGAAGTCCGCTTCCTTCATCACAATGTGCTCGGCCTCGTTTAGCACAATGTCTCCGCCCTCGTAGGGAACGATTCGGGCCTGAATGTTGGCCCCGGAGGCGTCAGGGGCGGTATCCATGTGGGCGATGAGACCGATGACAGGCTTTGTGGGGTCTCCGGGCACGGTGCCGTAGACGTAGCCCTCGGCGTCCATGTAGGCATCGGAAATTCCCATGGCCTTCATCTCCTCCACCAGGGACAGGGCGAGGACCTTCTGCTTGTCTGTGGAGGGGCAGGTGTCGGAAAATTCGTTGGATTGGGTGTCAAACTGTACGTAACGGAGCAGCCTTTCAGCAGCGGTCATGTGGAAATACCTCCATTCTAAAGCACGGGAGCCCCTGGGGCTCCCGTGTGTGTTTGATCATTGGGCAGCCTTCACCAGGTCGGCGGTGTCCTGGGCGATCATCAGCTCTTCGTTGGTGGGGATGACCCAAACGGTGACCTTGGAGTCATCGGCGGAAATGATGGCTTCCTTGCCCCGGGTGTTGTTCTTCTCGGGGTCAATCTTGACGCCCAGGAATTCCAGACCCTCGCAGATGCGTGCGCGCATGGAAGCGGAGTTCTCGCCCACGCCGGCAGTGAACACCAGGCAGTCCAGTCCGCCCAGAGCGGCAGCGTAGGAGCCGATATACTTGCGGACTTCGTAGGCAAACTTGTCCAGCGCCAGAGCGCAGTTCTCGTTGCCTTCCTCAGCGCCGTTCTCGATGTCGCGGAAGTCGGAGGACACGCCGGACAGCGCCAGCACGCCGGACTTCTTGTTCAGCATGTTCAGGCACTCGTCAGCGCTCATGCCGTACTTGTTCATGACGAACTGCACGACGGCGGGGTCGATATCGCCGGAACGGGTTCCCATGGGAACACCGGCCAATGGGGTCAGACCCATGGAGGTATCCTGACACTTGCCGTCCTTTACGGCGGACAGAGAGGAACCGTTGCCCAGATGGCAGTTCACCAGCTTGATGTCCTTGCGGCCCATCAGTTCGATGGCGCGCTTGGTGACATACTTGTGGGAGGTGCCATGGAAGCCGTAGCGGCGGATGGAGTCATTCTCGTAGTACTCGGTGGGAATGGCGTAGCGGTAAGCCTTGGGGGGCATGGTCATGTGGAAAGCGGTATCGAACACGGCCACCTGAGGGGTGTTGGGCATGACCGCCTGACAGGCGCGGATGCCCATCAGGTTAGCAGGGTTGTGCAGGGGGCCGAGGGGAATGCACTTTTCGATGGCGGCGATGACCTCGTCGTTGATGATGCAGGAGTCAAAGAACTCCATGCCGCCGTGCAGGACGCGATGGCCGACGGCATCGATCTCGTCGGTGGACTTGATCACGCCGTCCACGGGGTCAACCAGAATGGCCAGGACTGCCGCAATGGCCTCGGAGTGGGTGGGCATGGGGATATCCTTCACGATCTTCTTGCCGTTGGCGTTGTGGGTCAGACGGCCGTCGATGTAGATACGCTCACACAGACCCTTTGCGGACACGGCGCCGGTCTCGGGATCCATCAGCTGATACTTCAGGCTGGAGGAACCGGCATTGATAATCAGAACATTCATTGGGGAAAGCCTCCTAAATAAATATTTTCTTTTTGGTCAGTTTGTGATATGATAGCCATAGTCGTTGCTATTATAGTGCATTTATCCTGAATTCTCAAGCCCTCAAGGGAATTTTTTCAAAAAAAGGAGGGAGAATTTTGAAAACCGTTGGTATCGTTGCCGAATATAACCCCTTTCATGCAGGCCACCGCAAGCAGTTCGACCGGGTCAAGGCGGAGTTTGGCGGGGAAACCGCCATTGTGTGCGCCATGAGCGGCAATTACGTCCAGCGGGGCGCGCCCGCCGTCATGGATAAAACCCTCCGGGCAAAGGCCGCCGTCGCCTGCGGCGCCGACCTTGTGGTGGAGCTGCCAACCACCGTGAGCCTGTCCTCCGCCGAGGGGTTCGCCGCGGGAGGCGTCGGCATTCTATCGAAGCTGTGCGATGCCCTTTGCTTCGGCGCGGAAACCGGCGAAGCAGAGCTTCTGATGGAGACCGCCCGGGCGCTGCTTTCGGAGGACTTTTCTCCCCTGCTCCGCCGGGAACTGGACGGCGGCAAATCCTTCCCCGCCGCCCGCGCCGGGGCTCTCGCGCAGATGGGGCTGTCCGGGGAAATCCTGCGCCGCCCCAACGACATTCTGGCCGTGGAATACTGCAAGGCCATTCTCGCCCAGCGCTCCCCTATGGTTCCCTTTCCCATCCGGCGGGAGGGGTGCTATCACGACCGGACGCCCGACCGGGAAAATCCCTCCGCCACGGCGGTACGACGTCTCATGCTGGAGGGCGGGGCGTGGGGTTCCTTCGTCCCGGAACCTGCCCGGGCGATTTTTGAAAACGCGCCCCTGCATAGCCTTGCCGCCGGAGAACGGGCGGTTCTCGCCCGGCTGCGCACCATGACCGACAGGGAATTTGAAGCCCTGCCCTACAGTGGGGAGGGTCTGTGGCGCAAATTCATGCACGCCTGCCGCCGGGAAGCCACATTGGAGGACATCCTCACCAGTGTCAAATCCAAACGCTACACCCGCACCCGCCTTGACCGGATGATGATGTGCGCATACCTCGGCATTACGGCGGAAATACTCGCCGCACCCGCCCCCTATGTCCGGGTGCTGGCCTTCAACGAAAAAGGCCGCGCCATTTTAAGCGCGGTCAAAAAAAGTGGTTTTTTCCGAAACGCCGGAGAAACCGTCCCCCACCCCTATCAGTCGCTGGAACAGCGCTGGGGCGACCTGTACGGACTGTTCGCTCTAAGGCAGCCGGAAGCCCCCGGCAGGGAGCAGCGCCGCAGAATCGTGCTCGTGACGGACTGACGCGCCCTGTCAGGGGCCGTGTTGACATTTTTCATTCTTCATGATATTATATCCATATAATAACAAAAAAGGAGATAAAAGCCGAAAAAATGTCGTTAAAATTCCCGAAATTAAAAGCAACCAACTGTATCGTCGCTTTCCTCAGCTCCGCGCTGCAAGCCTTCGGTATGTACAACATCCACGCCCTGTCCGGGGTGACCGAGGGCGGCGTGCTGGGCGCAACGCTGCTGTTCGACCACTGGTTCGGGCTTTCCCCTGCCGTCAGCAGCTTCGTACTGAACATCGCCTGCTATGCGCTGGGGTGGAAAACCCTGGGCAAGTCCTTCATCGCCTACTCCGCCATCGCCGCCTGCGGCTATTCCGCCAGCTATGCCATCTGCGAGCTGTTCCCGCCCCTGTGGCCGGGTATCGCGAGACTTCCCCTTCTGGCCTCCGTGGTGGGCGCATTGTTTATCGGCGTCGGCGCCGGACTTTGCGTCCGGGCGGGCGGCGCCACCACCGGTGACGACGCCCTTGCCATGAGCCTTTCCCATCTGACAAAAATCCCCATTCAGTGGATTTATCTGACCAGCGACCTGATCGTGCTGGGGCTTTCCCTGACCTACATTCCCGTGCGGCGCATCGGCTATTCCCTGCTGACAGTCATTCTGTCGGGGCAGCTCATCGGTCTGATGCAACGGATCAAAGGCCGCCCGGAAGCAGGTTAATCAGCCTTTCAACCCTCTGGACTGTCTGTCCATGTCCTCTACCACGATGTCGTAGATCTCACCCAGCGACGCGCAGTATTCCAGCACCTTCCATGGCTCGTTTGTATGGAAATGGATTTTGATCAAATCCTCATCGCCCACTGCCAGCAGACAGTCGCCCCTAAAATGCTCCACAAAGTAGTCGTTGATGGCGTCTTCATCCAGATCATGCCCCTCAATGAGCAGCTGGGTGTCATAGCGAAATTCGGTCATAATTATGTCTCCTTTGCTTTCATAAATGTAAGCAAATTATAGCACATCTCCCCCGTGATGGGAAGTGGCTTTTTACGTCGGCCGAGTGCCAGTCCTTACAGCTCCGCAAATTCGTAACGGTAGGTCACACTGCCATTGTCATAGGAAAACACAATTTGGCCGTTCGCAAGAACCTCCTTCCGGAATTTCTCAAAATCCCTGCCATGCTTTTGCCGGACATAATCAGCCGGGTCATTGAGTTCCGCTTCCTCAAAGAATGTCTGTGGTCTGGACGAGCCTGCACAGGCATTGTAAAGCTTTGCTACGATTTCATACTCTTTCATAATGTCCTCCTTACAGCAAATAGGATTGGAATCCTGCGTGCTTCTCAAATATATCACAGATTCTCTCAAAAATCATGCAGAAAAATAAATTCATCGGGATTTTGACCATTTCTCAGAGCTTGTTTTTTGTTCATACTGAACTCCAATTAAAATCTTAAAAAAAGATTTTAATTGGAGTTCAGTATGAGAAGAAAACCACCGGCCGTTTTCGCGGCCGGTGGTTTGATTTTTACAGGTGCAGAACCCGATCCTTGATCTCCTGGGTGCGTCCTTGGTTCCAGAACTGGGTGCCGATGTAGCCGCAGGTTCGTCTGGCCACGTTCATCTTGTTCTGGTCGGTGTTGCCGCACTGGGGGCAGACCCATATCAGCTTGCCGTCGTCCTCCTTGATCTCGATCTCGCCGTCATAGCCGCAGACCTGACAGTAGTCGGACTTGGTGTTCAGCTCGGCGTACATGATGTTGTCGTAGATGAACTGCATCACTTCCAGCACCGCGTCGATGTTATTCTGCATGTTGGGAACTTCCACATAACTGATAGCGCCGCCGGGGGACAGCTGCTGGAACTCTGCCTCGAAGCGCAGCTTGGTAAACGCATCGATGGGCTCGGTCACATGGACGTGGTAGGAGTTGGTGATGTAGCTCTTGTCCGTAATGCCGGGGATCAGGCCGAAGCGCTTTTGCAGGCACTTGGCGAACTTGTAGGTGGTGGATTCCAGAGGTGTTCCGTACAGGGAATAGTCGATATTCTCCGCCGTCTTCCACTGAAGGCACTTGTCGTTCATCTTCTGCATCACGGACAGGGCGAAAGGCTTGGCCTCGTCGTCGGTGTGGGACTTGCCGGTCATGTATTTGACGCACTCATAAAGGCCGGCGTAGCCCAGAGAGATGGTGGAATATCCGCCGTAGAGCAGCTTGTCGATGGGCTCGCCCTTGGGCAGCCGTGCCAGCGCGCCGTACTGCCACAGGATGGGCGCGGCGTCGGACAGCGTGCCCTTGAGCCGCTCATGACGGCACCGCAGTGCCCGGTGGCATAGCTCCAGACGGTCTTCAAAGACCTCCCAGAATTTGGTCATATCCCGGCCGGAGGACAGCGCCACGTCCACCAGATTGATGGTGACGACGCCCTGATTGAACCGGCCGTAATACTTGGGCTTGCCCGGCTCGTAGTTTCCGGCTCTGGCCACATTGTCCCAGCCATTGCCGGAACGGTCGGGGGTCAGGAAGCTGCGGCAGCCCATGCAGGTGTAGACGTCTCCGTGACCCGGGGTCTCCCCCTTGGAGAGCTTGTACTCCCGCATCTTCTTTTCGCTGATATAGTCGGGAACCATCCGCTTGGCAGTACACTGGGCGGCAAGCCGGGTCAGGTACCAGTAAGGCGTCCCATCCCGGACGTTATCTTCCTCCAGAACGTAAATGAGCTTGGGGAAGGCGGGGGTGATCCACACGCCCTTCTCGTTCTTCACGCCCTCGTAGCGCTGGCGCAGGGTCTCCTCGATGATCATGGCGAGATCCTTCTTCTCCTGCTCGCTCTTGGCTTCGTTGAGGTACATGAACACGGTGATGAAGGGAGCCTGTCCGTTGGTGGTCATCAGGGTGACGACCTGATACTGGATGGTCTGAACGCCCCGGCGCACTTCCTCCCGCAGGCGGTCTTCCACCACCTTGGAGATGGTCTCCTCCGCGGGCGCAACGCCGAAAGCGGCCATTTCCCGCTCCACGGTCTTGCGGATTTTCTCCCGGCTGACCTGAACGAAGGGGGCAAGATGCGTCAGGGAAATGGACTGTCCGCCGTACTGGTTGGATGCCACCTGGGCGATGATCTGGGTGGCGATGTTGCAGGCGGTGGAGAAGGAATGGGGCTTCTCGATCAGGGTGCCGGAGATGACGGTGCCGTTTTGCAGCATGTCCTCCAGATTCACCAGATCGCAGTTGTGCATATGCTGGGCATAATAGTCCGCGTCATGGAAATGGATGATGCCGGCCTCGTGGGCGTCCACCACTTCCTTGGGAAGCAGGATACGACTGGTGATGTCCTTGCTGACCTCGCCCGCCATGTAGTCCCGCTGGACGGCGTTGATGGTGGGGTTCTTGTTGGCGTTCTCCTGCTTGACTTCCTCGTTATTGCACTCGATCAGGCTGAGGATGCGGTCGTCCGTGGTGTTGGACTGACGCAGAAGGCTGCGGGTATAGCGGTAGGTGATATATTCCTTGGCCACCTCGAAAGCGCCGTGGGCCATGATGGCCTTTTCCACCAGATCCTGAATTTCCTCTACGGACGGGCTGCGGCCCATTTCCTCGCAGGCGATCTGGACGCTCTGGGAAATTCTCTCGATCTGCAGCGGGGTCATACGTACCTTCTCGTCCACCGCATCATTGGCCTTGGTCACGGCCATGATGATCTTATCAATGTCGAAAACGACTTCCGCACCGTTACGTTTAATAATCTTCATAGGCTTTTCCTCCTTGGGTTCCCGTTTCTCAATCAATTCGTGCATGGCCTATTATACAATATATTGTGGTTTTGTCAAGAGTAAATCACAAAATATAGTATTTTCGTTTTCTACATCAAAAAGTTCCCCATTCTTCCCTCCGCCGCTGCCGGCCTGCGTCGGAGGGAAAGTTCCGTTTTTCCGGCAAACCGCAAAAGAAGGGTTTGAAATATGCCGCGGAATATAGTATAATCCAGAGAAGCGGTCTTTACATAATCCCCCTTTTTTCCCGACCAAAAATGAAAGGAGACTTTTTCATGAAAAAATCTTTCGGCACTTTGCCCTCCGGCGAAGAGACCTTTCTCTACACAATATCCTGTGGTAAGCTGTCCGCCGCCGTCACAGATTACGGCGCGACGCTGGTTTCGCTGCTGGTCCCCGACCGGGACGGCGTCCTCGCCGACGTGGTGCTGGGCTACGACGACTGTGAGGGCTACCGCACAGGAAACGGCGCCTGTCTCGGCGCTACCGTGGGTCGGAACGCCAACCGGCTCAAGGGCGCGTCCTTCGATCTGAACGGGAAAACCTACCATATGCCCGCCAATGAGGGCAGCAACAACCTCCACTCCGGCCCGGACTTTTTCTTCCATCGGCTGTGGAAGCTGGTTTCCCACACGGAAAGCGCCGTCACGCTGGAGCTTACCAGCCCCAACGGCGATCAGGGTTTCCCCGGGAACGCCGTCATTCAGGTCACCTACGCCCTGAAAGCGGATGGAGCGCTGCACATTCTCTATAAGGCCGCCTGCGATCAGGACACCGTATTCAATTTCACCAACCACAGCTATTTCAATCTGGCGGGACACGACCAGACCGGCAGAGCCATGGAGCAGCTGCTCACCATTCCCGGGCGCTTCTTCAACCCCGACGACGCCGAAAACATCCCCACCGGCGAGCTGCGGCCGGTAGCCGGAACCCCCATGGATTTCCGCGCGCCCAAGCCCATCGGGCAGGACATCGGCGCGGACTACGAGCCGCTGAAGCTTCAGGGCGGCTACGACCACAACTGGGAGGTCTTCTGCAATCCCTGCGCCACCCTGTCTGACCCGGTCTCCGGCAGGAGCATGAGCGTCTGCACCGACTGCCCGGGCATTCAGCTGTACGCGGGCAACTTCTTAGACGAGACCGGCAAGGGCGGCGTACACTACGGCAAGCGCTCCGGCGTGGCGCTGGAGACCCAGTTCTACCCCGACAGTCTCCACCATCCCGGCTGGCCGCAGCCCATCACCCGTGCCGGTGAGACCTACCGCAGCAAGACGGTATACCGCTTCTCCTGGGATAGCTAATGAAACTCTGAATAAATCGTCTGCCCCTAAATTACTTGTCCCCTCCCCGATGCTTCCAATTTATGCACTTCCTGACAGGCGGCGCATAAACTGTCCTATAAGCAATTTTCGCTTAAATCACGCCATCAGGAGGGGTTTCCATGTCTGAGCAATGTCCGGACATCCTGCGCTGCGATCCTCAGGATCTGCGTCAGGCCATGTCCATTCACACACGGAAGATAACCGACGCCTGCCGGGATAAGGACTGCGTGGAAGACCTGCTGGTCTATCTCACCGCCGGTTCCCAACAGACGCTCGACAACGCCGCCAACGTGCGGGTACGCAGCGCCCAGCTGCTGCACACCTACATCGATGTGGAGCCGGTCGCCTTTGACCGGAATCACTACTGTATCGACATCACCTTCTACTACCGCATTCTGGCGGACGCGGTGATCGGCACCTGCCGTCCCGCGGCACTGAGCGGTCTCGCGGTATTCTCCAAACGGGCGGTGCTCTGCGGTGAGGACAGCCGCGCCCACATTTTCACCAGCGACACCCGCATCGGAGAAGCCGACGGCTGCACGCTCTCTTCCTCCAATCGTCCTACCGCCGTGGTGGAGGTGCTTGACCCCATGGTGCTCAGCTCCAAGGTCAAGGATGCCTGCGAGTGCGGCACGGCGGAGTCCGTCACCGTCCAGATTCCCGCAGGCATCCGGGCGCTGTTCGACGAAGAGCTGACCATCCCCGGCGACCATCGCCGCCTGTACGTCACCCTGGGACAGTTCTCCATCGTCCGGCTGGAACGGGATGTGCAGCTGGTCGTGCCGATGGTGGAATACGCCATCCCAGAAAAGGAATGCTGCGACAGCGAGGGCTGCTGCACCGAAGACCCCTGCGAAATGTTCAGCCGCATTCCGTTCCCCGCCCGCCAGTTCACTCCCACCGGCTGCGACCGGAAGAAAGAAACTCCCTGCGATCAGGATTAAAAGACTGCCCCCAAAGGCCAATGGCCTTTGGGGGCAAACTCTGTTACCTAATGTTCCACATACTTTGGCAGAATCTCGTCCACGTCTACATAATAATGCTTAAAATTGTCATTTTCCACGTAGACCTTCACCTTTTTGCCGATCAGCTCCGGATCGCGGAAAATGCGCAGGCTGGGGCTTTTGAAAATGTGCCGCACGCCGTGAGGGTCGATATACTGTACTATTATATAGTAGGGATACCGGCCGTTTACGTTGACATTGATATTCGCGGCAATATCCACCACCTCGCCCAGGATGTAGTGTCCCGAGGCAAGCAGGGCATCCGACCGCTTTTTCTTGCAGAATTCGACAATGAGGAAAACGATTCCCGAAATCAGGAATATGGCGCCGATCCCACCGAAAATGAGACCGACCATAAAGGCGTCGCTGTCCCGCAGAAGCGCCGCCAGCGCAATGCCCAGTATCACAAACGTTCCGCCCAGGGCGGTATAGATAATGCCGATAATCAGCAGGGCGCTTCGCCCGATCCTCGCTTTTTTCTCCATATCAGCCACGCATCGCCCGTTTTCTGGCAATGTTGATGGGGCCTTCCTGCATGTGATTGATCCATGCAAGGCTCTTGCCCGCGCCGTAGGCCGTGCAGGCGTCGGGGTCGTCCGCCAGAACGCAGCCAATGCCCGTGCGCTCGGCGATCAGCAGATCCATACCCCAGATCTGGCTGCACCCGCCGGTGAGGGTGATGCCGTTTTCGGAAATATCCGACACCAGCTCAGGGCTTGTCTGCTCCAGAACCGCCAGCACCTCGTCGGTGATCATCCGGGCGGGACGGCGCAGCACCTCGAAGATCTCCGTGGAGGTCAGGGTGATGACCTTGGGCATACCGGTCTTGAAGTCACGTCCCTTGACGTTCATGCTGCGCTCCTCGTCCCGGGGGTAGACCTGACCGATCTGAATTTTCACATTCTCTGCGGTGACCTGACCGATCACCACGCCGTGCTGACGGCGGACGTACCGGGCAATCATCTCGTCAAAGTAGTTGCCCGCCACCTTCAAAGAAGACGAAACCGCCACGCCGTTCATGCTCAGCACTGCGATGTCCGTGGTGCCGCCGCCGATGTCCACCACCAGATGGCCGCTGGGGCCGCGAATGTCCAGTCCCGCGCCCAGACCCGCCGCGAGGGGTTCCTCTATCAGGAACACTCTGCGCGCGCCGGCTTCGATGGCGGCGTTGATGACGCTGCGCTCCTCTACCTCGGACACGCCGGAGGGTACGGAGATGACCACGCGGGGCTTGGGAGTGAAGAAGGACGCCTTCGTCGCGGTCTTAAACATTTCCTGAAGCATCCGGACGGTCATTTCATGGTCGGATACGGTGCCGTCCTTCAGCGGGTGCATGGCGACCACGTTGCCGGGAGTACGTCCCAGCATGTTCCGCGCGGCCGCACCCACCTGCAAAATCTTGCCGGTGTTCTTGTCCATAGCCACAACAGAGGGTTCCCGGACGACCAGTCCCTTGCCGTCGGCGTAAATCAAAACATTGGATGTACCAAGGTCAACGCCCAGATCATTGGAAAATAAAAACATAATGACACCTACTTATTCCTTTCCTGCCGATGCAACGGCAGCGCAATGTACTTCCCTCGCCCCGGCGGTTTTCAGCACACGGGCGGCTTCTCCCGCCGTGGCGCCGGTGGTCAGAATGTCGTCCAGCAGCAATATCCGCTTTCCGGCAATTTCTACACCTTGGGTCAGCCGGTAGACGCCCAGCACATTTGCCCGGCGTTCCGCCTCGCCGTGAATGCCGGACTGGGGACGGTTGTGACGGACTTTCCGCAGAAGGGGCGTCGGGGTCATCCCCAGCTCCCGCCCAACGGTCTTCGCCAGCAGCTCCACCTGATCGTAGCCACGGCGCAGCTTCCGCAGACGGCTGACGGGGATCCATGTCAGCACATCGAACCCGTCAGGGTACTGATTCTGGATACGCATGGCCAACAGCCTGCCATAAGCAGCGGCGTAATTTCTCGCGCCGCCGAACTTGAAACGCAGAAGGCTCCTTCTTACATTCCCTTCATAGTACCAGACCGCAGCGAAACTGTCAAGAAATTGACACCTTCTTTTTCTATTAAGAAATTCCGGCGCTTCCTCCCGGCAGGTGCGGCACAGGTCAAGTTCCTCTTTTCCCAGGACTTTGCCGCACAGAACGCACTTTGGCGGGAACAGCACGCCCAGCAGCCAGTGAACCAGTCTCATTCGGTTTTCCCCTGTAAACGAAGCTTTAACCCCGTGTAGCGGCGGTTCTTCTTCGCGTTTTCCACCATCGCCGCCACGGTTTCCTCACGACCTACAATAATCAGCAGTTCTCTCGCCCGGGTGATGGCGGTGTAGAGAATGCTGCGGCTGAGCAGATACGGAGAACCGTTCCACGCCGCTAAGATCACCGCCCGGTACTCGCTGCCCTGACTTTTGTGAACGGTCATGGCATAGGCGGGTTCCAGCTCGTTCAGCTGGGTGAAGTCGTAGTCCGCCGCCCGATCGTCGAAGGTCACCGTCATGGTCTCCGCACCGGTGTCGATCCCGGTGATCGTACCCACGTCGCCGTTGAAAATGCCGGTACCCACGGCGCTGCCGTCGGTCTTCTTCCATAATATATCATAATTGTTGCGGATCTGCATCACCCTGTCCCCCTCCCGGAAAATAATATCTCCGAAAGCGCGCTCCTTTTTGTCGGGAGTGGCGGGGTTCAGTGCGGCTTGCAGCATTTTGTTCAGCGCGGCGGTGCCTACGCCCCCCTTGCGAGTGGGAGACAGCACCTGAATCTGCTCCGGTGGGATACCCATGTTCTTGGGCAGCCGGGTGGTGCATAATTCCCGGATCAGGGTGCTGACCGCATCCTCACTCTGCCTGCGCAGGAAGAAGAAGTCGCTTTTGACGTTTTTCAGCTCCGGCATCTGCCCCTGATTCACCCGGTGGGCGTTCATGACGATCAGGCTCTGCTGTGCCTGCCGGAAAATCTCCGTCAGCCGCACCGTGGGCAGGCAGCCGCTGCGCAGCATATCGTTGAACGGGAATCCCGGCCCCACGGGGGGCAGCTGGTCGGGGTCGCCTACCAGAATCAGCCGCTTCCCTCTGGGGATGGCCTGCAAAAGATGGTGCAGCAGCTCCACGTCCACCATGGACATTTCGTCCACGATCACCGCGTCGCATTTAAGGGGGTTGTCCTCGTCCCGGACGAACACCATGTCCCCCGTGCCGGGGTCGATTCCCGCTTCCAGCAGCCGGTGGATGGTGGAGGCGTTCTCCCCCGTCACCTCCGTCAGCCGTTTCGCCGCCCGACCGGTGGGCGCGGCCAGCAGGCACGCCAGCTGCATCTGTCCCAGCAGGGACAGTATACCATTTAATATAGTCGTCTTACCGGTGCCGGGGCCGCCGGTGATCAGCAGCAGTCCGGAGGTTGCCGCCTCCCGGATGGCGCGGGTCTGTTCCTCGGAATATTCGACGCCGCTTTCCTCCGCCACGTTGTGGATCATGCGCTCCAGACCCTTCGGCGGCGGGAAGCTGCACTTCGCAAATTCCAGCAGCCGTTGACTGCAATTCACTTCCGCTTCGTATAACCTTGGAAGGTAGTCAACGGTGATACCTGCCAGCGTGCTGCGCACCAGACGGTCTGCTTCCAGCAGTCGCCCGATGCCCTGTTTCACCGCTTCGCCGTCCACGCTCAGCAGCTGACTGACCGCCAGCTGTAGCTTGTCCTCCGGCAGAAAGCTGTGCCCCGCCGTGAGATTGTAGTTCAGTTCAAACAGGATTCCGGCCTCCACCCGCCGGGGGTCTTCCCCCGCCACGCCCAACTCAATGGCAAAGCGGTCAACCGCTCCAAAGGGCGCGTCAAGCCCCTCGTCCATGAGTAAGTACGGGTCGTCGTACAGAAGCTCCACAGTGCTGTCGCCGTACAGCTTGTACGCCCGCACCGCCAGCTCCGCCGGGAGGTGATGCACGGCAAAAAATTCCATCAGCTGCCGCATTCCCACCTGTAACCGGAATTCCTCGCCCATGGCTTTTGCTTTTTCCCGGGAAATGCCGGGAACCTCGGCCAGACGCTCCGGTTCCCGTTCCATGACCAGCAGGGTCTGCTCCCCAAAATGCTCCACGATCCGCGCCGCCGTCTTGGGGCCGATGCCCTTGATGATGCGGCTGCTGAGATAATTCAGGATTTCCAGACTGGTCTGAGGCATCAGCCGCTCCAGAAATTCCGCCTCGAACTGCCGTCCGTAGCTGGAGTGGGTGCTCCATTTGCCCGTCACCATCAGCCGTTCGCCCACCGCGGGCAGAGGGATGGTGCCGACCACCGTCACATTCTGACCGCCGCCCACGTTCACGCGAAGGACGGCGTAGCCGTTTTCGTAATTCTGATATACCACGGCGCTGATGGCGCCCTGCAAAATCTCCAGATCTTCCGTCAAGTCGTTTTCTCTCCCATTCTCTCGGCCAGCTTTTCCGGTGCGCAGACCGTCACGCCCCGCTCCGTCAGCCAGTCCCGTTCGGCATTGCTGATGCCAAAATCCACCATGGTAAGCTCTTCCCGCAGCAGCCCCAGCTCCCGCAGCCAGAGATAGCGCCGGGCAAAGGAATTCTCCGTCACCCCCGGCCTTGCCGGAGCGTAAAGCCCGCCGCCCCGCTCTGCGGGCAGCAGAAATCCGTACAGCACCCACAGCGCACTTACCAGCCCAAAGGCCGCCAGCGTTCCCAGCATAATGTAACCCACCACCAGAACCACCTCCGGATATTGTATGAGGGACACAGGATTTCTGTGCCGGTCATTCTGGCAGAGCAGCATGTATTCCTTTTCATTTTACTATATTTCTTTGAAAATGGAAAGCCCTTTTTGCTTTCTTTCTCCACTTTCTGTCCTCTAAAAACCTGGTAAAGAAACTTTTGCCGGATTCTTCAAAATTGGTCTTGAATCTCGACAAAAAATCGGGTATAATAATTTGGAACGATTTTGAGGGTTATACATTTTTCCCCTGCGGAGGCACTATGAAGCTGCTGAATTTGCTTATGTGGGTGGTGCAGTTTGGGTTTTCCATTCTGTTTCCCACGGTTTTCTTTTTGATTCTGGCGGTCTGGCTCCAGGATAAATTTGGCCTTGGTCTGTGGATCGTGGTCGTGCTGGGCATTGTGGGTCTGCTTACCTCCGTCAGCACCGCCCGGTCGTGCCTGAAAGCCCTGCGTAAGGCAGCCGACGAAAGCAGCAGCCACAAAGACCCGCCCGTCTCCTTCAATGACCACAAGTAAGAGGAATTCCCGTTATGAAATTACAGGCAGCATCCAAAAAAGAAATCTCCCGCATCGCCGTCGGCACGCTGGTGTGCGACGTTATCATGATCGCGGGGCTGTTTCTTCTGAGTCAGTTCGGCATCGGCAAGTTTGACATTCTCCGCATTCTGCTTGGCGCGGCATGCGGCTCTGTGGTGGCAATTCTGAATTTCACCATTCTCTGCCTGACGGTGCAGAACGCCGTGGAGATCGACAGCAAGAAGAAAATGCGGCAGAAATTCCAGATGAGCTACAATGTCCGCCTGCTTCTTCAGGCCGCTTGGGTCGTCGCCGCATACCTGATTCCCCAGGTGCATTTCGTGGCCGGTGCGCTGCCCGTTCTGTTCCCCAACGTGGTCATTTTCTTCCTGCAAAGCCGGGGCAAGCTCGTTCCCAACGACGAAAAGCCGACTGCCGGCGAGGCGGGCAAGACCATTCCTGAGGAGGACGAGCCGGAAGATCATCCCGGCCCCTTTGAAGTGTAAGAATTGTAATATTCATCGATTTTATGAGGTGAGTGTATGAACGTTGAAATCAATGGCGCGCGAATTATAGCTACATTTGAAAACGTCCCGCTGTTCGGAACGGTTCAGATCACCCAGACGCTGATTGTCAGCTGGCTGATTCTGATTCTGATCTCCGCTCTGTTCATCTGGCTGGGGTCCGGATTGAAGGTCACGGGCATTTCCCGGAAGCAGGCCGTCGCTGAGACGATCTACACATCTCTGGTGAAATTCGTCCGGGGCAATATGGGGCCGGATTTCGACCGCTACATCCCACTGGTCGGCACCATCTTCGTCACCAGCATTTTCTCCAATCTGATCAGCCTTGTGGGTATCTGGAGCCCCACCGCCGATCTGATGACGGAGCTTGCCTGGGCGCTGGTGGTGTTCGTGCTGATTACCTACCATAAGATCAAGGCCTCCGGCATCGGCGCGTATCTGAAGAGCTTCCTGGATCCCCTTTTCATCCTGGCGCCCATCAATGTCATGAGTGAGCTGTTCACCCCCGTCTCCATGGCCTGCCGTCATTTCGGCAACATTCTCTCCGGTACGGTCATCAGCGCCCTGATCTACGCCGCGCTGGTCGCCGCCAACAGCGCGCTGTTCCATCTGCTGGCATCCAGCATGTATGTCGCGCTGATCGTCACCATCGTTGGTCTGATTCCTCTGATTATCGGCTTTACCAAGAAGAAAAAGAAGCTGAAGATTCTGGGCATCATCGTCACGGTGCTGGGCGTTCTCGCCATTCTCACCTGTCTGGGTGTGCATTACCCCTGGCTGACCATTGGCATTCCCGCCATTCCCAGCCTGTATTTTGACTGGTTCAGCGGCTGCATCCAGGCATTCATTTTCTGCACCCTGACCACCCTCTTCATCAAACAGGCCGCGGGCTGATAACGCGGCGGCCATTTGAATAAACACGTAAACAAATATTTAGGAGGAAAATATTTATGGAAATTCTGGCTAAAGGCATCGCTCTGGCAGGTTGCGGCATCGGCGCCGGTCTGGCTCTGATCGCCGGTATCGGCCCTGGTATCGGCGAAGGTAACTGCGCCGCCCGTGCCTGTGAAATCATCGGCCGCAATCCCGAGTGCAAGAGCGACGTTACCAGCACCATGATCCTGGGTATCGCTCTGTCCGAGACCACCGGTATTTACGGCTTCGTTACCGGTCTGCTGCTGATCTTCGTCGCCCCCGGCATGTTCATGAAGCATCTGGGCTGATTTCCGGCGAGAAATTCGATCACTAAATTGTACGCCGGAAGGAGGCAACGCAATGGACCTTTACCAGTCATTGGTGACGGTAAACCCCGTAACTCTGATTGCACAGATTTGCAACCTGTTTATCCAGCTGCTTATCGTCAAGATCTTCTTCCTGGATAAAATCAAGGCCGTGCTGGACAAGCGCCGCGAGACCGCCGACAAGCAGATTGCCGACGCCGAGGCCGCGAAATCCGAAGCGGCAGCCATCAAGCAGACCTATGAGGAGAATATGCGTCAGGCGAAAACCAAGGCTGACGATATGATCCTCTCCGCCCAGAAGACCGCCGCCCAGCGCAGCGAGGAGATCATTTCTCAGGCGCAGAAGCAGGCCGCCCAAATCAAGACCAAGGCCGCGTCCGACATCGAGATGGAAAAGAAAAAAGCCATCAACGAGGCCAAGAATGAAATTTCCGAGCTGGCTATGGCCATCGCCGGAAAGGTCGTGGCCCGTGAGCTGAACGACGCCGATCAGGACGGCATGATCGACCGCTTCATAGAAGAATTGGGTGATCAGAAATGACAGAGGTTGGTAACGTCTACGGTCAATCCCTGTACGAGCTTGCTAAGGACGAGGGGCTGTCCCGGGAAATCGGGGAGCAGCTGACCGTCCTGCAAAAAAGCTTCGGTGAGGAGCCGGATTTTGTCCGTCTGCTCTCCAACCCCAGCCTTTCCAAGCCGGAGCGGTGCCGGATTTTAGACACCAGCTTCCGCGGCTCGGTGCATCCTTATATTCTGAATTTTATGAAAATCCTGACGGAAAGGGGCTATATCCGCCACTTTTCCGACTGCTGTGACGCTTTTTCCGAACTGTACAACCGGGATAACGGCATTCTGAAGGTGACGGCCGTCACCGCCGTAGCTCTCACCCCGGCGCAGGAGGAAAAGCTCACAGGAAAGCTGAGCCAGATCACCGGAAAGACGATCGCGCTCCACAATCGCATTGATCCCGCAGTCTTGGGCGGTGTCCGCCTGGACTATGACGGTCAGCGCCTGGATGACACCGTGTCCCACCGTTTGGACGCCATCCGGGAACTGCTGAACAAAACCGTACTCTGACGAGAAAGCAGGGACTGTATGGAACTGAAACCCGAAGAAATAACGAAAATCATTCGCAGCCAGATCAAAAATTACGAAAACAAGATCGAAGTCAGCGAAACCGGCGTCGTCATTCTGGTAGGCGACGGCATTGCCAAGGCCTCCGGACTGGAAAAATGCATGGCTGGTGAGCTGGTGGAATTTCCCGACGGCTCCTACGGCATGGCCCAGAACCTGGAAGAGGACACCGTCTCCATCGTCATCCTCGGCTCCGATCAAGGCATCAAGGAAGGCGATACCGTCAAGCGCACCGGCAGAGTCGTGTCCGTCCCCGTGGGCGAAAAGCTCATCGGGCGCGTTGTCAACGCCCTGGGCGAGCCCATCGACGGCAAGGGCAGCATTGAGGCGGAGGCTTACCGCGCCATCGAAATGCCCGCCCCCGGTATCATCGAGCGGCAGCACGTCTCCCGCCCCCTGCAAACCGGTATCAAGGCCATCGACTCCATGATTCCCATCGGCCGCGGCCAGCGTGAGCTGATCATCGGTGACCGCCAGACCGGCAAAACTACCATCGCCACCGACACCATTCTGAACCAGAAGGGCAAGAGCTGCATCTGCATTTACGTTGCCATCGGTCAGAAGCGTTCCACCGTGGCACAGGTCGTGGACAGCCTTACCGCCGGCGGCGCTATGGACTATACCATCGTGGTCTCCGCCACTGCGTCCGAGCTGGCACCCATGCAGTATATCGCCCCCTATGCAGGCTGCACCATGGGCGAATACTTCATGTATCATGGCAAGGACGTGCTGGTCATTTACGACGATCTGAGTAAGCACGCAGTGGCCTACCGTGCCATTTCCCTGCTGATCCGCCGTCCCCCCGGACGGGAAGCCTACCCCGGCGACGTCTTCTACCTCCACTCCCGTCTTCTGGAGCGGGCAGCTCAGCTGTCCCCGGAGCTTGGCGGCGGCAGTCTGACCGCTCTGCCCATTATTGAGACCCAGGCCGGTGACGTGTCCGCCTACATTCCCACCAACGTCATTTCCATCACCGACGGTCAGATCTTCCTGGAAACCGAGCTGTTCAACTCCGGCATCATGCCCGCCGTGAACCCCGGTATTTCCGTCTCCCGTGTTGGCGGTGACGCTCAGATCAAGGCCATGAAGAAGGTGGCCGGTTCTCTGAAGCTGCTGTACTCCCAGTACCGCGAGCTGCAAAGCTTTGCCCAGTTCGGCTCCGATCTGGACGCGGATACCAAGTCCCGTCTGGCTCTGGGTGAGCGGATCGTGGCCGTGCTGAAGCAGAAGAACGGTTCTCCCAAGGAAGTGGCGCAGCAGGTGTGCATCATCTACGCCGTGACCCACGGATATCTCGCTTCCATTCCCGTGGCGCAGATCCCCGAGTTTGAAAAGCGGCTGGAAGAGCATATGAACAATCACCACGCCGACGTTCTCGAGGCCATTCGCTCCACCGGCAAGCTGGAGACCGAGACTGAGAACGCCCTGAAAGCTGCCCTGGACGAGCTGGTGGCTGAATTTCAGGCATAAGGAGGGATAAGCCATGGCTGGCGTTTCCACCAAGGAAATCAAGAACCGCATCCGAAGCATGGAGTCCACCAGGCAGATCACAAAGGCCATGGAAATGGTCGCTGCCTCCAAGCTCCGCCGGGCGCAGGCGCAGGTGCTTTCCTCCCGCCCCTATTTTGAAATTCTCTACTCCACCATCGCGGACATCGCGTCCTCCAACCGGGATTTCTCCTCCCCCTATTTACAGGAGCGTCCTGTGAAAAAAGCACTGTATATCGTCATTGCCGGTGACCGCGGTCTTGCCGGCGGCTACAACAGCAACATTCTCAAGCTGGTTCAGTCGGAGATCGCTGACAAGGACGCTGTAGTCCTGCCCATCGGCAAGAAGGCTCTGGACTATTTCAGGAGCAAGCAGATCCCGCCCTTTACGGAACACTACGCCGAAGCGGCCGAACTGACCGTGGGTGACTGCTTCTCCGTCTCCAAGCAGGTAAGCAAGGCTTTTCTGGCAGGAGAATTTGACCAGATCGTCGTTGCGTATACCAATTTTGTCTCCGTCCTTGCCCAGACGCCCGCAGCCATGCAGCTGCTGCCTCTGAAAAAGCCGGAAAAGAAAGAGAGTACCAATCAGGGCGATATCCTGTACGAGGGCGACAGCGAAGAAGTTTTCGCCGCGATCATCCCCGAGTATCTGGGCGGCGTTATCTACGGTGCGCTGTGCGAAAGCCGCGCCTCCGAGCAGGCTGCCCGCCGGGCTGCCATGGATTCCGCGACCCAGAACGCCGACGATATGATCGACGACCTGAGCTTGAAATTCAACCGCGCCCGTCAGGCCGCGATCACGCAGGAGATCACAGAGATCGTCGCAGGTTCCTGAGTCCCCGCAGGGGCGGTATTCTGATCGCCCAATCCCCAGAAGTTACGAATTTGCGGTATCTAATGTCGGTTAAGCCCGGAATTTTGGGTAAAAGTGGGTATTCCCCCCGCGTTTTGTTCCGCAAATATTTCAGCAGAAGGAGTTGAATTCCCAATGGCCAAAAACAAAGGAACTGTGATCCAGGTCATGGGTCCTGTTCTTGACATCCGTTTCGCTGACGACCAGCTACCCAGTCTGCTCAGCGCCATCGAGATTCCCAACGGCAAGCATACCATCGTGGCGGAGGTCGCCCAGCACATCGGCGACAATGTGGTTCGCTGTGTCGCTATGTCCTCCACGGACGGCCTGCAGCGCGGCACCGAGGCCACCGACACCGGCGCGCCTATCTCCGTTCCCGTTGGCGAAGAGTGCTTGGGACGTGTATTTAACCTGCTGGGTCAGCCCATTGACAACAAAGCGCCTGTACAGGGCGTCGAGCGCTGGCCCATCCACCGTCCCGCTCCCTCCTACGAGGAGCAGCAGCCTGCTACCGAGATTCTCGAAACCGGCATCAAGGTCATCGACCTGATCTGCCCCTATGCCAAGGGCGGTAAGATCGGTCTGTTCGGCGGCGCAGGCGTTGGCAAGACCGTTCTGATTCAGGAGCTGATTTACAACATCGCCACTGCCCACAACGGCTATTCCGTTTTCACCGGCGTTGGCGAGCGTACCCGTGAGGGCAACGACCTGTACAAAGAAATGACCGAGTCCGGCGTTATTTCCAAGACCGCCATGGTCTTCGGTCAGATGAACGAACCGCCAGGAGCCCGTATGCGCGTGGGCCTGTCCGGCCTGACCATGGCAGAGTACTTCCGTGATGTGAAGCATCAGGACGTGCTGCTGTTCATCGACAACATCTTCCGCTTCACCCAGGCCGGTTCC
>OLPI01001355.1_pt1 | contig 21851 bp, 20 predicted proteins | sample 1672361 | NCBI WGS metagenome assembly OLPI01 (sample SAMEA3136675, study PRJEB25190) | human gut metagenome
CTGGATGCGCTCGGCGGCGAGATGGGAAAAAATATCGATCATACCTTTATTCAGTCAAAGATGCTCAACGCGTCGAAGGGTCCTGCAGTGCATTCGCTGCGGGCGCAGGCGGATAAAGCGGAATACAGCAGACGGATGCGGCAGATTCTGGAAAATCAGGAGCATCTGGTTATCAAGCAGGCAGAAGTTTGCGATCTTTTATGGGATGATGTGGATGCAGACACGGTTTCCGGAAAAGCTGGTGCAACGAAAAAAATCCGTGGTGTGCGGACATTTACGGGAACGGTATACGAAGCCAAAGCGGTTATTTTGTGTACCGGAACCTACTTAAAGGCACGCTGCCTGTGCGGAGAATCCATCACCTATACCGGGCCGAACGGACTACAGGCGGCAAATCACCTGACTGACAGCCTGAAAGAAATGGGCATTGCAATGCGCCGTTTCAAGACGGGAACGCCCGCGAGAATGGATAAAAGGAGTATTGATTTTTCCAAAATGGAAGAGCAGTTCGGAGATCCGAGGGTTGTGCCGTTTTCCTTTTCTACTGACCCGGAAAGCGTACAGATTGATCAGGATTCCTGCTGGTTGACCTATACGAACGAAAAAACGCATGAGATCATCCGGGCAAACCTGGATCGTTCTCCGATTTATGCGGGAATTATTGAAGGGACGGGACCGAGATACTGTCCGTCTATAGAGGATAAAGTTGTAAAATTTGCAGATAAAGAGCGCCACCAGGTTTTTCTTGAACCAGAGGGACGTTATACGAATGAAATGTATGTCGGTGGCATGTCGTCTTCTTTGCCGGAGGATGTGCAGATTGCCATGTATCGGACGGTTCCGGGGCTGGAAAACTGCAGGATCGTGCGCAATGCATATGCGATTGAATATGATTGCATCGACGCAAGACAGCTGTACCCGACGTTGGAATTTAAGGATGTTGAGGGGCTTTTTTCGGCAGGACAGTTCAATGGAAGCAGCGGCTATGAGGAAGCGGCTTCCCAGGGCATTCTTGCAGGAATCAATGCGGGTCTGAAATGTCAGGGCAGGGAGCCGATGATTATCGACCGCTCGGAAGGCTATCTGGGCGTTCTGGTAGACGACCTTGTGACGAAGGAAAATACAGAACCGTACCGGATGATGACCTCGCGGTCAGAATACAGATTACTGCTTCGCCAGGACAATGCGGATCTGCGTCTGCGCAGAAAGGGCTATGAGGCTGGTCTGATTTCGGAAGAGCAGATGCAGTGGCTGGAACAGAAAGAACAGATGATTACACAGGAGATGGATCGTCTGAAAAAAACTGTGATCGGCGCATCGGCAGAGCATCAGAAGTTTTTGGAGAAAATGGGCAGTACACCTTTGAAGACGGCAGCGTCTCTGGCGGAGTTGATGTGCAGACCGGAACTTTCCTATGAAATGCTTGCAGAAATCGATCAGAATCGGAAGCCTTTACCGGCAGAGGTCATTGAGCAGGTAGAAATCGAAATCAAATATGAAGGTTACATTGAGCGCCAGAAGCGACAGGTAGATCAGTACAAGAAGATGGAAAAGCATAAAATCCCGAATTGGATGGATTATGATGAGGTTCCGAGCCTGCGTCTGGAAGCAAGACAGAAGTTAAAAGCGTTCCGTCCGGTATCGGTTGGACAGGCTTCCAGAATTTCCGGCGTTTCCCCGGCAGATATTTCCGTGCTTTTGGTATATTTGGAGCATGAAAGTCATATGCGCGATTTGAAGAAAGAATAGGAGAACATATGTTCTATGTACGGAATGGATCAATTTGAAAATGAATTAAAAGAATTGCGGATCGTTCTTTCGGATGTCCAGAAGCAGCAGTTCGAGGAATATTATAAGCTTCTGGTGGAATGGAACGAAGTAATGAATCTGACGGCGATCACAGATTATAAAGATGTAATGAAAAAGCATTTTTTCGACAGTCTGACGGTTGTTCGTGCCTATCCGGAAATCTTGACGGAGGCGGTTTCCGTTATCGATATCGGAACCGGCGCAGGTTTTCCGGGAATTCCGCTGAAAATTGCATTTCCGCAGATTCGACTGACTTTACTGGATTCTTTACAAAAACGATTGAAGTTTTTACAGGAGGTTTCTGATAAACTGGAATTAGGTGAGATCCAGATGCTTCATGGCAGAGCAGAGGACTATGCAAAACAGCCAGAGTTCAGAGAGCATTTCGATTTATGTGTTTCAAGAGCAGTAGCAAATTTATCAACGCTTTCTGAGCTGTGTCTTTCTTATGTAAAAGAAAACGGTAAATTCATTCCTTATAAGGCAGAAAAAGCGGAGGCGGAAATTGAAGCGGCACAGAAAGCGGTCGATCTGCTTGGCGGAGAAATATCTGATAAGATCGAGTTCCAGCTTCCGGGCGGAGATATGGGAAGAACGCTGGTTGTGATTGATAAGATTAAGAAGACGCCGAAAAAATATCCGAGAAAAGCAGGTACACCGGCGAAGATGCCGATTGTCTGAGTTGGTCAACATGAGAGGGAGATGTTTCACGTGAAACATCTCTTTTTTTATAATCCTCAAATGTTTCACGTGAAACATTGACCGGACAAGTCGGAACGAAAAATAGAGACATACCGCGAAAGAGAGGAGAAGTAGTGCGTTTCAAAGATTAAACTGAAATAAGAATATAGTGTAAGATTGAAAATTTCCTTTTTACATCAAAAAACGGAACTGCTGAAAAAAAGTGCATTCCTTTTCACAAATTTATAACTATTAGCAATGGCATTCTTGAAATGTTGATGTTATAATAAATGATGTGAATTTGAAACGGTAAGAGAAGAAGTCGTGAAACGACACGAGGTGTATGAATTTCAATGGGGAGAGCAATAGCAATTGCGAACCAGAAGGGCGGCGTTGGTAAAACAACGACAGCGATCAATCTGTCAGCCTGTCTGGCGGCGAAAAGAAAAAAAGTATTAGTTATTGACATGGATCCGCAGGGAAATACGACCAGTGGATTCGGCGTCGAAAAAAATGAACTGGAAAACACAGTTTATGAATTGATTCTTGGTGAGTGTTCGGTAGAAGAGTGTCTGATCAAGAATGTTGTTAAGAATGTCTCAATTATTCCGTCAAATGTCAATCTTGCCGCAGCGGAGATTGAACTGATTGGAGTAGATAAAAAAGAGTACATTTTGAAAAATGAAATCGACTGGATTCGAGATCAGTACGATTTTATCATCATCGATTGCCCGCCGTCGCTCAGCATGCTGACGATCAATGCGATGACGACAGCGGATACAGTTCTTGTTCCGATTCAGTGCGAATACTATGCGCTGGAGGGATTGAGTCAGCTGATCCATACCGTAAATCTGGTAAGAGAACGTCTGAATCCGACTCTGGATATCGAAGGTATCGTATTTACCATGTATGATGCGAGAACAAATCTTTCGATGCAGGTCGTTGAAAATGTCAAGGATCATCTGAATCAAAAGGTTTACAAGACGATGATTCCCAGAAATATTCGACTTGCAGAGGCACCGAGTTATGGAATGCCGATCAATCTTTATGATGCAAAGTCAGCAGGAGCAGAGAGCTATATGGCACTTGCGGATGAAGTCATAAAGAGAAAGGGTATATAATGGCGTTGAAAAGAGGATTAGGAAAAGGACTGGATTCTCTGATTCCGACAAATGTGATGATGGAGTCAGAGGTAAAGCATGCTACAGTTTCGACCGCCTCATCAGCTGAGGAGGAAAAAGACGGCACTCTGATGGTAAAGCTGTCAAAGGTAGAGCCGAATCGGGAACAGCCCCGTAAAAATTTTGATGAAGATTCTTTACAGGAATTGGCAGAATCTTTAAAACAATTCGGAATGCTGCAGCCGATTCTTGTACAGAACCGTGGTGATTATTATGAAATCATCGCAGGAGAACGTAGATGGAGAGCTGCCAAAATCGCCGGATTAAAAGAAGTTCCGGTTATTGTCAGAGAACTGACAGATCAGGAAATTGTTGAAATTTCTCTGATTGAAAATATTCAGAGAGAGGATTTAAATCCGATCGAAGAAGCACAGGCTTATAAGAGACTGCTGACAGAGTTCCATTTAAAGCAGGATGAAGTAGCGGAGCGGGTTTCCAAGAGCAGAACAGCCGTTACAAACTCCATGCGTCTGCTCAAATTGTGCGATGAAGTACAGAAGATGGTAGTGGACGATATGATCAGCACCGGACATGCAAGAGCGCTGATCAGCATTGAAGATCCGGAAGAACAGTATCTGATCGCACAGAAAATCTTTGATGAAAAGCTGAGTGTCCGCGAGGTGGAAAAGCTGGTAAAAGATCTGCACAAGCCGCCGAAGCCGCCGAAGGAAGAAAATAAGACGCTGCAGGCAATCTATCAGGAGATCTCCGAACGGTTGAAGCAGAGTCTGAGTACAAAGGTATCTGTGAGCGCAAAGCAGAACGGAGCGGGTAAGATAGAAATTGAATTTTATAATCATGAAGATCTGGAACGCCTGCTGGAGCGGATCACGGGTTAAAATTGTGAGACGGTAAGACAAATTACAGAAATACCGTAAGAAAGGAAAGAAAAACAATGACAAGCCCGTTGATGGAATATCTCGGAATAGCAGGATTGGATATTGCGTGGCTGTTTATCGGAATTTTTGTTGTATTGCTGATTCTTCTGGTTTTAATCATTGTACAGTTTGCAAAGTACAAAAAGCTGAAGAAAAAGTACGACAAATTTATGAAAGGCAAAGACGGAAAGAGCCTGGAAAAGGATATTATCGCTCTGTTTGAGGATAATAAATTTATCAAAAGCGAGAGCGAGAAGAATCGAAAGGACATCCGCAATATCCTGAAAAAACTGGAATTCTGTTATCAGAAGGCTGGACTGGTAAAATACGATGCCTATAACCAGATGGGCGGTAATCTGAGCTTTTGCCTGTGCATGCTGAATGAGAGAAACAGCGGATTTATTTTAAATTCCGTACACAGCAGCGACGGCTGCTATACCTACACGAAGGAAATCAAAAACGGCGAATGTGAAATCGCCCTTGGTGAAGAAGAAAGAAAAGCGCTGAATATGGCGATTGGATTTTAAGGAGGAAGAGTCATGATCGATATCAAATTTTTAAGAGAAAATCCGGAAGTGGTAAAAGAAAATATCCGGAAAAAATTCCAGGATGAAAAGCTTCCGCTGGTAGATGAAGTAATCGAGCTGGATGCACAGAGCAGAACTGCACAGAAAGAAGCAGATGATCTGCGCGCCAACAGAAATAAGATTTCCAAAGAAATCGGTAAACTGATGGGCCAGGGTAAGAAAGAAGAAGCCATGGCGATGAAGGAACAGGTCAATGCAGATGCAAAGAGACTTTCTGAGCTGGAAGCACAGGAAGAAGAGCTGCAGGCAAGAATCCTGAAAATCATGATGACCATCCCCAACATTATCGATCCTTCTGTTCCGATCGGTAAAAACGATACCGAGAACGTAGAGGTTCAGAGGTATGGCGAGCCGGTTGTTCCGGATTTCGAAATTCCTTATCATACAGAGATCATGGAGAGCTTTGACGGTATTGACTTAGACAGCGCAAGAAAGGTTGCAGGAAACGGTTTCTACTATCTGATGGGCGATATCGCAAGACTGCATTCCGCGGTTATCGCATATGCAAGAGATTTCATGATTAACAGAGGCTTTACCTACTGTGTACCTCCTTTCATGATCAGAAGCAATGTTGTAACAGGCGTTATGAGCTTTGCAGAAATGGACGCTATGATGTACAAGATCGAAGGCGAAGATCTTTACCTGATCGGTACTTCCGAGCATTCCATGATCGGTAAATTTATCGACACAATTATTCCGGAAGAAGAGCTGCCTAAGACTCTGACCAGCTATTCTCCTTGCTTCCGTAAGGAAAAAGGCGCACACGGTCTGGAAGAGAGAGGCGTATACAGAATCCATCAGTTCGAAAAGCAGGAAATGATCGTTGTGTGCAAGCCTGAAGATTCCAAGATGTGGTTTGACAAGCTGTGGCAGAACACTGTAGATCTGTTCAGAAGCATGGATATTCCGGTAAGAACCTTGGAATGCTGCTCCGGTGACCTGGCTGACCTGAAAGTGAAATCTGTAGACGTAGAAGCATGGTCCCCGAGACAGAAGAAGTATTTCGAAGTTGGCAGCTGCTCCAACCTGGGCGATGCGCAGGCAAGAAGACTGAAGATCCGTGTAAATGGTGAAAACGGAAAATACTTTGCACATACACTGAATAATACAGTAGTAGCGCCTCCGAGAATGCTGATTGCTTTCCTGGAGAATAACCTGCAGGCAGACGGCTCTGTCAGAATTCCTGAAGTGCTGCAGCCTTACATGGGCGGAATGAAAGAAATTCGCAAAAAATAATTATGTAAACTAAAATAAACAAAAAGTGAGGTGAGATTCTTGCACAAATTTTTGAGAGCAGTGGGATTCAGTCAGTATACAGAAAAGAAACAGGTTCAAAAGCTGATCCGGGATATCATTATTCATGCGGATGAGCGCAGCTATACGACCGTTGGGAAAAAGACGCTGGTTGCAGAATTTGACAGGAATTTCGCCGAAGATATCGGAATAGCAGTGTGCGGAGAATTTGATGAGGACGATACGTACAGTTTCGATTATTATCTTCCGTACCTGCGCTCCGATCTTGTCAGTACAGCAGAGGATATCTCAATCGAGCGCCACGCAGCGAAGGAGTCCTATGCGGGAATCTGCGACGATCCGAAGGTTGGTGTTTCCCTGATTTTTTACCTGCAAAATATGATTTCGTATCTGAAATTGCAGGGAGAAGGCAAGATCCCGGCAAAGGGTACTTCTTTGAACCTTTCCGCACTTTCCTGTCAGGGAACGATCATGATGCCGATTCAGAAGACGGAATGGCAGAAAAAGAAGATTGCCAAGGACGCGGTACAGAGAAACCGTCTGATTCAAGCTGCACGCGGCGGCGATGAAGAAGCGATGGAAAGCCTGACGTTAGAAGATATGGACACCTACACGTCCATTTCCAGAAAGATTCAAAAAGCCGATATTTTCAGTCTTGTAGATACGTATTTCATGCCGTATGGTGTGGAATGTGACCAGTATTCTGTTCTGGGTGAAATCACGGATATGAAGCTTGTAACCAACGGACTGACGGGCGAAAAGGTACATATTCTGACCCTGTGTTGCAACGACCTGAATTTAAAGGTTGCAATCAACAGCATTGATCTGCTGGGCGAACCTGCTGTCGGACGCCGCTTCAAGGGCAGCGTGTGGTTGCAGGGACAGGTGAATTTCCCAGAAGAGTCGTAGAAGAGTTCACGGACAGCGTAAAGTATTTGACTTGTACAGATAATTTCTGTATAATAAATTTGTTTATGGAACTGTTTTTTGTGTGACGAATCGAATAGGTGTTACTTCTAAGAAGCAACCATGGTTAAAGCCGTGAAACCTAAAAAGTGGCAACAAAGAGTCTGATTGGAACAGTAGCATATAGAAATGTCGAAATAAGAAATCAGATGATTCATCACGAAAGTGATTGAGTTCATAAAGTTGGTTGCCGTGACCGAAAAGGCTGAAAAGCTTGAAAATACGGCATTTGTTCTCGTAGTTAAATGGATATAACAAGCGCCTCCTAAGGGTCAGGTGGAGCAATCCCCTTTTGGAAGCGATTTATGAAATAAATTTGAAAATTGCTCCATTACAATTAAATAAGTCTCAGTACCTCAGTAGGATAGAGGGTTCGCCTCCTAAGCGGAAGCCATGGTTATACCCGATAAAAGCAAAATGGGGATAAGTCAGAGTTCGATTCCAGCTGGACTGCTGAAAATGTCAAAGTAAAAAGAAACGAAAAATCGTCATTCAAAAGAATGAATTGAAAGAAATGGAAACCGTATCCAAAGTGGCTGAAAAGCCCATAAATACGGCATTTGTTCTCATAGTTAAATGGATATAACAAGTGCCTCCTAAGCACTAGTTGTGGGTTCGATTCCCGCTGGGAACATACGAAAAAGCGGTAATGATAGCATGAGTCATTGCCGCTTTTTCTTTTTGGAAAGCAAATTCGGGTGACAAGTTGCCACCCGGAACGGCTGAAAAAAGAAAAATCTGCCACCGAAAAATGGGCTTTGCCACCCGACCGAGTGACAGGGGAATTGCCACCCAATGGGAGTAACCAGTGTGGGCGGGTGTAATTCCAAGAGTAAAGAAGAAGCAAGCGAAAATGATACACTATATTCTTGCCTGATAGCAGGCCTGACGGAGATCCGTTCAGATTAGACTCAAACTCTATTCTGGACGGATTTTTTTGTTTCAGGGATCTTAAAAACTTAAAGCGGCTCAAGTTTTAGATGAATAAAGGATGTATTCGGAAAAAAGAAAGGAGAACCATGTATGGAAGAGAAAAAAGAACCGTATGGATCAGATGAAAAAATAGTGGAAATCGAACTGGAAAGATTGCGTTCATTTGAAAAACATCCATTTAAGGTCACGGAAGACGGTCAGATGATGGAATTGCAGGAGAGCATTCAAAAGTATGGAATTCTGAATCCATTGATTGTCCGCCCCAGACCGGAGGGGATTTATGAAATCATTTCCGGTCACAGAAGAAAATTCGCCGCAGAAAAGATTGGATATCGAAAAGTTCCAGTCATTATTCGAATGCTGAATGATGATGAAGCCGTGATCTCTATGGTCGATTCGAACCTGCAGCGGGAAATGCTCAGACCGAGCGAAAAGGCTTTTGCTTACAAGATGAAATATGAAGTGATCAAGCGGAAAGCCGGGAGACGGAAATGTGGTCAGGTTGACCAGCTTTTCGGAAAGAAAAGTATTGAGGTGATCGGAGAGGACTGCGGAGACAGCCCCAAACAGGTACAACGCTATATTCGGATTACAGAACTGATACCGGAACTGTTGGAAAGAGTCGATGATGGCAGTATGGGATTTACACCGGCGGTACAGATCTCTTATCTGAAAAAAGAAGAACAGAGGGAAATGCTGGAGGCAATGGAGTTTGCGCAGTGCAGCCCATCCCTTTCCCAGGCAATCCGGCTAAAAAAATTGAGCGGAGAAGAAAAACTGACGGAGCAGATGATGGAGACAGTTCTGAGTGAAGTGAAACAGAAAGAAATCGACCGGGTGGTTTTTAAGAATGAACAGCTGCACCGCTTTTTTCCGACGGATTATACGTCAGAGCAGATGCGGCGTGAAATTCTGGAGATTTTGAAACTGTGGATGAGTAAATATTGGGAGAAATAAAGGAGAGAAAAAATTATGAGCAAAGTAATTGCAGTATCCAATCAAAAAGGCGGAGTAGGCAAGACTGTATCCTGTGTGAATTTAGGGATTGGACTGGCAAAAGAAGGAAAACGGGTATTGCTGATTGATGCTGATCCGCAGGGAAGCATGACAATCAGCTTGGGATACTCAGAGCCGGATGAAATGGAATATTCGCTTGCCACGCTGATGCTGAATATCGTGAACGATGAAAAATTAAATATGGAAAAGACGATTCTGCACCACAAGGAGGGAGTGGACCTGATCCCGGCAAACATTGAGTTATCGGCGATAGAAGTATCTCTGGTAAATGTCATGAGCAGGGAACTTATTTTACGGTCATTGGTGGAAAAACTGAAGGATTTTTATGATTTTATCATTATTGACTGTATGCCTTCTTTGGGAATGCTGACAATCAATGCCCTTGCCTGTGCAGATTCTGTTTTAATCCCGGTGCAGGCGGCATATCTTCCGGTCAAAGGCTTACAGCAGCTGATCAAAACGATTGGCAGGGTAAAGAAGCAGTTGAATCCGAAGCTCCGAATAGAAGGGATCTTATTGACGATGGTAGATAACAGAACCAATTATGCCAGGGATATTTCTATGATGGTATATGATACTTATTCTGCGACAGTCAAAGTGTTTGCAACAGAAATCCCGATGTCAGTCCGGGCATCGGAGGTATCAGTTGAGGGCGGCAGTATCTATTCTTATGATCCGAAAGGAAAAGCAGCCTTTGCATATATGGCATTAACGAAGGAAGTATTGGAGGAGGCGTAACAGATGGCAAGCAGAGTAGCAGGAAAGATTAAATTACAGTCTGTAGATGAATTGTTGGGAGTACCGAAGATCGCTGGTACGCAGGAAATTGAAATCGGAAGAATCCATGCGTTTCCACACCATCCGTTTAAGGTGCTGGATGATGAAAAGATGAACACGCTGGTAGAGAGCATCCGGGAGAACGGTATTTTAAATCCGGTTATCGTAAGACCAGATCAAGGCGGCGATTATGAAATGATATCCGGACACCGCAGGCTTCATGCAGCCGGAATTATAGGAATGGAAAAGATTCCGGCAATTGTGAAAGAAATGTCAGACGATGAAGCCATAATTCAAATGGTAGATGCGAATATTCAGAGGGAAGAGATCTTGCCGAGCGAGAGGGCATTCAGTTTCAAAATGAAAATGGAAGCGATGAGTCGTCAGGGATATCGAACGGATTTAAGTTGTGGAACTGAGTTCCACACGAAGAGCGTTGATGAAAGAAAAACAAGACAGACGATTGGAGACGAAGCTGGTATGACCGGGCGGCAGGTTACAAAATACATTCGGCTTACACAGCTAATCCCGGAACTGTTGGAGTGTGTAGATTTGAAAAAGATGACCCTAGCAATGGGAGTCGATCTTTCCTATCTGGATGAACAGGTTCAGGAATGGGTTTATGAATACTATCATGACAATGGCTTCCTGAAACCGATACAGGTAGAAGCTTTGAAAAATGGATCTGATTTATCGAATGCCACGCAGTTTCAGATCATTACCATTTTAAATGAAGCACTGCCAAAGAAAAATACAGCGGCAAAAGTATCATTCTCTGAGAAAAAGCTGGATAAATATTTTCCGCCGCATTATTCGGCGAAGGAAAGGGAAGATATCATTATTCAGTTACTGGAGCAATGGAGTGAGTTACAGAAAGAGCTTTAACAAAAGAAGATGGATGGTTCCAGAAGTGTAAATAATGCACTTCTGGAACAGAAAGGGGTACGGATGGAATCCAGAATAAAACTGTCTTATTTCTATGGAAAGGAAGCGGAACAATACTCTTTTTATAAGATACCAAAGTTATTGTTTACGGATGATTCCTTCAAAAAAATATCAGTGGAGGCAAAAGTCCTATATGGTCTGATGCTGGACAGAATGTCATTATCTATGAAAAATCAGTGGTTGGACGGTGAAGGGCGTGCGTATATCTATTATTCCCTGGAAGATATCATGGAGGCTTTGGGATGCAGCAATAAAAAGGCAATTACCATTATGAAGGAACTGGATTCAGAGGCAGGGATTGGTCTGATCGAGAAAAAGCGTCAGGGACAGGGAAAACCAACAATGATTTATCTGAAACAGTTTGTGGTGCAGGATATCCAGAAGTGTAATAATTACATTTCTGGGGAAAAAACAGCTTTTCCAGAAATGAAGAATTTACATGTCTTGAAGTGTAAAAATGTCATGTCTAGAAGTGAAGAAAATACACTTCCAGAAGTGAAAAATTTACACACAAATAATAATAATATAAATAATACTGAGTTAAGTAATACTGAATCTAATCATATCATATCAGAAAATGATGGGATGGGATTCGATGTGGAAGCATACTCGGAAAAGATCAAAGAGAATATTGAGCTGGCTATTCTTTTAGAGAGATATCCTTATGACAGAGAACTGCTGACAGGTATTTTTAATCTGATTCTGGAAACCGTTCTTTGCAAGAATAAGTCTATTATTGTTGCATCCAGTGAGTATCCAACTGAATTGGTTAGAAGCAAATTTCTGAAATTGAACAGCAGCCATATTGAATATGCGATGGAGTGTTTAGAAAAGAACACTTCAAAAATCCATAATATCAAAAAGTATCTGCTGGCAGCATTATTTAATGCCCCAACAACAATCAGTGGATATTATCGGATGGAAGTCAACCATGATTTTCCGCAGTTTGTTTCAGGCAACAGAAATTGATCAGAGAGGATTGAAAAGATGCAAAATGAGTATGAAGAGTCCTTTTATTATGATAAATCAGGAAGTACAGGGGATGCAGTAGCCGGAGAAGTGATTGGGGCAGGAATCGGACTTGGTGTAGGGGGTATTTCTATGATTCTGGCTGCCATGACTTTTTTGTTCTGCAGATTTGACCTGTTAAGCTCAGGCTTGTTAGCTGCAGTGTTTTATGTAATAACCTGTCGACAGGGATGGGGCAACTCTGTTTATTTTTGTGGTATTGCAGGCATTATACTTATATCCATGATCCTGCAGCATTCCTTTAAAGCTGCTCGAATTGTATATGGAATATTTACCTGTGTTGTGGCTTCCTTGTTGGGTACAGTATTCCTTGGTTACGATTCTAAATGGAAAATGTATTTGATTATGCTGGCTTGTTTTAGTGGAACAGCTTTATGGGGAGTTGTGTCATGGAATAGCATAATTGATCATCAGGATAGGAACTAAAAACTTATGTAAAGAAATGAAAAGAGAACCAATCCTGATAAATTGCTTATCGGGTGTATCTTTTATTGTAGTTTTGCCTGTGTTATTATTATCATAGGCAAGTGAGAAAAAATATATGGTGATGAGTTTTACTTGCTTTTCTTTTGCAAAAGAATGAATTAGAGGCGTCAGCCAGACATGGTAAATAGTGTCTGGACTGGCGCTTTTCTTATGCCTGAAAAAATCTGATAATGAATGAAAAGAGGAAAGATATGGATTATGAAACATTTAAAATGAAGCTTTCGCAAGATATTTATCAAACGCTTTGTGACAGCGGGATGGAAAATGTAACAATGCGTTTTCAAAATATTGAGAAGCTGAATCAGAATTATGAATCCCTGACGGTAATTCCAGAAAATGGAGTCTTTGGAGCGACTCTTAATCTGGAGACTGCATTTGCAGAATATAGTAGAAACGGTGATTATAAGAATGTTTTGGATAAGTCTGTGGATGTAGTGCTTGCTGGAATTGATCGTATGCCGACTGTTGATCTGGAAAATTTACTAAACTATGAAGCAATGAAAAAAACGTTGGCAATTGACATCATTTCCGCAGAACGGAATGAAACATTGCTACAAAAAGTCCCACATGAGTTGATGGAAGATATGGCGGCAGTCTATCGGTTTGTCTTAAATAACAGTGAAGCAGGACGGGAAACTGTTCTGGTAACCAAAGATATGCTGAACAATATGGGAATTACAGAAGAACAACTGATGTCAGACGCAAAGGAAATTGCCCCCAAGATCAGACCGGTAGTAATTCAGGGAATGAATGAAGTTATGAAAGAAAAAATGGGGGAAGAAGAATTTGAAAAAATTGATCTTCCAAATGAGGAAAACGAAATTTTGTTTTTAGCTTCTGTTCCAGATGGAATTTGCGGAGCTGGAGTCTTGGCATATCCAAATTTCATGGAGCAGGCAGCTGACATCATAGGGGGTGATTTTTTCATCTTGCCTTCTTCAATTCATGAGGTTTTATTAGTACCGGATGATGGAAGTTGGTCGGCCAGGGCATTAAAGGCACTCGTTGAAAATGTCAATGAAACGGAAGTAAGACCGGAAGAAAAGCTCACGGATAGTGTTTACCACTATGATTCCAAAGCCCATATCTTTGAACTTGCAGAAAAATTTGAGGACAGAAAAAATTTCAGAGACTATGAAAAAACAGAAGAAAAAGATTCTGTTTTGAAAAGTCTGAAAGAAAAGAAAGAAGCTTCTGTAGATGTTCTCAAGAATAGAACAGTGGAAAGCGAAAAAAAAGTCAGGCATGGAGAAGTCCGTTGATAAAATTTTTTGAGTTTTCTAACCAATTATCAGAAGTTGACATTTCTGACGTGAAAGGAGGATGCAAAAATATGTCGAAAGGAGATGCCGAAAAACAGGATGCGGATTGGATGATGAATACCGACAACGAAATTGAACATCAGGAAGGAACCAATCATCAGGGCAATTGTTCGAAAGGCTGTCCATACGGAAAGAATCGCCCGTTTTGTTTTCCCTGTTATAAAAAGTTGATGAAGGAATTGTACCGCAAAAGGAAGAAAGATGGAGTTTGATTATTTCTACGAAGATCAGCATTTGCAGTTTCCCTTTTACCGGCTTCCGAAAATCCTTTTCACAGATATGAGGTTTCGGAGTATTTCAACGGAAGGAAAAGTTTTGTATGGTCTTTTATTGGACCGCGTATTTCTTTCCAGAGAAAATGGGTGGATAGATGTAGCAAAGAGAGTTTATATCGTATTTACTCTAAGTTCGATCCAGCAAATTATGAACTGTTCAAAAAAATCTGCAATCAAATATCTAGCAGAGTTGGAAGAATTCGGCTTAATAGAACGCAAAAAACAAGGACTTGGAAAGCCGACATTGATCTATGTTAAAAATTCGGTATGTACTGCTGTTGGGGAAAAATAATGTTGTGTGTAAAGCGGCCAGGAGCCGTTTTTTTTATGACAATAGAATGTTCGCAGGGCGTGCATTCTATTGTTTGAAATGAAAGGGGTGAGAATACTGCTGAATGAAGAAATCAGTAAAGAATCCGCGGAAAAAACGGTTCGTATTGCAGTCCGGGTATCCCAGCCATCGTTGAAATTTTTTCTTCGGGCTTTAAAAATTTCTGTGGGAAAATCCTCAGAGGCGGTTGGGGAGAAAATTCATCCTACTAAGGGAAAGCAATCTGTCAAAACACTGATCCGTCAGGGACAGGGAGTGTCATCGATTCCATTAGCAGAAAAAGGCTTGAAGGACTTTAACAAAATAGCTGGAAAATATGGGGTTGATTTTGCCGTTGTAAAAGATTCAAAAAGTGAGCCCGCCGTATATACAATTTTTTTTAAAGCAAAGGACATGGACGTAATAACAAGAATCCTGCAGGATTATTCCGCGAAGCAGGTAAAACAGCCAGATAGAAAAAGTGTTCTTGCAAAGTTGAAAAAGTTTCAGGATATTGTGGCAGCAATTCCGAAAAAGGTATTTGAGAAAAAGAAAGAGAGGTCGTTATGAATTCCAGGCAGTTCAAAAAGCAGCTGCTTTTGAATAGTCCGTACCTTGTGTTGGGGCTGCTGGCTACGAATCTCGGTGAGGCATGGAGAATGGCAGCTGGAGTAAGCATATCCGAAAAGATCCAGAGTATGGTTCTGGATAATATGCTTGCTGCAGCGTTTGCGAATCCGGCGCCCAGTTTTTATCCCAGTGATTTTTTCGTGGGACTTATCTTTGGTGTGGCGATCCGAATTGCGGTCTATTTAAAAGGAAAAAACACAAAAAAATATCGGCATAATGTAGAATACGGTTCCGCCAGGTGGGGGAATCGTGCGGATATAGAACCATTTGAAGATCCAGTATTTGCAAACAACGTGATCCTGTCCCAGTCAGAACGGATCACTATGAGCAGCAGGCCGAAGATTCCAAAGTATGCCAGAAATAAGAATGTTTTGGTAGTTGGTGGATCTGGTTCTGGTAAGACCAGGTTTTTTATTAAACCGAATTTGCTTCAAATGCACTCCAGTTACGTAATTACAGATCCCAAAGGGAGTCTGATTTATGAAACAGGAATGGCTCTTTATCAAAGCGGATATCGGATAAAGGTATTCAACGTCATCAATTTTTCAAAATCTATGCGTTATAATCCCTTTGCCTATCTCCATTCTGAGAAGGATATTCTGAAACTGGTGACAACGCTGATCGCCAATACAAAAGGGGAGAGCAAAGGCGGGGATGATTTCTGGCTCAAAGCGGAGACTCTGCTTTATACCGCATTGATTGGATATATCCACTATGAAGCGCCGGAAGAGGAACAGAATTTTTCAACGTTGTTGGAAATGATTAATTCTATGGAAATACGGGAGGATGATGAAACGTTTAAAAATGCTGTAGATATGGTGTTTGAGGAACTGGCGGAGCAGAACCCGGATCATTTTGCAGTAAGGCAATATGCAAAATATAAGCTTGCGGCTGGAAAGACGGCAAAGTCCATTCTGGTGTCATGTGGTGCGAGACTGGCACCGTTTGATATCAAAGAACTCAGAGACCTGACATCCTATGATGAGCTGGAACTTGATACTCTGGGGGATGAGAAGACGGCACTGTTTCTGATTATGTCAGATACAGATGGAACCTTCAACTTCCTGATTTCCATGATCTATACGCAGATGTTCAACCTCTTGTGTGAGAAAGCGGATGATGTGTATGGTGGAAGATTACCGGTACATGTAAGATGTCTGATTGATGAGGCGGCGAATATCGGCCAGATCCCGAACCTGGAGAAGCTGGTCGCAACGATCCGAAGCCGAGAAATATCGGCATGTCTGGTACTGCAGGCAAAGTCGCAGCTGAAAGCGATTTATAAAGATAACGCTGATACAATCATCGGCAATATGGATTCGCAGATTTTTCTTGGTGGTACGGAACAGACCACGTTGAAGGATCTGAATACGATTCTGGGAAAAGAAACGATCGATATGTACAATACAGGACAGTCAAAAGGTTCCCAGGAGAGCTACAGCATGAATTACCAGAAACTTGGTAAGGATCTTATGACAATGGATGAACTGGCGGTCATGGACGGCTCGAAATGTATCGTGCAGGTCCGTGGTGTAAGACCTTTCTTATCCGACAAATACGACCTGACACAGCATCCGAATTATAAGCTGACGGCAGATTATGATAAGAGGAATTACTTTGATGTAGTGAAATTCCTCAGCCACAACTTAATATTGAAAGCAGATGACGAGTATGAAGTCATCAATGTACTAAATGAGGAATAGCCTTGGCAGCTGGCGATAAAGGTCAGCTGTGCAGGGCTTTTTCTATATCAGCACCGGATGGTGTAAGTGGAGCTCCACCGTCAGTTTCAGTCGACGGAAACTGACATGTAACGATAAAACGTCCTTTGGTCAGAACAAAAGGAAAAATTATATCACACAAAAAATAATCAATGGAGGAATTTGAATTATGGCATTTTTTCAGAGCGCAGTAGGAACCTTACAGACACTTGTGATCGCACTTGGAGCAGGTCTTGGGATCTGGGGTGCAATCAACCTTATGGAAGGATATGGAAACGATAATCGTGCGACACGTTCGTAAGTGAAAAGCTTACGCACAAAGTCGAAGGGCAATTGTAGCCCGAAACTTTGGAGAACTGATATTCCGATTGGTGAAATGAGGGGGTAACGTCCCGAAGCGCCACCCTAATACTCCGAATGGCGGGGAGCATGCAACGGCTCTCTCCAAAAGTTTATAGAGCTCGGTGAAGTCGGCAGAGAGCAACCGTAAGACTGGTTTTCAGACCAGACACGAAAGCTGTCCAGAGGTGGATGGTGTTGCCTATATGCCGGGGGTCGGATATCCATGGTGAGAATGTATGAAAATACTGACGAAATTCTGAATGTACGAGTCTAAACGTTGATGCTGTCGAAAGGCAGTACACCCTTCATGGTGGTATCTGTGGGCGAGTAAAATTGGTTGTTATGAAAGTCCATGCATCGTTACAGGCGGTGCGGTTATGCATGACCAGATACAGGCTTAGAGGAAGAACCTAAAGATATCCAATGATAGGAATATCGGAACGTGGAAAGCTGGGAACACGGAGGCGGTTGCAAGCCAGTGATGTGGTGGATGGGAATACCTTCGCGAGAGGGCAATAACCATTCTTTATTCCAGTGAGAGTAGTGGCACAGTACCTGTGAAGCCGTGAATAAGTAAGCGGTGGAGGGATAGCCACAAGTCGAATTCAGCAAAGAAAATGAAAACACAACAAACACAGCTTCGAGTATGACAAAGAAAATCCAAACCGAAGGGAGAGGATGCCTGTGTTGACTTCGGGGCAGCAAGAAAGGAAAAGTAAACAGAGAAAAATCCGCAACTCAGAGTATTACGACATGGAAGGTACTTTTGACAGGCTGTATGCAGAAAGTAAGAAAGATAAAACCTTCAACCATCTGATGGAAATCATCGAGAATGAAGAAAATATCAAGCTTGCATACAGAACGATAAAGAAGAATACAGGAAGTGATACTTCGGGAGTGGATAAAAGGACGATAGCCGACCTTGCAAAGTTAAGCGAGGAAGAATACGTCCGTCTCATACGGAAACAATTCAGTAATTATCATCCACGACCCGTAAGGCGAGTGGAGATACCAAAGCCCAATGGAAAGTCCAGACCTCTGGGAATTCCAACTATCGTAGATCGGATCGTACAGCAATGTATTTTGCAGGTCATGGAGCCGATATGTGAAGCAAAATTCAGTGAGAACTCCAACGGGTTCCGCCCGAACCGTTCCGCTGAGACTGCTATTGCGCAATGCATGAGGCTGATACAGGTACAGCATCTGTACCATGTGGTTGACCTCGATATTAAAGGCTTCTTTGATAATATCAGCCATACAAAGCTGATTCGTCAGATATGGGCATTGGGAATCCGGGACAAAAAGCTGTTATGCATTATAAAAGAGATGCTGAAAGCACCTGTTGTTCTGCCAGATGGGAAGAAAACATATCCCGCACGGGGTACCCCGCAAGGCGGTATTTTGTCGCCATTGCTTGCAAACATCGTATTGAATGAACTGGATTGGTGGATTGCCTCACAATGGGAGGAGATGCCAACAAAAACAAAATTCAAAACGAGGAGCAATGCGCAGGGAACAGAGATTAAGAGCCACGCTTACAGGGCTCTGCGCCGGAGCAGATTAAAAGAGATGCATGCAGTTCGGTACGCAGATGATTTTAAAATTTTCTGCGCAACACATGAGGATGCTGTCAGAGCATACAAGGCAACAGAGTTATGGCTAAAGGACAGGCTGGGGCTGGAAATCAGCCCTGACAAATCCAAAGTAGTAAATCTCAAAAGACAGAATTCTGATTTTCTCGGGTTCAAGCTGAAAGTTCGTAAAAAGGGTAAGAAATATGTGGTTCGGTCTCATATGAGCGATAAAGCATACAAAAAGGCTCATGAAAAAGTCTCGGAAGAAGTAAAGAAACTGGCTCATTCGTCAGATGATAATGCTCAGTTCATGCAGCTTCAGAAATATAACTCTGTAGTTGCCGGACTTCATGAATACTATTGTATTTCTACAGAAGTATCCCATGACTTCAGCAGACTTGCCTTCAGTATCAACAAACAGCTCAGAAACAGGCTGAAAGGAGACTTATCCAAAAAGGGACAGCTCAGAAATGGGTTCATTAAAGAAAAGTATGGAGCAAGCAGACAGATGAGGTTCCTTCATGGACGTCCGGTGGTTCCACTGGGATATGTCCAGTCAAAGAATGCCCAGCATAAAAGGAAATCCATCAATAAATATACGGTAAAAGGTCGGGAACAGATTCATAAGAATCTTGCAATCGACACAGCGACAATGTTATGGCTGATGAGAAATCCTGTAAAGGGCAGAACCATTGAATATGCGGATAACCGTATTTCTTTGTATGCGGCACAGTATGGTAAATGTGCAGTGACAGGAATTCCGATGGATTCCCACGATATTCACTGCCACCATAAAGTGCCGGTTAGCAATGGCGGTTCGGATGAATACGCAAATCTTATTCTTGTCAGCAAAGCGGTTCATATCCTTATCCATGCTTCTTCAGAACTTACGATTGAGAAGTACCTGAAATCCTTAAATCTTGACAATAAACAAATAGAAAAGCTTAACAAACTTCGTATTATGGCAGAAATGCCACCTATTATTCTTTGAATTTAATGCTGTAACGAAGTGTGTAAGTTGTGTTTAAAAGCCCTGGACGGCTGAATTCGATGGAGCGCCGTGTGCGGTGAAAGTCGCATGCACGGTGTGGAGCGGGGGAAAATCCGGAGATAACTTCAAAGGATTACCTATCGCTATCTGGTGCCAAGTCTCAGGGCATGAAGCAGCTGATGGCCGGTGGCGGTGTAGCACTGATCGGCACGACTCTGGTGCCGCTGCTTTCCGGTCTGTTCGGTTAAGCAAAGGCTGTCGGAGCGAAGATTCCGACCGGGCGGCGAAAGCTGCCTGTTACATAGTCAGGTGCAGGCAATCTCCGCAGCTGGCTATTTTCTGCGCTCTCTGGCAGGTGCACATGTTGGAAGTATGGCGCAGAACCGCAGTTTAGAATCGCACCGGCTGATAGGCCGGACAAGTTACAGGAGGACAAATCTATGGCGTTTCTTACTACAACTGCATCGGCACTGTCTCTTTTCTCACAGCTGTTTATGCTTCTGTCCCGGATGGCGAAGCTGTTCGGCGTGTTCGCGTAAGGAAGGAGGCGGCTCATGCAGAGTATCCTTGAACAGATCACAGATTGGCTCAAGAGCATGATCATCAGCGGTATCATGGGAAATCTTTCAGGGATGTTCGATTCGGTCAACCAGCAGGTTGGACAGATCGCAGGCGATGTGGGAACCACACCGGCGAACTTTTCACCTGCGGTCTTTTCTATGATCCGCAACATCTCGGAATCCGTGATCCTGCCCATTGCCGGAATGGTGCTGACATTCATCGCCTGTTATGAGCTGATCCAGATGCTCATCGAGCATAACAATCTGGCAAATTTCGAGACCTGGACATTTTTCAAATGGGTCTTTAAGACCTTTCTGGCAGTGACCCTGATCTCGAACACATTCAATATCACGATGGCTGTCTTTGATGTGGCGCAGCAAGTGATCTCCCGAAGCGGCGGTCTGATTTCCGGCAGTACGTCCGTCAGTGATGCGACCCTGACAGCAATGCAGGCTACACTGGAAGGAATGGACTTGGGACCGCTGCTGGGACTGTATTTGCAGACCTTTGTGGTTCAGGTCACGATGCTGGCGTTGTCGGCTATCATCTTTGTCATCGTGTATGGCCGAATGGTGGAAATATATCTCATGGTGAGCCTTGCGCCGATTCCGTTCGCAACCTTTGGAAACCATGAGCAGAGCCATACCGGTCAAAACTACCTGCGTTCCCTGTTTGCACTGGGATTCCAAGGCTTTCTTATCATGATCTGTGTAGGCATCTATGCAGTTCTGATTCAGAACCTGTCCTTTTCGGATAACATCATCAGCAGCATTTGGGGCGTTATGGGCTATACGGTTTTGCTGGCATTTACGCTGTTTAAGACGGGAAGCCTCGCGAAATCCGTGTTTGCAGCGCACTAAGGAAGGAGGAATGATTCATGGCATCTTATATTTCTGTGCCGCGAGACCTTTCAAAGGTCAAAACCAAGGTCTTTATGAACCTGACCAAACGGCAGATTCTCTGCTTCGGAGCCGGTGCGCTGATTGGCGTTCCGGTTTTCTTTTTGCTCAAATCCAGCGGGAATTTGAGCCTTGCCGCACTTGGCATGATGGCGGTGATGCTGCCGCTCTTCTTTCTTGCCATGTACGAGAAAGACGGTCAGCCGCTGGAAGTGGTGGCAAAGCACTTCTATGAGGCAAAGTTCAAGAGGCCGAAAACGCGGCCTTACAAAACAAAAAATTACTATGCACTGCTGGTTCAGCAGGCAGACGTGGAAATGGAGGTAAATCGCATTGTTCAAAATTCTCGAAAAGCTGACAGCGAAGAATAAAAAGCAGGATGACATCCGAATGCCGTCTCATCTGTCAGCCGCAGAGCAAAAACAGGTGCAGACGGTGATTGACCGTGCAAGGGGTGACAGCACGGTTCCGCACTCAGCTCAGGATAGCATTCCCTTTCAGCGGATGTTCCCGGATGGTATCTGCCGTGTGACGGACAACTACTACACCAAAACCATTCAGTTTCAGGACATCAATTACCAGCTGGCACAGCAGGAGGATCAGACGGCTATCTTTGAGGAATGGTGCAGCTTCCTGAACTTCTTTGATTCCAGCATCCGCTTTGAGCTTTCTTTTATGAATAT
>OLPI01001357.1_pt1 | contig 21848 bp, 20 predicted proteins | sample 1672361 | NCBI WGS metagenome assembly OLPI01 (sample SAMEA3136675, study PRJEB25190) | human gut metagenome
GCGGGCGCCCCGGCCACGGCAGAGTAATAGGAGGTACACGAGATGAGATTTTGCCCGAACTGCAACAGCGCCGTATACGATGACAGGGCCACGACATGCCCGGAGTGCGGCAGGCCAATGAACCAGAACGTCTGCCCCGGATGCGGCAGGCCGCTGCAGCCCGGAGAGGTATGCCCCCACTGCAGCAGCTGCCGTCCCCACGGGGAACGCTATGCCGCCCGCACCGACCGCCCCCAACCGGCACAGGACGGCTTGAGTATGTGGGCGTATATGGGGCTTATCCTGCTGGCGATGGTACCGGTGGTCGGGCTGGTATGTATGATCGTCTGGGCGTGCGGCGTGGGAAATAACCCCCATTTGGCGCGGTTTGCGCGGGGGATGCTGCTGGCCCGTGCCGCCCTGTTTCTGATCGGGCTGATCCTGTTCGGGGCGATGCTGGCCGCCATGGAGCCGTTGATCGACGATTTGGAAAACTGGCTGTATAACTACGAGGAATACGGCTCCTACTACGATGACTACGGCTACGGCTATGAATACGGGGACGGCTTTAACGGCTACGATGACCCCTATGGCGGGAACCCGCCGCAGATGGATGAGCTGCCCGGCAACGCCGCCTGAAAGATCGACCCAACGCACAAGCCCCCTCCGGGGAACCGGAGGGGGTATCCTACTGCCTGCACAAAGAAAGTACCGCAGCCCCTTTTGGGGAAACTGCGGCGCTTTCCTTTTTTTGAAAAACAAAGAGAAGTCGGCTTATTTTTCGAGGGTCTGGCGGCTGCCCTTGCGTGCGGCGGCGGCAACCAACCCGCCCAGCGCCACAATGGCGAAGAAGTTGGGGATGACCATGAGCTGATTGAACATATCCGAAAGCTCCCATGCAAGGTCATTGGAGACGCAGGAGCCGAGGAAGATGAGCACTACGGCGATGACGGAATACACCGGGACCGCCTTTTTGCCGAACAGGTATTCCACATTGATGCGTCCGAAGAAGTTCCAGCCGAGGATGGTGGAGAAGGCAAAGAACATCAGGCAGATGGCCACGAACAGGCTGCCGGCGGTATTGCCCATGATGCTGGAGAAGGCGACCTGCGCCATGTTGGTCTTGCTGATGCCCTCGGCGGCGCCGGAGGCAAGGATGCCGTTGCCGGCATACAGGGTGGAGATCACGACCAGTGCGGTCATGGTGAGAACGACAAAGGTATCGATGAATACACCGACCATGGCGACGACGCCCTGCTCGTGGGGGCAGCTGACCTTTGCCATGGCGTGGGCGTGCGGGGTGGAGCCCATGCCGGCCTCATTACTGAAAAGGCCGCGCTTGACGCCCTGGCTGACGGCCTGCTTGAGGGCAAAGCCGAAGCTGCCGCCGATGATGGCCTGCGGCTCGAACGCATAGCGGAAGATCATACCGAAGGTTTCCGGGATGAAGCGGATGCGGGCGATGAGCACCGCGAGTCCTCCGATGATGTAAAGGCAGGCCATGACGGGAACGATTTTTTCCGCCCAGGAGGCGACACGGTGGCTGCCGCCGAGGAACACGTAGCCGGAGAGCAGCGCCACCACCAGACCGATGATCCATGTGGGAACGCCGGTGGCATTGGAGAGGGACTCACCGATGGAATTGGACTGCACCATGCTGCCGATAAAGCCCAGCGCAATGATGATGGCAACAGCGAAAAATCCTGCAAGGAATTTACCGAAGCCGCCCGTAAAGGCACGCTTGATGTAGTAGACGGGGCCGCCGTGGACGGTGCCGTCGGCATCCACCACACGGGTCTCCTGCGCCAGCACCGCTTCGGCGTAGATGGTGGCCATGCTGAAGAAGGCGATGATCCACATCCAGAAGATGGCGCCGGGGCCGCCGATGAGAATTGCACCGCAGGCGCCGACGATATTACCGGTACCTACCTGCGCGGCAATGGCCGTTGCCAGCGCCTGGAAGGACGAAAAGCCGCCGTGCTGCTTTCCGCCGTTGAGCTTGATGTTGCCGAATACCCGCCGCATCCCCTCGCCGAAGCAGCGCACCTGCACAAAGCGGGTACGGATGGAGAAATAAAGTCCCGCGCTGACGAGCAGCACGATGAGCACATAGTCCGAGAGATAGCCGTTGATCTTTTGTACGATGCCGAGTAACATTGCTTCCATTTGATACACTCCTACTACTTTATTTGCGTGAAACAGGATAAAAAGAAGGCTGCTATTTTTAGCAGCCCCTGAAGAATAGCAAGCGATCAAACAAAAGATCCTATATGATCGCTCTGTCCTTTTGCCTGAGAGATTCGGCGGTATGACCGCCTTGCACCTTCGGCACCCAACCTAATGGGATTCTCCAGAGTCCCCTCCATATTCAGTCTTTTTCAATTCTGAATGTTTCTGCGGGGTCGCTATCATTATTCACTTGATGATATTCTACACCATTTTGCAGCTTTGTCAAGAGAAAAATGCAAAAGGGCTTAAAGTTCCCGGATGCAGCGCACCGTAATGCGGGCGCGGCCATCGTAATTGCAGGTAAAAAGGGTGAGGTCCCACTCCCCTGCCGTCATCTCCTCCACGGCGGTTTCATCCAGTATTTCCACCAGGCTGACCGTATAGCGGTGACAAAGCCCGGCGGCATCGGTGAACAGGACGGCATCCCCCGCGCGAAGGGTGTGCAGCAGCGCAAAGTGCTGCCGGTAATTGTGCGCCGCGATGATGAGGTCATCCCCCGAAAGGGTGCCCGCATAGCGGCAGGGCGTGCGCCGCAGCGCCTCCATCTCCCATTCGGCCTGCACCGGCAGCTCCAACGCCAGTGTGGGCAGCGAAAGGACGCCCAGATATTCCTCGCCATCCAGCGAAACGGTGGGGGCCGGGCTTTGCCCGATGCGCTGCACCACCGCCGGGAGAAGCTGCTGCGTGGCCGCAGCCGCCCGGTGCTCCTCCCGCAGGTTATGCCACAAAAGCAGGCCGGCCGCCAGAATACACAGGCTGCCCAGTATCACGCACAGCGTGCCGATGCGCCGCCCGGTCACGGTTCGCTCCTGCGGCGCAGTACCCCGCCGACCGCCAGCAGCACCAGTCCCGCCGCTGCCAGCAGGGCGATCGGCCACTGCAACAGGCCGGTCTGCGGCAGCTTATCCGCCGGAGCGGGGGCCGGGTTGTCCGGTATGAAGATGGGAGGCGGGACATAGGTGCCGGTGCGCTCCAGCTTGGGGGCGGCCGTAACGGTATACTGCCACCCGCCGCCGGGCTGTTCCAGCGGCAGACCCACCAGCGCCGGGGCTGCGGTATAGGTATAGCTGCCCTTTTGGCAGGGGGCGGCGGTAAGCAGGTACAGTCCGGCCGCAAGCGGCTCATGCACCGCCCTGCCCCCGGCTCCCGTGATAACGGTCACCTCCGGGGAAAGGCCCTGCTCGCCGATCCAGCGGATCAGATGGCCGACAGCCTCCCGCCAACCGGCGGCATCGGGGCGGCCGGTGATCACCGCACCGCTGCCTGCATAGGCCGGCAGCAGGGTGTATTCCCCGGCAGGGCTGACAGACGCCACCCGGTACAGGGAAAGGGTCATGCCGGAAACGGGGCTGCCGCCATAGTGACATTCAATGGTGAGGGTGCCCGTTTGGGCAGGGTCAACGGGGTGGGCCGTCACGGGGAGACACAGCAGCAGAAGCATCAGCAGTACCGCTGCCGTTTTGGTAAGATATTTCATTGGCGCTCCCCCTTTCCTTTCTGTCTTCTTCGGGCTCGTCTTTTTTCTTTTTACGGCGCAGCAGCGCCAGAATGAGCAGGATGAGCAGGAACAGCAGCAATGCCCCGATGAGAAGCTTGCCCTTCCAGCCCAGGCTGTGTACCACCTGCTGGGTCACCGTTACCTGCACCGGCTTTTCCGCCGCCTCCGCGGGGATGCGGTGCCCCCGTACCAGCAGGCGGTGGGTATTGACGCCGTAGGGCGTGCAGGTCACCAGCGTGACAAGATCCTCGCCCTCCACCGGGCGCAGCTCCTTCACCTCATCCGGCTCCACCACCAAAATCTGATCGACCTCGTAGAGGAGCTGTTCCCCCAAAATGCGCAGGGAGAAGTGATCCCCTAATTGCAGCTGGTCAAGATCCGAGAAAAGCAGCGCCGAGGGCAGCCCCCGGTGGCCGGATACGATGGCATGGGTGCCCTCTCCGCCCACCGGCAGAGAGCTGCCGCCCAAATGCCCGATGCCGTACCGGAGAACCTCCTCCGTGGTGCCGTGGTAGATGGGCAGCCGCACGCTGATGCGGGGGATCTCGATGTAGCCCATGATGCCGCTGCCGTCGGGGTTCAGCAGGCCCCAGTAGGGGTCATTGGCGGGCAGCTGACGCCCGGTAAAGGCCGCGCGGAAGCCGGGATCGAGGGTTTTATTGTATTCCCGCGCCGCTTCCCACAGGGCGGAGTGATCCTCCGGGGTGAGGGCGGCGGTGCTTTGGGTGTAGTTTGTGATCAGGCGGTTCTGCCGGTGCTGGTTCCACAGGTCGCTGGCCACCGGGTAAAACAGGATGCCCAGTCCCAGCAGGAAGATGAGGATCGCCAGCACGGCGCCCAGCCGGTTCTGTCTTTTTTGTTTGGCGCGGCGGGCGCGCCGGGAAAAACTGTTTGACACGGGCGATGCTCCTTTACGGTAGTGCGGCAGGGAAAAAGCCGCAAGCCCGAACGGGCACTTGCGGGCTTTTCCCTACCTCCATCCCGCCGGGGGAGAGAGAGGAAAACCCGGCGGGATGGGAACAAAATGTAGGGGGATGGCGAAAAAATGAGGATCAGCCCTGCTCCTGCTCGTCCTTGCGGCGACGGCGGGCAAACAGGAAGAACCACAGCGCCGCACCCATGCACAGCAGGCCGACAACGGTGAATATCACGGTGCCGACACCGCCGGTGGTGGGCAGTACGGGGGTGGAGCTGTTCTTGAGGGAGGCGTCCAGACGGTTTTGCTCGGCAGCATTCAGGCCGGAGCGGTTGATCAGAACACGGTCGGTTTCGGGATTGGTTGCGGTAAAGCTGCTGGCGGCGGCCAGCTTGCCGGTCAGGGCCTCGCCGACGGCTTCCCGGTCACCGGTCAGCTGAACCGCAAAGCCGCCCTTGGGGGCATAGTAGCCGGAGGGGACCTTGGTTTCCTTGAGGTAGTAGGTGGCGGCATCCAGCCCGCGCACCAGCAGGGTGTTGTAGTCGGCGCCCATATCGGCCAGAAGCACGGTCACGCCGGTTTCACCGGCCAGTGCGGGACGATAGTAGGTCTCTCCGCCAACGGTTTCTTTTATTATGCTGACGGGGGTCTTCATCGCATTATCGGAATACAGGGTGAAGCCCGCATTGGTGAGGGGCTTCTTTTTGCCGGTGCCGCCCTCAATGTCCTCATCGGAGGTCTTTGCAAGGGAGAAGGCGTAGGTGTGAACCTTCACGCCGACGGCAGAGGTCGTGCGGGAAGTGTTGGGGTCCAAAGAGAAGGTGTAGGTCAGCGTGGTATCGGCAGTTGCGGTTTCGCCCGTTTTAGCGGCTACCGGCATCACCTTGGCCTGAAAATGGATGTACGCGGAAACAGAAGCGCCTCTTGTCTTGATCTCGTGGTAATCCACGTCGAAGGTAACCGTCTGATTACCGTCTGCATCATAGGCTCCGGGGGTGCTTGTAAGACCTGTTGTTTTTTCAACAGCACCTGCTTCACCATACGGAGCTGTGGTGGTCAGCTTGGCGCTGCCATTCACATATTCCAGCCCATGCATGGCATCGGTCAGGGAAAGCTTTGCCATCCAAACATTGTCATTGTTGTAGTCCGGCAGTTCCAAATGAATGTAGAAATCCAATACTTCGCCTACCTGACCGGCGGCAGCGCCCTTCCACGGTGCGGCAGTGCCGCTATTGTCCTTTACAAACATGCTGATGGCCGGGCCGGTGGTGTGCTTGAGCTGCACCTTGCCATCGGTGATCTCGGTTTTACCATCGGTGGCAATCACCTTCGCTACGCCGTTTTTCACCTGAACGAAAACGGAGGTCAGCTGATAGGTGCGGTCATTGGTGGCGGTGGTAGAGCCGAGAACAACATAATAACCTGGCTCCAGCGTCAGGGTAACTTGATTGGAGGCATTGGCAGTCCCCGTAACGGGGTCAGCGGGCAAGGCATGGGAAGGTGTGCCGCCAGGGCCGATTTGGCAGAGGTTTACATACCCGGCCAAAAGGGCTTTCATCTCCTGCGCCGAAAGTCTGCCGAGAAATGCTTCGAGGGTAACATCCTCACCCGGATGATAGTGTTTAACATAACCCTCGAAATCGGTGTGGGGGTCATAGGCATTGTAGCCGGCTTTGTAGCCCACCAACTTGTACGCCTTCACGGTATCACCCTGGGCGACGTCGGTAAAGGTGATTTCCTTGTTGTAGGTGGCAGGTGCCGCCGCAGCGGGGACTGCCATGGTGAACAGCAGCGCCAGCGCCAGCAGCAGCGTCAGGCATTTTTTCATGGTCTGTTTCATTGTAAATCTCCTTATAATTTGTCACAATTGCTTGCGGCTCCGCAGGGGTGGGGCTGCTTATTCCACTTGTTTTTTCCGGCAAAGCATCACCGCCGCCAGTCCCATCAGCAGGACGCCCGCCGCCGTAAAGGCCGCCGTTCCCATTCCGCCGGTGGTGGGCAGGGTGTACAGCGCCTGCAGCCGCAGGGTGAGCAGATAGCCCTCCGCAGTTTCCTCCAGCGTCCATGCGCCATCGTCGGATGTGAGGGTAATCTCTCCGTACTGCGCATTCAGCTCGGGGACGGAAACCGGCGGCAGGTAGCCGGTCGGGGTGTTCATCAGCCGGACGGTATAATTGCCGTTGGGGAGCTTTGGGAGCACCACCGTACCGTCGGTGCCGGTGGTGTATTCCGGGTGCTGCACGTTATCCCATGTCACCTGCAGCTTCGTACCGGGCAGGGGTTCTCCCTCCGGGCCCAGTACCTGCAGCGTCAGCTGCAGCAGGGAGGTATTACGGACGGATGTGACCACGGCGCCCTTGGGGTTGGTGATGGTCGCCTTGCCGCCCGCTATTTTTACCATCCAGACGGTGTTCTCCGCGGTGTGGCCCTGCGGTGCTTTGGTTTCCTTCAGGTAGTAGGTACCACCCGGCTGCTTTTCAAACTGTACCCGGCCGTTCTCATCGGAGGTGGTCGTAGCCAGCAGATGGGTGCAGGCGGCATCGGTGTAGAGGGTGAATTCCGCGCCCTGCAGGGGACGGTTCATTTCATCCGCTTTGGTAAAGGTGACGGCTCCCCGGACGCCCTCATTGCGGACGACCAGCAGCGCCTCCTGCGCAAAATGCTGCACCCCGTCCTCTGTCCACATATGGTCAGCCCGGTAGTCCGGGTCGCCGGTTTGACGATATTTTACGGCGTCATTGGTCACGTCATAGTCGGCAAAGCCATCCCCGCCCAGGGCGGCATCCCGGTAGGTATTCCCTATTTTGGTCACCCGCAGGGTGTACCCGGCCACGGTGCCGTTGGTGAAAAGGGGCAGCTCCTGCCATGTGTATTCCCAATTGTTCGTCACGGACAGCACCTGCGTGTATTGGTCGCCGGACACCGGGGTGCCATCGCACCACAGCTGCACCGTAACCGGCAGCTTTTCGCCGTTTTCCGGCCAGCTGCTGCGTGCCGTCACGCTGATGAGCATCCGGGGGACGTTCAGAATGGTGATGTGGTCGGTTTCGGCGTCCTTCAGCCAGCCGCCTGTCGGGGCGGTCACCTCGGTCGGGAGGTTCTGCGCCACGCTATGATAGGTGATGGAACCGTCGGCGGGCTTTGTCACCGTCACCTGCACCGTGCCGGGGCCGTAGTAGCCGGTCGGCAGCGTTTCGGTAAGGGTGTAGGTGCCGGTTTCCAGCCGGATGGTAAACAGGCCGTTTGCACCGGCGGTCAGTTCACCCGTTGTGATGGTTTCGGTATAACCGGGGTCATTTCCCATGCTGTACAGGGTAGTGCCGGGGCGGCGGTACAGCCTTCCGGCATCGCCTCATACTGCAGCATCCCGGCGGCCACACGCGGCCGGAACCGGATGGGGGCAGCGATATTATCGATGGTGTAGGTCACCGCGGTTTCCTCGGTCATCGGCAGCGAGAGCGTTGCGCCGGTTTTGCCGTTTACGGCCGTCCATGTGACGCCCTCGGCCTTATCCAGCGTTACGGTGGTGCTTCTCCCGTGGAACAGCACCTGCTGCGGCGGGGTATCATAGACCGCATGGGCGGCGTCCTCCACCGTTATGGTGTAGAACATATTATCCGCCAGCATCGTTGGGTCGGTCTTGGGCTTGCTCCCGGTAAAATAGCTTGGTGTGCCGGTTGCATTGGCCGGCAGGTAGTAGAGGTAAATCGGGCCCTGCCTGCTCAAAAGAATTCGCCATGCGCCGTCTGTATTTTGTTGAGGGACGGCATCCGCCCAAAGCTTGTCGATGCTGTTATTATCGGTATGCGGGAAGAACAGCTCGCCACTATAATTCGCCGACGAAAAGCCGTACTCGCCGTAGATGCCGTCCAGCTCCGCAGCCATAATATAGTAGCGGCCGCTGTCGATTTTGTCGGTCTGAACCGTTCCCACCTGCTTCCAGTCGCCATCCACCGCCGCATAGCAGGTCACTGTAACCGCTGTCGCCGTCGGCGCGGCCCGGTCGGTAATATCGTCGGCGGGGTCGTCGGTGTTGTCATCGGTGGTGTCATCGGCCGGAGGCTCCGGGGTGGGCTCCGGGGTGGGCTCCGGCGGGGCGGTCTCGGCGGCTTCCGCTGCCCCCGCCACCGTGGCAAAGCCCGTCGGCACCATGGTGAACAGCAGCGCCAGCACAACCATCAGCGCCGAAGCCCTACGGGCCCGGCGCCGGCGATATTCGGTTTTCCGGCCGGATGCTGCGTACATTTTTATCCTCCATATTCCAGCTATTGTAAGCAAAAAGAAAAGACCGACTGCGTTCTTAAAAAAAGAATGCAGTCAGCCGGTCATGCGGTCGCCCGTTTAGACGCTCAACTTTGCGTCCCTGTCTTTCGGCAGGTTTGCTAAAGTTATTATGTTTTTCTTGTACAGCTTATCATACACAATAATAGTATCACTTATCAGTTTAATAGTCAAGGGGTTTTTCCGGCGAAGGTTCATATTTTTTGAATATTTTCACGGGTTTTGCCGTTTTTGCATATTTTCCCGATTATCCGGTGCAGCAGCCGCCTCACCTGCTCAACTTGATTTCAGGCTGATTTTGTACTAAAATAGTTCTGATGTAATACCGAAGGGGTACGCCGCAGATCCCGTACCGGTTTAAAATCCAGCAAAAGACGAGGTTACCTATTATGACTGATTATCGTGAAGAGCTTCTGGATGTCCGGGCTTTTCCCACAGAGGATGTCATCCGGCTGCAAAATGCATTTCATGCCGAATTCCCGAAGGCGGACGCCTGCATGGAATATGCGGATGGCACGCTGCGTTTCCTGCTGTGCCAGCTTGATGTTATAAAATACCGTGATTTCATCGAGGCGCTTGAGATCGACGGGGCGCTAAAGCAGGCGGCGTTTGACATCGTCAATAAAATCGGCAGCTACGGGATCCGGGGAAGCAAGCGGCATTTTGCCGGATATAATGCCGAACGTAAGGTATCCAACCGCAAGGCCAAGGAGCAGAACCGCGGCAAGCACTATTACGCGAATGATAACGACTTTGCCAAAGAGAATAACCCGCTGCCCGCCGAATTCGAGAATAAAATCGTTTGTGCCGACAGTCTTGAGTATCTGAAGAAGCTCCCGGATAACTGCATCGATATTATCTTTACCTCGCCCCCCTATAATTTCGGATTGGAATACGACACGCATAATGACACCGCCGGTTGGAACGCCTATTATGATATGCTGTTCGGCATTTTCCGGGAATGCATCCGAGTGCTGAAATACGGCGGGCGGTTTGTCGTCAATATCCAGCCGCTTTATTCGGATTATATTCCCGCCCATCACATTATCAGCAGCTTTTTCCTGGAAAATAAAATGATATGGAAGGGCGAAATCCTTTGGGAAAAGAACAACTACAACTGCAAGATGTGTTCTTACGGGAGCTGGAAAAGCCCCTCCAGCCCGTACCTGAAATACACATGGGAATTTATCGAGGTCTATTGCAAGGGGGATTTGAAGAAGCCCGGAAAAGCCGCCGATGCGGATATCACGGCGGATGAATTCAAGTCGTGGGTGGTCGCCAAGTGGAGCATCGCCCCCGAACGCCACATGAAGGAGTTCGGCCATCCTGCCATGTTCCCCGAAAGCCTTGTGGAGCGGGTGCTTAAACTGTTCAGCTTCAAAAACGACGTCGTTCTTGATCCCTTTAACGGCGCCGGCACCACAACGGTCGTTGCCAAAAAAACAGGGCGCCGCTACCTCGGGATCGATATTTCGCAGGAGTATTGCGACACTGCGGAAAAGAGAATTGCGGATGCTCCTGCCCCACAGTGATTCGTTTTTGCTTTAGCATCCAACCCGCAAAAAGGCGCCCGGCTTTCCGCCGCGCGCCTTTTTCCTTTGCCGGTTATATAATCCCCTCGATGAGGGCTTCTATGGTTTTGGGGGAATGCAGGTCCTCCTGTCTCAATTCGTACAGCGGGGCAAAGGTGGAAAAGGATGTGCCGTCGGCCCTTTTTCTTACCGTCCCTTCCGGGAAATAATCCGCCCGCCGAAAGAACTCCTCTTTCCCGATATAGCCGCAAACGGTAAGGATCTCTTTTGTTTTATTGAACGAAGCGAACACATAGTAATCGGCCGGATAGTCTTTTTGATACCCAACGAAATTATGAACGAAATCCGGGCGCATCGGGACGGATCTTGTCATGGTTTTGATATCGACCCGCTTGTGGTTTATCTCAAAGTCTTTCCCGCCATCGAAGCCTGTTGCCCCGTTGGGGCGCTCGGCATTGATCAGGTCGGCAAACACCGTCTGCCCCAGTATGCCCGTCAATTGCTCCCGCTTATTGCCGTCTCCGCGTCCCCGCTGCCCGAAATTGAATCGCTCCACCATATCCGCAGCGTACCGGAGCTGTTCCTCTGTTACCTTAACATCAAACACGGACATCACCTCGCATAGCTTTTTAAATCGTTTGCAAACAGGAGAACCGCCTTCTGTAATTCGGTTATTTTTAATTCTTTGAAAAACTCCGCCTTGTGGATCGGCCGATCGACCTTGCGTTCCCCTTTTAGAAGGGTGATGATTTTTAAGTCTACATCGCAATGAGATAAAAGCGCATGGGTGGCCGGGCTGCCGTATGTCACCTCGTTCAGCTCACCGTAATCGCCGCCCAACTGCCTTTCCAGCTGAACCAGGTAGTATGTGTTGGTGCCGACGGCCTCCTTCATCAATTCCGCATCAAATAGAATCCGTTTCAGCATTGCATTTTCGGTGTATGCTTTGCATTCAATAGGCAGAGCTAATCTACCATCAACAAACACCTGAACATCTGTTCCGAATTTATAGATGAACTCCGCCCGGTGCTTGACTACATATTCCTTCACACGCGGATCCGCTATTCTTTCAATGTATTTTTCATTTATCCCTATCGGCATTTTCTTTTTATTAATTTCCATTCTTGCCCGGTTTTGATGGAGAACATCCTCCCAAGCTATCTGAACAAGATGGGTTGCGATGCTCTCAACAAGCTCGCCTTTCCCGGCCCGAATTATCCCGCCATATGCACGATCCCGACTCATAGCTGCTTGGTCATCAATTCCTTTTACCAGTTTGTCATATGCGGCAATTATGGTATTGAGCTTTGCTTCTACAATATTCATTTCCCGGCCTCCTTGTGTTTTATCCATTCCTATCGCCCGATGCTTTGTTGAATCGAAGCTGCACAGCATTGACGCTCTCGCTCACGTCGGAATGTTTACACCCTGCAGGGATTTCCCCGTTCGCAGCGGCTGTTTTATATCATTATACCGCACCGGTTCAAAAAAGTTAAGCTGTATTGATGTTTTCTGCTGATTTTTTAGCTTTGACCGCGGAGAAGCAAAAATGCCACCCGCAAGCCGGCCCCATCGCAAGGAAGGGGTTGTGTGAAGGGGGAACCGTCAGGGTGCCCCTTGCGCGTAAAATCAGGGCTCTGGCTTTCGGATTGTGCAAAGGTATGCGTTCCCCCGCTTTTGCAAATAATCCCAACGGGATTGTTTGCAAAAGGGGAACCTTTGCGGGTTCCCCCTTCGCGTAAAATCAGGGCTCGGGCTATCGCTTTATAAAAAGGGGTGCGCTCCCCGCATCCTCCTCCACTGCAAAAACAGCCTTGCAAATGCAAGGCTGTTTTTGTGGTGGAGGAGGATGGATTCGAACCATCGAAGTCACTGACAACAGATTTACAGTCTGCCCCCTTTGGCCACTCGGGAACTCCTCCATATGAAATTGGAGCTGGTGGACGGACTCGAACCCCCGACCTGCTGATTACAAATCAGCTGCTCTACCAACTGAGCTACACCAGCATAGGTACTCATCCGCAGCGAGGATTAGTCTAACAGATGGCAGCTGTTTTGTCAATAGTTTTTTGAAAAAAGAAGGGATTTTTTGTGGAGTGAAACCGGAGGCAGGTGGGGAAGGAGGACATGAAAGCTGAGGAGAAGGCAGAGTGGGTTTCCCTTTCGGGACAAGCAGCGGGATTTCCCCTGGGCAATCTGCCCCGTATGCGGACAGGAACAATATCAGGAGGATCTGCCGCTGGAGGAAGGCCGGTGCCTGGCGTGCCGGCGGCGGGCGCGTAAGAGAGAGGAGGATGCTATGACATTGCGGGAGATGTCCGTGGAGTACCGGGCCCAGGCCCAGGCGCTCCGGGGACGGATGCAGGAGCTGGAGAAGGCGTGGGAACAGACGGAGGACCCGGCGGAGCGGGCCAATCTGGAGGGAAGAATCTGGACGCTGGAGGTCCTCTGGCGGGAGACCCGGGATCAGGCGGTTTTGCTGGAGCGTTACTATGAAAGGGGGTACCACCGCAATGAAAAGTATACGTTATAGGAGAGGACGGGAAAACGAACGGGACCTGGCGGTGTACACCCGCCTGATGGCCGAGGACAACGGCAGCCAGCTCCAGCAGCTGCGCCGGAATCTGGCCCAGGCGCTTCGGGAGGAGGTGACGGAGCGCCAGAAGCAGGTCCTGTTTTTATACTATAACCAGGGGCTTACCATGCGGGAGATTGGAGCGGCGCTGGGGGTGGACCGGAGTACGGTGTCCCGCACCATAAAGCGGGGAGAAGCCCGGCTCCACCGCTGCCTGCGCTATGGCGGGGCGGCGTTGCTCCGAGGGTCTCTGGGGGAGGAGGGAAGAAAAAATTTTCGGCACGCCGTTGACAAACGGGTTTTCCGGGGAAGATAATACAGACACGAAGTAAGCCAAAGGGGGAAGGCGGCATGAAAGAAAATCCGATCCGGGACCTGTTGGCCCAGGGAAACTGGGGGGAGGACCAGGCCCTGCTCCAGGGGCTGAGGCAGTGGCAGTATGCACCTGTGCTCTGGCAGGCCTATGAGACCTTGCAGGAGGAGGCCTTGTTTCACAGCCAGGTGCATGGCCCCGGCCACATTCACCGGGTTCTTCTCCTGGCGGCGCTGCTCTGCTGGAAGGAGGGTGCGCCGGAGGAGATGGTCCGGCAGGTGTTCCGGGCGGCCAGCTATCACGATGTGGGAAGGACCTTTGACGGATATGATATCTACCATGGGGCTCGGTCCGCCCTCCGTCTGGCGGCGCTGACAGGCCAGACGGGGGAGGCCCTGGTGGAGCTGCAGGCGGCGGTGACCGCCCATTCCCGTCCGGACCGGGAGATGGCGTCCATTGTGGCCTCGTTCCAGCCGCGGGACCTGCCCCACGCCATGGCGCTGACCCGTCTTCTGAAGGATGCGGACAACCTGGACCGAGTGCGTCTGGGCGACTTGGACCCAAAGTTTCTCCGGCATGACAGCGCCAAGGACTTAGTGGGTTTTGCCCAGCGCTTGTTTCAGAGGGACCAGGCGGCACGAGAACCATAAGGATGCCCAGCGGGATGGCCGGCAGTAAGCCGGCTGTCCCGTTTTTTGTCGAATCTGCCTGAAAACGCCCCTGGAATGTTGTGCAGTCGGTGCAGCGGTTTGGGAGAAAGAAACCTTTACATTTGCCGGGTCGAATGATACAATAGCCGCGTTGGCCGGCCCCCAATCGCTTTTGAAGGGCCGGGCGGCAAACGGATGGTATTCCGAATAGGAAACTGTACCGGCATATTCCCTGCGGGTCCGCTGCTCCGGCACGGGACCCATCGCGTCACCCTGACCTGTGGAAAGGCAAGGTGATCGGATGAAGATTGGATTCATTGGAGCGGGAAAAGTTGGCTTCTCCCTGGGGCAGTTTTTTGTCCAGGGTGGCCTCCCAGTGACCGGCTATTATAGCAGGCACCGAGGGTCGGCCCAGGAAGCGGCGGCATGGACTGGCACGAAGCAATACGAATCTTTGGAGTCGTTGGTTCGGGCGAGTGACGCGTTATTTTTGACCGTTCCGGATGGAGCGATTGCCTCAGTGTTTGCACAGCTGAGGGAATTTGACCTGGCAGGAAAACAGATTTGTCATTGCAGCGGCGCACTGACCGCCCGGGAAGCCTTTCCCGGGGTGGAGGAGACAGGCGCCGGTCACTATTCGATCCACCCGTTGTTCCCCCTCTGCGACAAGACCGTCGCCTGGCGGGAATTACCGGGTGCTTTTTTCTGCCTGGAGGGCCGTGGTCCCCACCTGGACTGGTGGGCGGAGCGGCTGGCTTCTCTGGGGGCCAGGGTGCGGATTCTCCCCAGTTGGGGAAAAGGGGCCTACCATGCCGCCTGCACCGTGGCCAGCAACCTGATGTGTGCCCTGGTTCAGGAGAGTGTGGCACTGTTGCGGGGCTGCGGGTTCTCCCAGCGGGAGGCGCTGGACGCATTGGCCCCCCTGATGAGGGCCAATCTGGCCCATCTTCTCCAGGTGGGTCCCCAGCAGGCCCTGACAGGGCCTGTGGAGCGGGGGGATACGGCCACGGTGGCCAAGCATTTGGCCTGCCTGACCGGGGAGGATGCCCGGCAGGTTTATCGGGGGGCCTCCCGCATGCTGGTGGAGCTGGCACGAAACAAGCACCCGGACATTGACGCGGAGTCTATGAACGAGATACTAAAGGAAGGATCGAACCGATGAAACAGAACAATGTTGTCACCTTAGCAGCCATGAAAGCCCGGGGGGAAAAAATCTCCCAGCTCACCTGCTACGACTATTCCACCGCCCGGCTGATGGACCAGGCGGGCATCAACATGATCCTGGTGGGGGACAGCCTGGGGATGACCATGCAGGGCTATTCCGACACCCTGCCGGTAACCCTGGAGGAGATGATCCTCTATGGCCGCAGCGTGGCCCGGGGATGCCGGAATGCCTTTGTGGTTTTGGACATGCCCTTTATGAGTTACCAGGTCTCCCCGGAGCAGGCCCTGGCCAATGCCGGCCGAATGATGAAAGAGACCGGCGTGGACGGCGTGAAGCTGGAGGGCGGCGAAGGGATCTGCCCCCAGATCCGGGCCATCACCGCCGCCGGCATTCCGGTCTGCGCCCATGTGGGGATGACCCCGCAGTCCTACCACGCTTTTGGGGGCTTTACGGTACAGGGCAAGGGGGAAGCCGGCGCGGCCCGTCTGCTGAAGGATGCCTTGGCGGTGCAGGAAGCTGGGGCCTTTGCCGTGGTTCTGGAGTGTGTTCCCCCTAAGCTGGCCGCGCTGATCTCCCGGAAGCTGGACATCATCACCATCGGCATTGGGGCCGGCGGGGGCTGTGATGGCCAAGTGCTGGTCTACCAGGATATGCTGGGGATCACCGAAGGACAGACGCCAAAGTTTGTCAAGGCGTTTGCCCAGGTGGGACAGCAGATGATGGAGGCCTTTCAGGCCTATGACAGCCAGGTGAAGAGCGGTGTTTTTCCCGCCCCGGCCCAGACCTATGCCAAAAGCGACTGCGGCGATGAAGTGCTGAACCGACTGGACGAGAGCCAGTCGGCCCCGCTGCTGTCCGTCTGTTCTACGCAGTGAGGAGGAAGACCATGCTGATTGCAACAACCTGTTCTGAGGTGCGGGCCCAGGTGGCGGCCTGGAAAGAGGAGGGACTGACCGTGGGGCTGGTCCCCACCATGGGATATCTCCATGAGGGCCATGCCAGCCTGGTGGAGGAAGCGGTCCGCCAGTGCGACCGGGTGGTGGTGTCCGACTTTGTCAACCCCACCCAGTTTGGCCCCAATGAGGACCTGGAGGCCTATCCCCGGGATTTCCGCCGGGACTGCGCTATTCTGGAGGCCCACGGCTGCCATTTGGTGTTTCATCCCACTGTGGAGGAGATGTACCCGCCCGACGCGGCGACCTATGTGGAAATGCTATCTGAGATGCCCAAACAGCTGTGCGGCAAGACCCGCCCCATCCATTTCCGGGGCGTGTGCACCGTGGTGGCCAAGCTATTCAATATTGTCACCCCGAACAAGGCGTTCTTTGGCCAAAAGGACGCCCAGCAGCTGGCCATTCTCCGCCGGATGGTCCGGGACCTGTCCTATGGAATCACGCTGGTGGGCTGCCCCATTGTCCGGGAGCCCGACGGACTGGCCAAGTCCTCCCGCAATACCTATTTAAGTAAAGAGGAACGCCGGGCCGCATTGGTGCTTTCCCAGGCTGTGGCCCTGGGGGAGGACCTGGTGGCCTCCGGGGAGACCGATGCCCGCAGCATTGTGACGGCGATGACCGACCACATTGCCGCAGAGCCCCTGGCCAGAGTGGACTATGTCTCCGCTGTGGATGGGGAGACCATGGAGCCGGTGGATCAAATCCGGGAAGGGGTTCTGGTGGCGCTGGCGGTCTATATTGGAAAAACCCGTCTCATTGATAATTTTCTTGTGGAGGGCAGATGATATGACGGTGGAGATGCTGAAGGGAAAAATCCATCGGGCCACGGTGGTCCAGGCGGAGCTTCATTACGTGGGGTCTATCACCGTGGACCAGGCACTGCTGGAGGCCGCTGGGATTTTGGAGTATGAGAAGGTCCAGATTGTGGACATCGACAATGGCAGCCGCTTTGAGACTTATACCATCGCCGGGGAGCGGGGCTCGGGGATGATCTGCCTCAACGGGGCTGCTGCCCGGTGCGTCAGCGTGGGGGACAAAATCATCATCATGTCCTATGCCCACATGACGCCGGAAGAGATTGCCCGGGGATACCACCCCAATGTGGTTTTTGTGGACGAAGAGAACCAGGTGGCCCGGGTAACAGCCTATGAAAAGCACGGCCTGCTCAAAGACATGGCCTGAGCCATTCCCCCTGTGGGGACGTGAAGAAGGATGCGTCGGTATGCCGGCGAGATTGGAGCGAGAGATTCATGGAAAATCTGCAAGGAAAGTGCGTCCTGCTGTGTGTGTCCGGCGGCATTGCCGCCTATAAAATGGCCAACGTGGCCAGCGCACTGCGCAAGCTGGGAGCCGATGTGGAGGTCATCATGACCAAAAATGCGACCCAGTTCATCACCCCTGTTACATTTGAAACGCTTACCGGCCACAAGTGCATGGTGGATACCTTTGACCGGGATTTCAAGTTTGAAGTCACCCACATCTCGCTGGCAAAAAAAGCCGATGTGATCCTTGTCGCCCCGGCCACTGCCAACGTCATCGCCAAGATGGCCCACGGCATCGCCGATGATATGCTCACCACCACAGTGTTGGCTGCAAAGTGCCCCAAGCTCGTTTCTCCGGCCATGAATACCGGAATGCTGGAAAACCCCATCACGCAGGATAATATCGCCACGCTGGAACGCTACGGCTTCACGGTGATCCCCTCCGAGAGCGGCGTGCTGGCCTGCAAGGATGTTGGCAGCGGCCGTCTGCCTAAGGAAGATGTGCTGATCGAGTATATCCTGCATGCCATTGCCCGGCCCAAAGATCTTGCCGGTCTGCGCATTGCCGTCACCGCCGGCCCCACGCAGGAGCCGCTGGACCCGGTGCGCTACCTCACCAACCATTCCACCGGCAAGATGGGCTATGCCCTTGCCCGTGCCGCCGCCATGCGCGGCGCGGATGTCACCCTTATCCACGGCGAGACCGCCCTGCAGCCGGTCAAGTTTACCACCGATGTGCCCGTGACCACTGCTCAGCAGATGTACGAAGCCGTCACCAGCCGCTTTGATGCTACGGATGTGCTCATTATGGCCGCTGCCGTGGCCGACTACCGCCCCGCTGCCGTGGCAAACGACAAGATCAAAAAAAAGGACGGCGACATGTCCATCCCTCTGGAACGCACGCCGGATATTCTGGGCACCATCGGCCCCAAAAAGACCCACCAGTTCCTGTGCGGTTTTTCCATGGAGACCCGCGATCTTGTGGAAAACTCCTCTGCAAAGCTGACCAAAAAGAATCTGGACATGGTGGTTGCCAACAACCTGAAAGTGGCCGGTGCCGGTTTTGGTGTGGACACCAATGTAGTCACCCTCATTACCCCGGACGGCACCCGTGAGCTGCCGCTGATGAGCAAGGCCGATGTGGCCGATGCCATTCTGGATGAAATTTTAAAACGCCGCTCCCAGTGAGAAAAAGTGGCTGTCGCATGTGCAACAGCCACTTTTTTATTTTTCCTTCCGCGCAAACACGATGCCAATGGTACCCGGGCCGGAATAGCCGCCGATGGTGGTGCCGATGTCTGTCTCGTGGCATTCCTTGAAGCTGCCGTATTTCTTCAGCCCCGCCTTCACTGCGTCCATGCAGCCGGGCTTCGGCTGGCAGGAGGAGATGAACACAAGGCTGTCCTCGACGTCGTCGCGTTCCACCAGACGGTCGGTGATGTACTTGCCCACGCAGATGGGCAGGCTGCCGCGGTATTTTTTGACTACCTTCAGTTCGCCGTCGATCACTTCCAGTGCGGGCTTGATGCCCAGCAGGTTTGCCCCGAAGGCCAGCACACCGGAGCAGCGGCCGCTCTTGGCCATAAAGTCCAGCCGATCCAGTACAAAGCTCAGCTCTACCCGTTTGGCAAGGCTCTGCAGCCGCATCGTAATGTTGCGGGGGGTCAGGCCATCTGCAGCCCACTTGGCCGCTTTCAGCACCAGATAGCCCTGCCCGGTACAGATATTCTGGCTGTCCACCACATAGACATTCTCGAATTCGCCTGCCGCCAGCTTCGCATTCTGGAAGCAGGACGAAAGCTTGCTGCTGACCGAAATATGGATCACCGCATCGCACTCTTTGGCAAACGGCTCAAAAAATTCGGTATATTCCACCAGATTTGCGGCGGCGGATTTGGGCATTTTGCCGCCCGCATTCACATAGGCAAACACATCTGCCGGGTGGATCGTTACGCCGTCCAGATAGCTATCCTCGCCCATCAGAATGTGCATGGGCATCAGGGCAATGTCCCACTGTGCCAAAAGCTCTTCGGACAGGTCGCAGGTGCTGTCCGCTGTGATCTTGATTCTCACATTATTTCTCCTTTTATAAAGCCGTTCTGCATCCTCTGTCGGCTGCACCGACGATCCCTTAAAAAATTGTCCTTTTCTATTTTACCACAGATGATTCAAAGTTGTTAAGTATTTTGTAAAGGCAAATGTAAATCTTTTATGAAGAAGTTCCCGGTTTCGGTTTTCTTGTACACTTATCACAAATTCCGAATTGGATTTATGGTTCTTTCCGAAAATTCGGGTTTACCTGTTTATTTTGTCCGCCAAAAATTATATAATAAGATGTATCCTAATAGAATGGATTGAATCGGTCTGCTCTGCGGCCGTTATTTATTTGGAGGTTGCCTTATATGTTCATGTACACCGATTACAACCAGCACCTGCTGGACAATGTAAAAAAGATCCACTTCATCGGCTGCGGCGGCAGCGGCATGTATCCGCTCATCCAGATCCTTGCTGCAAAAGGCTACGAGATCTCCGGCAGCGATGTGCTGGATGGCAGCATCATCCGCTACGAGCGTGAGATGGGTGTCAAGGTCAGCCTGGGTCACAGCGCCGATAATGTGATCGGCACCGACATGGTGGTCTACTCTGCCGCCATTTCCAAAGATAACGTGGAACTGAATGCCGCTGCCTCCTACGGCATCCCCACCATCGAGCGCAGCGTTCTGCTGGGTTATGTGAGCCGCCTGTACAAGCAGAGCATCTGCGTCTCCGGCACCCATGGCAAAACCACCACCACTTCCATGATTACCACTGCGCTGGAGTTGGCAGGCCGCGACCCGTCTGCCGTCATCGGCGGCAAGCTTCCGCTGATCAATGGCTACGGCAAGGCTGGCAAGGGCGACGATATCGTAATTGAGTCCTGTGAATTTGCCGAGACCTTCCTGAAACTGACCCCGTACCTGTCCGTTGTGCTGAACATCGACAACGACCATCTGGATTACTACGGCAGCATGGGCGAACTGAAGTTTGCCTTCAAGCGCTTTGCCCTGATGACCAAGTTCATGATCTTTGCCAATGCGGACGACAAGAACACCATGGATGTCATGTACACGCTGGACCGCCGCGTGCGCACCTTTGGCATCCAGAACGACGGCGATTATCAGGCATTGAACGTGAATGAATACAAGCCCGGCTTCTTTGAGTTCGACCTGAAGGAGTGGAACAAGGTCACCGGCCATATCCGTCTGGCTGTGCCCGGCTACCATAACATTTACAATGCGCTTGCCATGTGCGCCGTCTGCCGCTTCGTCGGTCTGACCGTGGAGCAGTGCGCCGATGCAGCCCTGAATTTCAAGGGCGCTGGCCGCCGCTTTGAGGTTTACGGCGAGTGTAACGGCGCTTTGGTCGTGGACGATTATGCACATCATCCCACCGAGCTGCGCGCTACCCTGAACACTGCCAAGGAGATGGGCTACAAGCGTCTGATCGCCGTCCACCAGCCGTTTACATACAGCCGCACCAAGCTGCTGTTCAACGACTTTGTGGATGTGCTCAAGATCCCCGATATCACTGTGCTGACCCCGATCATGGGCAGCCGTGAGCCCAACGATCCCACCATTACCAGTGCAAAACTGGCCGCTCAGATCCCCGGCTCTGTTCTGGTGAACAGTCTGGAGGAGGCCGCCGAGTGGGTCAAGCAGAACGCCCGGGAGGGCGATCTGGTCATCACCCTCGGCTGCGGCGACATCTACAAGGCCAGCAAGATGATGGTGGCTGAGCAGCCGTAATTTTCGCTTATCGCAGCAGACAGCCCGGTGCGAAAGGGTTTCGCACCGGGCTGTTTTCATTTTCTCTGTCGATACTTCAAAGGGGTCTGCACCTCGGCACGGATCTTTCCCAGATAGGTGCGGGTCTGCTCTGCACCCTGCAGAATCGCTTCCACCTGCGCCCGCTGTTCCTCAGTCAGGTCATCCTCCGCCAGCAGCTCCGCGTTGCCCTCGATGATGGTCAGCGGCGTTTTCAGCTTGTGGGACAGCTGAATGATCTGCTCCCGCTGCCGCTGCTCCATGTCCCACTGCTTCTGCAGGCTGCCGGTCAATTCATCGCCCATGGTCTGCAATGCCTGCAAAGCGCTCTCGTACTCCCGCACCTTCGCACCGGAAAACACGGCGCTGTCCAGATCCTTCCGCGCCACCGCCTGCGCGGCGGCGGTCAGCTTTTCGGTCTCCCGGGTCAGGAAGCGCCCGGTCCTGTGGGTGCTCCACACCACCGCGCCTACCAACAGCAGAATGCCCAGAATGCAGTGCACGGTCTGCATATCCGGCAGCACGCCCCGCAGCGCAGGGTCGGCATAGGGCACGGCATAGTCAAATTGCAGCAGACAGACCGTTCCGTCCTGCAATTTTGACGTCATATAATACTGCGTGTAGCCAAAATGCCAGCGGGTTTTCCCCTGCCGGTTCTCCATTGCCCGCTGCAAGTGCCCGGCATCCATGTT
>OLPI01001369.1_pt1 | contig 21779 bp, 15 predicted proteins | sample 1672361 | NCBI WGS metagenome assembly OLPI01 (sample SAMEA3136675, study PRJEB25190) | human gut metagenome
GCTTTGCGCTATATAAACGCTAATTATACTAATTATCGTTTATTGAAGATAAATGACAATGAAAAATACGAATTTGCCACAGAAGACAGCGATGTAGATAAAGATATTACAATATTCCAAGATAGCAATTACACATATTTATATAATAATATTCCCTATAAATCTTTTTGTGGGATTTCAGATAAAAATAACCGTATTATTTTTAGAAGCAACAATCAGGAGCATAAAAATCTGATTTATGTTAATGATAATATTTTTATTATTTCAGATGAAGACTATAAGAATTTATTATCATACAATAAAGATGGGACTTTTAGGAATACAATAAGTATTCCTAAAAATTATTCGTACATTCCTCAAAATATTTATAGTGATGAAAAATCGATTTATATGTTAATGCAGTCTCAGAAAGGAAATCTTGCCATAGGTTATTATAATCTTCCGCAAAGTAGGCATAGGATGGATGCAATAGTAAAATATGATGTAGAAAATGGAGTATTTGATTTCATTTATAAAACTCGAAATAAACATGAGCGTATTATTGGATATAAAGATGATTTTATAATATGCCTGAGTTATAATAATTTATATCGTATTAATGTAAACACGCACAAAGAGGAAAGGTTCGCTAAAACCAATGTATCCGATGCGATATTTGAAATTTGTGGAAACAAGGTCTTTGTATGGAATGATAATAAATACTATGGGGCTTATGATATAAATTAAAAAAAGTTCATTACAGCTATACATACCATGTAGACGGAAATCAAAAGAGTAAGACAGAAAGCGTTGCAGGTACTAACAAGGGTACAACAAATTATACATATGACGGGTTGAACAGGCTTGTAAGAGAGAACATCCAACTTATACGTAATCTGTTTATCAGAAAGAGGTGTCAGTCTTTCAAGTACGAGGTAGATATTCTCCTCAAGGAGAGTACGACAACCTCTATCTAATAAAACTATTATACATCATTTTGATGAATAATTAAACAGTTAATTTGGGGAGATAGGCTCCCTTATCAACCTAAATATATTATACAAGGTGATTTTGTTGATATGAAAATAATGACAAAAATTTTTGCGATGGTATTGAGTATAGGTGTTTTAATATTAATTGGAATTGTTACGCAGTCTTTTTTTTCAGAAACCGATTATAGCACATATGGTGCAGTGACTTATTTTGATAATTCTGGACAATATCAGCTTATTAATTCTGTGGCGGAAGACTATGTAATCTACAATGCTAAAGAAGAAAAGTTTATAAGTGGTTTTGTATTATATTATATACAAAAAGAAGAAAAAATATATATGATTACAAATCCGAATAAGAAAGAAATCGCATATGCAATATTAGATATAAAAAACAACACATTTATTGAACATAAAGAGATTAAGAGTTTTGATTATAGTGCACAAAAAATATTAACTGATACTGATGCGATGGTGAATCTTACAAAGAAACATAGTCAAGAACTAAAGAATATACTTAAATTCTTGCCTCAAAAATGGAGAAAATGGTAAAGTTATCATACTAAGATGACAAGGGGATGGTTCTCTTGACACGGTTGTATCCTGCTCCATTCCTCAACGGAACACTGAAAAAGTCCTCGTATGGCAGTCAGACAACAGATTATACTTATAACCTTGCAAATATGCTTACAGAAGTAAACAACGCAAACGACAGCACACAGATTTCCAAATACACTTATACATACTATGTAGATGGAAATCAAAAGAGTAAGACAGAAAGCGTTGCAGGTACTAACAAGGGTACAACAAACTACACTTATGATGGATTAAACAGACTTGTCAGCGAGCAAGCGCCCGATAAGACCTACACCTATCAGTATGACAGCTACGGAAACAGAAGCCAGTTAAGCGTTACGGGCGATGAAACATACACCACAAGCTACACATACGATAAGAATAACCGTATGCGCAATCAGACCAAGACAGCAGGAACGGCAAAAGAAATAACAGACTTCTGGTATGACCCCAACGGTAATCAGATTTCAAGCATGACGGTATCAACAGGCGGTACAGGCACGGCAGGAGTAGGCATTGCACTTGTTGGGGCTGATAATACCAACAGTTACAGCGAGTACAACAGTTGGAATCAGCTTACAAGGACTATGCAGAACGGCAAAACCTCAAGCTATACCTACAATGGTGACGGACTGCGAATGAGCAAGACCATAAACGGTGTTAAGACGAGCCATATCTGGGACGGAACAAACATTGCAGCTGATGTATCCGGCTCAACGGTGACAAAGTACATAAGAGGTTTACAGCTTATCTCCTCAAAGAAGGGCAGCAACGAGAACTTCTACACCTATAACGGACATGGTGATGTTGTTCAGCTTACAAACGGCACAGGAGCAATAACAAAGCAGTACAGCTATGATGCGTTTGGCGTGGAAACAGATAAAGCTGATAATGATACTAACCCATTCAGATATTGCGGAGAGTATTATGATACCGAAACAGACAGCATATACCTAAGAGCAAGATATTACAGACCAACAGCAGGACGGTTTATCACCGAAGACCCGATAAGAGATGGATTGAATTGGTATAGCTATTGTAGAAACAACCCTATTATATTTATTGATCCGTTGGGGTTGGTTTCTGTAGGATTACGAGATTATGCCGGAACTTATTCGGGTTCAAGTGTTGAGTGGGATGAATCTACACGAACCGCAACAGTTAGTTGGAATGATAAGTCGTTTAGTGTCTTATCTGATTCGAAAAATAATGTAGACGGTAGAATACAAGTTGATGATTCTCTATTCATTCAAGAGTTTGGAATAGGAGATGAACAAATGGTAGTCTATACGGATTCTGTTACGGGCAATTCATCTATACGCGTTAATTTTAATATTACTGATAATACCAATACAACCATTAACAATATGACATATGCAGATGCATTTCTTAATGGTGTAAGTAATGATTGGAGCAGTACTACTGTTGCATGTCATACTGGACAACATGCAAATGGCATTGTTGTTAACATCAACAATGTAACTACAGCGAATGATTACTCTCGGTCATATCTTGGAGGACCGATAAACATGTTTGTAGGAGATGGAAGAACAGGATATACATATTCATTGGCAGATTTTATGTCTACCTCTGCTCATGAATTTGGTCATGCAGGTTTTCATGTATATGATATTTACCACTATACAGATCCTAATACGGGATCGACAAAAAGAACAGATCCTAATATTAGCGTACCATTTAAAAGTATTATGAATTATCAATTTGGGCTTGGTGGAGCGCAACCAGTTGACTATGACATAATTTTTACGAATAAAACATGGACTCTTAATAGTTGGTTCTATTATAGTAGTGATAGTAATACATTAGATAAACATATTGGTGCTGGGAATTGGTAATAAATATTTAGAAAGAGGGTTATTTCTATGAAAAAAGTATTAATTTTAATATGTATTTTACTTATAATACCATCGGTTTATGTATTTGCACAAAATTTTAACCAATGTATTGCAGAAATTGTTACACATAAAATTATATTTAACAATAAAGAAGTAAGTTTGTCCAATCCAATTGTAAGTATTAACAATAGAGTATATGTATCAATCAGAGACCTATCTGAAACTTTAGGATATAATGTTGAATGGCAAGACAGTAATCATTCAATAAATATTAACTTGGTCGAGAAAGATGATAACGAAAATTTAATTATTTTTAAGCAAAATCAAAAAATGGGATTCATGGATAGAACAGGTAAAATTCAAATTGCTGCACAGTTTGATGTCGTGCATGAATTTCATGAAGGCATTGCTGTAGTTGGCAATCACATAAGTACTTGGGAAAAGCTTCCATCTGACGCCAACAATATGATTTGGGGATTCATTGATGAATATGGTGAACTGATCACACCAATTAAATATTCATATGCAGGTGATTTTAACGAGGGGTTGGCATTAGTAGAATATAATAACGAAAGTTATTATATAAACAAATTAGGTGAAAAATCTTCTCAGACAGTTATTGCTTCTAAATATTTTACTCATGGCATTGCACCTAAATTGATTAAAGGTACTTCATTCCCTACACCTAATTCGCCATCTGAAATCTGGACATATATTGATAGCGCAGGAGAACTTGTTACGGATAAAACATATGAATATGCAGGAGAATTTGAAGATGGTATGGCAATTGTTAAGCAAAACGGCAAATATGGTGTTATTAATAATAATTTCAATATAGTCATTGATTGTCAGTATAACAATTTAAAAAAGATTAGTAATAATCTATATGCCGCCTGTAATGGTAATGGTTCTAATTGGGGTATAATTGATTTATCAAACAATGTTATAGCGGACTTTATATATTTTGATATAGGATGTTTTTCTAATGGTCTTGCACCTGTACGAATGGATTTATATAATGGTGCGTATATAAACGAAAGCGGAAAAATTGTATTTTGTTCACAATTTAGTATGGTTTATGATTTTTCAGATGGAGTTGCATGTGTCGTGGATAAAGTGAACGGAAAAGCAGGTGTCATTGATATGCAAGGGAAATATATTATAGAACCTAAATATAATTCTTTAAGACCTTGTAAAGGTGGATTATTCGAAACAAAAGATGATAATCAGAATTTCTTCTATATTAATAAAAATGGCGAAAAAATTTTACCACATTAAGAATGCTTATGACAATTCTATCGAAGTGTCATAAACCTATATAATCATAAACGAAATGGTTCTGTAGGATACAAAGAGAATGCTGTGATAAAATTTATACCGGGTATTGAAAAATAATAAATAATCATCTTATGACTAGGGGACGGTTCTCCTGACAATGTCTCACCCCGACGGAACGCTGAAAAAGTCATCATATGGCAGTCAGACAACCAACTACACCTATGACGGGTTGAACAGACTTGTCAGCGAACAAGCTCCCAATAAGACATACACCTATCAGTATGACAGCTACGGAAACAGAAGCCAGTTCAGCGTTACGGGCGGAGAAGCATGAGCCGTAAGGCGACGGCTCATGCAACCCATATAAAACAATAATGGCAACATGCCGAATGAGCGAAAAACATAAATATATATTTATGTAAGCTAAATTTAAGAAAGGAAATCCGTAAAACATGGTACGAGATATGAATTCAAAGACTCATCTAACTAATCATTACTAAGAAACAAGGAGTGGTAAGAACCTCCCTAAAGTAGTCAAAGCCGCAGGATTAAAAAACAAATCCACATCACATGTTTATATAATACCAATGTATCAAACCGTAATCAACCACGGATTAAAAGGTTGATAGAAAGGAGAAAGGTATAATGTAAATGACCGTTAAATGAGTCTTTTTACATTATACCAGAATTTTAATACACTATGAATAAAAAGAAAATAATTTCGGCTATGCTTACAGTTGCAATGCTTGCAAGTTCGGCGGTTTCCGCACTTGCCGCAGAAGTAGGCGAAAGCCTGAAAGTCGGCGATTACACAGAATCCGCCGCCGAAACACAAAAATTAATCGACTCACGACCTGATATTCAGCGTCCTATGGAAAATCTAAACAGAGGTGCTGTTGCCGTAAGAATGGACGGCTATACATATATTTCGTGGCGTTGGCTCGGCACTGAAAGTGCGGATACGAGATATAACATTTATCGAAGTTTAACAGAAATGTCCTCATACGGACAAAAAATAAATAACGAACCTCTAAATGCAACAAATTTCACCGATTTATTTATCGCAAGTGACGATACACAGTATTTCATTGTACCTGTTGTAAACGGCGAAGAACAATGGGACAAAGTTGGAGCAGTTCAGCTTTGGGACAACAATTATATGGATATTCCAATCCAAAAGCCTGAAAACAATAAAGTAAACGGTGAAGAATATTCATATACACCGGGTGACGCGTCTGTCGGTGACCTTGACGGTGACGGCGAATATGAAATCGTATTGAAGTGGGACCCGTCAAACGCAAAAGACGCCGCACAGGCAGGTTTTACGGGTGAATGTATTCTTGACGCGTACAAGCTTGACGGTACACGTCTATGGCGTATAAATATGGGACCTAACATTCGTGCAGGCGCACACGACACGCAGTTTATGGTATACGACTATGACTGTGACGGCAAAGCCGAAGTTGCTTGCCGTACGGCTGACGGCACAATCGCAGGTGACGGCTCTGTTATCGGTGACGCAAACAAAAACTATGCCGTTGTAAGCAACGGTAAAAACCTTACAGGTCCGCTTTATCTTACAGTATTCAAGGGTGAGGACGGCTCTGTAATTGATACAGTTGACTATGACCCGCAAATCACAGGCAAAACCGCAAGCGGTCAAAAATGGGATATAAGCTCTTGGGGCGATACGTTCGGAAACCGTTCCGAAAGATACCTTGCCGCCGTTGCATATCTTGACGGTACAAGACCGAGTATGGTTTTCGCAAGAGGTTATTACACAGGTCCGGAGGGTGAAACAGGCGGCAGAACCGTTATCGCAACATACGACCTTGTAGACGGCAAACTTGTTAAGAAGTGGCGTTTTGATACGATGGATTACAACAATCAATACATTGGACAGGGCAACCACTCAATGAGCGTTGCGGACGTTGATTATGACGGTTGCGACGAACTTATATACGGCTCGCTTGCAATAAACAATGACGGCAAGCCTATGTATTCAACAGGTTTGGGACACGGTGACGCACAGCACGTCGGCGATCTTGACCCGTCAAGACCGGGACTTGAAGTTTACTCTTGTCACGAAGATACAAATTCAAAATACAGCTATGAAATGCGCGACGCACGCACAGGTGAAATACTTGTCGGTGGCGAACAAATGGGCGGCGACAACGGTCGCGGCACATCTGACGACATAGACCCGCGTTATCCGGGTTGCGAAGGCTGGTCAGCCGCAGGAATACTTACCGCCGCAGACGGTACTGTCATTTCAGCAAAATACACTATGCCGGCAAACTTCCTTTGCTACTGGGACGGCGATTTGGGACGTGAAGTTCAGGACAACATTTATATCAGCAAGTGGAACCCCGAAAAGGAAAAGGTTGAAACTATCTTCACCGCTTCGGGTTGTACTTCTGTAAACGGTACAAAGGCTAATCCGTCACTTACCGCCGACCTTTTCGGCGATTGGCGTGAAGAAGTTATGTATCCGCTAAAGGACGGCAGTGCGTTGAGAATTTACACAACCACTACACCGACAAGCTACAAAATTCCTACACTTATGCACGACATTCAATACAGAATGCACGTTGCATACCAAAACGACTGTTACAATCAGCCTACACACCTAAGCTATTATCTTGGTTTTGACACTGAAAATGTGCCTGTACCGCAGATTTATACAGTAGGCAACAATGAAAAAAATCCCGACCTTGCAAAGAAGTCTTGGAATATAAACGATTTATATAGCGGTGAAAAGGTTGAGCTTGTACTTGACACACCGACAGCACTTACAAACGGTGTTCCGAAGCGTGTTGATAACGACAGCACGGACGTTGTACCGTACCTTGACGAAAACGAAAGAACTCTTGTTCCTTTGAGATTTATTTCTGAGTCATTCGGTGCAGACGTTGAATGGGTGGCAGATACACAGGAAATCAAAATCAACGGTGACGCCGTTACAATGAAAATCGGCAGCAACGATTATACTGTAAACAACGAAACAAAAACAATGGACACTGCACCGATTTTGAACAACGACAGAACAATGGTTCCGCTTCGTGCAATCGGTGAAGCACTCGGAAAGATTGTTTACTACAACGATAAATATATCTGCATAAGCGATATTGACTTAAATATGTCAGACGATTCCGCAATATCAAGAAAATCTACAATCACATCTGCAAAAGTACCTGACAAAATTGAAGTTGTCGCAATAAACGGAACAGGTCAAAAATATTACCCTAACCAACTTGACGTTTTTGCCGTTGAGGCAAGCGACAATGACGGTAACGTTGAAACAGGTGCGGTTGACCTTGATATAAACACGCGTTGGTCAAGTTACGGTAAGAGTACGCTTACGCTTGATTTAGGCGAAGAAAAGGACGTTTCTGGTGTTGCAATCGCAATGTGGAAAGGCAGTGAAAGAATTTATCCGTTCACAATCGAATATTCGGTTGACGGCAAGACTTGGGAAACTGCACTTCCAAAAACTCAAAACACAGGTGAATCAAGCGAATTTGAAAAGTATATGTTCCCTGAAACGGTAAAAGCACGTTATATCCGCTACAACGGTGACGGTGCAACAGACCCTGACAAGAATTACTGTCATATCAGCGAAATCGCTGTTCTTGGCGCTGAAGAATAAAAAAAGGAACTGTCGACAGGCTGACAGAGGTCGAGAAATTAGTTCGGATTTTGTGAAAATGAACTCGTCGGCGTACGTGGGTACGTTAGAGTTTATTTTCGCAAAAAGTGCACAGGCAAGCCGTATATCGAAGATAGGCTTGCCTGTTATTTGTTATAGCTATAAATTAAGTTGTAAATATAAAAAAATAATGTTTTGCACGTTCCGGACAATTTGTCGACAGTCTGAAAGGGTATTAATATAACACCCTTTTGTGTTAATTAAAAAATCAAAAAATTTTTTTAATTTAATGCAACCTTTTGGTGTGCTGAAAAGTATTATATATGAAAGGAAAAATAATCCGATAAATTTAAAAAGGAGGAAAAAGTTATGAAAAAATTATTAGCGGTAGCGTCAGCGTTGGCTCTTACTGTATCGGCAGTATCACCGGCAGTTTTAGCCGCTGAAACGTTAGCCACACAGCAAACAGAAACATCTGCAAGAGAGAATATGCAGAAAATATTGGAAAGTGTTAAACAGAGAGTTGAAATTCCGAGTGAGTGCAGTGAATTTTCGAGCAGAACAGAGGAACAGTACGGCGAAAAAGTTTATAATTTTACATGGAATGAAAAAGACGGAAACAAGAGTGTTAATATAACTTGTACGGCAGACGGAGTTATAACCAACTATTCAATTTACGGTTTTGAATCTGATGATAAAAATAACACACCGAATTTACCGAAAATTAGCGAAAGTGATGCAAAAAAGACGGCGGAAAACTTCTTAAAACAAATTAATCCCGATTTTCCGTATGAAATAAAAATTTATGGAAGCAACGGCAGTATTTTTGGTAACGGATATACATTCTATATTAAAACGTATGTAAACGGTGTATTGTTCACGAACGGAAACGGCTCGGTTAATATTGACGGTACAGACGGATATGTAATGGGTTTTGATTTGGGCTATATACAAGCGGATTTTCCGTCAATCAATAATGCGATAAGCGTTGATGAGGCAAAAAAAGCGTACAGTGATAAACTCGGACTTGAGTTGGTTTATCGTACATATGTTGACGAGGACGGTAACGTGGTAGCTTATCCTGTATACACACAGGAATACGACTACGACAAATACATTAATGCACTTACGGGTGATGTGGTTGATGTTACAAATTACAGATATTTCACAGGCAACAAATTTGAAAGTGCAAAGGGTGATACAGCAGACAGTGGACTTACCGAACAGGAAATAAAAGAGCTTGACAATATAGACGGACTTATTTCAAGAACCGCTTTGGAAAATAAATTAAAGTCGAACAAGCTTTTGTCAATCCCTAAGAATATAAATACAGACAGCATTTCTTTATATAAAAATTATGACGATGAATATACATATGCTGTATCAATGTCAAATGACAAGTGCAACATATATACTTCTGTTGATGCTAAAACAGGTGAAATAAAGTATTATTCACGTTGGGGAGAAGATGACAGTGAGGTAAAAAATAATGATGATTCGGCTTTAAAGACACTTGCAGGTGATAAGGCAAAAGAATACAAATATGATGAAAATTCACATCAGTATATCAGATATGTAAACGGTATTAAGGTAACAGGCGACTATGCCAACGTGACAACAAACAACGGCGTACTTACTGATTTCAGTATGAATTATACCGACACCGAATTTCCGTCAATCGAAAATGCAATGAGCAAGGAAGATGCTGAAAATATTTTGTTTGACGCAAAAGATTACAGCATTGTATATATGCAGAATTATACTGACAACACAAGAGAGATTATCCCTGTATACACAATAGATACAGAAAATATCAATCCGTTTACAGGTAAGTTTGTTGACTATCAAAACAAAGAAATTACGGAGGATGCAAGCAGTAAACTTGAATATTCGGATATAGACGGTCACTATGCCGAAAAGTATATCAAAGAGCTTGCTTATTACGGAATAGGTTTTGAGGGCGGCGAATTTAAGCCTGACGAAAGGATTACTCAAAAGGATTTTCTTGCACTTTTGATGAGCATAAACGGTAACGATATAATCGTATTGAAAAATAATTTGGAACAGGCAAATTGGGTGTACAGAAATTCAACACAAAACAGTATTATTTCAGAAGATGAACGCGATGATGATGCGGAAGTAACTCGTGAGGAGGCTGCTGTGTATATGATTCGTGCAATCGGTGCTGAAAATTATGCGAAATATAACGATATTTACGTTACACCGTTCAATGATGTTACGGAAAATAAAGGATATATCGCATTGCTTTCGGCTATGGGCGTGTTAAGCGGTGACGGTAACGGTAATTTCAATCCAAACCGTGAAATGACAAGAGCGGAAAGTATAATTATGATTTATAATTATTTAACCAGATAAAAAATAAGAAGTGGCAAAATATTTTTGCCACTTCTTTAGTTATAATTCCTATTTGCTATTTTGATGACGGTGTCGGAAGATACGGGATAATTTTATTTGCAAATTCAGCCATATTCATTGTTTGCAAATATACCTTGCCCGGGCCGGTAAGAGTTGTAAGGAACAGTCCCTCGCCGCCAAACAGTACATTTTTAAAACCTTTTACTGTTTCAACGTCATATTTGACGGTTGATTCAAAAATCGCAACACTGCCTGTATCGACTTTAAGTTTTTCGCCCGCAGCAAGGTCGATTTCTTTTACTGAACCGTCAAGCTCAATGAAAGCAGTACCGTTTCCGGAAAGCTTTTGAAGTACAAAGCCTTCACCGCCGAACAAGCCTTTCTTTATACCGCTTGTCACATATGTTGAAAGTTCAACATTTTGCTCGGCACACAAAAAAGCTGATTTTTGACAAATAAATTCTTTGTCGGAAGAAATGTGAAGTTCTTTGATTTCTCCGGGAAAAGATGAGGCGATTGTGATAGATTGGTTCGGTGCTTCGGCGGTGTATGTAGCCATAAATAATGACTCACCGCTGAACATACGGCCAAGACCTTTCATAAATCCGCCTTTCATATTGGTGTCCATTTTTACTTTGTCCGACATCCATGTCATACCGCCCGATTCGGTATAAATGCTTTCGCCTTGTTCAAGGTCGATTGTTACGGCAGGAAGAATATCTCCCCAAATTGTAGTTTTCATAAAAATTACCTTTCCTTTCTGTATGAAATAGCTCTCTGACTTTAATGATATTCAAATTATATCATAATATTCCGATTTTTAATATATCTTTTTTATTACAATTACACAAAGCGAGTTTTGTAAAATTGTCGTTAAAACTTGCAAAAGTAACGAAAAAGTGATAAAATAGATTATATACATTATGTTGTAGTTTATATATTAAAAAAATACAAATTGTAGTTACGAATGGAGATAAAAATATGCTTAGATATTTCACAGCGGGAGAGACACACGGTAAGTGCCTTACAGTTATAATCGAAGGTATGCCGTCAGGTGTTGAGATAAGCCTTGATGAGATAAACGAACAACTTGCAAAGCGTCAGCATGGCTATGGCAGAGGCGGACGAATGAAGATTGAAAAAGATACTGCCGAAATTCTTTCGGGTGTGAGAGGCGGAGTGACTCTCGGAAGTCCTATCGCAATAAAAATCGAAAACAGAGATTGGGCGAATTGGGAAAGTATAATGGGTACTGAAACGGCGAATAACGAAAAGTCTGTCGAATGCCCAAGACCTGGACACGCAGACCTTACCGGAGGTATGAAGTACAATCACAGAGATTTGAGAAACGTGCTTGAAAGAGCAAGTGCCCGTGAAACTGCAGCAAGAGTGGCTGTCGGCGCACTTGTAAGACAGGTTTTAAAACCGTTTGGAATAGAATTTTTAAGCCATGTTAAGAGAATAGGTGAAGTTGAAGATACAGCCGATTTTACTGCGGCAGATTTCTTTGAAAAAGTACAAAATTCACCTGTTGGGTTTGGTGATGAAAATGCCGCTCAAAATGCTATGGAATACATAGACAAAATTAAGTCAAGCGGTGAAAGCGTAGGCGGAATAGTGGAAACTATCGTAAAAGGTGTGCCTGCCGGGTTGGGAAGTTATGTTCATTACGACAGAAAACTTGACGCAAACCTTGCTTTCGGTGTTATGAGTGTACAGGCTATCAAGGGCGTTGAAATCGGTATGGGCTTCGGTGTGAGTGAAATACCGGGTTCAAAGGTACATGATGAAATCGAATATTCGGACGACTTCCACAGACTTACCAACAATGCCGGCGGTATTGAGGGCGGTATGTCAAACGGTGAGCCGATTATTGTTAAGGCGGCAATGAAACCGATACCTACTTTGTATAATCCGCTTAGAACAGTCAATATTGACGATAAATCGGAGCATAAGGCAACTGTCGAACGTTCCGATGTGTGTGCCGTACCGGCTTGTTCGGTTGTCGTTGAGGCGGTAATCGCATTTGAAATCGCAAAGGCGTTTTTGGATAAATTCAGCGGTGACTGTATGGCTGACGTAAAGGCATATTACGATGTATATATGAACAGAATTAAGAATTTCTAAAATCAAACGTAGGGCAAATAAACCATGAGAGGTGGTGAGGGATTTTTGACCGAAAATGATTTGATTAAAAAGTGTAAAAAAGGTAGCCGAGAAGCTTTTAATATATTAGTTTCAAATTACCAACAGCAAGTTATAAATATCGCTTACGGAAAGCTTTCAAATCAAGAGGACGCATATGACGCGGCACAGGAGGTATTCGTAAGGGTGTATAAAAGTATAGAGTCATTTAAGGAGCAATCTTCCTTTACCACGTGGCTTTATAGGATAACTACGAATGTTTGCTCCGATATTCTGAGAAAACGTCAGAAACATTCGGGTGTAATAAGTATTAATCAGGCGATTGACGAAAAGAAAGATATGGATATTAGGGACGAAAGTCCTACACCGGAAGAAAATATGGAAATATCGGAACGTCAGAGAGCTGTACGAGAGGCGATAAGCGAACTCAAAGAAGAATACAGAACTGTAATAACACTATGCGATATTGAGGGATTGAGTTACGATTACATAGCCGAGGTACTCGGAATACCGTCGGGAACGGTTAAGTCGCGAATTAATCGTGCGAGAAGTGCATTAAAGAAAAATTTAATGAATAAACGGGAACTTTTTTGATATTTCTTACGTCTAATATATTGTAAAAAGAAATTAATGAAAATTTAAAGAAAGGGGGAGTAAAAATGAATTGTGATAAATTTAACGAATGCTTGGACAACTATGAAAATTTGAGTGACGAAACAAAGCAGAAAATGGATAAACACGCATTGGAATGTGCAAATTGCAAAAGTGAACTTGAATTTATGCGTTCAATTATTTCAACGGCTAAATCTCTCCCTGACATAAATGTTCCTGTGGATTTTATGGAGAAATTAAATGTCCGCATAGATGAAGAGGAAAAGAAAAAAGCACAAATAACAAGACGTGTAATGCGTAATGTTCGCCGTAATTGGAAACAGTATACTGCGGCAGCGGCTTGCTTTGCGTTGGTAGCTGTTGTAACGGCTAACAGCAATATGTTCGTCGATAAGATGAACGGAAATGATGACGGTGTTATTCAAGAGGAAACAGTCGTGACTGACAGTGACGGAAATACTGCCGTAAGTACGACAGCACCGACAGTGGCTGCTCAAGACAATGCGGAAGAAAATCAACCGACAGTATTTGAAGAAACGGTTGAAAACACTATTCCCGAAAATAAAACAGCGAAAAGTACATCATCGCTTGCAAAGGCAAAGCCGCAAACAAGTGCGAGTACAAATTCGGTAAAAAGCAGTGTGGTTGCAAATAACAGTAAATCCACATCTGCTCCGTCTGTAAGTCCAAAGGTACAAAATAATGCGGTACCGTCTGTTTCTGCAGAACCTGCAAAGTCGGACGAAGGTGCGGTTTCGCAGAAAACAACTGCTGAGGTTGCTGATAATTCAAACGATATTCAAGCTTATTCACAAGATGACGGAATAGCGATTGCAAGTATTGATGTTCAGTCGGACGATCGTTCCGTATATGACGGAACTGCTGACAATATCAATAATTCAAGAACAGTAAAATCAAGTGTTGAAGATGATTATTCGCTTGCGGGCGGAGCCCAAATCGCATACGGCAGATACTATAAGTTGGATAAAGACGGCAATCCGATTGAAGACCCCGAAGAAAATAAACCTATCGGTTCAATCGTAATTTCTGCAAAAGACGCAGATGAGGCGTTAAGCGTTATAAGACAATATTCATACGATGAAGACGGTGAATTTTACACAACGAGTTCTGATAGATTGACATCAATGCTTTCAGTATTATCCGTTCAGGGAATCGGTTACAGTAACTATACACCTGCTTATGAGGGTGAAGTAACATTTAAACTTGTTATAAGTTAATATAAATGCCTTTCACGACAGCATTATCTGTTGTGGAGGGCATTTTTGTTTGGAAAAACAGAACAAAAAAAATCGGACTGTCAGTCCGATTTTTTGATATGTCTAAGAAATAAGTTGTTTTAAAACGCCGAATGATAAAAGCGACATTATAAGTCCTGCAGTAAGTACACCTAAAAAGATAAACAAAAGTGATTTTTTAGGTTTCATACCGAATAATACTGCTATAAGACTTCCTGTCCAAGCACCTGTACCCGGCAGCGGAATGGCTACAAAAAGGAATAAGCCGAGATAGCCGTATTTTTCGATTTGAGCCGATTTTGAAAGTGCTTTCTTTTCAAGCCAATCGGGAATTTTGTGAAAGCGTTTACTTTTTTTCATCCACGCAAATATCTTTTCAATAAACAGCAATATGAACGGTATCGGGAGCATATTACCCAGTACTGCGGCAATGTATGATGGGAAGAAACTCATTTTCATAAGTCCTGCCGCAAGAATACTTCCTCTAAGCTCCAACAACGGTACCATTGATACAAGAAAAACAATTAATTCCTTTGATATTTTTCCTGAAAGTGCTGTGACAATAGATTGTACAATAGAATCCATAAAACTTCTCCTTAAAATAAAAATTACAGAATTCATTATACACTATATTTTTCTAAAATGCAATTATTACTATATCAAATTAATGTAAAATCTTTGAAATTTGTTTGTATAGTACGAATGTTATGATTGATAACAACAGTGCTTTTATTAAATTAAACGGAATTGCACCGTATAAAACATATCCCAAAGTGTTTGTTATAAGCGGATTAGCCTTGCCGCAAAGTGATATAATTTGCTCCATAGGCATAACGTTTGTATAGAACGGTATCAAGATAAAGTAGTTTGCAAGTCCGCCTACGATTGCCATTGCTATTGCTCCGAGAACAAGACCTAAAACCGCACCTTTTCTTGTTTTGATACGCTTGTAAATAAGTGATGAAACAAGTACAAGTGAACCGCTTGCAAGGAAATCGGCAAGTTCACCGACACCGCCTGTGTCTGTTCTTAGCAGGTGTAGAGCCGCTTTGATGAATGCTATCGCAATACCGGTAACAGGACCGTATGCAAATCCGCCTATCAAAGCAGGTAAAGTTGAAAAATCAAACTTTAGAAACGGCGGCATAAACGGGATAGGAAATTCTAAAATCTGCATAAGTACAATAGATATACCCGACAGTATTCCTACACTTGCGATAAATTTCGGTGTAAACCTTGTTTTGTTTTGAACATTGTTGATTGCTTCCATAATTAAAAAGCCTCCTAAAAATTTATTTTGTATCTTTAGGAAAAGTTCTTCGCATAAATTTTGTCTTGACACTATGAATGGGAAATAAAAAAGCCCCATAGCATAGCTACAGGGCAAACCATACACAAAAAAACATCTTCTTCCGTCCGGACTTTAACCGTCGGTTTTGGAATTTCACCAAATCAGCCTACTGTACTGAGTAGGGTCGTGGACTTTAACCACCGGTAGGGAATCGCACCCTGCCCTGAAGATACACTCACTTATATTATACACGTTTTTTTCAATTTTGCAACTGTTTTTTTAAATTTATCAGTTTGTCTGCTTTGAAAATCCTCAAAAATTACATCATAAAATGTGATTTCGTGAGTTGTTGACAGATTATTGACAGGTTCAAACTGCAATGCTCTGTAACAAAAATGTAATGTCGAAAAGGAAGAAAAATACTCAAAAATTATTGCATCGTACATCAGTGTACGGTGTATAATTTAAGTATGAATAGATACATAAATATAATAAATTCTTTAGAAAATATTTTTGTGAGAATAATATAATTTTAGGAGGGAAAATCATGAAATCTAAAAAATTATTATCAATCATACTGGCGTTGGCAATGATGTTTTCTGTGTTGCCTGCAAGTACCGTTTTGGTACATGCCGAGGCAATTACGGAAACAATTTCCGCAGACACAACATGGAATGACGGTGATACGGTAGGCGGTGTTACAATATCAGGCGGAACCGTGACAATAAACGGTGATGTCGGTATCACGGCGGCAATTACTATCAAAGGCAATGTTACATTCACGGGCGGCGGAACGCTTAACAGAATGAGTCCATCGGGAAATTTGATAAAAGTTGAAAGCGGTAGTCTTACACTTAACAATGTTACAATAGACGGTAACAACGTGACAATTTCTGACAGTTGGACGGCAGCTGCGATCAATATGGCCGACGGTACTGTTATAATGAATGATGGGGCAAAGATTACAAATCATAAAAGAACCAGCGGTTATGGACCCGCAGTGTATATGGACGGCGGTAATTTTAAAATGAACGGTGGTACAATTTCAGGTTGTGAAAGCAGAAATTACGGTGGTGCTATATATTTAGATGGCGGTAGCTTTGAAATGAACGGCGGTATTATTGAAAATAATAAGACGACGTCAGATGCTTCCTCATATGGCGGCGGAGCATTTTATGTCAGAGCAGCTAAGCTTACTATAAACGGCGGTCTTATACAAAAAAATTCATCAAATTGCGGCGGTGCAATCTATAATACATCATACGGTACAACCATAATAAACGGCGGTGTGATAAAGAATAACACTACGTTAGGTGATACACCAAATGGTGCTGCGATTTTTCATAGTTGCAAACATGAAGCTAAGGCGTCATTGCGAATAGGCGGTAATGCAAATATTGATGTGGGAAATGATATTTATTTGATGTCAAATACATCTGCTACTAAATATGTTGAAATAACATCTTCAATAAAAAATCCGTTAATACTTACGGTAGAGGGCGAATCAGAAGGCAGAGTTATTGCTGATGCGGCAGAAGGCGTTGTGCTTACATACAATGATATGGCAAAGATTGGAGTTAGCAACAGCTCTTACGCATTGAAACTTGAGGATAATAAAATAAAGCTTACTCAAACATCAAGCGGAGTAACAACATTTCCTGTTTATCTCGGCTATGATGCAAACAATGGTACAAATGCACCGGACGGTAGCAGTGCCGAAATAGTTGCGGGCGACAGTGCAACTTTTACAATAAGTGACAGTGTGCCGACAAGAACAGGGTATGATTTTCTTGGTTGGGCGACAGATAAAGATGCAACATCAGCAGAATACCGTTCGGGTGGCAGTATTACAATAAGTTCCAATACAACACTATATGCAGTTTGGAAAAAAATATCGACTTTTGAAACAAATGAATTTACACAACCGCTTACAATAACAGGTTGGACATACGGTGAAACAGCAAATACACCGACAGCAGAAGCAAAATACGGAACAATAAAATATACATATTCAAATACGGCAGACGGAACGTATACCGAAGAAGTTCCGACAGAGGCAGGTACACATTATGTAAAAGCAACAGTCGAAGAAACAGCAGACTATTCGGGACTTGAAAGTAATGCAGTTGAATTTACAATATTGCCGAAAACAATAAACACAGCAATAACACAACTAACTGCACCTGTTAAAAATGAAGTACCGCAGACAGAAATAGAAACAGACGAATATACAGCAACGGTAGTTTGGTCACCGGAAGTTGAAGACAAATTCGGATATGATACCGTTTATACGGCAACAATAACAATTACACCGAAAGCAAATTATACTGTAAAAGGAATTGCAGAAAACGGTTATACCGTAAACGGTGCACAAACAGTTACAAATGAGGCAGATTCTGCTATAGTAACGGCAGTGTATTCTGCAACAGGTATTGATGACACAGTTGATACAAATGAATTTACCAAACCGCTTGAAATAGTCGGATGGACATATGGTGACACACCAAATGCACCGACAGCGTCGGTAAAATACGGAACACCTAAATATACATATTCAACGGCGGCAGACGGGGAATATAACGACATTGTTCCGACAGATGCGGGAACATATTATGTAAAAGCAACGGTTGAAGAAACAGATAAGTATACAGGACTTGAAAGTGACGCAGTTGAATTTGTAATAGGAAAGAAAACACTTACAAATGACAACATAACAAAAATAGCAGACCAAACATATACAGGTGAGGAGATTAAACCTGTTATTGAGGTCAAAGATGGGGATAAAGTTCTTGTACTTGATACAGATTATACAGTGGCATATGAAAAAAATATAAAAGCATCTGAAGAGGCAAAAGCTAAAGTTGAGATGATTTCAAATAATTATGAAGGAACACTTGAAAAATTATTTACAATATTGCCGAAAACAATAAATTCTGAAATAATACTGACTGCACCTGTTAAAAACGGAGTACCGCAGACAGAAATGGAAACAAACGAATATACAGCAACGGTAGCTTGGTCGCCGGAAGTTACGGATAAATTCGGATATAGTACGGTTTATACCGCAACAATAACAATTACACCGAAAGCAAATTATACTGTAAAAGGAATTGCAGAAAACGGTTATACCGTAAGCGATGCAGAAACAGTTACAAATGAGGCAGACTCTGCGAGAGTAACTGCTGTATATGCGGCAACCGGCAGTAAGAGCAGTGGCGGCAGCGGCAGTACAAAACGTTATACAGTTTCGTTTAACACAAACGGCGGTAATAAGATAACGAGTCAGACTGTTGCAAAAGATAATTCAGTCAAAGAACCGACTGCTCCGATAAAAGAAAACTTTGAATTTGCGGGATGGTATACTGATAAGGAACTTACAACAAAGTACGATTTTACGGAAAAAGTAACAAAAAGTTTTACACTTTACGCAAAGTGGACTGAACAGAAAAAGGAAAACGGCGGAAGTGGAGATGTCGTAAATAATAATAGCGGAAATGAAAATAAAGAAAGTTCAAATACAATAGTTTTGACAATCGATGAACATGACGCACTCGTTTACGGAACAACAAAGACAAATGATGTTGCTCCAAAGGTTGTGAATGACCGTACAATGTTGCCTGCTCGTTTTGTTGCGGAAAATCTTGGCGCAACAGTTGAATGGGACGGCGAAAAACAACTTGTAACAATCACAGGTAAGAACGAAAAACAAGAGGATGTGACAATTCTTATCACAATCGGCTCGGATTATGCAAAAGTAAACGGTGAGGAAGTTAAACTTGATAGCCCTGCTTTTGTTGAAAACGACCGTACATATACACCGATACGTTTTATCTCGGAAAATTTGGGTGCAACGGTTAAGTGGAATGAAACAGAACAAACTGTTACAATTCAAAGAGTTAAATAAATAAGAAATAGCAGCTGATTTTTCAGCTGCTATTTTAATGTTGAAATATCTTACAATGAATGAGGTGACAATGCAATGTCAAGCACTTGTTGAACAGTGAGTGCTTTTTGTATAAAATAAAAAAAGCGATAACCGAAGTTATCGCTTTAATTGGTGCAGATGAAGGGACTTGAACCCCCACGTCGGTGACACTAGATCCTAAGTCTAGTGCTTGTTATGGCTTATCTTGGTAATATTTGAAATTCTGCGCACGAAATTTGAGTTTATATTTTTATGATTTTCAGATATAATTTTTTTATCCGCAAAATGCAATTTATTGTTTGATTTATCCGCGAAAAAGGAATATATATAAAGCGACACCGAAAGGGGGCGGAGCGTATGAAAGAAATTATCTTCAAAGACACCTTACAAAAGTATCTTGTTGAAAAAATAAGCAAAGCAAATAATTTGCTTTGCTGTGAAGAATATCGTGCAGGTTACATCGAAGCTTTGAATGAAGTTATTCTATATGCTGATTTTTTATCTATCAACAAGCTGAAAAGGCTTTAACAGTTCAGAATTTATTTTTTTGCGGAAAAATTTAAAATGGTGCAGGATATTACCCTGCGAGAAAAGTTCGGACATGGGTGCGCAAGCGCACAGAGCCGTACTTTTTTTGTAGGGTGAAGCTGTTATCTGCTCATTCTTGGACAACGCAAACCTTGCCCACAGCGGGGACGGGTCAGCGAGCGGAGCGAATAGCCACTGCTTTCTGAGCACCGCACGGGGAACCGCCCCCGCTGGGCTATCTACGCAAAAGACAATATCTATGCTTCCCAAGGACGTGAGCAGATCACAGCCTCACTTCGGATACAACTAAATTTGGGGAGGTATAAACAAATGAGATTTAATAAATGGTGTTATGAATGGCTGGAACGGTATAAAAAGCGCTTTTTGAAAGATTCGACATATGAAACATACAGTCACGCTTGCAAGCGTATTTACTGTCGAAAAAAGCTTGATAAGCTGACTATTGATGATATACAGAATAATATAAATAAATTGATAGATGAGGGCTTTTCGCACTCAAGCATAAAAAATACGCTTACGATAATGGAACAAGCTGCAAGGCGCGCCAATCTTCTTGGCTACTGTTCAATGATAGATTTCAGCCTGTTGGAATTGCCGAAAGCAAAGGCGAAAAAAGTTCAGTCGCTTACTCTTGCGGAACAACGGAAAATGCTACAGCATTTAGATTATAGCTTCTACGGTCAAGCCTTTGCTTTTCTGCTTTGTTCGGGTTTGAGGGTGGGCGAGTTAATCGCCCTTGAATGGTCGGATATAGACTTCAAAAAAGGAATAATACACATAGAGCGCACAGATTACAGGGGGAAGATACAAACGCCAAAGACCGACAGGTCAAAGCGTGATATTCCGATAAGCAAAGAAATGTATTACATTTTGCAACAAAATTTCTCTGTTGGCTCAAAAAAATGCTTTAGAAATACTGTTGGGGAAGCCATTTCATATAGGTCAATGCTGACTTCATGGCATAGATTTTGTGAAAATCTCGGTTTACCGCCTTGGGGGTTACACGTTTTACGGCACACATACGCAACAAATGCATTAACTGCAGGAGTAAATATAAAAGTCTTATCCGAACTTCTCGGTCACAAGTCCATTACAATCACTTTAAACATTTACTGTGATGTCAGAGAAGATGAAAAACAAAAAGCCGCGGAGCGGCTTTCTGACTTTCTTTTCTCATCTGCAAAAATTGAAAACACCACAAACCTTTAAACAACAGACAACAAAAAAATCTTTTCTTTCTGTCATAAACTAAACAAAAAGCATATACTAATCCGAGCCTTTTTGATGGGAAACTA
>OLPI01001373.1_pt1 | contig 21735 bp, 27 predicted proteins | sample 1672361 | NCBI WGS metagenome assembly OLPI01 (sample SAMEA3136675, study PRJEB25190) | human gut metagenome
CAACTTATGGGTATGATACTGCGTATTGTCTCAAGTCGCATTGTGGGGTAAGGGGGTATTGTAGGCAGAAGTGGGTATTTCAGCCTCAATTTATCTAATAATTCAGTAATGAGAGAACGTGTACACGTAAATAGGACGATGAAGGACTTAGTTGCGGATTTGAGGCTTATGAAAAGCGTATTGCTTTCTCAATACATGCCGTTCCTCTTCGCTCAGCGACAGGAAATAGGCTTTCCATCCCGGACAGAAATTGATGTGCCATCGCCAAAAACGACCCAACAATGACTTGGGTGAACGGTCGTATCGCCGCCTCAGTGGGCACTGCTGACAGTTATGTTTCTTTTCCAATACTTTATCTATTTATCTTTCGTAAAACTCTCGTGGCAAAAATAAGGATTATTTTCAGTGATCAAGCACACAGTTCATTAAAAAAGAGAGGATTTGCTAAGATTCAGAATAACGACGAGCCATCGACCCCAACGGGAGTCGAACTTCAAGTAACCGCACATGATACAATGTGCGGGTCGAAGTGCCTTCCCAATCCACGACCCCAACGGAGGTCGAACCTTTCTACAGATTATATGGTTCGACCCCGTTGGGGTCGGATGTATAGGAGTCATCTGGCCATCCGCAAGTCTTTGACATTGCGGTTAACGGGGGTGAGACCCTTTTCAGGGTCTGTTTGTTTGCACACCTTCATTCTACATAAACGGCTAAATTCAAATATTAAAAGCGTTTACATATTGCAACGTATTTATCTGTTATGCTCCTATTAAATTGTTCTATATCCTTATACTTTTCAACTAAATCCTTTATCACAGGCGCATTTAAATCGACGTTTAGGGTATATTGAACAAAAGCACGTAGCATCTCATAATTATAATTTACTCAAGTTTCGGATTTAGGTTGAGAGGATAGATTTGGGCATAAAAAAGGCTTTGAGGATTTCCGTATGTCACGGAAATTTAGTAATTTAGAGGTGCCCAAACAACTAATTACAATCACTCAAAGCCATGAGCAAAATTACAAAAATTCCATCGGAGATCCGCAACTTTTTCACGGGAAAACGAATCAATCCCGCATTTTCCAAGTTTATGACCCTCCTTGAGGGGATGAGGATTTCAGACAAAGATCTCGGAGGGAAAAAACGTGAGAACTGTCAGCTTACCAACCTTCAACTTTTCCAGATCATATTGATTCTGCCGTTTATGGCCGTCCCGGGTTTTTCTCATTATGCCGGATCGTCAATCTCGAAACTGTTCGGGGGTAAGAAGGACCTACTCTATTCGTTTATGGCCAAGGACAATATAGACTAGCAACATCATCTGGCACATCGCCTGTCATCTCATCAAGGCCGTGACCATAAGGAAAGACTATCAAAAGAGCCATCTTCCGGCAGTGCTTATTGTGGATGATTCCGACCTGCCGAAGACCGGATTGAGGATGGAGTGTATTGGCAAGATATTCTCGCACGTGTTTCAGCGGTGCATTCTCGGCTACAAGCTGCTGGCCCTGTGCTGGAGCGACGGCCGCTCTCAATTTGTCGTGGACTTCTCGATTCACGGCGAGAGAGGGAAGGTCGATGGCAAGGAACAAGGTCTTACGGCCCGGCAGCGCGAGAGGCGCTACAACCGCAAGCGTGACAGAGACTGCCAGACCGAAAAACGCAAGGAAGAGTATTTCGTATCCAAGCTTGAGCGCCTGAAGAGCATGGTGAAGAGACCATTGGAGGATTGTTCGCCGATATATATGAAGGCGTACACGAGCTCACCGTCGTGGAAAAGATCTGGTCAATCATTATTGATGTAATAGCAATCGTGGCTGAGATTTTTACCATTGACGAGAACGAATTGATGGAGCAAATTATACGGGATAACCGCAGGTTCAAGGCCATGCAACTGATCGCTCAGACTGCATAAAACCTAAATCCGAAACTTGAGTAAAATACATAACTGTAATAATCTACTACTAATCTAAAATAAAGCGATTATAAGCTATCCTTTTCCCTGTGTTTGTTTTAAAGTTTTCACCTATACACTTTTTTATCTTTTCCTGTTCTTTTTCTTTATCCATAACCATTAAATTTTCAAGCAAATCAGCTTCCCATTGTATTTGAAAATCAAGTCCATTAATTTTAGATGGAGTATGGTGGTTGCCTATTATAAAGCATATTCTATCAATATTTTTGTTATAGCCTACCTTTTTTAATATTTCTTTCGCTACTGCTGGTCCTTCCTTTTCTTGATAGACACCATCAATAGAACCGTATTTTTTTTGTGCTTCAACCGCACCAATATCATGTAGTATAGCAGTAATACTGATGAATTCTTTTTCTTCCTCTCCGATATTTTCTCCGTTCATTATATCTTCTGCATTTTTCAAAACTTTAAGAGTATGCTCTATGCCAAAAGGTATTTCTTTGAATACTTCTTTCATCTCTATAATAATTTTTTCTTTAAACATAAATTGCCTCTATTTATTCTTTATAGGTGTTTTAGTTCTATCTATCCATTTTTTTATTGGCCGATACAATCAGCATCATGGGACGGCGCATTTCATCCTGCATCCCCGGAATATCCATCATGTTTTCCGGCGGCTGTGGCTCCACAATCTGATTTATTATAAAACCATTTGAAAGCAGCGTATTTAGATATGTGGTCAGTGTTCTATGATATTTTGTAACCTTTTCTCCCAAAAATACAGCTGTCCGTTTGCCCTCATAATAATAATTATCCACTGGAAAATGCAGTATTTCTCCTTTTTCGTTATAATGCCAGTCTTGTGTTCCATAGGCAGTAAAAACAGGATGTTCAACCGTAAAAACTAGCTTACCACCAGACTTCAGTATTCTATATATCTTTTTTACTAAAATCTCATAATCTGCTACATAGTGAAACGCAAGTGAACTTAATATTACATCAAAACTCTCCTCTGGGAATTCCACATCTTCTATAGCACAGCATTTATATTCAACCTGTGGAAAATGTGTTTTTTCTTTGGCTACCTCGAGCATTTTATGAGAAATATCAACACCTACAACAGAAGAAGCACCGTGTTCCATCGCATAAATACAGTGCCATCCATAGCCGCATCCTAAATCAAGCACACGCTTATCTTTAAAATCCGGCAGCAGCTTTCTCAATGTTTCCCATTCTCCTGCACCGGCTAGTCCCTGCTGTGAGCGACTCATTTGACTGTATTTTTGAAAAAATATATTATCATCATATTTGTTTTCTTTCATCTGAATTCCCCTTGTTTAAAAAGTTATTTATCTCCGTTGCAATTTTCTTCACTTCTTTATAAGGCTTCCCGGTCATATCATAGCATTCAAAAAGTGAAAGACCGAGTAATTCAAAAATATGATTAACCCTTTGGCGTATTTTTCAGGTTTATATTAAAAAGTTTCAAGCAGTTTTATAGCTTTCTTTTCGCCTATTCGAACGTGGTGGAAAGTACGCGAACATAAATTCCCGCGCCCCTATGCGCACGCAGTGCGCTCACGTGCCGAAGGCACATATCGCGCCAGAGGCATATCGCACGCGAATGAAATGTAGCGTATATCGCAAATCCGTGAGGATTTATATCGCTTTAGTTTGTCTGCTTCGTCAGACAAACTAAACTTTCCACGTGGCTGGAGAGGACAGAATGAATGTCATTTGAGTACGTCCGTTCTCGGAAACATATCCACTTCGCTTTTGGCACTATCGGTATACGGGAACATATCCAATCTCTCTCAGGAATGTATACCATACTTTTAAAAGGCAGAATAGCATTTTAACTAATGCTACCCTACCTATAACTAAACATTTACAGTTGCATGTGGCCTATTGTTTTTAGCCGTTAAATATTTTATAACTATTAAATAGCGATACAAATTGTTCGAAACTAATATTGTTTATATCATATATTCTCGCATATTTTAAAGCTTTATTAAATTGATTTTTTGTAAACAGTTTTTCATACTCTTTGTTAACCCATTTCATTACAAAAGTTTCATATTTTTTTCTCTCTTTAAATGCCATTTTTGCTGGCTTTCTTTTTAATACAATTAATGCGCTATCCACTTTAGGTTTTGGATGGAAATAATACCTGGGAATTTTTGCTAATATAGAAATATCTACCTCTGCCATTAACAGCAATGCTAGTGATCTGTTTGTATCTAATAACATTTTAGCAAAACCATATTCTACTATTAAATAACTTATTGTGGCTGAACTTTCAAAAACAATTTTTCGAATTATATTTGTGCTTATGTTGTAAGGTATGCTGCCAAATATTTTATATGGATTGTGGCTAGGAAATGTAAATTTTAGTATATCATCATTTACTATTTGATAGTTAGGATAATTTAAGAGCTTATTACGAGTTACCTCACATAATTTAGAATCAATTTCTATCGCCGTAACAAAATTACATCTCTTTACCAATTCAGCAGTAAAATGACCTTTCCCTGCACCTATTTCAAAGATGTTATCTTTTTCATCTAAACTTATGCAATTCATTATTTTTTCTATGTGATATTTTGAAGTAATAAAATTTTGACTATCTTTTATATTTACTTTGTTCATTATAACCCCTCCTTAATTTATTTCATTAACAAACAGTTTTTATGTTTTCATTTGGATATAGTTTTTTCTTATCTGGTCCTATCATAGGATACACCTCTCTTTCATACTTTTATATATTTTCTATCGTGTTTTATATGATTCATTATTTTGATACCATAGCAAAGCATCCTTTTCTAGTTGCTTTACAAATGCATCCTTACCAGTGCAGTAGCCTTCAATATCCTCCGAGAATCGATAAGCCAGCTCCATCTTTAATTCACCATACTCTAAAGCGATGTCTGGATGTGTACGCAGAAAGTCCCTTACTGCTATATGCCTATTAATATCTTTGTGATTGCTTTGCTCAAAAATATGAATCTGGTGTGTCCTGTTATCGCCGCCTTTGCGGAAATATCTACGTCCTTCAATACCAAACTCACCCATACACTCATAACCAATCGCTACAAATTCTTTGTTATGCTTATCAACCAAACTAATATTTGTCACTACGGGCATTATATCAATGATTGATTTAGCGGCTAACCCTTTGACTGCTGTACTGCCAATATGGTAAACCTCCACCAATATATCCTTCAATATATTCTTTATCTTCTGTGATTCATTTTCATACTCTACTTCCCAAAAGGGGTCGTACGGAACTACTCGTATAAACAATATAAACCCTCCAATCTCATTCTCAACGAATAATATTTTTAGAAAAAAGTCTTTATACTTTTTAACAATGGAGCCGCCAGCCAGAACAGACTATACTGATCAGCGACTACCTTAAATTTAATGTTTCAGATTTATTTTCTTATCTCTAATTTCATAAACTACATCAGCTACATTTTCGAGTAAGCGTTTATCGTGGGTGATAAACACGATAGTTCCGGCATACTCCTTCATTAGTATTTCCAAAGCCTCTAAACTTGGTATGTCAAGGAAGTTACTGGGTTCATCCATTAGTAGGATGTTATATCTACCCATGAGCATTTTAGCTAGCAACAATTTTATAATTTCTCCACCGCTTAAAACAGATAAGCTTTTTCCAATATCGTTCTGTTTGAACCCCATAGATGCTAGCACTGAACGAATTTCTGATATATTGTAATCACAATCCTCCTGCATAAACTCCATGACATTCTGATTACTGTTGTACTTGTAACCATTCTGTGCAAAGTAACCTATTTTTGCCTTAGGTGAAATAGAAATTCCTTCTTCATGGTTTAAGATCATTTGGATTAAAGTTGTTTTTCCGGTTCCATTACCACCAGTTAACGCCACTTTTGCTCCTAGAGGAATTTGAAAAGATGCATTTTCAAACAGTGCCTTATCCCCAAATATTTTATTAATTTCCGTACCGACTATAGGGTATGGATTATGGAGCTCCAATGCTTTACTTTGCCTGAAACGAATTCTGCGAATGTCTTCCGGAGCTTCTACATTTCCTAAGGCTGCAATCCTGTGCTCTAGGGATTTAGCGGCATTATGCATCTTTTTTTCCTTACTTCCTATTGATTTTTGATGAGCTAAACGCCCTCCGCCTTCAGTACTTTTTTTCTTTGAAGCACCTTTCGCCTTCTGTTCTATTTTACGAGCCTGTTTTCGCTTTTCCTCCGCAGCCCTTTCCAATCGGGCACGTTCCGCAATAAATTGTTCGTATTCTGCAGCTTGGCTCTTGCGTTCTTCCTCTTTCTGACGAAGATAATCAGAATAGTTTCCCCAATACTCAGTGATTTTGCCATCTTTCAGTTCCCATATTTTATCTACTATTTCATCAAGAAAATAGCGGTCATGGCTAATAACTAACAGTGCACCTGTAAAATATTTTAGCTGTCCAATTAGAAAATCAATTCCTTCACGGTCTAAATGGCTCGTAGGTTCATCCGCTAAAATACCATGAACCTGTGCCGATAAGGCCTGTGCTATTTTAAGCCTTGTTTCTTCACCACCGCTCATGGTCTGTATATCTAATTGCTCAACACCGAGCTTGCCTACAAGTGCAAAATCTTTTTCCACCTGCAAAGTTACTTCGTCCAACTGGGGAATATAGGCAAGTTCACCCAGACGATTCATTTTACATCCTGGGGGAGTTAATTCTCCTAAAAGTACCCTGAGTAAAGTGCTTTTTCCAGCACCATTTGCTCCTACTAAACCAATACGGTCATAATCATATACTTCTAATTCATTTATATCTAAAACATCGCGTCCTTTGAATTCCACACGAATATCTTTTGCTTTTAATATCAATTCCATAACATTTCCTCCTGTCTATAATCGCATGTTTTCTTTTGCTTGTACGCAGGGAAAACCCTGCGATTTTAGCAGGAAGAATTACATGAAAATTAAATACATAAATATGGTCCCTCCTATGAATTTTGTTTTAAATCTAATTTTCTAACCTCAGTTATCATGGGGCAAGCTATGGCAATGCCAATAATTAAAACACCTGATAGTAAAAACCAATGATTTACACCGATTCTATCAGCAAAGAACCCAGATAGAATTAACCCAATTGGCATAGCAAGTGACATGATACTTCCGGTCAAAGAAAATACACGTCCTAAATATTCAGGCTTAATTTTCTCCTGAAAAAGAGCTGTTTGCACACCGCTGTAAAACGGAACCGAAAGCCCCATTATTGCACAGCAGACTACAAATATGAAAAATCCACTTTGGGGAAGTAATCCTGAAATGGTTAAGCTTATCCCCATCATAAAAATGGATGCCGTTATTAATAAGATTCGCTTTTGGTAATTCCCAAATAACCCTAATAATAGACCCCCTATCAACATACCAGAGGCATAAGCAATCTCCGTAATAGAAATATGCATCGGTGTACCATTAAAACATTCCATAGTGATTAAAGGATATAAAGCATTTATGGGCATATAAACAAACATATATAATGTTCCAACGAGTAATAAAGCAAATAATCCTTTATTTTGCCGTAGTACAGCCATTCCTTCTTTCATTTCTCTTATGAAATTTGGTTCCAAACTTTGCACTCGATCACCCAGCTTAGGTATACGTACAATTGCTACCGTAATAGATGCAATCACAGCACCCAATACGTCGATGGCAATAATAGCATTTAAATCCCAAACGGAGTATAAGAGTGCTGCAACTGCCGGACTAACAATATAGCTTATAGACTGCAAAGACTGACTATAGCCTGCGCATTTCGTTAGCTGCTCTTCTGGTACTAAAAGTGGTGTAACCGAATTGAGTGCTGGGGTATGAAAAGCTGTTCCAATGCTACGGATAAACAATACTATCATAACCATCCAGACAGGTAGCTCCATATAGAATGGCAACAATAGCTAGCACGGCCCCAGCTGCTGCGATAATTAAATCAGCACCAATCATTATCTTCTTCCTATCATGACGATCCACTAATACACCAATGGCTGGTCCAAAGACCGCATAGGGTAAAAAACCTACAAGTGAAGCCATAGACAAGACCATCGCAGATCCTGTTTTTTCTGTAAGGTAAAAAATAATCGCCATTTGCAGGATGGCACTAGTGATTAATGATACTGCCTGCCCTGCCCATATTGTATAAAACTTAAGTTTCCAATTGTTGTATTTTTCCATTTATATTATCTCCCTTAATTCCGCAACACTTTGATTTAACTTTATTTATAAGTTCCTGAGCAACAAAAAGTTGCTCAGGATTTTGCCATGTCAGATTTTTCACTTATCTTAGTGTTGCAAATCAAAACAAGCGTAAATCGTAACAAGACATGGCAAGGTACAAATAAAATCTGAAAAACTCACACCTTTTGGAGGAATTTTTTCAATCATGGAGCAATTTGACTCCATGCTTTCACCTATTATCGACCAGACACTTGGTCAGAGATGCCGCAGTATCATCGGATACCAGTACAGCGAAATTATTCGTTCTCTGATGAGCGTATACTTCTGTGGCGGTTCATGCGTGGAGGATGTAACATCGCATCTGATGCGTCATCTCTCGTATCATCCGACCTTGCGCACATGCAGCTCTGATACCATCCTCAGAGCCATCAAGGAACTGACACAGGAAAACATCTCATATACTTCCGATAAGGGCAAGACCTATGATTTCAATACGGCAGACAAGCTCAACGCCTTGCTTATAAAAGCCTTGGTTTCCACTGGTGAACTGAATGAGGTGGAAACCTACGATGTTGATTTCGACCATCAGTTCCTTGAAACAGAGAAGTATGATGCAAAACCGACATACAAGAAGTTCCTCGGCTACAGACCTGGCGTATATGTCATCGGTGACATGATTGTCTATGTCGAGAACAGCGATGGCAACACAAATGTGCGCTTTTATCAGGCTGAGACCCACAAGAGATTCTTTGCCCTACTGGAAGCCAACAGCATCCGTGTGAATCGCTTCAGAGCCGACTGTGGTTCGTGCTCGAAGGAAATTGTCAGTGAGATAGAGAAGCATTGCACGCACTTCTACATCCGCGCCAACAGATGCAGTTCGCTCTACGATGACTTGTTTTCACTGAGGGGATGGAAGACGGAGGAAATCAACGGCATCCAGTTTGAACTCAATTCCATTCTTGTTGAGAAATGGGAAGGCAAGTGCTATCGTCTTGTCATTCAGAGACAAAAGCGCATGGATGGAGAGCTTGACTTGTGGGAAGGTGAATACACCTACAGATCCATTCTTACCAACGATTATGACTCATCAACAAGAGACATCGTCGAATTTTACAACAAGCGTGGGGGCAAAGAGCGTATATTCGATGATATGAACAACGGATTCGGCTGGAACAGGCTCCCCAAGTCGTTCATGTCAGAGAACACTGTATTCCTTCTGCTTACGGCATTGATACACAATTTCTATAAGACCATCATTAGCAAGCTTGACACCAAGGCTTTCGGGCTCAAGGAAACGAGTCGCATAAAGGCTTTTGTCTTCAGCTTCATCTCCGTACCTGCCAAGTGGATCATGACAGCAAGGCAATACGTGCTGAATATCTATACTGAAAACCGGGCTTATGCAAGACCTTTCAAAACTGGATTCGGATAAAGTCCGTTCCTTATGGTTTTAATCTGCGTATTGCCTCAAGTCGCATTGTGGGGTAAGGGGAAGGTATGCACAAATCGGACAAAATTCACGCTCATACTATCATGATGCATAGTGTTCAAGCTCTTTACTGCAATTGAGATTGCCATTGAGATTGCTTGCGGATTTTAGGTTCAATACTTTTGCTTTCATATTTCTATTCTGTTTTTCTGTCGGTACATATTTCATCTATTATCTCTTTCTCTTTTCTCTCACCTTTGAGGAAGGCAAGCAGTCGCCCGAAAAAGAACGGGGCATGGTCTGTCCCCAGCTGTGAGCTTTCCCCGTTCCAGGTGGCGCATATTGCAAACCGTCCCAGTCCGAGACTGTCCTGTGGCGGTACGATATGGAATGACAGGTTTCCCGTACCGTTGATATGAAGCCCGCCACGGTAGGTGTAGAAAGTCTTTGCGGCTCTACTGTCCGTATCAATGTCCACCCGGCTGTAACCGTGGCGTTTCAGTTCTCTGATGATTTCCCTGTTTGTCATAATTGTATCTGTCTGATTGGATTTGAAATGTTCTGGTGTACTGTTCCCGTATTTGGGGATATGCCGTGTTCTGACACCCACTTCCGGTATGCCGTGGCATATTCCTGCCTTTCCCGTTCCAGACTGCTTTCCGTCTCCGGAGTATATCCGAGCAGGCGTATGTATCCGCCGTTGCAGCCTGTCAGTTCGCAGTGCATTCCGGCTGCCTCCAGTTTTCCGATGCGTTTCTGTGCCGTCTTCGCGCTTGAATACTCCTTGGGCCAGAAATAATGTTCTCCCTGTGAGCCGTAAAAGTCTTCTCCGAGTATCATTTCCCCGATATGCTTCCGGCTCTCGATGAAGCCGAAACGCGCCTTGCCCAGTGCCTGTCGCATAGCCTTGTGTGCAGGTCCTTCAGGATACCTGAACACTTCAGGAGTGTCTTTTCCCGTAATCTTCGGCAGTTCCATCCGGTACGGCTGTCTGTAGCTGCCGATTCCGAGCGTGAGGTAGAAGTTGGTGTGGAAATAGTCGGTCATGGGGTCGCTTTCATCGAAATTGTATGACATCACAAAATCCCTGACGTTTGTCATCACCTCCTTGGCCCGGTCGGTCAGACTGTCCGATGCCTGGATGTTGTAGTGGTTGATGTCTCCCTGTACCTTGCCGGATTCTCTGGTGAAAGCCTCGAAGTCCGCTTTCATCAGCCGGATAAGGATTGAGTTGTATCCGTCCCTGCGGACCGAGAAGGTGTATCTCGGATAGGTCTCCTTGAGCCATGTCCTGACCAGTTCCGTGATTTCCGGTGCGGACTGCCCGTTGTAGTTGCGCCCTTTCCAGCGGTATTCATTGTACACGTATTCGGTGTATTCCTTTGCGGTGGCACCCTGAAAGTCGTGTTCGTAGCCTGTCGGGGCTGTGGAAACGCAGGGCTTGTCTTTCCAGACCTCGAACAGCTTTCCGAATTCGGTGTTCACCTGCTGCATGAGGGCAGTGTCACCACCCTTGTCCGGGTGGTGAAGCATTGCCAGACGGCGGTATTCCTTTTTCAGGTCCGCCAGTGATTGTATGTTCTGAAAATAAGTCATAGTTGTAGATATTAAAGTCCTGCAAGACGGTTGATGAAATATATCTGCCAGTCCTGGTCGAGTCCGAGGTTGCTGCACGCGATTTCGAAGTCTTCGCCTCTCAGGTCGTTGTCTGCCTGAAGTTCCTGCAGGTTCCTTATCTCGTCGTCCAAATATTCCTGTGCCTCTTCCTTGCCGCAACTGCATGAGTTGCAGATCAGGTCAATGATATTCCGTGCCATAGCCGTTGTCTTTAGTTATTTGTCAGGTATATGTTCCTCTTCTCGTCATAGTTTTTGCCGTTCCACCATTCGTCGGCGGCCTCGGAGAATGTCTGTCCGGAATTGGCTGAAGGGAAATCGGATGTCTTGAATCCGGTCAGGTATTCAAGATTATCGGTGCTGTTGGATTTCCACCATTCCTGCATCTTTTCCAGAAAGGATTGTTTGGAGCAGGTCTCCACATTGTCCTCACACCGGGAACACCAGATGTCATCGTCCACGTCACTGTGGTATTCATTCGTGTTTACATCCACCCATGCCTGGATTTCAATCTCCGTTGAACCGCAATCATTGCACACCTTGATTTCGGAATCGTCCGGGTGTTTGCGTCTGGCTTTGCCGTCATACAGGCTGACGGCCCGTTCCACCAGCTTTTCCCTGTAACGGTCCGTCAGTTCCGCATAGAACCGTTCAGCGGCTCCGAATATTCCCTTGTCCGTCATCAGAGACCATTTTTCCCAAAAGTGTGGGTGCATTTCCTTGAATACTGTCCTGCACTCTTCCTCGCACCAGGCATTCCACATATAGTAGAAGAAGCTGGAGACTGCATTTTCCGCTTGATATTTCATAATGTTGTTTTTATTTAAGGTTATACATCCTTGCAAAATAGCTGTTCACTTCAGGGATCCTTTTCTTGTAATAGGGTTGGTTGTCCCTGCACCAGTCCGCCAGTTCCTGTTTGTTCCTGAAAGGTTCCCTCCAGCTTTGCCCGCTCATGATCATTTCCACCTGCGGGGCCAGTTCCCTGATGAACGCTCCGACAGTCCATCCTTCCCAGACGTATCTGTCCATATTGATTTTTGTTGCCATATTGTCTTTCGTTTCAAGAGTTTCCTTTTGTATTTTCAAGTTGAAGCCTTACTGCTTCGTACATTTGATTAAGCCAATCAATGTTGCTGGCTCCGAGTTCGAAAGGACTCTGACAGAAAACCTCTTCCATACTGTCCTTTATTGTTGCCAACACGGTAATGTGCTTGTCAGTAACCTCAATTCCTGTAACATAACACTCGTATGGTTCTGCATTATCGTCAAACCAGATAATCCATACAGGGTCTTTTTCGTTGTCGGTAAACGTGATTTTTTTCAGGCCGTGCGCATCGAGCAGTTGCCTGATGGCTTCGATTATGTCCTTTCTCAGTTCTTCAATCCTGTCGCTGAAACACATGGACGTGTATCTGACCTTGCCTTTGCCAACCCGTTCCCTGAAAGAAAGGATCTGCATGTCAGGGTGACTGCCGAATCTCCAGTCTGTCACCTCGTCATCATCGCGGGTAGTGTGGATGTTTCCGCCCAATACCAGACCGCAGTCTTCTGTTACAATTCTTTCCGCCTCGTCGCGGTCTTCCGCAACGACCTTGTAGGTACCCTCGAAGGCGTACCTTACTCTTACTTCGTACTTTGCCATAATTCCTATGATTTGGTTAATGATTTCTATTGTTGATTCTTATTCTTGGTTCTCGAACGATTCCGGTGACAACCGGTACAGTTCAGCCAGGTTCAGTTTGGCCATCGGGTATTCCACCCATCCGCTTTTGCGTCTGTATCCCGTATCTTCGGCAAGGCTGTTCCTTATGAGGAATTCCATCGCTTCCGGATTGTTGTTTATGTCAATGAATGCCTGGTCGGGAATCCCGAATGCCGGGGAGTCTTCCAGATTGACGGTAAGTACCGTGTATAGTTCCCCGTTGTCCGGTGATTCCAGACTCAGAACCGGCCATCCGTTCGGGTAGAAGCCGGTGACAAGCCTGAATTCCTTTCCATGATATCGGAATGTCTTTTCTGAACGGTCTTTTCCGGATTCCTGAATTTTGAAGTCGTCTTCTCCTTCAGTGAATGTCCTCACCGGGCAGGACACATCGTAATGGCAGCCGTCTTCGTGTCCGCACAGGTATTCTTTTCCCTTGAATAGGATGATTGCATATTTCTTTTCCATGATTTGATATCTTTAAGTGACCATACTTGATTTATGAAGCGACAAGACCTATCTTTTCTCCGAAGAAGGAATCGCATACCCCGTACACATGCTTGATGGAGCATTCATATTTTGAGTTCTCGCTGTCAAGACGGAAGCGGAATCCGTGATAGTCCCTGACTTCCAGTTTCAGTCTGACATCTTTCAGGAGTTCCATTTCCAGGAGACTTCCACCGCCGTACATGGAGCTGAAGATGCCGCAGCAGTTGCCTTTGGGAATAATGACTTCCCCAAGCGAGAATCCGGCATCATAAAGTTCCTGCAGATTTACCTTGCCGATATAGGTCAGCAGGTTGGCACCGCAGCAGGAGTTGATGAGTTCATGGTAGAACTGTTCATAGGATACCTGTTCCTTGCCGTCCCTGTATTTTTTGTCGGGGAACCGGCCAAATACCGTGTAGCCTTTCTCCACCAGCATTTTCTTCACTTTGGCTGGATTGAGGTTCAGCGCGTCTATCATATCCCCGAAATAGGATTCCTTGTACCGGTATCCTTCCTGCGATTCCAGCCAGTTGGAATTGATGCAGTCGTAGTTTGACAGCATCTCGACACGCACGGGGATGTCATCCGTGTTTTTGAGAAGTTCTTTCAGCATGTCAGAGTCGTTTCTGTCATAGATTTCTTCCCTGATTTCGTCTTCGTGTTCTTGAAAGAACTTGTCCACTTCCTCTTCCCCGAAATCATGGAAACGGATACATTCATCCTTCAGCTTTGAGACGATTTCACGGACAGCTTCCCATTCGGCGTCACCGTACCATTCGTCCACTTTCTCCCACAGACTTTCACAGCTCCTTTCTTCCAGACACTTCTGGATGGTGTCACGGCAGTTGTCGAGATTGTCGTTGTAGTCCACCCATACCAGCGTGTAGGACTTGTCCATGAGCGATTTCACGAATTCCATTGTCAGTCTTTCCTGTTCTTCCATTTCTGTTACCTGTGTACGGCAGGATTCTGTTTCCCGTACATGTCGTTTATAAATGAGAAGAGCGACCTTTCGGCCGCTCCCTTGTCATTCGTTCTCTTCCTTGAGCCTTTCATATTTCTCTGTTTCCATTTCCGTCTCGCCGTCGAAGTGGAAATGTGCCATATGACCGTATCCGGTTTTAGGCTCACCGCCGCATTTGTGCAGTGCGGTGTCTATTTCCCAGTCGGTATCACCGATGCCGAGGGATATGTATGTCCCTCTGAGCATACACCCGGCCAGCCTCAGTGCGGCATCCTTCCTTTTTTCCCGGCGGAGCCTGTCAAATGCCGCGAGCGCGATTTCCCGGTTGGGTATTTTTATCGTAGTTTCCATATCGTTTCATTTTCAGTTTGCCGTTTCCTTGTCTTTCCCGCTGTCTTTTGCTGCCAGGACACCGAAAGGCAGATCGAGTATCCTGTGGTTAAAACATAGCGTTGAATTGTAGTCCGTGCGTTGCCAGAGGGTAAAATGGTCTCCGGCGAACGACCATCTGAAATAGCCTGACAGTGAGCCGAACTGCGGATTGACATTCCTGCTTATGAGGAAGCGGTTCACGTCCACGATGTGTCCCGCCGTCAGTAGTATGTTCAGTATTTCCACGAATGCCAGCTGCGAGTATGGGTCGATAGGCATTACAGGTCCTTTGAAGTTGATTTCCATATCTTTTGTCTTTTAGTCATAATTGTCATCAAATATTTCGTAACGGAATGGAAGCATGTCGCAGTAGTAGCTTGATACGCCCGTGTATATCAGGGCATCTTCTCCCGTGTCCGCGTCTTCTTCCGTTTCCGTGACGGTATCCCCGTACAGGTCATGGTAGTGTGATACCATCATGTGCGGGTCATCCGTGGTGATGTCATATCCGTAACTTCTGCTCCAGCTTATGAAAAACTCCGTTTCTTCCTCTTCGAGCCTTTCAAGGGCATCCCTGATCTCGAAGAAGTTGGGACAGAGCCATTCACGGCTGATCAGTGTGTCCGGAATGTTTTCCCATTTCGGATACCGGTATTCCGGTTCCTTTTCCCCGGGAAACAGGTCGGAACAGGCACTCAGGAACTCGCCCATGTCGCTGTAGTCGGACAGGTGCAGCCAGTAGTCCCTGTAATCCTTTATGTCAATGAGATGCTGTGTGGTCACGGCAATCTCTGCATTGTTCAGATCCATATTACTTGTCTTTTATGTATGTGGATGCCGGGGATTCCATTCCACCGACCTCGACAAGGTGCCGTGTCCCGGCTGTGCAGGGTTTTTCGGGAAAATACCGCAGCTCCGCGAGGATGATTTTCCTGAAAACCGCCTGCGGCCTGACCTTGCTCAGCCGATGGGGACGCGGCTTACCTTTGTCGGTGGGAATGGAACTCCCGGTCTTCTTCATACGGTTCATATTTATTCTGTTATGCGCTGGCTTCCCCAGCTGATGTGTATTTTGCCTTCACTGTCCTGCGTGCGGATGAGCAGGCTGTCGATGACAGACATTGTGATGTCGAACTCCTCGAAGATTTCTGACTGTTCTTTGACCTCACCGGTCTTGATGAATTCGTTCAGACGCTCCTTGGTCAGTACCAGTGCCATCAGGTTCTGTTCGACCGAATCTTCGTAGGTGACGTAGTGGACATCCTTCATTTCTTTGGAATCGAGACGGATGAAACGGAAGTAGAACTGTTCCATACGGGGGATGTTCCACTGCAGGGATTCCAGTATCACGTCGTTGCAGGTAGGTATGTTCACGGAGCTGCTCAGGCTCTGCTGTGTGCATATCAGGATGCCGTTGATGGTGGAGTCGAATTCGGTCACGATGCTCTGTCGTTTCTTGAAGGCTACATCTCCCTTGACCACAAATACAGGTCTGTCGGGAAAATGTTCCCGGATATAGCTCTCGTAGAGGTCGAAGGCCGCCAATGTGGTACATCCGATGGCAACCTTACCCGGTATTGTCCTTATGAGCCTTTCAATATAGCGGGTCTTGGAAGGATAACTGTCACCGTAGTATCCCTCTATCAGGTGAGGTACCGAACAGGCTTTGATAAGCAGCTTGATCTGCCTCATGAGTCTCAGTCCTGCATCCTTTTTCGTGTCTCCCGTGCTGTTGTAGTACAGCTCACAGATGCGGCAGAATTCCTCGATGATGACACGGTATACCTCGTGTTCTCCTTCCGAGGGACGGACGGTATGTGTCCGTATCCGGTATTTCTCTCCTGCGAAGTCCCTGAATTTACGGGTGATGACCGTCTTGCCGATAAGTTCGGAAAGCTCGTCCTTGTTGTAGACATCCTGGTTCTGTTTCTCTATGCCGAAAACGGTGGCTTTCCCCGGGCAGTGACAGGCGCGGAAGAGGACGTGTCCCCTGAAGGCGGGAAACGGTGTCCCGTAATCCGGGTTGTTCTCTTCCTCTATTTCGTGGTCCCTGTTCTCGTGGTAGACCTGCGGGCTCCAGCATATCATGTTTACGGAGTTGTTGTAGAGCAGTTCGAACTGGCTGTACAGCTCCGCGATGTTGTTGCGGGTGGTTGTTCCGGTATCGAGGATCTTGTATCTGATTCTTCTGAAGATGCACAGGACGTTCCTTGTGCGCTGTGACGTTGGATTGGTGATTTCGTCCGACTCGTCGAAGACCAGGCACAGTTTCCCGCAAGTGCGTCTGACGAAACGCATCAGACCTTTTTTCAGCTTGCCGAGCATGGAAGTGGAAACGACAAGGAAGGTTCCTTCCGGTACATGGTCGAGGTCTCTGAGGTTTTGTATTGTGCGGAACCGTTCCTTGTTTACAGTCAGGAACGGCACCCAGGTCATATTGGTGGCGATGGCCGGGGCGAGTATGATGACATTCCTTGCCCTCCGGAACTTGAGCAGGTATTTCGCCCTGTGATAGACGGCGGCGGTCTTGCCTGAACCCTGCTGCCAGTTCAGCAGGGCGTAGCGTTTCTGCAACACGAGGTTCAGGTCGTGTTTCTGCAAGTCCGTGAATTCGCAGACTTCACCGTCCTTGTTGATGAATGTGGTGCGGTCCAGGTATTCCTTCAGGCCGGCATCTTCCCGCATTTCCGCAAACTGGAGATTCTGGGTCTCGTATTGCCTCTGTTTGCGCCGTATCAGTTTACTGGCGGCACGGATCTGCCGCATGTTCTTTTCTGTGACGTTTTCCGGCATCGGGAGTTCGGCCCTTCCGAGTATGAGGTCGTTGATGCCTGCGGCCTTGTGCGTGACCTTGTCAAGCAGACGCGGGGCATATTGCTTCAGCTTGAAGCCGTAGGATGTCTTCACCAAAGCCACTTCCTTGCGCTGCACCACGTTCTGCGAGGTGATGTACCTGCGGATGATGCCGAGAACCTTGCCGGTGGTCAGCTTCTTGCGTTCCCATTCCTTTATCTGTTCCCGGGTGGCATTTTCCGGCGGTTTCTGGTTGCGGAATTTGGACACCAGCGCCTCCGCCTTTTCGACATGCCTGTTCAGCACGGCATGGGCTTTCAGCTCGTACATGTATTTGGCGAGCCTGTACTCGAACTGTTCCAGCTCTTCTTTGTCTATATGGTTGCACTCCCGCATCAGCTGGAGGCGCAGCCGGTGTTTCATTTTCCGTACTTCGGCTATGCGTTTCTTCAGCTCATCCATGCTGACAAACTCTTCCGCGTTGTAGGGCTGCATTTCAATATGGAGGGAACGGCGGAGGAATACCATGATTTTTGTTGCGAAATTCTGTACGCCCACCGGAGAGAAGGCTGAATGGTCCAGCCGGGTCTGGCCGATGAAGGAGAAATTCGAGTTGATTTTCGCCACGCGGGTCTTTTCCCAGAACTCGTTCTGCATGAAGGAGAGAGGGACGATGACCATCAGGATTCCGGCAGGGTTGAGCACGTCATAGGCCTTGTCCATGTAGAATTCCTGCGACAGCCTGTAATCAAATTTCAGGTTGAAGGGCGGATTTCCGACAATGATGTCGAAACGCTGTTCGGGATTGTACAGCTGTATGTCGCATTTCTCGATATGGGCTTCCGGGTAGAGGTATCTGGCAACGGCCACCGCCTTGCCGTCGATGTCGAATCCGTAGGCATTGTGCAGGTTGGGCAGATGGTTGAAGAAGTTGCCCATGCCGCAGCACATGTCAAGCACCATTTCCGTAGATGTCGGGGATAGGGTTTCCATCATGTTCCGGCATATGTCGTGCGGGGTGAAGAACTGTCCCATCTCAAATTCCTTCTTGGCCTCGGCATAGTCATGGTAGCTGGCGAAGTCCGACTGTCTGAGGCTGTGCAGTCCTCCGGTTCCCGTGTAGCAGTTGTAGATGCTTTCCTTCGGGACGAGGTCCTTGCCGGAGTCTATGGCGAAAAGGATTTTCTCGTTGACCTCGGCACGCCTGTCCTGGGGAATCTGTTGGGGTATGATGGCATACATGTCTTTTCTTTTTTAATGGTTGGAAACGAAGACACCCCGCAAGGATGTCTTACGGGGTGCCTGAATAAGTATTTCATGAATCAGTCTTCTCTGAGTGTGATTTCATCCAGCCGCAGTTTCCTGTAGCAGTTCTCTGCGGCCCGGCTGTCCTTGAAGCGCACGTCGATGCGTCCGTTCTTGTAGAACTTGATCTGCTCTGCATTGATCAGGGTGAGGCTGTACCATTCGGTTATATCCACATCGCGTCTGTCAAGGCCGATGACCATACCGCTTGAACCGTTTATCACGTCATCCGCCCCGTATGCGATACCTTCGCAGAAAATGTCCACTTTCCTCCCGCAGTCATACGAGAACTCATATTCCTTGTGGTATTCCAGATGGATGCTGTCCCAGGATACGATGTCAGGGAAAGTTATCTTGTCCTTTTTCAGTTCGGGCTTCACCTTGCTCCAGCGGGAAGGCTGTACCGTTTTCAGGAAACGGGCCAGCAGTTCTTCCTCTGCGGTCTCACGGAAACTTTTTCCGCCGAGGTGTTCGATGACCATGTCCACGTAAGTCTGGTAGACCGGACGGAATCCCATGCGCATGGCCTTCTCGTCGATTACAGGAATGGGTACATCTACATTGTAGGTCCTGTTGAAATAGGAAATGATGCGACTCGCGAAATTCGCGTTGGCATTGCAGTTGTTGTCCGCAAGCTCGTTGATGAGGTCAAACGGTTTGAATTCGTTGTGGGTATAGTCATCCTCCCCGCTGTTGTTGAAATAGAAATTCCGTATGGAGACCTTACCGTTATCCTCATACTTGAAGCTCTTGATTTCCCGATACCGTTCCGCTTCTTCCTTGAAGATGTCATACCATCGGTCGATACGGTCAAGTGTCCTGTAGAGCTGGTCCTGCTGTAGCTGGCAATACTGCCGGTCCTGTTCTGTAATCTTGTCCTCGTTCCTTACTTGCACGTTCAGGATACCTGTAAGCAGGTCAGTGTGGCTGCCTGCTGTTCTTGTTGCTGTTGTCTGCATAACTGTATTGTTTTAGAGATTGTCAATTTCGGGTTTGATACGGTAACAGTAGGTGATGTGGCTGTCCATGTCCTTGACCAGCTTGACCTGTTCGGGATGGAAGTTGAGACGCCGTTCCATGGCTGGGGCATCTATCTTGTCCCATTCGTGCTGCGGCAGGAACCGGTTTTCATGTCGGAAACACCAGAGTACGATCTGGTTTTCCCAGTTGCCCTTGAACACAGTCCCTTCATAGTCCTTCAGGAACTGCCGGAAGTTCTCTTCGGTCCTGAAAGCTATGTCGTAGCCCTGGTACAGGTTGCATGCGTCCGGACCCGTGTCCTTGGTCAAATAATATTGTCTCCATGTTTCCGTGGTGAAATCACCGTAGAGCGGATCAGGTTCGGAATAGGACCATAACGGTACTTTTGCCGTGAATGTGACGGCACCGTTGGCACACGCTCCGCAGTTTCCCCAGTCCTTGAATGCACCTTCCGTCCATCTGACGAATTTCAATTGCCTGGGGTCAATATGGTGGAAGGCCCCTCCGCTGACGCTCAGCCGGATATTGGCGTCCTGCTCCCATACAAAGGGAATATAAGGTTCTTCACAGATGGAAATCCGACCGCTCTCTTCATCATTGTTTTCAATAAGGGCATTTCCGTAATATTTCCCGTATCTGTCCACATAGATGAGTCTGTCACCTATCTGTGGAGTCTTTTCCGAGCGTGTCCTTTCTATCAGTTCCACATAGCCGTTGGCCATATCCACGTCCTGCTGTGTCAGCCAGTGTTCATGATCGTACAGAATGTTTAGTGGTTTGAGTGTTTCCACCGTGTACTTGTTCTTTGTTGCCTGTAACATAACATTTGATTTTTTGTTAGTCCGGCTTCTGGGGCCGGAGTTCCCATAACTACAGGCCTAAAAAGGTCGTGTTCCGTACATGCAAGGCTTCGGGAAAAAATACCGCAAGCCCTCCGGGGCGAGGATGATTTTTTCCACGAACCCGAAGGGCTTGGCCTTGCTTGTACGGGAAGAACACGAATTACCTTTGCCTGTGGTTATGGGGACTCGGCTACGGTATGCTCGTTTTCCCGATATGTTTTTATTCCGTAAGATTGCAGCCGTTTATATGGCCTTTTCAGAAAGAAATGTTATCTTTGCAAGTGAGATAAAGAGTTATTTGAAAGCATGAGAAATATGGCGGTTCGGAACAGTCCGGCTTTTTCTTATCCATTGCCCGTTCTCGTGCGAGTTTTATCCAATCTGTTGATAGTCAAATAAAACCTACCTGATTACAACAAATATACAGAAAACTCAGAACTTATATCCTACACCGGCCGATAAACTGACATTCCGCCCGAAAGGCCTCTTACGAAGAGAACATTTACCATCGATAGTGTAAATGAAATGCTCGGATTCCAATGAAACCCCGGTCCTTCCACCGTAAGTAAAATGATCTGGAAAATCCTGATGCCACCAGCCCAAACTAGAATGCATTCCGTTGCCATAGGCGTAATCAATGGATTTATCCCTGCCAAACATAGCATAGGACAGATACGGTCCCGCATTGATGCGCAAATTCCATTTGTTATTCAAAGCAACATTATAAGAAGCAAGGATAGGAAGCTCCAAATTGAATTTACTAAAAAAAGAATCGGTACCAAGTCTTGTCTTGGATCTGAATTCTTCATAAGTAAATAATAATTGTGGTTGTACATACCATGAGTTTTTAACATGAACGTCATACATTCCTCCGGCATAACCGCCCAGGCTGAAGCGTGCATCCCTGGACAGAGATTTAGAAAAAAGTCCGCCTCCTACAATACCCCAGCTATTCTGTGCGGAAGCGGGAAGAATAAAGCAGGCTAAAAGCATGCAAAGTAGAATTTGTTTTATTTTCATCGGGTTTGTTGCTTAAGTTTAATAATGCAAAGTAAGGTATAAAGCCCTTTTCATGAAAATAAAACAGAT
>OLPI01001383.1_pt1 | contig 21663 bp, 16 predicted proteins | sample 1672361 | NCBI WGS metagenome assembly OLPI01 (sample SAMEA3136675, study PRJEB25190) | human gut metagenome
CAGTCTGCCGAGGATTTATACCAGAGCCCGGCCCACTGCTATATCCAAACGGCTCCTCATGGGGCGGTAACTATCCCATGGGGCGGTCGCTGAAAACGGCATTATTCCGCGAAAAAGGAAAATATGCTAACCGCCCCATGGGGAGTTACCGCCCCATGGGAAACAGGAGAACGCTGCAGACCTCAGTTGTTGCTGCCGTCAGTGCCGTCAGTAGAGGTGGAGTTGTCGCCGCCGTTATTGTTGTCGCTATTGTTGGACTCGTCTTGAGACTTCTGCTGTGCCTCTTGGTCAGCCTTCTGCTGAGCCTCTTCCTGAGCTTGCTTGGCGGCATCTGCCTGCTGCTTGGCCTGCATCGAGGCGGTGACGTCGGACTCGGCCTTCTGCAGTTTAGAAATCGCATTATTGACGTCGGATTCGGACGGACTGGTCCCGTTCATCACCGTATTGGCCTCGGTGATGGCGTTTTGCAGCGCGGTGCGGGTGTTTTCATCGGCCACACTGCCCGCGGAATTATCCAGCGTGCCCTGCGCCTGCGAAATAGCCGAGCTCAGGTTCGATTTCAGTGTGTTGGTATCGGCCGTCGCCTTTGAAGTATTAACGGCCTTGATCGCGTTGTTGATGGCATCCGTCTTGTCAGCCATGTCGCTGGCATCATTCTGCAGCTCTTTAGTGTGAGACTTCAACTCAGTGGCGTTGAGGTTGGAATCGCACTTGGCGGTGTCAGCCGGATTGCCGGCGTCTTGCAACGCCTGATTCAGCGTGGTGAGCGTATTGGCATCGGCCACATCGCTGGTGGATGTTTGCGCGCTGGTTTGGCCATTGGATATGGCGGTGGTGAGCTTCTTCTGAGCATTCGTGTACTGCTTGGCCGCTACCTTGCACTCGGCCAATGCCACGGCTTGGCTCGCCTTGCTGCTGTTGGAATGCCACCAGAGCAGGCCGGCGACAACCAGCGCTATCACGGCGACTACTGCTACGGCAATGCTGACGATCTTGCGGGTGTTCTTTTTGCCGCTACCGCCGTGACGAGGCTCGGCGCCATCGGAATCGTCCTCATCGGAGACCTGATCCAACGGAATGGAGGGAGGCATCACAGCAGGCTGAGCCTGTGCCGAAGCGGCCAGGGCGGCCGGTTGGAACACCTGTGTGGCTGCAGCATCATCGGCAGACGCTACTTGCGTTGCCGGCATGGCAACGGTCTCACCGGATACGGTGGATGATGCGCCGTATGCCTGTGTGGCCGCAGCTGAATCAGGCTGGAATGCCTGTGTGGCCGCGGTTTCGGCATTCGGCATGGCCTGAGCTTCGAAAGGCTGTGTTGCCATGACCTGATCAGGCTGGAACGCTTGTGTTGCCTCGGCATCTACCGCAGGCTGCTCGGCCTGATTGGGTTGGAACGCCTGTGTCGCGGCGTTTGAAGCTACCGAAACAGGCGATGCCGCTGGTGCCGCTGGTGCGGCTGGTGCTGCTGGCGTCACTGGCGCTGTCGGTTCCACCGGGCGGAAGCTTTGCGTCGTCTGATCCCAAACGTATTGCTGCTGGCCGGGCGCAGCGGCGATTGGTGTTTCGGATACTACTGGCTGCGTGGCTGCCGCCGGCTGTGGTGCTTGTGCGGCAACCGCAGCCGGGAATTGCGGCGAGAACGGTTGCGTCATGGCCGGATCGATGGGCTGCGTCGGCTGAGCGGCTTGTACGGGCGGCACAGCTTGCGTGGGTTGTGCGGCATACGCTGCTTGCGCGGGCTGCACAAACTGTGTGGGCTGCGCAGACTGCACAGCCCACACAGACTGCGGGAACTGCAGCGCCGGTATGTCCTGTGCCGCTGGCTGCGCACCATATGCTGCCGTCTCTTGCCCGGGAATCGGAGGAACCGTTGGCCTGACCGGCTTTTCGGGCTGCTGGAAGTCGAACTGGAACCCGCCATCGCTGTTGGTCATGACATCTCCTTGGGATTAAGCAAATGGCCGGCATCCGCCGGCCGAATGGTACGTCGCAACGCTCAGTCGTCGATGTGCGCGCGGTAGAAATTCTCGTAGGAACGGCTCGGCGTCGGACCCCGCTGGCCCTGATAATGCGAGCCGGTGCCCTTGGAGCCATAAGGGTGCTCAGCGGGCGAGCTCAGCTGGAAGAAGCACATCTGGCCGATTTTCATGCCAGGCCATAGTTTGACCGGCAACGTCGACACATTAGACAGCTCAAGCGTAATATGCCCCTCGAAACCGGGGTCAATGAAGCCCGCAGTCGAATGGGTGAGAATCCCCAATCGGCCCAGTGAGCTCTTGCCTTCCAGACGGGCAGCAATGGACGGGTCCAACTTGACGTATTCCCACGTGGAACCCAGTGCGAACTCGCCGGGGTGCAAAATCCACGGTTCGTCGGGAGCCACCTCGAACTGTTCGGTGAGCGCGCCTTGGTTTTCCGCCGGATCGACATAGGTGTAGGCGTGGTTATTGAACAAACGGAAGTACCGATCCAATCGCACGTCGATGGAAGCGGGCTGCACCATTTCGGGGGTCCACGGATCAAGTGAGATATGACCTGCGGACTGTGCGGCGAGAATGTCGCGGTCGGACAGCAGCATGTGAAAAACTCCTTGGGCAAATAAATACTGCCTTCAAGTCTAGCGCCTTGGGCGGAAACGTGAGAGGCTCCTCACGCTTCCGCGGTCCATCAATCGCAAGTATTCTCAGGTTTTTCTCAGAGAAACTTAGAGGTAGACCCAGAAAGCAGTGGTTATATAAAAGATGTCAGCGGAAAGCTGATCAGGAGCCGCAGCAGTTCCCGACAATTGAACCCCCTTTCTTCTTCTCTCTCCTTTCTCTCCCCGGCGGGCAACCGCCGGGGTTCTTTTTGTGCCCTGAATCATTCCCCCGAATGACCGCCATTCCCAAGCCATAGCGGTACACTAGCTGTGTAATCGGCAGGAAGGGGGCACCGATGGCCCGCAACGATGAGGACTACGATTTCTTCGGCGATGGTCAGTATGACGATTCGCGCAGCTCACGTCGTGCACAGAATCGACGCCCATCCAGACGGGATGCCGGCCGGCGATTCGCCGCTACAAAAGCCAGCAGCCCAACGTCGATATTGTGCCGCAGACTTGCCGTTGTCAGCGGACTGCTAGCCGTCGTGGTATCGGCCACCTCGGCGGTTCATGAGATCGCGCCTTACGCCATTTCCTTTATGACGGCAGTGCCAGGACGATACATTGCGTTGACGGCGGCGGTGCTTATCGGCATCACCCTGATTCTGGTCATCGCTGCGCGAGTCACCATGCCTCGGTACGCCACTCACGGGGGAGTGGGCGCGGGCGGCATCATCGCACTGGTGTGCGCCATAGTTTGCTTGGTTATCGGCGTGGCCGTGGGCGTATTGTTCCCGGAAGGACTGATTCAGCAGTCGAACGACAAGGCACCCGTCGAAGATACCGCACAGATGGAGCAAGGCATCGAACAAGCTGCCGGCGCGTGCAAAGAAGGATGGCAGGGGCTTGATACGGGCGGTTTGCCGGGCATCACCACCGTACAGATGTGCACTGATCCGAGAGTGGCCTTCGTGTCCTTTGAATCGGAATCGTCCGCAGCCATCAGCCGGGCACCTATCGAAAGCAAGATTTCCGAACTGCTGAGCCAATACGCTGATAATGAGCAAACGAAAGGTGATTGGCGATTGCTGAACGGCAAACGCTGGATGGTGTTCGGCGAGGGCAGCAAGATGACCGCACTGCAGCAGCAGTGGGGCGGCGAACTTGAGACAATCACCGCAGCCACAAACAGCGGTAACGCCTGATAGATTGCCGGTATCCCCTGGAAAGTCCCAAGGCGAGTCGGCGCGGATTACCCAATGTGACTGAAATCATGGTCCATCGTTTTCCGCACAGCGCGCAAGACCTCTATATTGGATTGGTATGAGCAAAGAAGCGAATGCCAGCCAGCCTCTGATCGGCCGCGAATCCACCACTGTGCCTGGACGTTTTGGCGAGCCACTCACCGTGGAACACAGCGTCACCTCGCGCGGCGGCTTCGACCAGCATGCCACGCATCCGCTGTTCCTGTGCCTGCATGGATGGGGATCCAGCGAAGAAGACATGGCGGACATCATGCGCCTCATCGCTCCATATAACGACTTCGTGGCATTGCGCGGGCCGCTGACACTCGCGCCGGCCCGTGAAGGCAGTCCCGACCCCGGCAACTACGCGTGGTTTCACGATGCCCTGCCTATCGGCGATGATCGTGACTACGACGCGTATGCCGCCGCCACAGCAGTCGACCGATGGGTGGCCGACAACATTCCCGCCGACCGTGACGTGGTGCCGCTTGGGTTTTCGCAAGGTGGGCTGGTCGCCGTGCATTTGTTGCGCATCAACCCCGAGCGGTACCGGGCCGTCGTCTCCCTGTCCGGCTTCAACACACCCGGTCAGGTGCCCGGCACGGCCCCCGCCGACTCTCGCCTGGCCGATTACGATATCCCCGTGTTCTATACGTACGGCAAGAACGATGGCGTAATCCCGAAATACGAACTGTTCGCCACCGCCGCTTGGTTGGAAGAGCATACGTGGCTGAAAACCAAGAGCTACCACGGTCTGGATCACAATGTGAGTCTTGAGGAGTTCGCCGATTTGCGCCAGTGGCTACTTGACAACGACATTACTTCTGGCGTGCTGTAGTCAGCCGCCGTCACTGGAGTTGGCGCGTCCGTCGCAGCAATCGGACATCGAGGGCGCTTGTGGCTGACTCGGTCATAGACTGTTCTCCCATGGGCGAAGTGAGCACTGCAAGCACTACTGCACATACTGAAGAGAATCATGTGGACGAGTCCCCGCGCGGCATCGCGGTTATGGTTGTGGTGGGCGTGCTGGTCGGGCTGTTGTCCGGACTGTTCGGCATTGGCGGCGGCACCATCATCGTGCCCGCGCTGGTCTGGCTCGGCCTGACCCAGCGGCATGCGGCCGCCACTTCGATGTTGGCGATTGTGCCCACCTCGGTGTCCGGCGTTCTGGCCTATGCGGTTGAAGGCAATGTGGATTGGATTGCCGCGCTGCTGATGTTCCTGGGCATGTTCATCGGCGGTCAGATTGGTTCGCTGCTGTTGTCCCGACTGCCGGAAGTCGTGCTGCGCTGGGCGTTCGTGGTGTTTATGGCGTTTATCATCGCGAGCCAGCTTTTTTTTATACCTTCGCGTGATTCGTCAATCGAATTTAATCTGGTTACTGTCTTGCTGATGATTGTTTTCGGCGTGCTCGCCGGTATTTTGGCTGGCTTGCTGGGTGTGGGCGGCGGCGCGATTTGCGTGCCGGCTTTGTCGATCCTGTTTGGCGCGTCCGATTTGATCGCGCGTGGTACTTCGCTGTTGTCCATGTTCCCGAATGCCATGACCACCACCGTGGCCAATGTGCGCCGCAAAATGGTGCATGCCAAAGCCGGTCTGATTATCGGCATCGTGGCGGCACTGACCGCACCGCTGGGCACTTGGATTGCCGGGGCCATGAGCCCGCGTGCCGGCGGAATACTCTTCGCAACCTATCTGACGGTTCTGCTGATTCGCAGCATCTGGGTAGCCCTCAAAGTCACACGGAAATAGCAATCCCCAACTTGGCTCCCCTCAGAGAAGGGAGCAAGGGAAACTAGATGCCGGAATCAGCGTCCACTTGCATAACGTAGATGTTGCGCCTCAGGGAGCGGGCTTGGGCTCGGTTGATGTCGCCGGCTTCGTACATGTCCTGAATCACACCGAGTTCGATACCGTAGCTCTCGCGCTTTACGTCCTCGACCTGCGTGATGGTTTCCGTAGTGCCGCTCATATTCGGACGTGCCTGCAATGAAGCCGCAGCGCGACGATAATCCAGCAACAGCGCCGAACAATGCTCGGTGTTGTACGTATCCTGGCCCATCTCGTCAATAAGCTGGCCGATAACATGATGAATCGCCTCGACCTGCAGTTCGCGGGTGCGCGCGAAAATCCGATCCTCGCTCACCAATGGTGTGGTATGGCGAATCTTGGACACCGTGCGTTTGGCGTAATTGCTCATCTGCCGCTGGAACATGCGTAAGCGACCGCGAATCTGCGATACCGCATGCCCCGAAGTCGGATCAGTGGAAGTGTGACGCAGCGTATTCATAATCTGGTCAAGCATGCGCTCGCAGGCTTCGACGTTCAGCTCTTGCGTGGCCGTATCCGCCGCCGGATGCGCCTTGGTGTCGGCAAGTCGGTCGCGCACGAATTCCTTTTCCCAATGCAGCGCTTCGATCTGCAATTGCTCGAATCCCTGAGGATCGGTATCGCCGATGCGCTGCTGCAATCGCCCGATGCGTTTGGTGTACTGGTCGATTACCATCAGAATCGCACGGCGATTCTCTGGCGTGATGCGTCCGGTCAGTTCCTCCACGGTGGCGCGCAGCACGTCGATGGTCACGGGAATCATCTCGGCGACCGGGTCCTTGCCGTGGTTCGGTGCAAGCAAAGGCAGCAGGAAATTGGCCAGCATCAGCGTCACGACGATGACGCCCGATGCGATGAAGATCAACTCGTTGCGCATGGGGAACGGCGCGCCCCCGGCGAGATAATACGGGATGGTGAACATCAGCGACAGGGTGATGGTGCCTTTGGGTCCGCCGAAGGTCATGACCGTCGCGGACCGCCAACGTTCGGGGGTCATCTTGCGCCGTCGCCGTGTATGCACGTCGCGCGCCACGCGCAGCATGGCCACTATCCAGAAGAACCGCAGTGCGATCACCACAAGCGTCACCAGCAGGATGATGCCGATGAGTTTCAGGTTGCTGATATACGGGTCGGACCAGCTGGCTTTCATGGCGCGTGGCAGCTGCATGCCGAGCAGGATGAACACCGCGCCGTTGAGCGAGAAGCTCAGTACGCCCCACACCGAGGAGGACACGATATTCGTCCGTGCGACGTTCGGGCCCACCCCGGTTCGGTCGAATCGGATGAACAGGCCGGCGGCCACCACCGACAGGATGCCGGACACGTGACATTCCTCCGCGCCCAGATACAGCAGGAAGGGCAGGAACAGCTCCATCAGAATGCGTGTGGTGGTGGTCTCCCAGCCCAGGGACCGCACGGTTTCGAACAGCCAGTTGGCCGCTGCTGCTATCACCAGGCCAAATAAGGTGCCGCCAAAGAAGGAGATCACGAATTCGCCGGCGGCCTGCCCCACGGCGAATTCTCCAGTGAAGGCGGCGGCCAGAGCGAACTGGAAGCCGACGATGCCGGAAGCGTCATTGAAGAGTGATTCGCCTTTCAGCACGCTGCGCTGACGCTGCGTCAGCGAGGCTTCTTTACCTAGGGAGCTGACGGCCACCGCATCGGTCGGGCCGAGTGCCGCGCCGAGTGCTAAGGCTGAGGCTAAGGTGATGGACGGCCAGACGGCATGCAAAGTGAATCCGACCGCCGCCATCGTGACGATAGCCAGTCCGATAGCCAGCGATAGGCTCAGATCCAGCGTTTTCAGCAACGCCGACTTATCGATTTCGTGCGCTTCCAGATACAGCAGCGGCGCGATAAACAGCACCATGAACAGTTCCGGGTCGAGCTTTGCATCCGGGAAAAACGGCAGATACGTAACCAGCACGCCCAGCACAATCTGGACCAGCGGTGTGGAAACCTTCGGTACGAAGCGACTGGCAAACGAGCTCACCACCACCGCCGCAATGATGCATAGGATGAGCTCAAATACCGCCATGTTGCCGCCTTCTCCCTTAAATTTTTCTCCACCAAAAGTATATGGGAACCATGAAGAAAACGTTAAGCTTGCGGCCGATTATGCACATCATGAGACGATATGAGAAAAGGCATACACTCGTTGGTATGGAATATGACGAGGCGATGCGTCGCGCACTGGAACTGGCCGGTCAGGCTGCAGCCGCTGGTGACGTACCGGTTGGTGCGGTGGTGCTGGATGCGGCCGGCCAGATTGTCGGGCGCGGATACAACACGCGTGAGGCTGATGGTGACCCGCTTGCCCACGCCGAAATCATCGCCATGCGTCAGGCGGCCCAAGCCTTGGGCGCTTGGAATCTCGCCGATTGCACGCTGGCCGTCACACTTGAGCCGTGCCCGATGTGCGCGGGTGCCTGCATCCAGACCCATATCGGCACCATCGCGTTCGGTGCCTGGGATCCCAAGCTCGGTGCATGCGGTTCGATTTGGGATATTCCGCGCGATCCGCATATCGGCCATAGTCCTGAAGTGCACGGCGGCGTGCTGGAAGGCGAGTGTCAGTCCATCCTGACTGATTTCTTCGCCCAGCGGCGATAGACACGGACGCATTACTTACCTCACGCAACCAACACGCGGCACCAAGGCAACATATTCCATTTCTTCTACCATCGAAACCAGTAGTGCAATGCAAATCCACACACGTCGAAGGAGACAATATGGCCGAGAACACCTCCACTTTCACCGGCGCCGCCGCTGACGGCACCGCACTCACCGCCGTCTACCTGACCCAGCCCGCCGCCAATGTGGCGATCGGTCTGGTGTTTGCCGGCAGCGACCTGCCGCACATCGTCCACTGGGGCCGCCCGCTGGCCAAGCCCGACACCCTGCTGGCCGCCTATGACGCCCTGAAGCCGCAGCGCGTGTCCGGCGCGCTCGACGACACCGCCTGGCCGTCTATCCTGCCCACCCAGGCCGAAAGCTGGATCGGCGAGCAGCGCGTGGTGCTGCGCCGCGCCGGCGTCGAGCTCTTCCCCAAGTTCACCGTGACCAATATCGAGGCCGGCGGCGTGCTGGAAGCCACCCTCGATGCCGTGTCCGGCGAAAGCTACACCGATGTGGCCGGCCATGCCCGTGCCACCGGCCCGGCCCGCGTGCCCGGCGTCATAGTCACCGCGCGCGATGAGGAGCAGGGCGTGGAAGTCGAATGGCACCTTGAACTGCTCCCCGGCGGCCTGGCCCGTCAGAAGGCCACCGTAACCAACCTGTTCGGTGCAGACGCCGGAGCCCAGCTCGAGCTCGGCAAGATCGAGCTCGGCTTCCCGCTGCCCGAATCCGCCGGCGAAATCCTCACCACCACCGGTCACCATCTACGTGAACGCAGCCCGCAGCGCCAGCCGCTGACCGTCGGCCGTTTCGAAAAGCCGCAGCTCGCTGGCCGCCCTGACTTCGACGCATCCCTGCTCCTGACCGCCGGCGTGCCCGGTTTCGGCTTCGAGCATGGCGACGCCTATTCGGTGCACGTGGGCTGGAGCGGCAACTCCGTACTGTCCGCCGAACGTCTGCCCTACACGACCGGCGTGATCGGCGGTGGCGAACTCCTGTTCGGCGGCGAAGTGACGCTCGCTGGCCCTGGCGAAGGCCAGAACTCCTACGACACCCCGTGGCTGTTCGGCTCCTATGGCGATGGTCTCAATGAGATCGCCGCCCGCTTCCACTCCTACGTGCGCTCCCTGCATCCGCGCCTGTTCTCGCACGGCCGTCCGGTGATCCTCAACACGTGGGAAGCCGTGTACTTCGACCACAACTTCGATACGCTGAAGGCACTCGCCGACAGGGCCGCCGACTCCGGCGTGGAACGATTCGTGGTGGATGACGGTTGGTTCGGCTCCCGCCGCGACGACACCTCCGGCCTCGGTGACTGGCAGATTGCGCAGGACGTCTGGCCCGATGGTCCGAAGTCACTGAAGGCGCTCGCCGACTACGTGCACGCCAAGGGTATGGAATTCGGCTTGTGGTTCGAGCCGGAAATGGTCAACCCCGATTCCGATGTGGCCCGCAACCACCCTGATTGGATTCTCTCGCCCACCGCTGGCCGACTGCCGCTGCAGGGCCGCACTCAGCAGGTGCTCGATCTGACCAATCCGGATGCGTTCGACTACATCTACGGCTGCATGGACCAGCTTGTCGGCGAGCTTGGTATCGACTACATCAAGTGGGACCACAACAAGCTCGTCACCGAGCCCGGTTCCCGCCGCTCCGGCCGCCCGGCCGTGCACGCGCAGACCCTTGCCGTCTACAACATCTTCAAGGGCCTCAAGACCGCGCATCCGGGCCTTGAGATCGAAAGCTGCTCCTCTGGTGGCGGCCGCGTGGATCTCGGCATCCTAGAGCACGCCGACCGTATCTGGGTCTCCGACTGCGTGGACCCGGTTGAGCGCGCGGATATCCAGCGCTACACCTCGCTGCTGGTGCCGCCGGCGATGATGGGCGAGCACGTGGGCGCCAGCCCCGCACACTCCACCCAGCGCGCCACCAGCCAGGAACTGCGCATGGCCATGGCGTTCTTCGGCCACATGGGCATCGAATGGAACCTGTTGAAGGAGCCGGACGAGGCGCTCGCCAAGCTGGCCGTGTGGGTGGCCGAATTCAAGAAGCACCGCGACTGGTTCGCCATCGACACCTGTGTGCACGCCGACTCCAACGATCCGGCCGTGCGTCTGGACGGTATGGTGATGCCGAACCGTGACGCCGCCATCTACCGCTTCACCCAGCTGACCACCAGCCAGACCTATCCGGCCGCGCCCGTGCATCTGCCCGGACTTGACCCCGAGCGCACCTACCGTGTCAGCCCGCTTGACCCGAGCTTGGATTTGACCGGTCTGACCAACGGCCAGAGCACTCTCGGCTGGTGGAACGAGGAAGGCGTAGTCCTGACCGGCGAAGCCCTGCAGCGCTACGGCATTCGTCCCCCGTCCCTCCACCCCCAGCAGGCAGTATTGCTCAAGGCTGTGGCGTTAAGCTGACAGCCTAGTAGGCTGTCAGTAGCCACGGCCTGAGCGAAGCGACAGCTGAGCGAAGGTGGGATTGAGCCTTGCCGATAGGCAAGTCCGTAATTGCTGGTCGTGGCGGAGTAACTGTGGCGAAGCAACGTTCTTGGCTCCCCTCTCAGAGGGGAGCCAAGAACGGCCTACCCAATATGCTTCACAATCACGCGACTGGCGGCGGCTTTGGCCCAGAGCTGCCAGTCGTGGTTCATAATCGTGAACTTGACCGGCTGGGTCTGGCTGTGACGGTAGAAACGAATGCCGTCACGTAGCGAATCGGTGCCGAGCTTGGCCAAAAACGCGGACTCCCCGGCAATCATCACATGCCCGGGCATCGCGATATTCGCCACCGTAGCCACCAGCGATCCCAACCGGAAACACGTCCGGTTCACCAACTGCGTGGCCTGCGGCACGCGTCCCTTGGCATCGCGCGCAAAGTCCTCAAAACTGACCGCGCGACCCACAATCGCAGAGTACTGTTCGGCGATCGAATCGTCAGTCAAGCATTGTGAACAGCCGATATGTCCGCTGGTGCAGCGCGGCCCCTCCGGATCGATAAGCACGTGGCCCACCAGACCATAGCTCTTATCCGGGTACTGTACTGGCTTGCCGTTCACGGCCAGCGAATAACCAACACCCACGCCGATGGTCACCACGGCGAACATATCCACGCCGACACCCGGCCCGAACCAGGAGGCATCCACCAGCAGAGAATCGATATCATTGAACACCCCGCACGGCAGGCCGGTCGCCTCTGTGGCCATCGTCCCCAAGTCCGTGGCCCCGTCCCAATGCAGGAACGGCGCGAACGTCACAATCGAATCGTCGACCACATGCCCACCTACCGCAACGCCCACCGCAGTGGGGGAGGGTAGTCCGGAAGAGGCGATATCGGCGGAACATTCGCGCACCAGCCGCGTGATGGCCGACACCACATACTCAGCCGATTGATCCGCCCCGATCGGCACCTCGTGCCGGCCGGACACCACCTCGCCATGCGCGTTCACCGCAGCGGCCACAATCGACATCCCATGAACCTTGACACCAATGAAGGTGCGTGCGTTCGAACACAACACCAGCGAAGTCTGCGGGCGTCCGCGACGATCCGAACTTTCCCTTGGCGTGAATCGCTCGGGCAGCTTGCCTGACGGGCCGGCCTCGGCCGGAAGCTCCTCGATCACCCCGGCGTAGATCAGATCGCTGGTGATGCGGGACAAGGCCCCTTGGCTCAGTCCCAGCATCTGTGCCAACGTAGTGCGGGCTATCGGCCCGTATTGGGCAATTGCCGCCGCCACGCGATGCGTATGCTCGGATCCGGAAAACCACTGTGGAATCGCGTTGGCATCAGACATGCAAGCCCCCCCTCGCTGTATTTATTGCGTTAATCACAAAATACCGCGCTTTTTGTTGCTTGCGCAAGTGGGCTCGCTGGCGCTGGGAATGAAATGGCCGAACCGTTACCTTGGAAAGTGGAAGAACCGCCGGCACCGAAGCCGGAGGAAAAGAAAGATAAAGGAGTCAACAATTATGCTGTCCGATTCCCCACATGCAACGCCTAGACTGAAGCGTCTGGCCGTGCGCACCGCCGCCGTGGTGTGCGCGATCGCCGTCGGCTTCGGCCTGGCAGGCTGCGGCTCCAGCACCGCAGGCACCGTCACGCTGGATTTCTTCCAGTTCAAGTCCGAGGCCGCCGACCAGTTCAAGTCCATGGTCGCCGACTTTGAGAAACAGAACCCGACCATCAAGGTCAACATCAACAACTCCGCCAACGCCCAGACCGATCTGCGCACCCGTTTCGTCAAGAATCGTGTGCCGGACGTGATCACCTTCAACGGCGACATCAGCTTCGGCAACTTCGCCGCCTCCGGTGTGTTCTACGACTTCACCGACGAACCCATCGTGGACACCCTCAACCCCGGCATGGTGCAGATCGCCAAGAATCTGGTGCAGACCACCGATTCCTCCAAGAAGCGCCTGTACGGCCTGCCCTTCGCGGGTAACGCCTCCGGCTACATCTACAACAAGGCTCTGTTCCGCAAGGTTGGCCTTGACCCGGAGAACCCGCCGACCACCTGGAGCGAGTTCACCGATATGCTCAACACCTTCAAGGACGCCGGCATCAACCCGCTGCAGGGTTCCGTGGCCGACGCCTGGACCACCCAGGCACCGCTCGCCTCCCTGGCCGGCACGCTGGTTCCCGAATCGAAGTACACCGAGCTCAAGCAAGGCAAGACCACGTTCCAGGAACTGTGGAAGACCTCAGTCGAGAAGGAATCCGAGCTCTTCACCTACTCCACTGCGGACACCGGCGTCACCTACCAGCAGGGCACGCAGAACTTCGCCCAAGGCAAGGCCGCGATCATCCCGCTCGGCACCTACGCCATCCCGCAGATCCTGCTGATCAACCCCGATATCGAACTTGGTTTCGCCCAGATGCCGGCCACCGATGACGCCAGCGAGCAGATCCTCACCGCCGGCGACGACGTGATGCTCACCATCGGTGCGAACACCAAGCACCCCAAGGAAGCGATGAAGCTCGTCGAATTCCTCATGCAGAAGGATCAGCTTGACGCCTACGCCGACGCCCAGTCCGCCATCACGCCGCTGAAGGACACCTACTTCGGCAACGATGCGCTGGAAACCGTGCGCCCGTTCTTCGAGGAAAACCGACTGGCCGACTTCTGCGACCACTACATTCCTTCGTCCATCAACATCGGCGGCTACCTGCAGACCATGGTGACCTCCGGCAACACCGACCGTTTCCTGAACCAGATGCAGACCGAATGGGACAAGGTCCAAGCCAGGACCTTCGAGTGATCGGTAGGAGAGGAGAACATCATGTCACACGCAACCGCAACCAAGACCGCTGCCAAGAAACCCGCCAAGAAGAAGGTCTCCGCCTTCTCCACCCGCAAAGTGGACCCCGCCTACTACTGGATGGTGGTTCCGGCGGCCATCATCTTCGCCTTCTTCCTGTACCTGCCATTTCTTGATGGCGTAAAGTATTCCTTCACCAACTCGCAGGGCTACGGCGATTACAAGTTCATCGGCCTGAAGAACTACATCGCCCTCTTCCAGGACAACCGAGTGGGCCATGCCTACCTGTTCACGTTCCTCATCGCCATTCTCATCACGGTGCTGATTAATGTGATCGCCCTGTTCCTGTCGGTGCTGCTGAACTCGAAGATCGCCTTCAAGAATGGCTTCCGAGCCATCTTCTTCATCCCCTACACCCTCTCCGTGCTGGTCATCGGCTACGTGTTCAAGTACATCTTCATGAACCCGCTGCCCGAGCTCGGCAAGGCGCTGGGCATCAAGTGGCTGTCCACCTCGCTGTTGACCAATGAGCAACTCAGCTGGATCCCAATCGTCTTCCTCGCCGTCTGGCAGGGCATCGCCTACTCGGTACTCATCTACCTCGCCGGCCTGCAGACCATCGACGACGAAATCTACGAGGCCGCCGCCATCGACGGCGTCAACGCCTGGCAGAAGTTCTGGAAGATCACATTCCCGCTGATCGGACCGTTCTTCACCATCAACCTCGTGCTGTCCATGAAGAACGCGCTCGGCACCTTCGATCAGGTCGTCGCCTTGACCGAGGGCGGTCCGAACTCCTCCACCGAAACCGTCACCTACCTCATCTGGAAGGGTGGCCTGACCGGTGGCGAGTACGCCTACCAGACCGCAAACGCCGTGCTCTTCTTCATCGTGCTGGCGATCATCGCCTTCGTACAGCTGCGCATCTCCCGCAGCCAGGAACAGATCTGATTTAGGGGAGGATAAGAAATGACTACTGCAACAGTTACCCCGTCCAAGTCCGGCAAGCCCGCCAAGTTCCGCAGGGACCACAAGATCAACTGGTGGCTGACCGCCGCCGTGGCCGTGCTGAGCCTGACCATTCTGATCCCGCTCTACTTCACCATCGTCACCGCGCTGAAGACTCCGGCCGAAGCCGGCACCTTCGCCCTGCCCACCTCGTGGCAGTGGCACAACTTCGCCGACGCCTCCGCCAAGGTCAACTACCCGAAGGCCGCGCTCAACTCCGCGATCATCACGGTGGCCGCCGTGGTGCTCACCTTGCTGACCAACACCTTCGTGGCCTACGCTGTGGCCCGCAACATGGATAAGCGCTTCTTCCGCTTCCTGTACTACTTCTTCATCGCCGCCATGTTCGTGCCGTTCCCGGTCGTCATGCTGCCGATTGCGAAGCAGATGGGCTCCCTGCACCTGGACAACCAGGTCGGCCTGATCATCCTGTACACGGTGCTCGGCCTGGGCACGAACCTGTTCATCGCCACTGGCTTCATCCGTTCGATTCCGGTTTCGCTGGAAGAGGCGGCCCGAATCGATGGCGCATCCACGTGGCGCATTTTCTGGACCATCATCTTCCCGCTGATGAGCCCGATTAACGCCACCATCGCCATCCTGACCGCACTGTGGGCCTGGAACGACTTCCTCCTGCCGTTGATCATCCTGACCGACCAGTCGAACCAGACCATCCCGCTCGCCCAGTACGTCTTCAGCTCGCAGTTCGCCACCAACTACCCGATGGCCTTCTCCAGCTACCTGATGGCCATGGCCCCGATCCTCATCGTCTACATCTTCGCCCAAAAGTGGGTCGTCGGTGGTGTGATGAGGGGAGCGGTGAAGTAAAACAGCGCAGGCGCTGCTTTACTTCACCGCGTCGAGCGAGACGAGCCGATTAAGGAAACAGCCCCGTGGGCTGTTTCCCGGCCCGGGCGGCCGGATAGGTCGCGTACTCGCGAGGTCATGTTGGGTCTGGCCGTAGGCCAGTCCTGAATTGCAGGACTCTGTGAAGTAAAGGTCCGCTTCCACCCAAGCCTCCTCCGGCTCTCACCGGAGGAGGCTCTTCTGTCCTGTTGCCATACTGGAAACCGCCACAATAAAGGCGACGGTCGGTTGATGTGGCGGTGGCGCACAAAGGTCATGTGGTTTTGCTCGTTGTGCGAATGAAAAAGTGACGAAACCGTACGGCTTACGGTGCAATTGAACGCATCTGCTGTGTCGCCGTGCCACTGGCTTGTCCCGGTCCACATATCAACCGTTTGACGCGCGAACCGGGACAGAATCCGCTGTCCCGGTTCGCGGTTTCGGGCGATTTTCACGAACCGGGACAATTTTCATTGTCCCGGTATGAATGTCAATCGTTTTATGTGAAAACCGGGACAACATGTTGATTCCGGGATCGGCTCTATTCCGCCGATTTTGTATTACGGAGCATATGAACTGCGGAGATTGGCTTGTCCCTGTTTGTAAAAAAAGGACAAAAATCGCGAACCGGGACAGCGGATTCTGTCCCGGTTCAGACGGCAATCGATTGACATACGAACCGGGCCAACGCCGAAGTCCGGAGCGGTTCCCGAGGCGGGGTTTGCTTGAAATCCGGTGTGCCAGCGAAATCCCCACCAGATTCCCGCAGGCGTGTCAACTAAATCATCTATCCCCGCACCAGTGGGTTCAAGCAGACAATCCAAGCGCGCCCGAAGTTGCTCTTGCGCGTCGCAATCAGAAGAACCGTTAATATGTGAGCTGCCGCAGGTCAGGTAGATTATGGTGGCGAAGTGGCGGCGGAACAAGCGGGCGAGCTCCTTCATAGGTTCGAGCCTCGAGTGCATCATCCACGAGCACAGGCGATATAGCCACACCCACGCCTCGAACAGGAGCATGAACCCTCTGCCGGGCTCGAAGCCGATCGTGATGTGCGGCTCCCGCCCGTCGACGTCGGCGTCACGGAAGTCCGCAGACCCGACCCTCCAAGGCGACCGCAGCCGAAGCGCGGCGGTGAACAGGTGAGAGGCATCCATGCCTCCAACCTACCCGACCAACATCACCCCACGGCACAGTCACCCACCACAAACAGCGAAAGGGCCCATATGTTGCTAAATAGCATGTGCAGCTTATGAGAATTGAGCCGTAGCAGTGCCTTCCGGCTCTTTGCAGTTTTTGTTTCCGGCACACCAACGCAGTTCCCCAATGGAAATGTAATTCAGCGCTTTTTAGACTATGAGCAACAGGCAATGTAGACCATAAATAATGGAGGAGCCAACGATGACCACTTCACAACGCACAGTAATTCCAGATTCCATCCGCACCAACGGTGCCACCCCAAATCCGTGGTGGTCCAATGCGGTCGTTTACCAGATTTACCCGCGTTCCTTCCAAGACACCAACGGCGACGGCCTCGGCGATCTCAAGGGCATTACGTCACGGCTCGACTATCTGGCCGACCTCGGCGTGGATGTGCTGTGGCTATCCCCGGTATACAAGTCTCCGCAAGACGATAATGGCTACGATATTTCCGACTATCAGGACATTGATCCTCTGTTCGGCACACTCGACGACATGGATGAGCTGCTGGCCGAGGCCCACAAGCGCGGGCTCAAGATCGTGATGGATCTTGTTGTCAATCACACTTCCGATGAACACGCCTGGTTTGAAGCGTCCAAAAACAAGGATGATGAGCACGCCGACTGGTATTGGTGGCGTCCCGCCCGTCCCGGCACCACTGCCGGCGAGCCCGGTGCCGAGCCCAACCAGTGGGGCTCCTACTTTGGCGGTTCTGCATGGGAGTATTGCCCTGAGCGTGGCGAATACTACCTGCATCAGTTCTCGAAGAAGCAGCCGGACCTCAACTGGGAAAATCCGGCTGTGCGCCGCGCGGTATACGACATGATGAACTGGTGGCTTGACCGCGGCGTTGACGGTTTCCGCATGGATGTGATTACGCTGATTTCCAAGCGCACGGACCTGTCTGGCAAGCTGCCCGGCGAGTACGGTTCCGAGCTGGACGATCTGCCCGTGGGTGAGGAAGGCTATTCCAACCCGAATCCGTTCTGCGCGGACGGCCCTCGCCAAGACGAATTCCTGGCCGAAATGCGCCGTGAAGTGTTCGAAGGCCGTGAGGGCTTCCTCACCGTGGGCGAGGCTCCCGGCGTTACCGCACAGCGCAACGAATACATCACCGACCCCGCCAACGGCGAGCTGGACATGCTCTTCCTATTCGAGCACGTTGATTTTGACTGCGAAGGCGTCAAATGGAAGCCACTGCCACTTGACCTGCCGAAGCTCAAGAGCATTATGGCCGGTTATCAAGCGGCCGTGAAGAATGCAGGCTGGGCAAGCCTGTTTACTGGTAACCACGACCAGCCTCGCGTCGTTTCTCGTTGGGGTGATGACTCCTCGGAGGAATCTCGTGTGCGTTCGGCCAAGGCACTTGGCCTGATGCTGCACATGCATCGCGGCACCCCGTACATATATCAGGGCGAAGAGCTAGGCATGACCGACGCCCACTTCACGCGCCTAGACCAGTACCGTGACCTCGAGTCCCTGAACGCTTACCGTCAAAGGGTTGAGGAAGCCAAAGTGCAGTCGCCCGAATCGATGTTGGCGGGTATCGCCGCGCGCGGTCGTGATAATTCGCGTACCCCGATGCAATGGGACGGCTCTGTCTATGCCGGTTTCACTGCGCCGGATGCCGCTAAGGAGCCATGGATCTCCGTCAATCCCAACCATGCGGCGATCAACGCGGCCGGCGAATTCGACGATCCGGATTCGGTATATGCCTTCTACAAGCAGCTCATCGCGCTGCGCCACGACATGCCTGTCGTGGCGGCCGGCGACTGGCATCTGCTCGATGCGGATGACGCGCATGTCTACGCCTTCACCCGCACCCTCGGCGATGAGAAGCTGCTGGTCGTGGTCAACATGTCCGGCCGAACCGTTGATCTACCGCGCGAAACCGCCGAACTGGCCGCCGCCGGAATCACCGAGTCGAACGTGGTAATCAGCACGTATGATGCCCCGCACGCCGTGGCCTCCCTCGCCAACCGTGAGCTCGATCCTTGGGAGGCCGCCGTCATTCAGCTGTAGCGATTGGAGCGATTGTAGCGGATTGAGTACCTTTCTCCGTTCACAGAGATACTTCAGGGCTATTGCGAAATGCTATCCGCCTTGAAAGAGGTACCGTAACGTCAAAACCCCGAGTATAAGCGTTGAAAAATCAAGGCTTATACCCGGGGTTTTCGATGCTCGGTACCCCTGTGAAAAGCAGATAGCTGTCTGCAAGAGGCCGAATGTACCTCTGTGAAGCGAGATAGCTGGTGTCTCTCGGCATTGTGGTGCTTACAATGGAAAGCTATGGAACAAAAGGATGTTTTGAAGGCGCTGCAACGTGATCATGCAGCCGAACTGAAGCTGGCCGCCGAACGACTCAAAGGCACTGCCCGCCACACGGAGATCATTCCTTCTCCGGTGCTGAGCGAGATGACCGGCCATGAGATTCTCCTGAAGCCGGAAAACCTGCAGGTCACCGGATCCTTCAAGATCCGCGGTGCCTATAACAAGATTGCTTCGCTCACCGAAGAGCAGATCGCTCACGGCATCGTCACCGCGTCTGCCGGCAACCATGCCCAGGGTGTGGCCTATGCGGCCCGCGAGCGTGGAGCCAAGGCCACCATCTGCATGCCGCAGATCACCCCGCCGCTGAAGGTCGATGCCACCAAGGCCTACGGTGCCGACGTGGTGCTGTACGGCGATGTGTTCGATGAATCCGCCGCCCACGCTGCTGAGCTCGCCGACAAGGAAGGCATGATTTACGTGCCGCCATTCGACGATTACGAAGTCATCTGCGGCCAAGGCACCATCGGTCTGGAGATCCTTGAAGACGTGCCGAACGTCACTGACGTGGTCGTGCCGCTCGGTGGTGGTGGCCTGGGTGCCGGCGTGGCGCTCGCCATCAAGACATTCAAGCCTGAAGTGCGCGTAATCGGTGCGATTCCGGAGGGCTCACCGGCCTGGAAGGACTCGCTGGCCGCGGGTCGTGTGTCTCCGGCTGACCATGTGGTTACCTCCGCCGAAGGTGTTGCGGTCAAGCACCCCGGCGACCTGCCCTTCGCTCTGATTAACGAGTTCCTGGACGATCTGGTCACCGTCACCGAGCGCGACATCAACGAAATGATTCTGCTCATGCTCGAGAAGCATAAGCTGGTGGTCGAGGCGGCCGGCGCCGTTTCGCTGGCTGCGCTGGAACACCTGAACCTGCGTTCGCGCAAGTTCGCCGCCGCCACCGGCCCGCACGTGGTGGTTCCGATTATGTCCGGCGGCAATATCGACACCGTGACCATGGGTGCGGTGATTCAGAAAGGTATGATCGCCCGCGGCCGCATCATGAACTTCGAGGTCGAGCTGCCGGATACTCCGGGCCAGCTCGTCAAGGTGGCCACCCTGCTTGCCGAGCAGCGCGCCAACGTCATTCAGCTTGATCACGACCAGTTCAAGGCATCCGGCCACTACACCAACGCGGTGTCTCTCGGCGTCACGGTCGAGACCAACGGCCCCGAGCACATCGACCGCATCCTCGCGGCACTCAGGGAAGCCGGATTCCAGCCCAAGCGCATCTACTGATTCCAATACCGCTGGCGGGAAGCCGCGCAGAAGTGTGCTCCAATACCTCCCGCTGGCGGGAGGTGGCGCAAAAGCGCCGGTGGGTGGTTAACCGACAATCATCAGTTGCTTAACCCACCCACCGGCGCTTTCGTTATGCTGAGGGCTACTTGTTCTCCGCAATCGTCTCGTCCACCAACTTCGGCAGGGCAACGGCGATATCCTCATGAATCAAGCGGCTCGCAAGATGGTCATATTGCGTGTGACCCATATTCATAATGGTGATGGGCACGCCCGCCTGCGCGGCCACCGGCACAATGTTCGCCGCCGGGTACACCTCAAGGGTCGATCCGATTACCCATAGTTCGTCGGCTTTGGTGGCCAGACTGTACGACTTCTCCATCGCGCCGTCCGGCAACGCCTCACCGAAATACACCACATCGGTTTTGATAATGCCATTGCACGGCATATCGCCACGATACTTCAGTTTGCGATGGCAATGTGGGTCGGGCTCTTCATCCAAACGGGCCATGATGTCCGCCGTGGCATATTCCTGATGGCACTTCATGCAATGCGAGGTGCCGATAGTGCCGTGCAGGTTCACGATGACGTTGTCGCTGTTGCCGGCCTTCTCATGCAGCGCATCGAAGTTCTGCGTGGCCAGCAGCGTCAGCATGCCGGCTTGTTCCAGCTTGACCAGCGCCTTATGCGCAGTGCCGGGCTGCGCATTCCATACTGGCGATTCCTTTTGCCAGCGCCAGGAGTACTCGCGGTCCTCTTTGTTGCGCAGAAACAGATCGATGTCGTAAACGCTCATTTGGTCAGGATGCTTGGTCCACACACCGTCCGGACCGCGGAAATCAGGGATGCCGGCGGACGTGGAAATGCCCGCCCCGGTTAATACAGCAATCTTCTTGGTCATAACTACAGGTATACCCGCGATTCATGAACGAAATCCGATGACGGAGCGCTGTCATGCGCCGATTGTGCGCCGGCAGTGTGGTTGCCGAGAGATGAACGCAGGGCCGACAAGCTGAAAACTCTCGCGACACGCCAGCCGAATAGTGGATTTGATGCTTTTCAGAAACATTTGAGGGGTTAACCTAGCCTCATCAGAGCAAAGTGGGCTCTGTGCGACACGCCGAGGGAACCGCGCTGTTATGCCGATTCCTGGGGTTTTTGTGCGCCTTGATTTGCGTGAATCCGGACATGCGTGTAAGTTATTTCCTTGCTGCCGCTCGGCGAGTGGTTCTCCTTCCGGAGGGCTGCGAGGTGGGTGAGTGGTGGTGGTTTGAGAACTCAAGAGCGTGTTTGTACTACTTCTTTATAGTCAATGATTGCCAGTTCATTCCTCGCCTGATTGCCTGTCGTGGTGGTTGGGTACCCGGGAGGGTTTGATGAGGGGTGAGGTTTTTTGAGGGCGTCCTTCCTTAAGGACGTGCTCGTCAATTTTTGTTTTGAGAGTCATCTATTCGGATGCTTTTCATGAGGTTTTTTTGTGGAGGGTTCGATTCTGGCTCAGGATGAACGCTGGCGGCGTGCT
>OLPI01001384.1_pt1 | contig 21626 bp, 24 predicted proteins | sample 1672361 | NCBI WGS metagenome assembly OLPI01 (sample SAMEA3136675, study PRJEB25190) | human gut metagenome
CGATGCAGATATTGAAAAGCTGATCCAGGAAAGACAGGATGCCAGAAAGCAGAAGAACTTTGCCCGTGCAGATGAGATCCGTAACGAGCTGCTGGAGAAGGGTATCGTGTTAGAGGATACCAGAGAAGGAGTAAAATGGAAGAGAGCATAAGTCTGCTTTCGCAGATCAAGGAAACATTTGCCTGTAAGGAAACGGATATCAGAACCTATTCGCCGATCACGCTTGCTTTTTTAGGCGACTGTATTTATGATCTTGTGATCCGAACTGTTCTGGTGGAGCGATGCAATCGTGATGCCAACAGTTTACATAAGATCAAAAGCGCGGTGGTGAAAGCGGATGCGCAGGCAGAGATGATCGAAGCACTTCTGCCGGAGCTGACGGAAGAAGAAGCCGGTGTATACAGAAGAGGCAGAAATGCCAAAACCTCACATACCGCAAAAAATGCATCAGTGGTTGCTTACCGGAAAGCGACCGGGTTTGAGGCTTTGATGGGCTATTTATATTTGACGGAACAGACAGACAGACTGCTTTTTCTTGTAAAGAAGGGGCTTACGCTGATCGGAAAAGAAATCTGACGGCAGGATCAAGTGACCGGGAAAACGGGTAGAAATGAGGAAAAGATGCGATACGAAGAATTTACGATAGAAGGCAGAAATGCGGTCATAGAAGCATTTCGCAGTGGCAAGCCGATTGATAAGGTATTTATTTTGGACGGCTGTCAGGATGGACCTATGGTGACCATCCGCAGGGAAGCAAAGAAAAAGGATGTCATGATCAAGTATGTGACAAAGGAACGTCTTGACCAGATGTCCGAGACCGGCAAGCATCAGGGTGTCATCGCCTATGCGGCGGCTTATGAATATGCGGAGGTTTCCGATATTCTGGAAAAAGCAAAAGAAAAGGGAGAAGATCCGTTTATTTTTATTCTGGATAATATTGAGGATCCGCACAATCTTGGTGCGATCATCAGAACAGCCAATTTAGCAGGCGCGCATGGAGTGATCATTCCGAAGAACCGGGCAGTCGGACTGACTGCGACCGTTGCGAAGGCATCTGCAGGTGCACTGAATTACACGCCGGTTGCAAAGGTGACAAACCTTTCCCAGACGATCGAAGAGCTGAAAAAAGAAGGGCTTTGGTTTGTCTGTGCGGATATGGATGGTGAGATCATGTACAGGCAGAATCTGACAGGGCCGATCGGACTGGTGATCGGGAATGAAGGGGAAGGTGTAGGACGTCTTGTGAAGTCCAAATGTGATCTTGTGGCAAGGATCCCTATGCAGGGAGACATAGATTCCCTGAATGCATCTGTGGCAGCGGGTGTACTTGCCTATGAGGTTGTCAGACAGAGAATGCAGGTAAAGAAGCGGTCAACGGATTCGTCGGTCATAGAGGCCAGACGGTCGTCGCGCATATTGTAGCGCGGGATGGCGACGTCGTTCAGGAACGCGGTGGCCTTGACCGGATCGGTAATCAGGTGTACCTCGCACTTGTCGACGACTGCGTCGAATTCGTCCGTGATCATATGGTACAGAACCTCGGCAAAGTGCGTCAGGCGCAGGCCCTTGTCATAGGCGTCCTTGGAAATGCGGATACGGAACTGGTTGCGCTGGCCGGTGTGCATGACGCCTTCCATGTAGTTGAACCAGGCGTGGATCTTACGCTCGATAACAGACTCGAAATCGGCCTGCATCTTCTTGCCCGCGACATAGACGCAGGTGGCAAGGGCGTATTCCAGATCGCCGGAGTCGATATCCGGGCCGTCGATGACGAGCTTGTGATCCTCGACCTCGTCCATGTTCTTCATGAGAACAAGCTCGCAGGTGGTGTTCTTGGCAGACCAGAACTCGACCTTCATGTCGGCCTTGCGGATGATCTCGCCCTCGAATGCAGCTGCGAACGCGACGGGGATGGGCAGCTCCTTGGACTTGATCTTGATGCCGCGCAGCTCCAGAGACTTCTTGACCGTCTCATTGTGGTCAGTGCAGGACTCCAGTGCGCCCGGAACCTGATTTTCGCCGAGGTCGATATCGACCACGACCGGGAAGCCCAGCGCGATCGCGCCTGCGCCCGCGGAAACGACGACATTGTCGATCGCACCGAAGGTATTGACGAACGCGGGAACGCGCTCCTTGGTGTACTTGAGCAGGCCCGCCAGATCGCCCGGCTGCACGTTGCCGAAGATCAGCGCGGCACGGATGGCGACGGTGACGACATGGATGACGGCGGTCACATCATGGCCCAGCGGGATGACGCGGAGCTCAAGGCCCATCTTGACGCCCGCTTCCGCGCACTGTTCAATGACTTCGCCGACCATGAAGGTCATGATGCCCTTGGACTGATAGTCCTTGACGACCTTTGCAACGTCCTCGCCGTTTTCGGCCTTGCCCAGCACGACGGCCACACCGGGGATATCGCCCGTGACCAGCGGCACGCCGAGGGAACGGATGATGGGATCGGGCACGAAGCCGATGCCGGGAACCGCGGCCTGCTCATAGGTATCCTTCGGCTCGGCGAACTTCAGGCCCTCAAGGATCTCGGCGCCGACGGCAGTGGCCAGACCGGCGTTGAGTGCCTGTCCCAGATCCTCCTGATCGGTGATGAGGCTCTTGAGCACGCCCACGCAGGCGGGCAGATCGCCCAGGGTCTTGACCTTGACGCCGGTGGCGGCGTAGATGGTGGGGAAGAAATACGCGGTGTCAGGGAAGGCAATGGGATGGTCTGCGCCATATTTTGCAATGGCGTCGTTGACTGCACCCTCGGTCAGGCCAGCCACGGCGTGCGAGCCGCCATAGATGAGATCGGTTAATACGCTCATAAATACCTCCTGCAAATTCTGTTGAATTTTGAATTATATAGGGGAAATGCGGCGGTTCCCTGCCGGTGTTTCGCAGCAGGGAACCGTGGAAAGACAAATTACGCGTCCAGATAGGAGTCGGAGTACAGCTCGTTGTTCTTGAAGATGTCGCAGGACTTGATCGTCTCCATCAGGCGCAGGTCGTTCGGGTTGACGATGGCGGAGGTCAGACCCTGCATCATGGCCATGGCGACGAGCGCAGAGTCCATGATCGGGCGGACGTTCTTCGGCGCGCCGTTGGAGTTGTTGGACAGGCCGCCGGTGGACTTCAGGCCTTCGTCGGAGAACAGCTTGATGGCGTTCAGAACGTCCATCTGCTTGTCCTGCATGCCCTTGACGACGAGGAACAGCGGGTCGAACCACAGATCGGTCGCTTCCATGCCGAGGCTCAGGCCGCGCTCGAGCATATGATGGCAGTGCATCATGCGCTCTTCGTTGTCCTTTGCGATGCCGTCAGCGGAGCACAGCGCGATGCAGATGGCGTCGTTGGCCGCAGCCAGATCGATATAGGAGATACGGGAGCCTGCGTCAGCGGAGTTGACGATGGGCTTGCCGTTCGTGCGGTTGTAGACCTTGATGCCGGCCTCGATGGCGCGCTTGTTGGCGGTATCGAGTGCCAGAGGCACGTTGTTGAAGTTCTCCTGCAGCAGCTTGACTGCCCAGGTCATAAGCTCGGGGCCGTTGGACTCGGCCGGGCCGATGTTGACGTCCAGATACGTTGCGCCGGCCTTGATCTGCTCGGCGGCACGCTTCAGGATGGGTTCGGGGTTCATGGTGTTCATGGCCTCGCGGATGACCGGGGAGATGCAGTGGATACGTTCGCCGATGGTGACGAACTTCGGGGACTCCGGATCACGCTGCTTGTAGCTCACACCCATGTCGACGACCTCGATGGCCGGGATGGACGCAGCGATCTTCTCGAAATCGAGCGGCGCGTTGGCGTCGGCAGCTTCCTTCTTCTCCGCGGCGGGAGCCTTGGAGGCAGCGGCAGCCTCGGCGGCCTTGATGTGTTCGCCGTCGCGCAGGTACTTGACCAGCTCGACCGCCTCACGGGTGCCGACGACGACGTTCCACTCAGGCAGCTTGTCCTGAATTTCGCCCTTCATGACCGCGACCTTGCCCGGAATAATGAGGGTGCGGTTGTTGATCTTGGAGGCGATATCGAATTCGTCAAAGAACTTCTTGACGGACGTGGAGGAGAACTTGCCTGCAGCCCATGCTGTCAGAACGGACATACCGGATGCGTCGGTGATGAGCAGGTTCACAGGAACCTTGGAGCGCTCGAGTTCGCCGGAGACCAGGAAGTAGGTCAGCGCGAAGTCGACCGTCAGCGCGCAGGGATCGTCGGGACCGGCGCCGTTGATGGGGTAGATGCCGGGGGCGACCTTCATCGGCTTCTGCGGGTCGGTGAAGATGTTCTGACGCAGGCCGTAGAGCGGCAGCGCCTCAGCGTAGCCGACCTTGTCCATGACGATGATGGAGCCGTACTTGACGACGAACATGGCGGCCAGAGCCGTCTCAAGATGCTCGTCATGGTTGCACAGAACGCCCAGATTGACAATGGAGGGATAGCCAAACGTGCGGTCGCCGTCCTTGATGGCGGTGCGGCGGACGAGCACAGCGTTTGCGAACGTCTCCTTAATGGTGGGAGCGGTCACGTCGAGAATGAGGTTCTTGTTGCCGGCCTTTTCGAGTGCGGCAACGGTATCGTGCAGCTCGGACAGATCCGTGCCTCTGACGCCCAGAACGAGGCCTGCCGCCTTGGCGATCTCGTTCATGTCGTTGAAGTTGTCCTTGTTTGCGCCGTTCAGGATGGGCTTGCTGGCCTTGATGGCCTCGACGGCAGCCTTCGCCGTCTCGACGTCCTTGGTGTCGATGATGACGGTGCGGTCGGGCAGAGCGGCTGCCTTTTTGCACAGTTCGACAAACTTCGCGCAGTCGCCTGCGTCGTGAACGAAGACGCACTCGACCATTTCGCGCTCGCCGATACGCTCGTAATCGACCTTCTTGACGAGCGCGATGCGCTCTTCGATGGACGCGTCGTCCATGGAGGTATCCAGCGTCGCCGCGAACAGGTTGCGGTTGACGAGGGTCTTCTCATGACGCATCATAACGGTCTCGCCGCCGAGCTTGTGCGCGCCGACCGTGATGGTCTGCATGGGAGGCGCGGTGGCCTCGGACAGAAGGGCGATCGCCTCTTCGGACATATACGGGCACTTGGTGATGGGAACAGCGCCCTGTGCGACCTTCATGCAGAATGCCATGCAGGTGGGGCTGCCGCATTCCTTACAGTTTTTCTTCGGAGATAATTTGAAAATGTCAAGACCTTTAACTGCCATAGTATGGTTCCCCCTCTCTGCTTACATCAGCGCGTCGATCATCTTGGCGATGGTCTTTACTGCTTCCGGATGGCGCAGAATGACTGCGTCGGAGCCGCCTGCCAGAACGGCGGCAGCGGTCGTGATCTCCATCTCGATGCCGCGCTCTTCCTGGCTGCCCCATTCGGGCATGTCTTCCTCGGACATAACGGCTTCCTTGACGCCCCAGGTGTCTGCGGAGACAGGGGTCATGATGGGCATTTCGAGCATGGCGTCCGCCTGCTTGAGCGCAGCGTCCTTCACGCGGTCGAGCGTGGAGGCGACGTACTCATAGCCGTAGCCTGCGGCAGCGGAGCCGACGTTCATGACGATGGACTGCGCATTGAAGCCCATCTGGGTGATGACGGTGTTGAGCTGCTTGGCGAGGTTGATGTCGACGGCAGATTCCGCGCCGACCTTCTGGCCGTAGGCCATACCGGCGGAGGCGACGACGGTCTTGTAGTCCTCGTCACGCGCGGACAGAACCAGAATGTTCTTGCCGGCCAGCGCTTCGGAGATCTTGTTGAACAGCTCGGTGTCCTTTTCGATGTTCTTGCAGCCCATGATAACGAGCGGCAGGGTCGTCGCGTCAGCGACGTCCTTGGCAAGCTGGACACACTCTTCCACGGACTTGTTCAGACCGTTGGGATCTGCGCCCTCGAGGTGCAGGCAGATGAAAGAAGCGCCCTCGAGCGTTTCTGCACGCTTGGCCATTTCGGCCACGGTGGTGCAGCCAGCGTAGAAGGCCTTCTCGCCGGGCATGGTGTATTCCGCCATGCCGAGGTCGGTCAGCTCAACGCCGATCTTCGGTGCGTTCTTGATCTCAGCGTCAAACGTGTGGAACGGAAGCACGTTCTGACCGCCGATGGCCGTGGCCTTGTCGCCAACGCCCAGCACAACTTCATTGATGTGCGCATTGAACGCCTGTTTCTTGGGAACGAAAGGCATAGTTGTGAATCCCCCTATAAAAATATTGTCTTTTGCTTACAGCTTTAAGTCCCGCATGACGGCGGCAAGCGCCTTCTTGACGGGCGTATCGTCCGGCACCTGCGAGCTGGGCTTTCCTTCGCAGTCGTACTCGTAAACAGTCTCATCCTGCGGAAGAACGCCTGCCAGCTGGAGGCCGTACTTGTTTATCTCTTCCATGACGCCAGGGTTCAGAACCCCGTTCGGCGCACGGTTGACGATCAGCTTCATTTCGCCGGGCTTCAGATCCATCTCGCGGATCATCTCGGCGATGCGGCCCACGGCCTGAATGCCGCGGCGGGAGCAGTCGGAAATGAGGAGCATGGTGTCGACGTGCGGAAGCGTCCCGCGGCTGATATGCTCCAGACCAGCCTCGTTGTCTACCACCATGTAGCGGTAATTGCCGACATATTTGTCGATCTGTGTTTTTAAAACGCCGTTGACGAAGCAGTAGCAGCCCTTGCCCTGCGTCCGGCCCATGACGAGCATATCATAGTCGTCCTCCTCAATGAGCGCGGAGTTGAACTTCATCTCGGCATAGTCGGCCTTGGTCATGTTGGCGGGCACGGTGCCCGTCTGCTCGGCGTGGGCCATTTCCTCGCGGATATCGCCCAGCGTCGTCTCGACCTCGACGCCCAGAACCTCGTTGAGGTTGGAGTTCGCGTCGGCGTCCACGACCAGAATGGGGCCTTTTTTCTGCTTGCACAGATAGTCAATGATCATGCCGCAGGTCGTCGTCTTGCCGACGCCGCCCTTTCCGGCAACTGCAATGATATGGGTTTTGGCCATAGAAAATCGCTCCTTGGAACGTGGTTCCGGCAGGCGGACATACGCCCGCCTGCCGAATCGGAATGCAGTTAGACGAGGTCGATCAGACCGGCTTCCTTTGCGATGTAGGCGACGTCATCGTACTTGTTGAGCGCGTACAGATGGATGCCGTCAACGCCGCAGGCGCGGTACTCGTCGATCTGATTGATGGTGTATTCGATACCGGCCTTGCGGAAGCTTTCCTTCTTGCCGGCGACGTCTGCGTCGAACGGCTCCTTGTCGAACGGGTTCGGGAAGATCCAGTTCTTGGAGATGATCTCGCAGAGCTTGCGGTCCATGACGCAGCCGTTGCGGCTGAGGGCCATGTTGATGGTTGCAGCCTGATCGAGGATCGGCATGATGCCCACGTCGACGGGCAGCCAGATCCCGGCGTTGCGGATGGCCTCGAGCCAATAGCGGAACGCGTCCATATCCCAACAGAGCTGGGAGATGATGAAGTCCGCGCCGTTGTCCTGCTTCTGCTTCAGGAAGGCGATGTCGGCTTCGAGGCTGCGGCACTGGATATGGCCCTCGGGAGAGCCTGCGACCGCGATGGTGAACTTGTCGCCGAACTCCTTGCGGACGAACTTGACAAGCTCGGTCGCGTAGTGCAGATCGCCGTTCGTGCCGGTCCAGCCGAAGGGCAGGTCGCCGCGCAGGGCGAGCATATGGTCGATGCCGTGGTCAAGGTAGGTCTGCAGCTTTTCCCTGATATCTTCCTTGGTGTTGCCGATGCAGGTGAAGTGCGTCACAGGGGTGCACTTGCCGTCCTTCTGGATCTTGTCCAGAACCTCCAGGTTCTTGCCGACGTTGGTGCCGCCGGCGCCGTAGGTACAGGAAATATAGTCGGGCTCAAGGGTGTAGAGCTTGTCCAGAACTCCGTCCTTGCCGCACAGCTTTTCCATGCCCACGTCCGTCTTGGGCGGGAAAACCTCGAAGGAGAATGTCGCTCTCTTTTCATAAATGTCCGCTACGCTCATAATTGCCTCCATATCCAAAATAGATTGCCTGAGTGGCTGCATACCGGCGCAGAGCCGGTATGGATTCGATACAAAATTATCGTATCACACTTGACCGGCAATTACAAGACCTGCGGCGCGCAAATATATGAAAAAAAGCATTTCTTTTTACATTCTTAGCATGGCTGGCGCGGGAAACTCAGATCCGCGTCATGAGAAATTTCTGGCTGACGCCGCCGGAGACGGCATAGACGGTCAGATCGCCGTTTTCCTTTTCGTCGACGGTCAGCTCCACGTCCTTCCCCTTGAGAAAGCCGCGCACCCATGAAACCGGGTCATCCGTCTCGATCTCCGCAAAGAACACGTCGCGCATCTGGTTGTTGCCGCAGAGGTTCTGCACCTCGCGCACGACTTCGTACTCGGCCATATCAGGCTTTGACGATGACGGCGGTGTTGCCGACCAGATCGATGGTCGCAAGCCGGCCCTCGACGCGGGTTTCGCGCTCGAACAGGTCGTAGAGCACAACGAAGCCGTCCTTGCAGTCGATGCGCTGCACATTGGACAGGATCAGGTTTTTCTGCTCGACGCTGTTTTCATAGACATTGGAAAGGCACATAACGTTTTCGCTCCTTATGCGTTCGGGGCCTGCATGGACGCCAGCACGGTGGACAGGCGCAGGTTGCCCTTTTCAAAATCGCTCACGGCCAGCATGATCTGGTCGTAGGCCGCCGTTTCGCCCATCTCCTGCAGCTGCTTTGCGAGATTCGCAAGCTCGTTGGCGTGGGAAGCGTTGTGGCCGACCATATATTTCATGAGCGCCATCAGCTCATCCTTCGGGCTGTGCTCGCAGCCGCCGCAGGCGTCGCAGTGGGTGTGCGCGCAGTCCTCGTGGGAATGCGTATGCTCGTTTTCATGGTCGTGCGCGTGGGCGTGCGTATGGGTGTGGGTCGTGCCGTCCGCATGGGTATGCGTATGGCTGTGGACGGTTTCGTCGTGGTCGTGGTCAAGGTGCATGGATGCTTCCTCCAGACTTTTTTTCTTGCTTGTATTATAGCTTTTCCGTTTGATTTTGTAAAGCAGTCGGGCGCACGTCTGTCTGTTTTTCCAAAAACTTTTTCAGGCATTTCCCGATTTTAAGTGGAATTTCCATGTGAAATATGATACATTACAAGTAATTTATGATATAAGGAGCGTTCCCCCATGGAACACGAGCATTCTCACGACCATGCGTACCTGCATGAGCACAACATTCCCCACCTGCACCACGAAACGGATACCCACGACGAGACGCACAATCATACCCACAGCCACGACGCCGCGAACGGCCACGGCCATGTGCATGAAAACACGCAGGCCGTCCTGAACCGGCTGTCCCGTGCCATCGGCCATCTGGAGTCCGTGCGGAAGATGGTCGCCGACGGCCGGGACTGCAGCGAGGTCCTCATCCAGATCGCCGCCGTGCGCGCAGCGATCACGAACATCGGCAAGGTGATCCTGCAGGACCACATCCAGCACTGCATCGTCGACGCTGTCGAGCACGACGACGAGCAGGCCCTCGACGCGCTGTGTCAGGCGATCGACAAGTTTGTGAAATAACAAAAGCACCGCCGGGGCTGTCCCACGAAGCGGCGTCCCCAAAACACAAAGGGGCTGCCTCCCGAAGAGACAGCCCCGCTCTTATTTTTATGGGGCTGCTTTGCGGCAGCCCCGCTCGGGGTTATATTCAGCGGCTCGAACGCCGGATCAGACGGAGCTTTGCGAACTGCTGCCCTTAGCCGTTCACGTTGTAGTCTGCGGAAAGCCGGTTCATGGCCGTCAGCAGCTTGTGGGTGTAGATAAACGGGCCTACGAGGATCAAAGAGCCCAGAATGCCCCAGCCCCAGAAGGTGCCTGCGCCAAATTGATAATCGATGCCGCGGCGCGTCAGCTCAGCGCCGATTCGGTCGGAAATCTTATGGTTCCAGACAAGGGGCACAATGCCCAGCGTCAGCCAGGAGAAGATGAACAGAACCAGGCAGTAGTGCATGGTTTTCTTGCCGTCGTATCTGCTTGCGATCGTATTGATATCCGTGCTGACGTTTGACATCACCACGATGCCGTAAATGCCAAAGGTGATCAGGGACAACAGGATGAATTTGACCAGACTGCGGGTCGTCGACAGCTGTCCGACAGGCCCTTTCTGCGTATCATCCAGCTTGCATCCGCAGTTCGGACAGACGAACGCATCGTCATGGACTTCAGTTCCACATTTTGAACAGTACTTCATAATTTTTCTCCTCTCTTATTCGTTCTTCTGGTTGCTTGCGGCGGCCGCTACTTGTTGTCGTCCATGCAGAGCAGGCAGATCCCGGCGACCAGACTGACAAACAGCAGCGTGCATACTTTCATTCCGGTGCTGATCGGCGTTCCGGTTTTCAGACAATTGAAGATCTTCACTGTCATCGGAATGCACCATGCCAATGGAATGAGCAGCCAGCCCTCAGCGATGCAGCCCAGGATCAAAAACACCTTTATGACCGTGACCATCGTATCGTCGCGTTGGGCGTTGGCTTGTGCGGCAGGCAGCTTCTGATCGACCCTGCACCCGCATTTCACACAGACAAAGGCGTCGTCATTGATCTCCGCGCCGCAATGTGTGCAAAACATACTTCTCCCCTCTCCGGCAGCAAACAGGTGTATCTTCCGTTGAAGCGCCGCTTTTACCTGCGTTACACAAATTTTATCATATTTCCCACTGTTTTGCAAGTCATGAACTGTATATATTTGTCGACTTTTCGGTCAATCTGTCAAAAAAATTCGGCAATGCTCCTGAGAACATCGCCGAATTCACCAAATTTCTTTTCCCAACTGAAGCATCAGCTGCTTAATAGCTGCTGATGGGGAGCGTTTCGTCGTCCGAACCCTTCTGCACGTCGCGGATGACGATGTCATAGCTGTAAGTCTCGTTCACATGGACAGTCACGCGGTCGCCCTTTTTGTGACCCATGACGGCCTTGCCGACGGGCGATTCCTTGCTGATGAGGCCCTTGAGCGCGTTCTGGCGGAGCGTGGTGACCAGCTCGATGGTCTGCTCCTCGTCGTCCTCCTCGATATAGATCGTCACCTTGTCAAACAGGCCGATCTCGTCCGGGTTCGAGCTGGCGTCGATGACCTTCGCGGTCTTGATCATGCGCTCTAAGTACCGGATGCGGCTGTCGTTGCGGTTCTTTTCCCGCTTGGCTGCCTTGTATTCAAAGTTTTCGCTGAGATCGCCGAACTCGCGCGCGGTCTTCACGTCCTCAAGCAGCTGCGGCCGCAGCTGCAGGCGGCGGTACTCGACCTCCTGCTCCATTTTTTTGATATCGACGGCTGTCAATTCGTCATGCATATCGTTTGCACCTCCTGTGCAGCTTGTATTTTACGCGCTTTGCGTGAAAAAGTAAAACGGATTTTGCATTTTTCTGTTTCTGTGATACAATTTGACCATGACTTGCAGGAGGCCCGCCATGAACATCGAACCCATCGCCCGTATCCACACCGATTTTCCGACCAAGTTCGGCGTCCCGCGTCAGTCGGGGCTGGCGTCCGGGCTTGTCTCGACGATCGTGTTCGAGCCGCCGTACCGCAATCCGGACTGTCTGCGCGGCATCGCGGATTTTTCGCATCTGTGGCTCATCTGGGAGTTTGATAAGGTCGCGGGCGCAGGCTGGTCGCCGACGGTGCTGCCGCCGAAGCTGGGCGGCAAGACGCGCGTGGGCGTGTTCGCTACGCGTTCGCCGTTCCGGCCGAACCCGCTGGGGCTTTCCTGCGTGCAGCTTGTCAAGGCCGACCTTCATACGAAGGACGGCCCGGTCTTGTATGTCGCGGGCGCCGATCTGGTGGACGGCACGCCGGTCTATGACATCAAGCCGTATCTTCCGTATGCAGACAGCCATCCGGAGGCTGTCGACGGCTTTGACGGCAGGCGCGACGCAGAGCCCCTGACGGTCGTGTTCCCGCCGGAGCTGGAAGCGATGATCCCGGAAGACAAGCGCGAGGGGCTGCGGCAGGCTCTCGCCTGCGGACCGGTCCCCGGCTATCAGCACGATCCGGAGCGCCGGTACGGGTTTAATTTCGCGGGCTTCGACGTGCGCTTCCGCATCCGGGAGCGGGTGCTGACGGTGGTGGAGATTGTGCGGTTATAACGAACGCTGCGCCCTCCGACGCGCCTCCGGCGGCCCTGTCTTTTCCGCCTTGCCGGAAAAGACAGGGGAGAAAAGGGGCGCTTGGACGCGTTTGGTGCGTTCTGCGGGTACGGTTCAGGGAAGCACCGAAATTTCAGTCTTTACGAGCACACAAACTCACCCTACGGGCGCTAAACTACGCGCCGTCTGTTACGGGACACCGGATTTGATAATAGCTGCGTTTGAATGGCTGCGGCAAAAACGCTTTGCGTTCAAAATTTGCCAGGCAGTACGGATTCGCCGGAGCCCTGTAGGGGCCGATGCCCACATCGGCCCGTTGGGAAGTTACGAATTCGCTGAAGATTTCCATAAAAACGGCGCATTCTGCCGGGCCGATATAGGCATCGGCCCCTACGACGCCTTCAAGGACAGTGTCGGAATTTTTGAACTGGTCTTGGTTTCGCAGGAAAGATTCAAGAAAACCGAGTCGGTTTTCTTTCGGAGAAGCAAAAGAAAAAGTTGTACCGCAGTTGCAAATTCATAGAAGACTTTCAGCCTTGCAGCAGGCTCCGTCAATAATCCACCCGCATCAGGCACAGCCCCTGCGGAGGCGCGGTGTACCCGGCCTGCGTCCGGTCCTTCGCTTCGAGCGTCTGCCGGACGCTCTCCGGCGTGCGCTTGCCCTGTCCGACCTCCAGAAGCGTTCCGGTCAGGATGCGCACCATATTCTGCAGAAAGCCCGTGCCGTGGTAATTGAAATAAATATAGTCTTTCCGCCGGACGATCTCGATGGAATCGACGATCCGCACGGTGGATTTTTTCATCTGCGGGTTCGAGCAGAAGCTTTTGTAATCATGCTCGCCGGTGAGATACTCTGCTGCGCGCTGCATGGCGGCAAGATCGGGCTGGTAATCGAGCACGGTGACGTATTTGCGGTTAAAGACCGGCTTCGTATCGCCGACGTAGCAGGTGTAGGTGTAGAGCTTGCCGACGGCGCGGTAGCGCGCGTGGAATCGGTCGGCGGCGAGCTTCGCCTCCTGCACACAGATATCGTCCGGGAGATAGCGGTTCATGTAGTCGCGGATCTCCTCGGGCGATTTTTCTGTGTTCATGTAGGCGTTGGCCGCCATGGCCTTTGCGTGGACGCCTGCGTCTGTGCGGCCCGCGCCGATGACCTGCACGTCCGTACCGCACATCCGCGTCAGAACGGCTTCCAGCTTGCCCTGGATCGTGTCGCGGCCCGGCTGGCGTTCCCAGCCGAAATAGCGGGAGCCGTCGTAGCTGATGATAAATTTGAAATTTCTCATGACCGCTCTTCAAAGTCCTTCGTATACCGGCAGGCCGGGTAGTTGGAGCAGCCCCAGAATTTCTGTCCTTTTCGCGCGCCGGTCTGCCCGGTGCGCAGCACCATGCGTCCGCCGCAGCGTGCGCAGACAGGGACCTCGTGCGTGGCCGCGCGGCGGATATGGCGCTCCGCCGCCGTTTCGCCCGCAGGCTCCAGCTGCAGCGCGTCATAGCGGATGGCGGTGCATCTTGCCTTCATGGCGATCTCGACGGCCAGCATATCATAAAGCCGCCGCAGCTCCGCCTCCGGCATACCGCCTGCGAGCTTCCTGCGCAGATACTGCTCGGGCTTGCAGCCTACTTTTTTCTGAAACGCGCCGTAGAATTTCTCCCGGTCACTTTTTGGTTGTTTTTTCGGATACATGGCGTTCCCTCCCATGCTTGCTGCGTCCAGTATACCACAATCGGTCTGTGAAAATCTACTTTGTTTTCTGGGTCTGTCATAAAAGGCTGCTGGCCGGAAATCCAAGCGGGACGGTGCTTACCGTCCCGCTTTTTGAAAATATCCGGCCTCCAGCAGCAGCGCAAGGCAGGCGTTGACCTCGTCGTCGGTAAAGAGCGGGCCGTATTTGCCCTTGACGGCGCTGGCCTCCGCGGACAGGTCGAGCCGGCCCGCCTGCGCAAGCGAATCAAACGCGTCGGATGGACGGTTCCGCCGGCAAAGCTCCCGCACGGCAGCGACGCCGCCTGCGGACTGCACGCTGCGCACGAAGCGCGTCACGGGACTGCCGCACAGAATGCGGGCCTGCTCGGCGTTCTGCAGCAGCTCCTGATCGAATAAAAGCTCCAGTCTGGTTCGTTCCATATCTGCTCCTATCGCATGCTGAACTGGATCTGGTCACGCTGGCCGAGCTCGGACAGGCGCGTTTCGATGGCACCGATGCTCCGCCCATGGCGGCGCGCGATCGTCTCGGTCGTGAGCCCCGCACCGTATTCCTGCAGCAGCCGCGCTTCCTCCTCCGCGCTCCAGCTTCGGCCCGCGTTTGTGGCGGCCGCGCCGTCGGCGCGCTCCTGCAGCGCCCGCAGGACACAGTGCAGCGCCCGGATGATCTCGGGGCGGTTATAGACGCTCTCGTCCGGCAGCGGCTGGCCCGTCATGGGGTCGACGCCGTCTGCAAGACCGCGAAGCAGCTCGGCTGCGCGCTTGATCTCCATATGCTCACCTTTTCCGACGTTTTCTTCTATTATAGTACGAAAAACGCCGTGCTGCAAGCCCTTTTCCGGCAAAACTGCCCGCAGCCGGAGGAATTTCGGGTTCAGTTCATTTCTTCGATATAATATACGTAATCCAGCGACCGCAGCGCCTCGATGATCTCACCGTGCTTTTTATACTGCTTGAGCTCCGCGCTGCTTACGGTGAAGGAGACGGTGAACACGCTGAGGCCGGAATTCAAGTACGCGGGATTCGACTCGATATCGTCGATGCGGATGCCGAGGGCGCGGACGGTCGAGACGAAGCCCGGCAGATCGAGCTTGTTTTTCAGCTCCAGATGCACCTCAAAATGGTTCGAGCGGTCCTTCAGATGTGTTTCGAGCGCCGGAAGGCCCGACATACTGCACAGCAGCGCGAGAAACAGCACCAGCGCCAGCGTATACAGTCCCGCGCCGAGCGCCAGCCCCACGATGCCGCAGCACCAGAGGCCGACGGAGGTCGTCAGGCCCTTGATCTGGTTCTTGGAGCTGAAGAGGATGGAATTGGCGCTGATCGTCGTGATGCCGATGACGGCAGCCGCCGACAAAACCGGGATCGTGACCGGCAGAAGCTCCATGAGATACTGATCGATGAGCATCGTGGCTGTGCCCGCGAGGCTCACGAGAATGAACGTGCGAAGACCGGCCGAGTGCCGCTTGCTCGAACGTTCGCAGCCGATGATGGCGGCCAGCGCCATGCTGAGCGCCAGCCGGAGAAGAATCGAGCCGGGCGCCAGCTCCGCGCTCCACGGGCCGAGAAGTCCCGCGATCCAGTCTGTTTTCATATGCCGTTACCTCCTGAGATAGAAAAATCTGCGCTGCGCCTGCGTCTGGGCCAGCTGCTCCTCCGCCGCCTCGGTAAAGGCGGCTTCCTCCTCCGATATGTCGTTATCCAGCGCCGGAAGCTCGGACTGGATCTTCTGGATCCGCTCGATGAGCAGCTGCACGTCGGATTTCCGTTCGCCCGTTTCCGTGATCTCCTCCACGGCGGCAACGTCTTCGAGCCTTGTGGAATACGATCTGGACAAATACAGCGCCAGCTTTGCGCAGCCGGGGCCGATCAGCTCATACAGAATGCTGGACGCGAGAATGATGGTCTGCAGGTCGCTTCCCATCGTGCCGCCGAGCGTCCGCGCGCCGAGGGCGGCCAGACCGATGGCCACGCCTGCCTGCGGGATGAGCGCCAGCCCCAGATAATTGCGCACCAGCTTATCCTTTTTGACCAGCCTGCAGCCCAGCCATGCGCCCGCGTATTTGCCGAGAATGCGCACGAGGAAATAGCTCACGCCGATCACGAGCAGCGGCACGCCGTTCAGATCCCCGGACGAGGACACCAGCGCGTCCAGCTGGAACGACATACCGGAGCGGACGAAGAACAGAAGCAAAATCGGCGGACTGAAATAATTGAGCTGCTTGAAGAGCTTGTCGTCGTCCGCAATATTCGTATAGACCGTGCCCATCATCATGCAGCCGAGCAGGGGAGAGATATCCAGCAGCGCGCACACGCCGCAGAACGCGAACAGGAGCGCGACGGAGATGATCAGCTTATTGTCCTTCGAGCGCTTCTGGGGCATGAGCAGCTTCATGAACAGCCCGAACGCACTGCCCAGCGCCAGCACCAGCAGATTCAGCAGCACCGGCTTTCCCAGCGTTTCGAATGAAAAGCCGCTTGCGCCGCTTAAGGAAGCCAGCGCGACGGAAATGGCGATGGAATACAGAACCAGCCCCACCACATCGTCCAGCGCCACGACCTGCAGCAGTGTGTCGACGAAATCGCCCTTGGCTCCCGTCTGCCGGATGGTCATCATTGTCGAGGCCGGAGCCGTCGCCGAGGCGAGGGCCGCGAGCACGATGGAGAACGCCAGGTCGAGCCGGAGCACGAAAAATGTCAGAATAAAAATAAAGACCGAGGCCAGAACGGCTTCGAAGATCGTGATCCAGACGACCTTCATACCGCTTTTTTTCAGAACGGAGAGCTTGAAGAACTCGCCTGTTGAGAACGCGATGAAGGCCAGCGCGATATCGGAAAGAAAGTCCGTGCCGTCAATGATGCGCTGCGGCACAAGGTTCAGCACATACGGCCCGATGAGGATCCCGGCGAGGATATAGCCGGTCACATTCGGCAGACGCGCAAGCTTCGTCAGCCGCGTCATCGCGAAGCCGGAAAACAGCATCAGCGCGACAGAAATGATCACGCCCGCGACCGGACTTGTATTGGCGATCAGAGAAGAAAGGCCCGTAACGTTCACCTCCGATTTTACATGGATTTAAGATTTAACACAGTGTACCACACCGGAGCGCGTTCTGCAAGCCATTCGTGTCGGACGCAAAATTTCCCGTGAAAGGGGCTTGCAATCTCCCAGGGAAACCGATACCATAGAGACAGTAACTTGCAGGAGGCGTACCTATGCAGAAACAAGCACCGAAGCTCGTCATCATGGCCGCCGGAATGGGCAGCCGGTTCGGCGGGCTCAAGCAGATGGAGCCTGTCGACCGGGAAGGACACAGTATTATCGATTTTTCTATGTACGACGCAAGACGCGCAGGCTTCCGTGATCTTGTCTTTATTATCAAGCGTGAGCACGAGGCGCTCTTCCGGGAGCGCATCGGGACCCGCATGGAGCGGTTTTTCCATGTCGAATACGTCTATCAGGAGCTGACGGATATCCCGGCGGGATATTCTGTCCCGGACGGACGCGTCAAGCCCTGGGGCACGGGACAGGCCGTTGCCTGCTGCCGGAACGTGCTGCACGGGCCGTTCGCGGTCATCAACTCCGACGATTTCTACGGCCGCACGGCGTTCAGCACGATCTATGAGTTTCTGCGCACGAACGACGATGAGCACTGCTACGCCATGGTCGGCTACCGGGTGCGCAACACCGTGACGGAGTTCGGCTCTGTGGCGCGCGGCGTGTGCGAGGTCGAAAACGGGATGCTCACGAGCATTACCGAGCGGATGCAGATCTACCAGCGCGGCGACCATGCTGCCTATACCGAGGACGGCACACAGTTTGTCGACCTGCCGGGCGACACCATTGTGTCCATGAACCTCTGGGGCTTTACCCAGCCGATGGTGTCGGAGCTCTGGTCGCGGCTCAGCACGTTCCTCGCGCAGCAGGTCCCGCAGAACCCGATGAAGTGTGAGTTTTATCTTCCGAACGCCGTCAACCAGCAGCTGGAGGATGGTACGGCCCGTGTGCGCGTGCTGCCCTGCGAGGAGGTCTGGCATGGCGTGACCTACCGAGAGGATCTGGCCTCCGTCAAGGAGGCGATCTGTGCGCTCAAGGCCGCAGGCGTCTACGAAGAACGCCTCTGGCCGGACTGATCCTGTCTGAACGCAGAACCGATCAAAAGAGGCTGTCCCGGATACGTGCGGGACAGCCTCTTTGTGCTGTTATACTCAGATCTTCATGGCAGCCTCATAGGCACGCCAGACGACGGAGCGGAGGTTTCCGACGCGCAGACAGTCGCCGACGAGCTGGACGTTTTTATGGCCCTTCTCCTCGACGAGCGGCGTGGAGATATAGCCGGCGGAGGAAATGACGGTGTCACACGGGATCTCGACGGAGGAGCCGTCCTTTGCCGCGCAGACAATGGAGCCGTCTTTGACCTCGCGGAGCGTCGTTTCCAGATAGACGGGCACCTGCTTCCACGCGAACCACTCGCGCAGATACGAGCTGTTGGCAAGGCACACGCCCTTCTGGGACACCAGATCGTCCTTCATTTCGACGATCGTGACGTCTTTGCCCTGCAGCGCCAGCTCATACGCGATCTCGCAGCCGGTCAGGCCGCCGCCCACGACGGCGATTTTTTCACCCACTGGCGCGCCGAGCAGATACTCGCAGGCTTCGAGCATCTTCTCATGGCCGGGAACCTTTTTGAGCACGCGCGGGGTCGAGCCGGTGGCGATGATGACGGGGTCAGTGCCGAAGGACGCGATCTCTTTGACCTCGGTGTTCAGGCGGACCTCCACGCCGAGCTTTTCCATCTCCCGGCGGTACCACGTCAGAAGGTCGCGGAGCTTACCCTTATAGCTCTCGGATGAGGCCGCGATGAACGTGCCGCCGAGCACGCCGGACTTTTCATAAATAATGGGCTTGTGGCCGCGCAGCGTCAGCACGCGGGCAGCCTCCATGCCGCCGATGCCGCCGCCGACGATGTGGACGGTCTTCGGATCGTTCGTCTTTTTGATATAGTGCTTGTCCCACTGCATCATTTCGGCATTGACCGCGCAGCGCGCCAGATGCAGAGAGTCGCTCAAATCCTGATCGTTCGGCACGCCCTTGTAGTGGCACATATTGAAGCAGCCGTTGTGACAGAGGATGCACGGGCGGATATCGGCCTCGCGGTCTTCGAGCACCTTGGTGAACCACTCCGGGTCGGCCAGGAAATTCCGCGCAAAGCCCGCGCCGTCCAGCCTGCCTGCGGCAATGGCCTCCGCGGCAGCGTCCAGCGTCATGCGGCCCGCGCAGACAACGGGAATGTCGACGAAGTTTTTGATATGCTCGACCTCGGCCAGATTGCAGTTTTCAGGCATATACACCGGCGGATGCGCCCAGTACCACGCGTCATACGTGCCGTTGTCGCAGTTGAGCATATCATAGCCCGCATCCTGCAAAAACTTCGCGGCGATCTCGGACTCGGCCATGTCGCGGCCCGCCTCGACATACTCCTCGCCGGGCAGCGCGCCCTGCCGGAAGCCCTTGGTCTTCGAGACGACGGAATAGCGCAGCGACACCGGGAAATCCGGGCCGCAGGCGGCCTTGATGGCCTTGACGATCTCGGCGGCGAAGCGGTAGCGGTTTTCAAGACTTCCGCCATACTCATCCGTGCGCTTGTTGACGTAGTGGAGCGTAAACTGGTCGAGCAGATAGCCCTCATGCACGGCATGGACCTCCACGCCGTCGACGCCCGCGTCCTTCAAGAGCTTCGAGCTTTTGGCGAACGAGTCAATGAATTCCTGAATTTCCGCCTTCGTCATCTCGCGCGACGGCAGCTTATCCGACCACCGGTTGGGCGACGGGCTGGCCGAGGCCGTGATCTTGTCGAGATCCATGACCGGTTTCGACAGCACGCGCAGCACGGGATTGTTGTAGAGCTTTTCCATCATCTCGGACACGGTAAAGCTCCGGCCGAAGCCCGCCGTCAGCTGCACGAACAGCTTCGCGCCCGTCTTGTGGAGCTCCGGCATCCACTTTGCCAGATCGTCGTACATCTTCTTATTCTTGTGCAGCCACTGGCCGTACATCGGATTATACACCGGCTGACAGCCGGGCAGGACAAGACCGGCATTGTTTTTCGCAACTTCAAGGATAAAGCGTGCGCCGTCCTTGTCAAAATGGTTCCATTCCATCCAGCCGAACAGATCCGTGCCGCCCATGCTGGTGAGCACGATGCGGTTCTTGAGCTCGACCCTGCCGATCTTCCACGGCGTCAGCAAGGGCTTATAGCTTTCCTTCAAAACGATTCTCCCCTTTTCGTTTTTTGATGTGCGGACGCTTCCGCGTATGAATCTGATCCCAGTTTAAACGAAGACCGGCAAAATGTCACGGTTTATTTTCATGAATCTGCCCAAAAGCGCCGCGAATCCCTTGACAGGGTACGCCCCTGTACGTATGATAAGCCTATAAATTTTATATGTAATCGAGGATGCTATGCTCAATCAATTTTCAAGAACGCAGCTTCTGCTCGGCACGGAGGCCATGGAGAAGCTGAAGCGTGCGCGCGTGGCCGTGTTCGGCATCGGCGGCGTGGGCGGCTATGTCTGCGAGGCGCTTGTGCGCAGCGGTGTCGGCGCGTTTGATCTTGTCGACGACGACAAGGTCTGTCTGACGAACCTCAACCGGCAGATCATTGCCACGCGCAAAACCGTCGGCAAGTACAAGGTCGAGGTCATGCGCGAGCGCATTCTGGAGATCAACCCGGACTGCGACGTGCGCGTGCATCAGTGCTTCTATCTGCCGGAGACAGCGGATCAATTCAATTTTTCGGACTATGACTACGTGGTCGACGCCGTCGACACCGTCACCGCCAAGGTCACGCTGGTTCTCAAGGCGCAGAAGGCGGGCGTGCCCATCATCAGCTGCATGGGCGCGGGCAACAAGCTCGACCCGACCCGCTTCCGCGTGGCCGATATTTACAAAACCAGCGGCTGCCCGCTTGCGCGCGTGATGCGCACGGCGCTCAGAAAGCGCGGGGTCAAGCATCTGAAGGTTGTCTATTCCGATGAAATTCCCACAAGACCCATCGAGGATATGTCCATCAGCTGCCGCAGCCACTGCATCTGCCCGCCGGGTGCAAAGCATAAGTGCACCGAGCGCCGCGATATTCCCGGCAGCACGGCTTTCGTACCGTCTGTGGCAGGACTGATCATTGCGGGCGAGGTCGTAAAGGATCTCGCAAAGGGCTGAGGAGGGGTTTTATGAAGCTCATGATCGCATCGGATATCCACGGCGCGGCGGGGTACTGCCGTGAGCTGCTTGCCGCGTTTGACCGGGAAGGGGCCGATAGGCTTTTGCTGCTGGGCGACATTCTCTACCACGGCCCGCGCAACGATCTGCCGGATGAATACGCGCCCAAGCAGGTGCTGGCCATGCTCAACGAGCGGCGCGAACGCCTCTTCTGCGTGCGCGGCAACTGCGACACGGAGGTCGACCAGATGGTGCTGACCTTCCCGATCCTGGCCGATTACAGCATTTTCCCGGCCGGAAGCCGCCTGATCTACGCCACGCACGGCCACGTCTATAACACCGCGCATCTGCCGCCGCTCTGCCCCGGCGATATCCTCCTGCACGGCCACACGCACGTGCCCGCGTGGGAGCCGTTCGGCGAAAACAACCTCTATCTCAACCCCGGCTCTGTCTCCATCCCGAAAAACGGCTCCGCACATGGCTATATGACGCTGGAGGATGGCGTTTTCGAATGGAAAACGCTCTCCGGCGGGGTCTATCACACACTGACACTGTAACATTTTTTTGCAAACTGATGCCCCCGGCGAGAGC